>ERZ651768.1175-NODE-1175-length-19412-cov-6.298940_pt1 | contig 19412 bp, 23 predicted proteins | sample MGYA00514754_ERZ651768 | MGnify/ENA metagenome assembly ERZ651768
TACGTTCTTCTTCTTCTTCCTCTAATCTTTTACGTTCTTCTTCTTCTTCTTCTAATCTTTTACGTTCTTCTTCTTCTAATCTTTTACGTTCTTCTTCCTCTAATCTTTTACGTTCTTCTTCTTCTAATTTTTCATCATCAAAAATAATACTACTTGTATCATCAATTGTTGTAAAAATTTCCCAATGTTCTCCCCAATGTTCAAATGGATATCTTGTATATCCATTTCCATTCCATTTTGTTCCCCATGAATTTTTGAGCCAAAATCCACTTGTATCATAAGCAACAACAGCAACAGCATGTCCACCCCACCACAATTCATCTTCAGATTTGGGATGCCAAAATTCCTTTCCATAATTATAAACGGGAAATGATATATAACAAGGTCCATTTTTTTTTAAAGCAACTTTTAAACCTTCAATGGTTTCTACTCTAGCATATCCTTTAATACGATAATTTTGGGCTCGGTTATAAATAGATGTTGGTATTGTTTCTGGTTTTTCAATTTTTCCATATTTGTATTTATTTTCTTCAACACTTCCCTTTTTTTGTAATATTTTCATTAAATCACGACCATACATTCCCTCACTATCTTGATTTTTACGATTATTATATATAAATTGAGGTGACATGTATTCATTTAAATTTATATTTTTTAATTCTTGCCATTCTTTCATTACACAAGCAGCATGTGCTGCACACGATCCTTGTTCTCCTTGGTTTCTTATAGGCAATTGGTCAAAACGATAATCTAAAACTATTGGAAGTTTTATTTCATTTAAATTAGGATGAATTTGTTCAGCAATCCAATCTCTTTCATCTATAGGCGATAAGCTAGTCTTACATAAAAATTTACTATAATCTATATTTTCTTCAGTCATTATATGTATATATTTTAAACATCTAAATAAAAAAACTGAAAGTAATTATTTTTTATTCTTAAAAAATTTGAAAAACAAAAAAAAATATATATATATACTTTATTATATCATATAATGAATGTAAATAAACCATTATATATGAAAGATGATAATAATGATTGGATAAATATATTATTAAAAAATGATTATTTTAAAGAAATAAATAGTAATGATAATATTAATAATTTACAATCAATAAATTCTGAAATAAATCCTGAAACAAAAAAAATAGTTAAAGGTGTTATTGATGATATTATAAATAAAGTTGTAGATAATGTTGTTAAAGAAGAAATAGAAAAAATAATTAAAGATATGATAACTGATATTATAAACAATGTTTCTCAAGAAAAAATACAAAATCTTTATACAGATATAGAAACTGATTTAAATAATGAAAATGAGGATGAAAATGAAGATGATTTTTATAAAAATATTTTTACTGATACCTTAAAACTTTTATCAGTAGCGTGTGGTGTAAAACTTGTATTTGATTTTTTAGAATTTACATCTTAATTATAAAAGATATATAAAAATGAAATTACATAATATTATTATATTATTTCTAACATGTGTTCTTTACCTTGTCTTCATACAAAATCTGGTAGAATTGAATTAATTATTGGATGTATGTATGCTTCAAAAACAAGCACATTACTTTCATTCTATCACAAATATAAAGCTTTAAATAAAAATTTGTTTGCTATTAATTTTGCCGCTGATACTCGTTATGGTAATGGTATTATTTCAACACATAATCATTCTTCAATAAAAGCTACATGCGTAAAAAAACTATTACCATTATTAGAAACAGAAGATTATATAAATAGCGATGCTATTTTTATAAATGAAGGGCAATTTTTTGATGATTTATATGATTTCTGCGTTAAAGCTGCTGATATTGACAAAAAAACTATATTTGTGTGTGGATTAGATGGTGATTTTCAAAGAAAACCATTTACTAATATAACAAATTTAATTCCAATGGCGGAATCTATTCATAAATTACATAGTTGTTGCATATACTGTCAAGATGGAACACCTGGAAATTTTACAAAAAGATTAACTGATTCAAAAAAACGAATTTGTATTGGTGGAACAGAAAGTTATGTTTCTGTTTGTAGATTTCATTTTTTACAAACTTGATTTTATATTAAATAATATTATATAACAATCCAAAAATTTATATATAATATTATTTCAATTGTTAAAACTAATTACCAGTATAGTTGTAATCTATATTAATTTAAATTTCAATTTCTTCGGTTATTTCATCTTTATTAGAAGTTTGAGTAGATACATCAAGTGAAGTTTTTTTAAAATTATTAGGAACAGATTTTAATAAATGATCTCTATTATAAAAAGAAGAATCAATTAAATCAGTCATTATACAATAATATATTGCCAAATCCCACTTTCCAGTATACGGAACATTTCCAACTTGAAATAATCCTCTACCCCTAATTATAAATATATATTCAGTTACATCTTTTATCATTTTTTTTTCATTATCTGAAAATTGTTTATCTGATTTAGCAAGAAGTGTTATAGCAATAATTACATCTCTATATGATCCAAAACTTTTATTTGTTAAAAGACAATCTAAAGATTCAGCCAAATCGTTTTTAATATAGGATATTGGCTTTTGTTTTATTCGTTCATTTTCTATAAAATATAATTTTTTATTTGTAGTATCCATTTACTAAATATATATAACTTTATCTTAATATTTTAACGAATCTAAAAAGGAGCAGGTCCCGGAATAATATTTTCTTTAAAAATTCTTTTAGGAATATGATAATATGGTAATAAAATTGCAAAAATTAGAGAACTAACAATAAAAACTCTACAATATTCACCTTTAGTCTTTTCATTTTTTGATATCATACGACTATCAACATATGTATATAAAGATACTAGTAAACCTCCGATAAATGCCAATATGATTGGATTTTTTAAAAAATCTAAATTCATTTTATTTATATATATATGAATAATAAAATAAAATGAAAAAAAATACATATATTAATTAAATAAAATTTTTAATGTTTTTTGACACAAGCAAAATCAAAACCACAAGAACTACCAATTATGATATATACAATTAATAATATAACAAGAACAAATAGACAACCTCGTAAAAAATTTTGCCTACATAATCTTCTCCGAAGTGTTCTTGCTTGACTATGAAATCGAAATGAACTTTGATTTAAAGTGTCTGATTTATCTATCAATAATTCTAAATTTTCTCCTCTTTCAACTACTTTATCTATATTATTCATCATGGTTTGTTTAACTACTTCTATTTCATTACGAATATCTTCAATTTTTTGATCTTCAATATCGCCATCTTCATTGTTCTCGTTATTGTTATTATAATAATTATCGTTATCCATTTTTAATTTAAAATAATATCTTAATATAAAAAATAAAATTCAATTTTATTTTAATATTTTTCGACTAAATTTAAAAATTTTTATATCATTACAATCTATACTAAAAATGTCGTTTTCTAAAAATTCATATGAATATACTAATAAAATTAAAAATTTTAATCAAGAAAATATAATTAAACAAAATACTACAAAAACAACTAGAAGTCAATGTATTGTTGCTGATTCACGGCATAGAAATACAACAGTTTTCCCAAATCCAGGAAAATATAGAATTCATTTTAATGCTTCTGATAATCATGTAGGAGCAAACATTAATTATACTCCACAAAATTTATATACAATTCAATTAACTGAATGTTTATTACCAAAAGGTTTTGAATTAACTCATCCATATTTAGTTCTTAAAATACCAGAATTAGATAATTCTTTAGAAGGTACAAGTACATTATTAGGAACATCTATTGCTATTTTAATTCCAGATAGAATAATTGGTAATACAGTTCATTGTAGAGTAAATGGACAATGCTATTGTTTTAAGAAATTTATTCCTACAATGACATCATTAGGTAAATTTACTATTGAAATTTATACACCAGATGGTGAAATTTACGATTTTAAAGGGAGTGAAGACGCAACTTCACCATCTATTCAAAATATGTTAATATTTGAACTTGTAACAAAACATCTTTCTCGTAAAATGTTTAATGAAACAATTGTATAAATGCCTATATTAGAGAAAAAAACATATAATATAGTATAGAACATATATGATTTTGGATAATTTATTATTTATTGCTAAAATATCCCCAATTTTTTATTTTTCTATTCCAATAATCACTTATTTATATAATTCTAATAAAAATCATACTGTTTTTCTAAAAGGTTTTATCTTTTCAGAAATTTTAAATAAATCATTAAAATATTTTTTGAAAATGCCTAGACCAAAAAATGCAGGTAATTGCTCTATTATTAATAAATTGAAACTTTTTGATTTAAAATCATATGGAATGCCTTCCGGTCATAGTCAATGTGCCTGGTACTCTGGTATATATTATTCGCTATTAATATACTTTGATACCAATTACAATAAATTTACAAAAATAATATGTATATCTGGATTACTAATAAGCAGTGCTTTTGTAAGTTATTCAAGAGTACATATTTATTGCCATACACTATTTCAAGTCTTATATGGAGGAATACTTGGTGGAATTATTGGAATATTAACATATAATAAAAAGAATACAATTACATCAATTTAATAAATTCATTTATCTTGTCGAAATTCATTTATCTTATATTTATAAGGATTATCAATTTTATCAATCAAAGGTAAATATCCTAAAAATAACGTCCTACAACAATATCTTTTAAATCCTAATTCAGTCAAAATATCACCAACTTGAACTGTTTTTAAATCAGTACCTTTTGACGATTCAATACGTTGTTTAACTTTTTCTTCATAAATACAAATTTTTTGAGCAGTTAATTTTCCGCATGTAAAACATCTAACTGGAAATATCATTTTTAATTTTATATTAATTTACAAATAAAAATTCAATTTTGTTATTACTATTTGTAAATTCTTAATTAATAATCATCGCTTCTACTTAATACTTCCGTTTTATCATTATAAATTAATATCGTATGTTCAAATTGAGATATATAACTTCCTTTTACATCATATAATGGTGGATAAGTATTAATTATATTTCGTTTAACTAAATTATTCAGATTATCTGAATAATTATTAATCCCATAACTTTTTAACCAACGAGGGCAAAATGGTAATGTACTCCGTTTTTTATACAAAGTTGTTAGCAATAACTTTTCATCGGAATTCATATTTTGAAAATTTTTCTTTTTTTCATTTCGATAATCAACCATATAATGACTACAATTGCCTCTTTCAATTACGTTACCAGTACCAGTTGAAGCAAATGTTTCTATAGCATAGAATTCACCTTCTTTCATCTTTTCATGATAATTATCCATTCTAATAATTGGTATTGCTTTTTTATGATGAATTTTGTATTTTTCTATTTGATGACCACATAAACTTCTAACTGGTTTAATTTTTAATCTTTTATTATTTAATACAATATCATAACTATTTATAACTTCTTCTATATTTGCACTAATTTCACTTATACGAGCATCACAACCTGCTAACTTTAAGCCTGTATTTGTAGCATCTTTTGTTGCATTTAATAAATTATTATATTTTTCATCAAATGCGACCGTCCAGGCAGAATCAATAATATAACCATTTACATGAACTCCAAAATCTATTTTACAAACATCACCTTTTTTTATTTTACGCTTTTCATTAGATGTTACTGGAGTCCAATGAGCAGCACAATTATTTACTGAAAATCCACAGGGAAATCCAATCCCTTGTAATAAAGGTTTTTCTATATCATATTTAGATAATAAACGAACATTATTCTCTATTTTTTCACATATATCTAAAATTTTTGCACCAGGTTTAATATCATCTTTTACCATTTTTCTAACTTTTTTATGAATATCAGCAGCAATTCTTAAACTTTTAATTTTCTCTTCCATTTTATAATGCTATATTTATTTATATTTAAATAAAAATCAATTTTTAGACTTAAATATAAATATTACAAAATTTATTTAATAATTTTTATTGATTTGCGGGCTCCATTCTTTTTTGAAATAATTTCCAAACATTGAGGCTTTCTTTCATTTCCAAAAGCACGAGACATTCCTACATCGACTTTCCATAATCTATTTGAACAATCTGAAGATATTGAATTTTGAATTGAATGCCCTATTACCATTCCCGTCGCATTCATTTTTTTTAAAGTTTTAGATAATTTATTACAATGATTAGTTCCTGTTGGAAATCCATATTCCCTTGTCCAAAAAAAACTATCATCACCTTGGATTATTCTTTGTAAAATTGTATCATCCTGTAAAGAAGATTTCCCCAATAAAAATGATTTCACTTTATTATTAAGTTTCTTAATATCTTGACTCCCTATCCATTGTGGGAGTAATCCACCATGAACAAAAACCCATTTTCCAATTTGAACAATACTTAAACGATTATATGCTAAATATTTAGCCAAACTACCATTTGGGGAAAAAAGTTTCTTTCTTCTTTGTTCGCCACCAAAATCATTTATTCCTTTGAGACTAACATATCGAAAATCACCTAAAACATTCATCAATTCATGATTACCCAATAATGAAATTACTCTCCCTTTATGTTGTCTAGCCTTTTTATCCATTAAATCCATAAATAATAAAACTTCCAATTCTTTTGAATTATCACTAGTCGTAACTCCTCTACCACCAAAATCAACTTGATCACCAACTTGAACAACATAAGTATCTTTACCTATCCACATCCAATTTCCTTTAATATTTTTTTTTATTAATTTCGCTTTTATAAAAATATATTTTACTTTTTGTAAATCCCCATGTATATCACCAATTGCAATTATCCTTCTTACTGAAGGATATATTGATTTTAAATTTCTTTTAGGAATAACTATATTATTATTTCTCAATTTCTTCTTAACATTTAGACAACTGAATGTTCCATCTGCTTGCCAAACGCAATTTCTATACATTTCCTATACTATATAAATAATAAATTAAAAATCATCATCTAATCCAAATTCCATGTCCTGTTTAGTTTGACCAACCTCCGCTTTTCGATAAGAATCATTCCTTTTTTCGAAAAAATTAGCTTTTGAATCTATGCTAATCATTTCCATAAAATCAAATGGATTTGATACGTTATAAAGCTTTTTATACCCCAATTGTTGAATTAATCTATCAGCTACAAATCTTATATATTGTTTCATTAAATCTGAATTCATACCAATCAATCTACAAGGCAAAGAATCACAAATAAAACTACTTTCTATTCCTACAGCCTCTTCAATAATTGTATAAAAAGTATCTTGAGGTACTCTATTTTTTATCATACTATATAACAAACAGGCAAAATCCGTATGCAAACCTTCATCACGAGCAATTAATTCATTACTAAATGTTAATCCAGGCATTAATCCACGCTCTTTTAACCAAAAAATAGCACAAAAACTTCCACTAAAAAATATACCTTCAACTACAGCAAACGCAATTAAACGAGTAGCAAATGACGCTTCATCATCCTGTATCCATTTTATTGCCCATTCAGCTTTTTGTTTTACACATTCTATTTCTTCAATAGCATTAAAAAGCCTACTTTTTTCATCTTTTTCACTTATGTATGTATCAATTAAAAGACTATATGTTTCGGAATGTATTGATTCTATCATCATTTGAAAACCATAAAAAGTACGAGCTTCAGGAATCTGAACTTCAGATAAAAAACGACTTCCTAAATTTTCTAAAACTATTCCATCACTTCCCGCAAAAAATGCTAAAATATTTTTAATAAAAAATCTTTCATTATCATTTAATTTTAAATTCCAATCATTCATATCGTCTACTAACTTCATTTCTTCAGCAGTCCAATAACATTTCTGATGTTGTTTATACATTTCCCATATTTTTGGGAACTTTATTGGAAATAAAACATAACGGTTTGGATTATCTTTTAATAAAATTTCGGTTTCTTTAGAAATATTCATAGTCTATATATAAAATTATATATTTTATATTTTAATATATAAACATCAATTTTATATTAATTTTGATTAAATTCTTCTTATTGTTTTATTTAATCTTTTCACTTTGTAATTAGTATCATCCATTTTATCAGTAACTTTTCCTAAAAATTTATTCTGAACTCCCAATTCAGTATTCATCTCTTCTGACATTATTGTTAATCTTCGAGTTAAATGTGTTAATTCATCTATATTTTCTCTAAAAATTTTTGTCTCTTGTGTAAGATTCTTATTATCTTTTATCCCAAATTTATCTTCTACTATAAGACTTTTTTTTTCAATTACAAAATTATTATTACTTATTAATTGTTCGTTCGTATTTTTACTTTTCTTCTTTTTCTTTTTACTTCTTGTTAAAAATCCAAACATATTTTTCATAAAACTTATATTTTTTAAAATTGTCTCAGACTTCTTTATATTTACATCTGTAACATCAACTCCATTATCGATTTTCTTTATATCTTCTCCTTGTATATGTAAATTTGATAAAGTCTCTGTTGCTATATCACCACTTTCAATTAAATTTTTTTTCAAATTATCATATAATTTATGCATCTCTTTATCATATTCATCATTATCAATATTTTTTTGACAATTCATTTTATAATTATAATATATATTTATATGTATAATAAGTATATAGAATATAATGTTTAACTTTCCGATACAAAAATTTAATAATTTTTTGGATTTTAAGTTCGAATACTTTGTTATTATTTCATTCGTATTATATTGTACTTTTTACTATTTTAGTTGTGAATCAACAGTTGTTAAACCAGATTTTAAAACAGTTCTTCTTGTATTAGGATTTCACGTAGGTCATATGATGTTTATCAAAAATTTACACGATAAAGGACAAACAGCATTTGCTGCTCTTATCATAATTATTCCTATGTTATTATACAAAATTTATTCAATATATCAAAGGAAACAACAAGAAGAATATCAAAGAAAAATGAATCTTATGATGGCACAATTTCAAGCATTACAACAAGCACAACAAAACCAACAACAAGGGGGGCAACAAGGGGGACAACAGAATAATCAACAATATAATGAATTTAACAGAAGTATGCAATTAAATCCTAATAGCCCACAAAATCAAGGAACTACAGTACAAACAACATTACCAAATCCAAAACAACATCATTATAACGAATTAAATAGAACATTACAGGTAACTCAAAATGGTAATCAATGTCAAAATGGAGGAATACAAACTAAAATTACACAAAATTATAGACCTCAATTAGAAACTAGAAGCATTAATATTAATGGGCAATCAGAATCACAATTTTTAGAAGATACTATAAGACAAGAAGATTTTTCACCAAATTATAATGCTATTCAATCTGGAGCAATAATCGAAACTTTAGGTACTGGGGGTGGAGTTAATGCTTTTGATGATAATAATTATTTAACTCCCGCATACGAATCTTTATTTTAAATTTATATTATTTAATAATATAAATGGAACAATTTCTTGTTAAAAGTGGAAGTTCATTTGTTTATAAAATTAATGAAAATAATACAATGATAATAAAAAAAAAAATATATAGAAAGAAAAAAGAAAAATTTGAAAGAGAGGTTAATGCTCTAAATTTATTTCAATATTATAATCATTTCCCAAAAATAATTAAAATAGATAAAAAAGAACATACTATTTATATGACATATTGTGGAAACAATATAACATATAATAATATTCCAAAATCTTGGAAAAATCAAGTTATTAAAATTATTGAATATATACAACTTACTGACATTGTACATGGTGATATAAATCCTGGAAATATATGCGTCCTGAATAATACAATTTTTTTAATCGATTTCGGAAATATTAGAATTAAAGGAGAACCTTTTTTTGAAACTAACAATTTTAATACATATAGGACAAAACAACATAGTAAATTATATAAAATATGTGAATCTATTTCACAAAATAAAAACGGATGGGATGTAATTAAATAATTTTTTTAATTGCTACAATAATATTATATGATAATATTATTATAGAACATGAATTCAGCAGTTATAATATCAATTGTAGCACTTTCTATATTACTAGGAATAAATTTTATTGAATATGATGTATCTTATGTAAATTCATCTGTAGATGGTTCAGTTCATTTAGTTCGTAATTTACCTGATAGAGAAAAGGCGGCAAATCTTATTGCAGAAATTAAAAAAAGATACAAAAAACTTGTTAAATTTTTACTAAATAAATTCAAAAATGACAAGATAAATTTTAAAAAAGTAAATAGATTAAAAAAAAAATTTAATCCTGATAATATTCAAGAATCATCACCACATAGTAAGTATACTTCATTTAGTGTTAATAAGGGTGAAGAATTACATTTTTGTATAAGGCCTAAAGATGAACAAATGGCACGGAGAATTCAATTTCATAAAATTAATACATTAATGTTTGTTGGAATTCACGAACTAGCACATGTTATGTCTGTATCTTATGGACATAATAAAGAATTTCATAAAAATTTTGTCTTTTTATTAAAACAATCCATAGAATTAGGAATTTATAAAAAACAAAATTATAGAAAACATAAAGAAAAATTCTGTGGTATTGAAATTAATAATACTCCATTAAGTGATAATTTTTTTAAACAAAAATAAAAAATTTTTATATATTATATATTATATATATAATAAATGGTTGTAAAAACAATTAAAAGTGTTATTTCTAATTCTGCTAAAATCTTTAAAGGTTTATGTACTCCAGCAAAAGTTGAAGCTGTATTAGGAATTGTTGGAGTTGTATCTGTTCTTATTTCATGTTTAACCAATTCTTCTGGAAGTAAACTTAAAGTAGCCTGTACTGACGCAATCCCATACATTGTAGTTTCTAGTATTATGGTATACATATTAAATGCTTTATGTAAAGGTGGAGCTAAATTCGTATCATGGATTTTTGTACTTACCCCCTTAGTTTTGATATTAATTTCTATTTTTTTCATAAACCCTCCAAATAAAGAATCATTTGAAGATTTAGATTTTGATGATGAAGATGATGAAGATGATGAAGATGATGAAGATGATGAAGATGATGAAGATGATGAAGATGATGAAGATGAAGAACAATTTGGTTTCGCAAAGGGATTTAAAAAAAAAATAAATAAAGTAAAAGAATCAGAACAAGAATCAGAACCAGAACAAGATTCAAAAAATGAAAAAAAGAACAAAAGAATTGCTAAAATAAAAAAAAATATATCTAAATTAGAAAAACGTCTTGAAAGATGTTCAAATGAAAGAAAAGAAAAAATAGAAAAATTAATAGAAAAAAGACAAAAAAAATTAGATGAATTAGAAAACAAAATTGATAATACTAATGATGAAAATAACGAAACATTTATAAATTTTGGAAGAATTTCATTTTAATTTAATTTACAATAATTTATTTTAATATAGATATTTAATATTTATATTAAATGGTTATCAAAACTTAAAAAATTAAAACATCAAATTAAATTTCAATAGTTTCATCATCATCACTATCCGAATAAAATATATTTGATATTCTGTTTTCTTCATTAAGTCTTTCTCTCCTTTGTTTCTGATATTGTTTAGTAAAATAATTTGAAGGCAATGTATTTGGTTCTACTTCTTTTACTACATCTTCTACTTCTTCTTCTACTACATCTTCTACTTCTTCTTCTACTTCATCTTCTACTTCTTCTTCTACTACATCTTCTTCTACTTCATCTTCTTCTACTACTTCATCTACATTTTCATATTCTTCTTGATTTTCTTCAATTGAAGATTCAGATGAAGTTTCAACAGCCTGGGCAATTTGGTTTTCAATCTCATTAATACGGCGTAATTTCTTTTGCTCTGCTTCATTTAATACAATTCCCTTTTCTTCTTGTGCAGCACTATCTTCTGCTTCTTCTTTTGTCATACGGGTTATAGTTTGGGATGATTTCATATGTTGTTGAGTTTTTTCAAAATATTCGTTTACATCTTGTAATGCTTTATAAATTATAGATGATTGTTGTAATGTAAAAACTCCTTTAGATTGAGCAATATTTAAAGCATTATTAATATTTTTAAAAGATTCTAAAACTTGATTTAATGGATTAGGTCTTTGATTTTGCATTAACATTTGCATTATATAGTTTAATATATTATTTAAAATTCTTTTATTTTTGTAAATTAAACATATTTTTTAATTTATAAACATAAAAGATTAATATATTTTAATATAAGGATTTATTTAATATTATAATTTAAATAATGACTACTAAAATGGAAAATACAAAAATACAAAAATTTGATGCTGATATTAACCAATTAATGAAATTAATTATTAACTCAGTATATTCAGATAAAGAAATTTTCTTACGAGAGTTAATATCTAATTCTTCTGATGCGTTAGATAAAATTAGATACTTATCAATTACTGATTCGGAAATATTAGAAGAAGAATCTAAACTCGAAATTAATATTGTAGCTGATAAACAAAATAAAACAATTACTATTCAAGATACTGGTATAGGAATGTCAAAAGATGAATTGATTAATAATTTAGGAACAATCGCCAAATCTGGAACAAAGCAATTTATTGAATCACTTACAGATAGTTCTAAAAATGATAATTGTAAATTAATTGGTCAATTTGGTGTAGGTTTTTATTCTGTATTTTTAGTAGCAAATAATGTAGATGTTTTAACTAAAAGTCATAATGATAATGAATATTTATGGTCTTCTAACGAAGAAGGATATACTATAACTGATATCGAAAAAGAAGCCCAAACTCTCAAAAGGGGGACAAAAATTGTTCTTCATTTACGAGATGAAGAATTAGAATTTTTGGAAGAACAAAGAATTAAAGGAATTGTAAGTAAACATTCACAATTTGTTGATCATAAAATTTCTTTACTTTGTGAAAAAACTGAAGAAAAGGAAGTTGAAATTTCTGATGAAGATGATGATGATGATGATGATATTAACGAAACTGATGAAGTTGTTATTGAAGAGGTTAAGGAAGAATCAACTAAAAAAACTAAAACAATTACAGAAACAAGACAAGAATGGGATGTCTTAAATGAACAAAAACCAATATGGATTAAAAACAAAAGTGATATTACTGATGATGAATATAACCAATTTTACAAAACTATTAGTAATGATTGGGATGTTCCATCCGCAAAATTACATTTTAGTGTTGAGGGAAATACTGTTTTCAAAAGTATTCTATTTTTACCAAATCATAATCAAATGAATATGTATTCTTCAAATAAAGCTGTTAGTAAAATTAAATTATATGTTAGAAGAGTTTTTATTTTAGATAAATGTGAACAACTTATGCCAGAATATTTACATTTTGTTGCTGGAATAGTTGATTCTGATGACTTATCATTAAATATTTCTCGTGAAATTTTACAAAAAAATAATACTATAAAAAAAATTAGAAAAACTCTTGTTAAAAAAGCTATCAAAATGATGGAAGATCTTTCACAAGATGAAGAAAATTATGCTAAATTTTATAAAGAATTTCACAAAAATATCAAATGGGGAATTAATGATGATGAACCTAATAGAGAAAAACTTTCTAAACTTGTTAGATATTATACTACAACTTCTGGTGAATCTCAAACATCCCTTACACAATATGTTGAAAATATGAAAGAAGACCAAAAACATATTTATTATATCAGTGGAGAAAGTACAGAAATGATTAAAAAATCACCTTTCTTGGAAACTTTAAATAAAAAAGGGTATGCTGTTCTTTTATTAACTGATGCAATTGATGAATATGTTGTTCAATTATTAAAAGAATTTGATGGTAAAAAATTGATTGATGTATCAAAAGGAAATCTAGATATTGATTTAACAGAGGATGAAAAAAAAAATAAAGAAGAATTAGATAATGATTATGACGAAATGTGTAAAAATATTAAAGATATTTTGGGAAATAAAATTGAAAAAGTTATTCTTTCTCAAAAGATTGTTGATTCTCCTTGTTGTATATCAACATCGGAATATGGATGGAGTGCTAATATGGCTAGAATTATGAAAGCACAAGCATTAAGAGATTCTTCCATGAATAATGTTATGACTTCTAAAAAAATATTTGAATTAAATCCATCTCATAAAACAATTAAATTATTAAAAAGCAGATATGATGAAATTGATGATGATGATAATAATAAGAAAGCATTTGAAAACATTGTTACACTATTATACCAAACTAGTCAGCTTGTATCTGGATTTTCATTAACTGAACCCGAAGATTATTCCAGAAAAGTATATAATTTAATTAATTTAGGATTAGGAGAAGGAGATGATGAAGAAGAGGATGAAGATGAACAAATTTCTATTGACAGACAAAAAAAAATTAAAGAATTACAAGAAAAGTTTGAAACTTCTGAAGATGAAGAACAAAAAAAAACAATTACATTACTAATTAATAAATTAAAAGAATTAGAAGGAATTGAAGAAATTGATTTAGAAAAATCTAATTTAGAAGAAATTGATTTAGAAGAAGTTGAAGATACTAATCTAGAAGATATCGATTAAACACATTTTTAAAAACGATTTTTGATATATTTAAATAATAATCATAATTTTTTAAATATATAAAAATATGAATAAATTTGAAACAAGGCAACTAATAGTAGATAATTGGTTTAGGAAAGAGAAACCTCTTGGACCGGGTAAAAAGGGCACATTTGAAAAACAAACACAGATGACAAAAGAATTAAAGGAAATTGTAAAAAATGTTGATTTCTACCGATTTGATATATCAATATTAAATAACTACGACTATAACTTTCGCGATCGAGAATTATTGAATGAAATTTTGGATCAAATGAAAAACGGCGCAGTACACTATATATGGTGGACGGCTCATCATCAAGGACAATGTTCTCAAAGTGGTCATAATCACTGGAACGGGCATGGAGTTGGACAGAGTGAGGAAATTTGGGATGATATTAATCAAGCATGGACTACTTCACATTCTTTTAATAATAGTAGTTTATTTGATTGGTTGTGGAAACAAAAATTTCATCTAAACGACTCTGAGGGATCTGCTGCTAGCCGTGAAAAACACAGAACTATAGCAAGATCATTACTTATTGATATATTCGAAACATATATGATATATTTCTCTGAATTTAAGTATAACGATGGTTCATCTCCTAACTTAACAGAACAACAAAAATCTGATATCTTAAATGAAATATATGAAGCGTTTCATATATATTTGGGGGAAAAAAAACCAAAGTTATTTTACATTGATCTATCAGACTTTTGTATTTGCGAGACATGTCGTGAATTAGACAATTATGAAAAATCTAATTAAATAATAAATGCTATTCCAGTCCGTTGGGAAAAAGATATCGATTAAACACATTTTTAAAATCGATTATTAAAACATTTAAATAATAACGATATTTATTTTTATAACAAACAATAATAAAATATGTCTCAAGAAAATATGAATGAATCTGAAACAAGCTTTTCAAATCATATTGTTGAAAAAATTGTTGATGAAATTATTTACGATACCGTAAATAATTCTATTAACAAAGCGAAAAATGATGAATGTTCTAATTTTGAACAATTAGGTTGTAGTCGTTCTAGAACTCCTTGTAAACATTGTTCTCAAGAAAATTCTGAATCGGAACATACTATTGTATTACCAAAAGGAACTTATGATGATACCGATGCTGAAACAATTGTTTTCACAAAAGCAGAAAAACACATCTTAGAACATCCTAATATTTCTGATAGTGATGATGAATGTGTTCAACACGAATTATCTGACACAGATACTGTTCACGAACATTCTGTTGTTGTAGAACATGATGAAGAAGAAAAAATGAGTGAATTACCTGTTGTAGAAACAAAGGGAGCAGAAGAACACGAAAACTTTAATTTCAATACAAAAATTACTACTCTAAAAAAATTAGAACTATATGAAGGAAAACGATTGGAAAAACTCAATGATAAAGTTAAATCTTTACATGATATTTTTGAAACTGCTAAAAGAATTTCTGAAATCCGTCGTAATGATGAAACTGCTTATGATTTGATTCAATTTGATAAATTTAATAATATTACTTATGGTGATTATCTTAAACATCGTTTTGAACTATCTACTAAAAAGCCAATGCGACAAAAAAGTAATGTATATCTTAAAAAAGAAGCAGAAAAATTTAAGAAAGAAGATACTCATCTAATTAAATTAGCTAGAGAAATCTTTAATGTCATTAAACCACTATGCGAACAATATAAAGATATGGATTTCGCTTAATTTATTTTATTTTTTTTTGGACTGATTTTATATTTTTGTTGATTCGATTTATAACAATTATAAAAATCTTTTAATGTTGATGTTTTTAATTTTTTTAACTCTATTTGATTTTCATCATCATATAATTCATCTACATTATTTAAAAAATTTACTTGAATTTCATCCATATTTTCATCATCTACTAAACCATTTATTTCTTCATATATTTGCAAAATTTCCTCCACATTTGTATCTCTATCATAAATATGATCCATAATTTCTTTTTTATTTTTACTTTCCCATTTATTAGCATTTCGTATTTTTAATTCATTTGATCTCTGATTTGAATATTTTATTGTCAAATTTTCTGGTTGTTTAGGATTACAATATTTATATTTGATATATTGCTGTAAACCAAACATTCCATTTCTTAAAAAACTATTTAAAATTTTCTTATACCTTTCAGAAGATTTAAAAAATTTCATATCCTCATGACCATAATCATTATAAACTAGATTAAACGTATTTGTATTTGTATTTGTATTGTGACTATTTGTATTATTTGTTGTATTATTATTTGTTGTATTGTTTATCATACTTTTTTCTAATTCCAATAATCTAATTTTGGCATTTACTAGATCTAATTCTTTTTGTTTTTGTTTTTTATCTTCTTTTTGTTTTTCTTTACAAGTTTTTAAATGTCTATTCAAATGATAATTATGTTTATATGATTTTTTACAAAAATCACAATCAAATCGTTTTTCATTCGTTTCTACCGATTCGGGTTTTTGGGGATATATAGGGATATTTTGGGATATTTTGGAGGACACTTGGGATATATTGGAATATATTGGGATATTTGGAATAACTTTTTTACAAGTTTTTTTACAAGTTTTTTTTCGTTTTATTAAATGTCTTTCAATATCCCATTTTCTTTTAAATTCTTTTTCACATTTTCTACATTTAAATAACATTTCTTTTTTCCCATGTATAATTTCTATCATACCACTTATATTACGAATTTCAACCTTTTTCTTTTGTATCACACTAGTTATCGTATCAGTTTGAATATAAAAATTCTCTTTTTTATTATGTTTATCAGTTTTTAAGTGTCTTTTATATCCAGTTTTATACAATGTTTTAAAATTACATAAATCACAAGTATAATATTTATTATTTAAATTATTAGAGATTAACCAGCGTCCTGTAACATTATTGGACGGTGATATTGTCAGAACCCATTTATCCAGTGAATTGGGTTTTTCCAAGGAACATCGTTCCATAAATGTGCGCCGCATTGGCTATGTAGCAAGTGAAATCACAAAAAATGGTGGTATTGCCATTTGTGCACCCATTGCGCCGTACCGGGCTGACCGCCGTGCTAACCGCGAACTCATTAATAAAATTGGTGGATATATTGAGATATTTGTTAATACCCCTTTAGAGAAATGTGAGGCAAGAGACGTAAAAGGTTTATATGCAAAGGCTAGGATAGGCACAATCAAGGACTTCACCGGTATTTCAGATCCTTATGAGCAACCGAAGCATTCAGAGGTAGTTATAAATTCTAGCGGCACTTCCCCTGAGAAGCTTGTTGATCAGATTTATGCAAAGATCAGGAAGCTAGGTTATATACATTGATTAATGACAATATATCGTATATGAAACAAATCCTTTATCCAAATAACCAATGAGTACTCCAAAGATTTGTGTTGTAGGTGCTGGGGCCTGGGGAAAGAATCATATCCGTACTCTGCAAAGCCTGAATTCCCTTGGTGGAGTGGTGGACCAATCTGAGTCGAGTCGCAAAGAGCTCAAAAAACAATACCAAGATTGCGCATATTTTGAACATGTTGATGATGCCCTGCAGCATAAGTTTGATGGCTATACCGTGGCTACCCCGCCGGAAGATCATTTTGTAACGGCTGCAAAAATCATAGATGCTGGGCATCACGTTATGGTGGAAAAACCTATGACCCTGAATACCGCAGATGCGGAAAAATTGAATGTGATAGCAAAAGAAAAAAATGTTAATCTGATGGTGGGACACCTTTTGCTCTTCCATCCTGCCTTCGAGAAAATTAAGCAGTTGGTCGATGATGGAGTTTTGGGAGATTTGCAGTACCTCTATAGTAATCGTTTAAACCTGGGGACGATCCGGACTGAAGAGAATGTATTCTGGAGTTTTGCTCCCCATGATATAGCCCTGTTTCAGTTTTTCACTGGGTCTATGCCCGTAAGGATCACATCCCGTGGGATCGATGCATTGCAGGATGGGATTCACGATACCACGATCACCGCGTTTGAATATCCGGATGGCGTTATGGGGCATATTTTTGTAAGCTGGCTGCATCCTTTCAAGGAACACCGTTTTGTGGTAGTGGGCTCCGAGGGGATGGTTCGTTTTGAAGATTCCATTGATGGTAAACCGTTGGTCTTCTATGATAAAAAGGTAGGTTGGGCTGAAGGAAAGCCAATACCCCTATCCGGCCCAACGCGACATATCGAATATGAGCCAACATTGGCCCTTACGAAGGAGTTGGAGTATTTTATCGACCATCTGAATGGCGACCCCATTGAAATAGCAAATGGAGATAGTGCTGTGCAGGTCATCCAGACCCTGGAAAGGGCAACAGTCAGTTTAATGGAACAGTAAAATGACAGATCAAAATTATTTCGTACATAAATCAAGCTATGTGGATGAGAATGTTAAGATTGGTGAAGGGACAAAGATTTGGCATTTTTCTCATATACAATCCGGTGCACGCATTGGTAAGGAATGTTCTATCGGCCAGAATGTGAATGTGGCCAATAATGTCCGCATTGGTAATTTTGTCAAAATACAGAATAATGTCTCTGTTTATGAAGGGGTGGAACTGGAAGATTATGTTTTCTGCGGACCGTCCATGGTCTTTACCAATATCAAGCTGCCGCGCTCAGAATATCCGCAGCAAGGCAGTAAATTTTATGTAAAAACCATCGTGAGAAAGTCGGCCACTATCGGCGCAAATGCAACCGTTGTATGCGGTATTGAGATTGGGGAATATGCCTTGGTCGGTGCCGGGGCTGTATTGACGAGAGATGTTCCTGCATACGGTATGGTGGTGGGTAATCCGGGAAAAATTGTTGGCTGGGTCAATAAGAAAGGTGAAAAGCTGGTTTTTGGTGATAATGGTGTTAGTGTCTGC
>ERZ651768.1176-NODE-1176-length-19411-cov-4.162512_pt1 | contig 19411 bp, 17 predicted proteins | sample MGYA00514754_ERZ651768 | MGnify/ENA metagenome assembly ERZ651768
GGCAACACGGACCTCCCCGGAGTGAAGGCCATCATCGAGCGCATCAGCTCCGAGGGCATAAGCGACGCATCGGCGCTGCTTGACCGCTGTCTGGACATGGTCGGGGCCTACGCTCTGCCTGATGAGACCCGCGCTTACCTGGTCGATCACATCGGAAAGTCCGGCGACCTGAAGCCTGGAACCGCGTCTTACGGTGGCCAGATCGCTCAGACCCTGCAGCTCATCGTAGCCACCCAGGAGTACCAGTTCGCCTAGGCGGGCAGAATTTACCGGACGACTAGGCAGAAAAGTAACTCCGAGGAGGACCAATCAAATGACATCAACGAAGAAAGACCCGGTCTTGGCCGTCTTGCAGCTCTCCGGCGGCAACGACGCCTTGAACACCATAGTTCCCTATGCCGACCCTTTATATGCCGACAACCGGCCTTCGGTACGGGTGTCCGAAGACCAAGTGCTGAAGATCGACGACCACATCGGCTTCAATCCCGCCTTAGGCCCCATCAAAGACCTTTTTGACCAGGGCAAGGTGGCAATCATCCTGGGCGTTGGCTACCCCAATCCCAACCGTTCCCATTTCCGCTCCATGGACATCTGGCACACCTGTGAGCCGGAAAAGGTGGGCAACGAAGGCTGGCTGGGCCGCGCCATCCGGGATCTTGACCCTAAGGGTGAGAACGTCCTAACGGGCGTGAATTTCGGACGGGGCCTCCCCAGATCTCTGGCGGCTCCCGGCGTGCCGGTGGCCTCGGTGGGCAACCTTGAGACTTACGGCGTCCTCACCGGCATCGACGATGAGCAGAGGGACGAGGCGCTGGACATCTTCTCCCGCATGTACTCTCCCGCCATGGGCCGCGGCCAGGTGATGGACTACCTGTCTCACACCGGCATGGACGCCCTCAAAGGCGCCGACATCCTCAGCACCGCGCCTGAGAAGTATTCTTCAACCGTTGAATACGGGAATAATTCAGTCGCCCAGTACATGAGGAACATCGCCCAGACCCATATTGCCGAGTTCGGGACCCGCTTCCTCTATACCACTGCCCCGTATAACAGTTTCGACACCCACGCCGGCCAGATGGTGGGGCATTCCGCGCTGTGGGGCGAAGTATCCTCCGCGGTGCGCGACTTCCAGGCCGACCTGGTTGAGAACAACGCCGCCGACAATATGACGTTATTGGTCTTCACCGAGTTTGGCCGCCGCGTGCACGACAACGGCTCCGGCACCGACCACGGTTCGGGCGGGATCGCATTTGTCGTAGGCGAAAACGTCAAGGGCGGGGTCTACGGCGAGTACCCGTCGCTGGAAGAAAGCAAGCTGCTGGAAGGCGATCTGCACTTCAATAACGACTTCCGCGGCCTGTATTCCACACTGCTGGAAAAGTGGATCGGCATCGATGCCAAGTCCGTTGTAGGCGGAGAATTCGAGCAGATGGCGTTCCTGTAGGGTTCTGGTCTAGAAGAGTCAGGCAAGCCGTAACCAAACATCTTAACGAGGTAATGATGGCTACTGCAGCATTGGGAGTATCCCTTCAATACAGTCATAGCATCGGGCGCGGAGAATTCTCCGGCCCCGGATTCCGCAACCCCGTAGCCGTGGCCCTGGGCGCCGACGACTCCATGTACGTGGTCAACCGGTCTTACGAGTACCGGCCCGACGGCAAGCGGATCACCATCTGCACCGTGGACGAGGACTACATCGGCGAATTCGCCCGGGGTGTCCACACCGCCGGCGTAACCGACATAGTCACCGAGGACGGTTCTCTGATCTGGCCCACCAGCGTGGCGCTGGACCAGGCGGGCAACGTCTACGTGGCCGACGAGTGGCTGAACCGCATCTCTATCTTCACCAAGGACGGGGAATGGGTCGGCAAATGGGGCACTGAGGGCTCTGGCGACGGCGCGATCAAGAGCCCTTCCGGGATGGTCTTTGACGCCGACGACAACCTGCTGCTGGTCGATAGCCAGAACAACCGGGTCCAGAGATTCACCAAGGACGGCAAGTTCATCTCGTCCTTCGGGAGTCAGGGTTCCGGTGACGGTCAGTTCAATCTGCCTTGGGGCATAGATGTGGACTCCGACGACTACATCTACGTTGCTGACTGGCGGAACGACCGTATCCAGAAGTTCACCAAGGACGGCGCGTTCCTCATGGCCTTCGGAAGCTCGGGGAGCGAGCCCGGCGAGTTCAACCGGCCTACCGGCGTCGCCGTGGACCGGACCGGCATGATCTATGTGGCCGACTGGGGCAACGAACGCATGCAGATGTTCGACCCGGCCGGCAAATTCGTGACGCTGACAACCGGCGACGGCACAATATCAAAATGGGGCAAGGACAAGTTGGACGCCAACGGCGAGATGTGGAAAGAACGGGAGATCGCTCAGGGTATCGAGCGAGAGAAGGATTTCTGGGGGCCAGTGGCCGTGGCTGTGGACGACCAGGACCGGGTGTTCGTGGTCGAGTCCTGCCGCAACCGCATCCAGGTCTACCGCCGGCAGGAGCCCATGTTCAAAGGCGGCGGACGCCTCTAGAAGCTTTCAGCGATCAGCGAAGGGGACAAGATTGTCCCCTTCACATCACCCAAGCAAAAAGGCAGCAGTGTTTTGACTACACAGGACGAACTTGGCGCGCAATTAAAGACTCTGGGAATCAGACTTACCCCGCAAAGATTGGCCATCGCCGAAGTTGTGGTCAATTCTGGCGATCATCCTTCAGTGAAGGAGATTTATGGCCGAGTCAAAGAGTTTTTCCCTTACGTAACTCTGGCCACGGTTTATTCCACGCTAACTGTGCTGGAGAACTCGGGAATCGTCCGCGAGCTACCGTTCCAGAAGCAGTCCCGCTACGAAGCCAATCTTTCGCCGCATGCCAACCTGGTCTGTGTCGGTTGCGGCAGCGTTCACGACGCCGACGTAGGCCAAAGCATGGTCGCAGACCTGCGCAAGCGCCTGGAATTCTCTTCCGATTTCCAATTCACGGGACAGCGTGTTGACTTCTACGGCTGGTGCCCCAACTGCGCCAACCGCCGCGACCGGCGGTCGGACGCTCCGGCGGAATAGACCTACTCCAGCGAGCCTAATCCCCTCTATACCCCCGGTTGCCTTGCTGCTTCTCCAGGTAGTTGCGGATCATCAGCGCTGCGGTTGCGCCTTCGCCGGCGGCGAACACTCACTCTAGGCTGGTTTCCATCGTGCCGCTGGTGGTGATGAAGGCATATTTGTCCGTCTCGACCAGGTCTTTAACGAATGCGGTGTTGGGGTCTAAACCGATGAAGATGGATGCGGCAGCAGGGAACAGTTCTTCATTCTCGCCGGTGGCCCTGTCTTGAACGATGATGGACCCCAGATGCCCGGTGCTTTTGAATTCCTGAACCGCTTTGCCCAGCTTGATTTCCACCTTGGAGTGCCGCTCGGCGCTTTCCCGGAGAATCTGGCTGGCGCCCAGTTGCTCCATGAATTCCACGATCGTTGCTTTGCTGGCGAACTTGGTTAAGAACAGCCCCTCTTCGACCCCGTTATTTCCGCCGCCCACCACGACCACTTCCCGGTCCTTGTAGAACGGACCGTCGCAAGGGCGCAGAAATGGATGCCGGCGCCAATCAGGTCTTCCTCGCCGGGGACTCCCAGCCGGCGGTACCGGGTCCCATGCGCCAGCAATACAGCGTTGGAGCAGTATTCATCCCCCGACTCGGTGGCAATCATCTTATAGTCGCCGTCGGTCATTATTCCGGTAACTGTCTGGGCCAGCAGAATCTCTACGCCGAACCGCTCGGCATGGGCTTGCATCTGCTCGGCAAGCTGGCTGCCGCCGATACCTTCTGCGAATCCAGGATAATTGTCGATGCACTGGGTGACCCTCGCCTGGCCACCGATGCCGCCCTTCTCGATGACTAACGTCTCCATCCCCTCTCGGGCGGCATATAGGGCAGTGGTGAGCCCGGCGGGGCCGCTGCCAACGATCACCAAGTCGTAATATTCTCGTTTTGCCTTGGGGCTGATGCCCAATCTGGCCGCCAATTCGGCGTTGGACGGCTCCACTAAGATCGAACCGTCGTCGAATATGATGGTGGGGATGATCTGCTTGCCGTCGTTCAGCGCCTGGACCCGGTTGCGGCCTTCCTCGTCTTCGTCGATATCCACCCGTTGTAGCGGACGCGCTGCCCCCGAGAAATTGCTTCGACTGCCGGCAATCGGGGCACCAGCGCGCTCTGTATACGGTTATCCTGGGTTGTTCCATTGGGCCTCTCCCTACGCCAATCTGCGATCTGTGATGTTGGCGCTGCTCAGAATTTAAGATGCCGATGGGGCGGGGAAGGTTCCAGGCGGGCCGCTTTAGGCGGGAAGGTTAACGATATCCACCGGCTCGATCAAGTCGGCCAATTCGAAGCCAAAGACCTTGGAGTAGAAATACAACTCCGCCTCAAGGGCCCTCTTGATATTCTCGGCCCGCCGGAACCCATGCTGTTCGCCTTCGAAGGGGATATAGGCCGTAGGGAGCCCCTTTGCGCGCACTGCATCGAACATCATCTCCGCCTGGTTCGGCGGCACGATCTGGTCCTCCAGGCCTTGGAACAAGATCAATGGACAGGACAAACCCTCCGTGTGGTTGATGGGCGAGCGCTCGTGGTAAAGGTCCTGACGCTCCGGGTAGGGGCCGACCAGCCCATCCAGATAACGGGCCTCGAACTTGTGGGTGTCCTTGGCCAGGGCTTCCAGGTCGCTGACGCCATAGTGGCTGGCCCCGGCCTGAAATACCTCCTTGAACGTCAGGGCCGCCAGGGTGGTGTACCCACCGGCGCTGCCGCCGTCGATGGCCAGGCGGTTGCCGTCTGCTTCGCCTTTGGAGACGATATACAGCGCGGCGTTGCAGCAGTCGTCAACATCCACGATGCCCCAAGTTCCGTTTAGCCGCTCCCGGTACTCACGTCCGTAGCCGGTGCTGCCGCCGTAGTCCACGTCCAGCACGCCGATGCCCCGGCTGGTCCAGAATTGGATCCCCAAATTAAGAGCGGTTAACGCAGCGCCTGTGGGACCGCCGTGGCTCTTGACTAACAGCGGAGGTTTCTCTCCGGCGGGCCCTTGGAAATCGCCGTTTTTGGGCGGGTAGAAGAAGGCGTGGGCGGTCTTGCCGTCTTCAGTAGGAAACTCCACCGGCTGAGGCTCAGAGATGAATTCCGAGTCGACCCCCATATCGTGAGATTTCCTGAGTTCCCGCCACTTGCTGCCGGCCAGATCGTACAGCACCAGGGACATGGGAAGAGACGGCGCTCCGGCGATGAACACTATCTTGCCGTCGCCGGCTTTGAGGTCGCCGCGGCCCATCTCCGAGAACGGGGTGTCAACGGCCAGCAACATCCCCGACTCGATATGCAGCATGGCGATCTTCCACGCGCCGTTCTCAACATAGCTGCAGGCAATCAGTTCCGGGGATGCGAATGAATAGGTGTCCGAACCGAAAACCCATTGGGGCTTGCCGAACTCAGCGTTGCGGTTGGTCAATTGCCGGAGCAGGCCGTTCTCCCAGCGCCACAGGTTCCACCAGCCGCTGCGGTCGGACACGAAATGAAGCACACCGTCAGGCGACCACTCGGGCTGGAAGATGGATTCTGTCCTGCCACCTGCCACCACTTGGGGCTCGCCCAGCAGTCCCTGATCGTCGAAGGAAGCCGTTAACAGAAAAGTGCCGTCCCAGGGCATGTTGGGGTGGTCCCAGGTTAACCAGGCCAGGGTCGTACCTTCAGGGCTGATGCGGGGCGTGGAACAGAAATCTGAGCCCTGGGTCAGGATCACCTGTTCGGCCTGCCCCAGGGCGTCCACAGCGACGATGGCGTTGACCGGCTCCCCCCCTCGCGTGTGGTCTTCCCGGACGCATATGACTCGGTTCCGGCCGGCATCGTAGCAACCGTCGGCGTAGCGCATGTCCACTTCGGGCGTGATGGGCCGCGGCTCCCCGCCCAGTTCTTGCCGGTACATGCGCTGGTCCGAGTAGTTGGAGAAATAGACCGTCCCCTCATGGACTAGGTAGGCCCCTCCGCCGTACTCGTGCACCTTGGTGCGGGCGCTGAACGGATCCGGAGTGACGTCCTTTATCTTGCCGGTTGGAGTGCGTTTCACCACAACCATCCGGCCGCCCTCGGCCGGGCGCATCTCCACCCAATAGATGTCTTCGTAATCCAGGGCCACGTCGCCCAGTCCGATGCTGCCAGACACGATAAGGTCGGTGGTGATGGGCGACTTCCAAGAACCGTACGGGGCAGTGGTGGGCATGGGGGATTGTCTCCTGGGAGAAGAGTTGATTGAGCGTTAGGTTGCAGTTGGGTTAGCGTTCTTCATGGCTTGGGGAGATACGTTGAATGATCAACTACACCTAACAAGTAATTGGCAAGAATCAGGAACTCCAAGGCATGCTGGGGTGAATTTTAGTTCAGGGTCATGGGCTCTAGGGTTTCTAATGCCAACCATGGCGCCTGCTAACATCATCTGGTCGCCGAGTTGTTCGCTGCGTTCAGATGATGTTTTCAAACCGTTGATCGAAAGCAGCGGCTTCTTTTCGCTATTATAATCGGTCATTCGAAGCTATTGTGCCTAATATCTTGTAGATATTGAACCACAATTCGAATCACATACAATATATTGGCCGATGGGGTGTTCGGTGGACGTTGGAGAATGGGTTTTCAATCCTAGGCAAATACACTCATCATTTGACTCTGAAAGGCGGTTGACCGCCAACTCGTCTGCCCCTATATTTGTTCTATATTCACGCTTATTCGAGAAGAACATCTGCATGACCACGGCCCACGACCATTACGCGGCGCAATTGCCTCCGCCAAGCATGGAGGAAGTAAGTTCCGGCATCTACGCCTACGTTCAATTGGACGGCAGTTGGGGGCTGAATAACGCCGGATTCATCCGCGGCAAGGACTCGCTGACCCTGATTGACACCTGTTTCACCGAGGCGCGCACCAGGGCTTACCTGGAGGCGGTTCGAAATGTGTCTTCACTACCCATGAAAACCCTGGTGAACACCCACCACCACGGCGACCATACCCACGGGAATTACCTGGTTCCCGAGGCGTCGATCATCGGACACGAACTATGCCGGCAAACGGTCATCGACACCGGACTGCAAGCGCTGCACCCTCTCTTCCCCGGCGTCGACTGGGGCGACCTGGAACTGGCCCCGCCCACAATCACCTTCAACGACCGCATGGAACTCAATTTCGATGACCTCAAGATCGAACTTATCTTCATGGGGCCGGCCCACACCACCAACGACATCGTCGCGTGGCTGCCGCAACGCAAGCTGCTATTCGCCGGCGACCTGATTTTCAACCAGGGCACGCCCTTCGTGGCCATGGGATCGGTTTCAGGGTCGCTACAGGCATTGAAGCGCCTGCGGGAACTGGGCGCTGAAACCATAGTTCCGGGACACGGCTCGGTTTGCGGCCCGGAGGTCATGGACGACATAGAAGCCTACCTCACATTCGTCCAAGACACCGCCCGCGAAGCATTTGAAGCTGGGTTGACGCCCCTGGACGCGTCGCGGCAGGCCGATCTGGGCCGGTTCGCCGAATGGCACGATCGGGAGCGCATCGCCGGAAACCTGCACCGGGCCTACTCCGAGCTTCGCTGGGATCCACCGGGCATGGTCTTGGACCTGGGACCCATGGTCGCCGACATGGTCTCCCTGAATGGCGGGAGACCGGTGCGGTGCTTGGCATAATCTCACATCTGTTTCATTTTCAGAGAAAACAAAGAAAACAACATGGCAGAAATCTTATTCGCTACTGAATCAAAGGGGAAAGGGGCGCCGGTCGAAGGCCGAGAGGGCGTTTTCCATGTGGGATGCTCCGGCACCGGCTCTCAAGGGGAGAGCGTTACGTTCGAGTCTAAGGTGGTGATGACCGATGACGGGTTCAAAGAGGATGGCACAATCACTTACGCAGGGCGTCGCAGTCTCAAGTTCACCACTGTCGGCTCGGGACACATGGCGCCCAGGGCGGTATCGGGATTGAATCACGGCGCCGCCTTGTGGACCATCACCCAAGGTGACAGAGAATTCAGTGGCGCCACCAGGCTCATCACCTCTAACTTCACGTTCTCCGATCAGGGCGACGTGGTGGACAATCAATACGTCCGGATCTACACCCCGTAGACAGCAGTCCTAAACGGCCGCCCCACCAACCAGCAAAACATCGCCCAATTGGAGACGTTGCAGGGGGTGACCAGCGATTCATAGACAGGGCCAACAATCTGCCGGTCCTGAGCCCGTCGAACCACTATTTCTCAAGAAACGTAGGCCCTCACCCTAACTCTCTTCCGTGTGCGGGACAGGGGATTTTTGACACGGGGCCGTTCGTCCTGAGCCCGTCGAAAGGCGCGTAAGTCAAGGTCCTGGTGGAATTGGCCGTATACGGTGGTTCGTCATCCTTTCGCGGAAGGACACCATGAGCAAATATGGCAAAGTTGCCTAATCCCCAAACAGCTCATCAACCTTGCGTTGCCGCTCTTCCTCGGAGTCTCCGCCGCCTTGGACGGTCTCGTAGAAGGCCGGGCCGTAGTCGCGGATGCGGACTACCACGGGCAGGGGTAGGGCGTGGCCGAAGACCAGGGCCTGCTGTTTGGCTTCCAAGCGGGACAGCACGGAGCGGAGCGCACGGCTACCGGACGTTCCAGAAAGCACGGCGTCTATGTCGCGTTCGTTGTCCAGCAGGCAACTGAACCGGGTGCCCACCTGGCTCAGGACCTCAGAATCGATGCCGCTGGGCCGCTGGTCGATGACCATCAGCGTCACGTTGTACTTCCGTAGTTCTCTCGCGATGATGCCGAAGATGGTCTGGGAGGCCACGGCGGAGTTGAGGAATTTGTGGGCCTCCTCGATGACGATCACCAACGGTCGCGGCTCTTTCCCGGCCCCGCCCATGGCCGACTCTTTGGCCTCGACGTATTTGCGGTGGATGCGGCGTGTGAGCAGGTTGCTGACCAGGATGTAGGCTGCCTCGTCATCCCCGTAGCGGCCGAATTCCAGTACAACGTGCTGGCCACGCTCCAGGTGCTCGATCATCTGCGCGGCAGTATCGACCCGGCTGTGCTCGACCATGAACCCGTGACGGGTGAACCGGCCCATGCGGTTATATAGCGCCCGCAAAGCCCCGGCGTTGACCTGTAGCTCGTCGGCCAATTCCAGCAACGACCCGGTCTGGCCGGCGTCCAGAAAGTCCTTGAGCCAGCTTTCCTCACCGAACTTCTCACGCAGGTTGTAGGCGGCCGAGGCTGCAACATCGGACAGGTTCAACGACTCCCGCAGCAACTCAACGTCTTCGGGCTCGATATGATTGAAGCCCAAGTGCACAGTCTCGTCGGTAGACAGGCCCCGCCGGCGGGAATGCTCTTCGTCCAGGGTGAATGTAGATACTTTGGAACCGAATAGCTGTTTCAGGCCTTTGACCATTCCTCCCTTATCGGTGTCCTGGCCCTGCCAGCCGTATTCGCTGTGCATGTCAAAGATCAGCGACGACGCCTGCCCGCTCTGCACGATGCCCGTCAGCAGTAGGCGGGTCAAAAAAGTCTTGCCGGTGCCGCTCTTGCCGAACACCCCCATCGACCGCTTGACCAACTCGCCCAGGTCCAGGCACAGCTTGGTCTCCATGTCCAAGGGGCTTCCGATCCAGAAATTGCCGTCTTCTTCGCTGCCAAAGACTGTCTCCACGTCTTCTTGGGAAGCGGTAAAGGCACGCGAGAAGTGGGAGGGGATACTTTTGGCCGCCGCTGGACCCTGTTCGTCACCTAGCACGTCAGGCAGAGTCAATTGGGGCAGAACGGATACAGTGCCGAAGGCGACGGTTCCCTGCAGCGTCCGAATCACGAAGGGGTCGTCGGCCGGGAGGGGAGTGTATTTCATGCGGGGGTCGGTGCTGCTCAGGCCCACGTCTGTAACCACGCCGAAAAACTTGTTGTTGGCCCCTTGAAGCGTCACAAACGTTCCAACCTTCACCTGTTCGACGGACACTCCGGCATCCAGGCGGACCTCGACTCCGTTGGCCACCGAGCCTTCGATGACCATTCCCAGCGGTTGTCCTTGTTCTGGCGGCAAACGGCCCTGGCCCACGCCGTTGGTTTCGTAGCGATCGGTCACGGCGCGACTCTCCGAAGTATGGAGTTCAGGCGGGCAACGTCGGCGGAGAGCTCCACAGCCAACGCCCGGCAAGCAAGGGCCAAGAATTCGGCTGGCTGGCCGTGGGACGGGGCCGTCTGCCTGATACACGCTCCGACGATTTCATCGGAATGGGATGCGCCAGAGTTGAGCAGCAGCCGCAGCAGGTCCAACTGACTGGTGAACTGGGCGGTCTCATCCGAGTCGCAGGCGTAGACGAAGGAATGCACACGGGGTGGTCTGGGCGGGAGGTACTGGTGGGTGACACCGTCTTCCACGTGGCCGGCGATGAAAACTTCAAAGCGGGAGGTCAGTAACCGGGCCAGTTGGGGGTTGTCCCGGATCACGTCCTCTTCCGAACCGGCGTCTTCCCCCCGGGCCAGCACGGGCCTGGCCGAGTCCAAGGGCTCGGTGGTAACGCTGCCGACCACACCATAGATGTCCGGGGAATCGGTGCGCACCAACCCGCCAAGGGCCGGAGCTCCCTCCAGTTGGTAGCACTGGGCCACGAAGGATGTTGATGTGGACTCAACGACCTCACCGACGCGCCGTTCCATCAACGTGCTGGTCATCTCGAAGATCCAATAAAAAAAGCCCGCCCGCGCCATAAGCGCAGTGGACTTTCAAGTCCACACGGATAACTGGGCAAATCGTCTTTCCGAACTGTCCAGATCGTGCGGCCCATCGTCAACCCTACTTCCGCCAAAATACCTGTCTATCGTGATGCAATCCAAGTGTGCTGGCAACGATATCACAATATGTAAAGCGGCTCCCGGTGTCAATGTCACCGGGAGCCGTCATTCCGCGGAAGGGTTAGCCGGATCCTGAGTTAGTTCAGGGAAACGGGCAGGTCTTTCATCGACCTAAATGTGATGCTGGGCTGGTACTCCCTTTCTTGGGTCGCCAGCTCTAAGTTCGGGTAACGCTCGGCCAGCGCGCTGAACACCTCTTGTCCCTCAACCCTGGCTATGGTGGCGCCTAGGCAGTGATGGATACCGGAGCCAAAGGCCACATGGGGGTTCGGCCAACGGGAGATATCCATAGTGTCCGCGTTCTCGAATTTGTCCGGGTCGCGGTTGGCTGAGGAGATGATCCACCGGATCCGGTCGTCCTTCTTAATACGCTTCCCGCGCATCTCCACGTCTTCGGCCGCGATACGCGTGATGGACTTGACCGGCGCGTCGTAGCGCAGGGCTTCTTCGGTGGCCCGGACCATCACGCCTTGCGGATCCTCTTTCAGCAGCTCCCATTGGTCGCGGTTCTCCATGAATGCCAGTGTGCCGTTGCAGATGAGGTTAATGGTGGTCTCGTGACCGGCCAGCAACAGCAACGAAGTATTCACAAGGACCTGTTCCCGGGTGAAAACCCCGGCCTTCTCGCCGTTTGCCAGCACCGAGATGAAGTCGTCTTGCGGTTTCTTCATCCGTTCCTCGACCATGGGAATCACATACTCGTCCATGCCTCTCATACCGTCGGACAACTGACGCAAGCGGTCGGGCTCGCCCCGGCCGATGCTCAACAATTTTTCGGCCAACATCCTGATGTGGTGGCGCTCTTCTTCCGGTACGCCCATCATCTCGGCGATGACGAGGACGGGAAGAGGAACGGCCAAGTCGCTCATCAGGTCAACTCCGTCGCCCCTCGCCTCGGCCGCGTCCAAAAGTTCTTTGGTAGCCGACTTTACCAACGGCCGCCATTCTTCCATGGACTTAGGCGTGAAATAGGCATGGATGACCTTACGCATCTCAAGATGTTCCGGCCTGTCGTACTGGATGAACATCTTACTCTGGTAATTTCGAGTGTAATCGTAAAGCTCGGTATCCGACTCAAGGATCGCCGGATATGCAGGCCGGGGGTCGTTGGCCATAACCTGATTAGAGAATTGCTCATTATTCCGGGTCAGCCAGACCAGGTCGTCGTGTCTGGTGATTACCCAGAGTTCATAAAGTTCGTTCCAATGCACCGGGTCTTCGTCTCTGAGTTGACCATAGTACTGGTATGGGTTCTGGATAACTTCCGCCGTGAACATGTCGTCGTTGATCGTCGTTACCATTACACCACCGTATCTATTCAAATTCTGTTCGATTCCTGTTGATTGAACATTAATTGAATAACAATTCCATGTCAACGACAACGGATTACAGGTGCCACTCCGATTTTCTTGAAGCCACACTGGCGATAAAACAAGCCCCCCGTAGAATCACTGGGAGCCTGTTTTATAGCCTATATCTCTGGGATACCCCGAGCCTTTGTCCGTTCTCTAATCGAGGGTGACCGGCAGGCTTTTGATGGAGCGGAAAGTGATGCTCTCCTGGTACTCCATGTCGTGGGTCTTTAGCTGGAGGTTGGGGTACCGCTCGGCCAGCGCGCTGAAGACCTCTTGGCCCTCGACCCTGGCGATGGTGGCGCCCAGGCAGTGGTGGACACCGGCGCCGAAGGCCACATGAGGGTTTGGCCAGCGGGTGATGTCCATAGTGTCCGGGTTCTCGAACTTGTCCGGGTCCCGGTTGGCCGAGGACATGAACCACCGGATGCGGTCGTTCTTCTTGATCCGCTTGCCCCGCATCTCAACGTCTTCCGAGGCGATGCGCTGGATGGACTTAACCGGAGAGTCGTACCTTAGGGCTTCTTCGGTGGCACGGACCATGTACCCTTGGGGATCAGTCTTCAACAGGTCCCATTGGTCGCGGTTGTTCATGAAGGCCAAAGTGCCGTTGCAGATCAGGTTGATGGTGGTCTCATGGCCGGCCAGCAATAGCAGCGAAGTGTTTACCAGCACCTGATGACGGGTGAACACGCCGGACTTCTCTCCACCGGCTAGGACCGAGATAAAGTCGTCTTGGGGGTTGACGATCCGCTCGTCTACCATCGGGTCCACATAATCAAGCATCCCCTGCATGCCTTCGGTGAGGACCCGCATGCGGTCCGGCTCACCTCGAGCGATATTTAGCAGTTTCTCGGCCAGCATCCTGATGTGCCCACGTTCCGACTCGGGCACGCCCATCATCTCGGCGATCACCAGGACCGGCAACGGCACGGCCAAGTCCCGCATCAGGTCCACTCCGTCACCTCTCGCTTCCGCCGCGTCCAGAAGCTCGGCGATGGCCGATTTTACCAACGGCCGCCATTCTTCCATGGACTTGGGGGTGAAGTAGGTGTGCACGACCTTACGCATCTCCAGGTGCTCCGGCCGGTCGTATTGGATGAACTGGTCTCCCTGATAGGTCCGCACATATTCGTAGAGTTCCATGTCCGACTCCAGGATCGCCGGGTATGCCGGTCGAGGGTCGTTCAAGAACACAGAGTTGGAGAATTGCTCATGGTTACGGGTCATCCAGACCAGGTCGTCGTGCCTGGTTATCACCCACAGCTCGTAAAGCTCGTTCCAATGGACCGGGTCTTCGTCACGGATCTGACCGTAATAACGGTACGGGTCTTGGATAACGCCCGCTGTGAACATGTCATCGTTGATCGTAGCGACCATAACACCACCATAAATCGTCGATTTGTGCCTAATTACGAATAGTGGAACCGTAATCGATTCAGGATTTATTGTCAATAATTGCTAGAGCGGTGATGAGCCATTTAAAAATCTAATGCGGACCAGACTACAAAGGGCCGATCGGCCCTTTGAATTTCAGCGAAGCTTGGTGGATAATTGACCGGTCACGTCCGGCCCAACATGGGCCACCGATTTAAGGAGTACTGAATGCGCGTCCTTCTGATCGCCACCAACCGTCACGACAGACTTCAAAGCAGAATGAACGCCCAGCCGATGCCGATTGGCCTTGCCTACATCGCCGGGCACCTGGACCACGAGCGCCATGAGATCAAGGTGCTCGACCTGATGTTTTCCGAAGACCATTTGGTTGAAGTTGAAGCCACGGTTAAGGAATTCCAGCCGGAGATGATTGGAATGTCCGTCCGTAACCTCAGCAACCATAGCTATATGAACACCATCTGGGCGCTGCCCATCAGCAAAGAGGTGATCGACCGCATCCGGACCGTGAGCGACGCCGTAATCGTATGCGGAGGCCCGGCGTTCAGCATCATGCCATCGGAATGCCTCGACTTCCTGGGCGCCGACCTGGGGCTATCCGGCGACGCCGGCGAGACGTTCGCCGTCTTGGCCGACCGGATGCAGGACGGCGAGCGTAGCTATTTCGACCTGCCCGGCCTGGTCTATAAGAAAGACGGACAGATCGTCCAAAATGAAGGTTTCTGCACTTCGGAGTTCGCCAAGCCTCCCCGCTTGGAAGACTTGGACATGGCCCGCTACAACAAAGCCGGCTTCGGCATCGGTATCTTGACTAAGCTGGGAGGCTTCTATTACCCGACCAACGCCTCGGAGGCCCAGATCAACGAGTCCGGTTGGCGGGTGATCCGGCCCATCGACGAGGTGGTCGCCGAGGTCAAGAGCATGAAAGAACGATTCGACATGAAAAAAGTATTCTTCGTTGACAACGGATTCAATCTGCCCTTGGACCACGCCAAGTCATTGTGCAGCCAATTGATCGAGGCCGACGTCAACATCCGTTGGAACACCTGCCTGGCGCCATTCAACTGCGACATGGAACTGATCGGTCTGATGAAAGACGCCGGTTGTGGCCTGGTGATGATGGTCAACCGCGGCGGCAACCCCGGCGACATGGGCAGCATGGTAGAAGAGAACGACGCCCTGGTCGAGGTCTGCCGGATGTGCGACGAAGGCGGTCTCCACTACAACATCGGCAAACAGTTCGGCGAGCCCGGAGAAACCCGGGAGAGTGTGGAGAACAAACTAGAGTTCCTGCGCAGCATCAACCCGGCGGTGGCCAATCTACGGGTTGGCGTCAGCGTCATGCCAGGGACCGAGGTCGCTGTGATCGCGAAGCAGGAAGGGCTGATCAAAGACGAACGCGAACTTGTGAAACCTACCTTCTACATCGCCGACGAAGTCAAAGACTGGATCGTGGACTACCTCAAGGAGCAGGTAGACCAAGACCCCCGTTGGAACCTCAGCTAACTCCGGCGGATTATCCGCAAAAATCCGGCGGGCGCTGAATCCATCGAAATCCATTCCAGCTCCCGCCGGTCTTCTCCGCTAACCCGTTGTCCCGCTCCGCATTTCGAAGGCCACAACGTTTCGGCCCAGTATCGATGCCAGGGCCAGCAAAGACAGTCCCAACAGCACAACGCCGACGATCATGTTGCTGTTCTTCGCGCCGATCTGATCCAGCCGGGCACTGGGCGGGGCAATATCTCCCGAGGGGTTGGAAAGGTCGATGAAGAATTCCCACGGGTCGAGGTTAGTTGAAGGCGATTGATCGGACTTGACCCCAACTCCGGTGGATATCTGTCCGGCCGTCTTCGGCGCTAGAACCAGCGTAAGCGTCGCGGTTTCACCGTTGGCCAGAATGATTCAACATCATGCCCAATAGTATCGTCAAAAGCTGGAGAGAGTGGTCTCATTTGAACGTGTTGGAGGTACCGGTGATCATTCCGTTACGCGTGATTCGATTAAATATCTTACCAAACCAACGGAGTTAGTCATTAGCCGGATTTTGGTTGATTCCAGTCGTTCATCAGAAATTCTAGTGCCTGAATCCGGCTGTTTTGATCGAATCGCCAAAAACTAGCCAGAGCTGAGCTCTCCATCCGGGCCTGCCTCGAATTCCGTTGCATCAGATGGCACCCGTTTCGCGATGGACTCGCCAGCGTCGGCAGCGATTGCAGTCTCCATGGCGCGGATGGCCACCTCTATCTGAGCGTCGTCGGGCTGTCTCGTGGTCAGCTTCTGCAGCCATAACCCGGGTTGGGCGATCATTCTTCCGAACCAGGCGTCCTGGTGGACACCGCTGAACCTGAGGAACTCGTAGCTAACCGCGGCGATCACGGGCAAGAGCAGTATTCGGGAAGCAATTCGCCATTCCAGAGGCGGGCCCAGCAGCAGCGCAAATACCACCACCGATACGACGACTACCGTCAGCAGAAATGCCGTGCCGCACCGGGCGTGGGGTGTACCGAACTTGCGTACGTTTTCCACAGTCAGGGGTAATCCCGCTTCCAGGGCGTGGACGGTCATATGCTCGGCGCCGTGGTAAGCGAACACCCTTTTTACGTCCCTCAGCATGCCGATCAACGTGATGTATCCCAACAAGAAGGCCAACCGGATCACGCCTTCAACGATTTCGCTAAGCAGGTCTGAATTCAGGACCGGGTTGAGCGCCCAGGCAATCATCAATGGAGTTATGAAGAATAGCCCAACACCGAAAAAGAGGGCGATGCCCAGGGTTGTGGCCATGACCCAAGCTGGGATACCTTCTTCGGCGTCCGGGTCGCGATCCATGGCCGCCATGTTGGCGGAGAGCTGGAGAGCTTTGATCCCCAGCAGCATGGTTTCCAGCAGAGTGAGGAATCCTCTGACCAGCGGCCAGCGCCGTGGGCGGCCGTTGTAGAACGAGCTCAACGGTTCGTGGTGGAGTTCGATGGAGCCGTCTTCGCGCCGGACCGCCAGACCGAAATGGTCCCGGCCACGAATCATCACGCCTTCGATGACGGCCTGTCCGCCATACATATGAGGGGGCTGGTCTGCCAACTTAGTCCTCTACATGCCGGGCCGTTGGTGCGGGAGCCGGCCTATCTAGATTACAGTGCTCCTGACCTAAACGAAAAATCGAGGGCTAAGTGCCCTCGATCTCTCGGTTTTTTCTTTTTCTGAAATCGACGCGTTAACCGCTGGCGCCGCCTGTGTCGGGCAGGGACTAACCCAGGTTGTAGCGGCGCTTCATCCGCTCGATGCGGCCCTGGGTGTCAACCACTCGCTGCTCGCCCGTATAGAAGGGGTGGCATTTGCTGCACACCTCTACTCGAAGCGTGGGCTTGGTGGCCCCGGTGTTAAACACGTTGCCGCAGGAGCACGTCACCGTGGCATTGTAAAAATAGGGGTGGATTTCTGTTTTCATTTCTTAACCGATTTGTCTTTCTAGTATTTTTCGAATCGCCGAACCAATTAGGCGACTTCCACCGGGTAAACGCTGACCCGGCGGCGGCCTTTGGCGGCCCATTCGAATTTCACTTCGCCGTCTATGACGGCGAAGATGGTGTAATCGCGACCCAAGCCGACGTTGGTTCCCGGCTTGATGCGGGTGCCGCGTTGCCGGACGATGATAGAGCCGCTGGTCACGCGCTCCCCGCCGTACCGCTTCACGCCAAGCCGCTTGGAATTGCTATCTCTGCCGTTATTGGTGCTGCCGCCAGCTTTCTTATGAGCCATTAGCTATTCCCTTCTCCGCCTTCTGCCTCGGTTGAAGCCGCGGCAGAAGCCCTGCGCCGGGGCGCCCTGGGTTTGTTCAATTCGATGTCCTGGATCCGCAGCCGGGTGTAGGTCTGCCGGTGGCCGCGCTTTCTCCGGTAGCGGTTCTTGGCTTTGTATTTGAAAACCATTAATTTCTTGTCTTTGTAGTGAGACAAGACCTGGGCAGTCACCTTGGCGCCTTCGACCAATGGAGCACCAATAGTCACTTCTCCGCCGTCCGAGAGGGCCAATACTTCACCAAACTCAGCCACCGAGTCGACCAGATCGGGTAGAAGTTCTACGTCTAGTTCGTCGCCAGGCTTGACCCGGTATTGTTTTCCGCCTGTTTTGATTATCGCGTAGTCCATTTGTTCCTCGACCTTCAATACTACGGGAGCCTAATACACCTGTCAAGGAATTTCGTGCCCATTCCCGCCTGAGCAATGCTACCGACCAACTACCATTCAAACCGTCAAACCGGTCCAGGGTGATTCGATTCCAGAGCGTGGGGCATGATATATAATTGCTCCGACCTCGACGACGGCCCCTTGGCATCATTCTATCTCATAGCTCCGGCGACGGACTCGACCATTAGGGATGGTAACGGGTTGAGCATGGACCAGTTACGGGGACAGGATCTTCAAGCCGCATTTTCCGCAGCCACAAGTTGCCTGGAAGAATACCGGGACGCCGTGAACGCCTTGAACGTGTTCCCCGTGCCCGACGGCGACACCGGCACCAACATGCTGCTCACCATGCGCTCAGCCGTTCAGTCAGCAGCGGACGCCTGTCCAGACGGAGAAGACCATTCCGTAGCCGCAGTCTCCGCAGCCCTGGCCCAGGGCGCTTTCTTCGGCGCCAGGGGCAACAGCGGCGTGATCCTGTCCCAATTCTTCAAAGGATTCTCCGACGCCTTGACCGGCAAGGAGTATCTCGCAGCCCCAGACCTGGCACGGGCGTTGATGTTGGCGACAAAAGGGGCCTACAGTTCGGTGGGCAATCCCGTGGAAGGCACCATGCTCACCGTGATCAGGATGGCGTCCGAAGCGGTCCAAGGCGTAGACGATGGGTTGCTTGACCTGTGGGGGACGGCCTACCAAGCGTCCCAAGATGCCCTTTCGAATACCCCGGAACAGCTACCGGTACTGCGGGAAGCGGGAGTGGTCGACGCCGGAGGGTTCGGCGTCGTGATATTGATCGGCGGGGCCCTGCGGGCGATTTCAGGGACAGCGTCGCCATCGATTGACCTATCGGAGTTGGGCCGGTTTCAGGGAGCGGCCAACAACGGCAGCGGTCCAATAGACTCCGGTTATCTGGATTCGACGATGGAGGAGGAATGGGGCAATTGCACCCAGTTCATCATAAGTAGCGTCGACGGGCTGGAATTGGACCTAGAGCAAGTCCGCAAACATTTTCAGGAGACCGCATTCTCTACAGTCGTGGTCGGGGACGAACGCGCCGTCCGGGTGCACATCCATGTCGAGGACACGGCCCCGGCCCTCAGCTACGCGGTGTCATTGGGCGCGGTGTCCGATGTCAAGATCGAGAACATGGACTGGCAGAACGAAAGATTCGCCGCATCCGGACATGGTGGTGTGAAACAGGCCGCCGCATTGGCGTTGCTCCCGGTGGTGCAAGGCGATGGACTGGCTCACCTGTTCCGGGACTCTGGCTGCGCCGGAGTCATCGAGGGCGGGCAGACCATGAACCCCAGCGTCCAACAGATCATCGACGCCGCCCGCAGCACCGGGGCGAAAGACGTGATCGTGCTACCCAACAACAGCAACGTGGTTTTGGCGGCGGAACAGGCCGCAGGTTCGGAACCGTTCCTCCATGTCGTGCCAACCAAAAGTGTCCCTCAAGGGGTAGCCGCCATGTTCGCCTTTAACCCGGAGGGGCTATGGCAGGAGAACGTCGAGGCGATGAGTGCCGCCATCTCCGAGATTGCATCTGTGGAAGTTACCGCCGCCGCAAGGGGCGTCAAG
>ERZ651768.1177-NODE-1177-length-19403-cov-3.115596_pt1 | contig 19403 bp, 6 predicted proteins | sample MGYA00514754_ERZ651768 | MGnify/ENA metagenome assembly ERZ651768
TCAAGTTGCTTGTCGCGATAATCGCCCCCTTTGGAGCGAACGTAGAACTTGCCTCAGCTATGCCTGCCTGAGCGGTGGTTTTCGCTTTTTCAGTGCTGAAAAGTCCAGTGGTCATTACGGTAAAAGCAAACACCGCCGCTACGACGATGAATGCAATTAGAATAATGGCCGTCTCTAGTCCAGTTATACCCCTGTCATCAGCATAAATCTCTCTAATCCTGGAATATATTCCGTTATTTTTCACTACTCACCCCAGCTATTCGCTTTTTCGGCTTTCACTTAAAATCTGATACCAATTAAGGCAGCAGAATCATTACATCTTTCACAGTTTCACAACACTATTATAAGTCTCATTACAAGAGAAACCGAATTTTAGTTAGATTTTGGGAGGTAGCGGCCCATATCTCCAAGACGAGAGGAAGTCATTACCAGTTGCAGTTCTATCATCCAAAAAACCTGTCCGTGCTTTTCATGTTCACTACCTAATTAAAGTAACCGGAGGATGAAGGGCGCCCACTGGTCTTCTACAAGCGCAGCTAGAACAATCAGTCCTATGGAGACAAAAACCAGTACGGAGACAGCGTTCACAACCTGGAGCAACCGCGGGTCACTCATCTTGTAGAGCGTTATTCCCCTGGAAAGGAATATGGCAGCCAGAGATCCTGAGAGGTAAGCCATTCCTTCGAGAATAATATGGGGAGAAAGAGCAGCAATTGCAATCAATGGAAGCGCCGCACTGCTTTCTGACACAGCCATCCCCGACTTCACCATCAGGACTATGCTGACGCTCCATACGCCTGCGTTCCAGCCGAGGGCCAGGCTTGTGCCGAGGCCCCTGTAAACAAAGGCGAGTATAAAAAATACTATGAGAACAAAGAAATTCGTGACCATGAAGGTCATGCCGTGGGAAAACCGTTCAGGGCTTAGCTGGGGGTTGTCGTAAACCTCCGGTCCCACGATGAACCTGAAGTGTTCTACAAGAACCGACCTGTCTGTGAGTGAAGCAAGTACCGTGTACGCGATAACCATGGCAATGAACAGGGTCGTTCCCGAAACGATGCTCTTCCTGTTTGCGGTCCATCCCCCGTATCCAAGCTCCCAGATCCTGTCCCGGTTCAGCCTTTGAATCTGGTTGACCCGGGGAACGATAGCCGCAGAAGCGAGAGCTATGGAAGCAAGCCCTGCCTCAGGAATACCAAAGGCTATCGCAAGGTAGGAGCTTACGAGAACTGCCAGTGCAGCTTCCAGGCCTATCAGAATGTTCCATTTAAGGTCTGAATCCGCCGGGAAGAAATTAAATATCGCACCAAGTATCGAACCCGGTTCATCGGAATCTCTAATTTTTATGAGCACCCAGCACCTTCATTTTGCAAGATGCCCATATTAGATACATATTTATATCTGTTGACTAGAAACTGGAAGGTGTGTTTTTCTCAGTGTGTCGACTGTATCACCTATAAAAAGAGGTCATTCTTTGCTCTTGATACCACAGCGAACGTCACCTACTAGGGTGCGGTTTTAAGACTTTTATCCAGCTGACCCATTTCTATCTTCGCTCTACCACCCGTACCCTCATAGAAGTTATATGCATGAGAGTTATCGTCAGCCGGGTTTGAGAACCAGGCTACCTGTTCTTCCATTTCATCCAGCTCAAGCTTGGTCAACGGTTCAGTTGTAACGACCAACATCATCGCCTTGAATTCCTTCTGTGAATTCAGGTAGTCAGGATAACGCTGCCCGTGTTTTTCTATAAATTCCTCAGCGGTGACGGTTATCTTGTCTTTTGCTCTGAAACACCCTCCGCCAGTGGTGTCAAATCCTTCGCATTCATAAAACTCTTTTGCAGTGGAGGATGCGAAGTTCTCAAAATAGACGATATCTTCAAGATCATCTGGACCTATCAATCCCATCAAATAAAGCTCAAGGTTGCTGTACGGAACAGCGTTACCTCCTTGAGCATACAGCCCAAAGGCATCGTTGGACCTCATCGGATCGGGATGGCTTGCCTGGTAGTGCTGGTACCCCAATCCGAAATCCGTGCTGGTAGTTGCCATTGGCAGTTCTTTCAAGCTGGAACTAAGAAATCCTCCAAGCTGTCCTCCAACATTCGATATACCCCAGTGCCCGAAGGATGGCTTCGATTCGACTCTATCATAACCCGCAAATTCAAAAGTTTCACTCCCCAGGGAGCGATTGCCCCATGTATGCATCAACTCGTGGAGAGTGGGACCTGTAAAAGCAGACCTCCATCCGAAATGTATTATCCCGTTAAGTTTTTCTTCGGAACCGATTCCCTCTTTACGAACAAGCAGGTCGTAATCACCACCGATTCCGGATATCTTGTTTCTTACTCCCTGGTAGACTCCCACATAGTTGGGAATGAATTCCTTAGCACTGGCGTTGTTATTGGCTACGAAAATCCAGTCAAAGTCATCCTCAAACTCATCGTATACACCTTCAAGTAACGTCTGAAATTCCCCTGGGTCACCCAGACCGCTTGAGTTTAATATCTCATACGTAAGATCATCGACAATCATTTGCGCAACAGTGCTGCTGGCATTCAGGGTAATATCTCTTACGATCCAGTCCCTGGGCGGCGGGGCAGTACGCAACTCCGCTACTTTAGAATCCAGAGCGCCCTGGTCCAGTATCCCGTTTGCTACGTACATCCAGTCAATATCTCCTTGAAAATACCCCCGGCCAAAGAGGCCGAGCGAATTATCTTGCGTCGGGCTTATCCAGCCAGAAGAAACGTCCTGTCGCGCGAGTTTGAGATCTTTGTTAGTTTCATCGTAGTAAGCTATGTGAACATTTCCTGTTTCATCCACGGCAATAGAGGTGTATTTTCCGACGTCACTTCCATCAGCCGGGTCATCAACAGTTTCTCTTCTCCAGTTGAAAGGGCTCCATTCATCGGGACGTGAGCCCATAGCATATTTCAATGCCTTGTTGGTCTCATCATAGTAAGAGATGTGAACCTTTTTCTCGCTCTCAACTGCTAAGCTCACGTGGGACCCGACCGTCCCTTCGTCATCTACAAGATGATCCTTCCAGGACCACCCACCTGAACCTGAATTCAGACCTGTATCCCAGTACCCCAGAGCAAACCTCAGGTTGTCGGATACTCCCTCCGAGTAAGCAGTATAGGGTCTTCCTTCAGAATCTATGCCGATCGATGTATGAGCACCATAGTAAGGCACTGTACTTGTTGAAACTCTATTAGCCTCGACCGTACCCCCACTGCTCAAATTCGCGAAGGTCCAATCCCACGTGTTAACTGCAGTCTGTAACCCGTATGCGTGTTTGAAGACCCCTTCTGAGCTGTGGTAGACGATATGTAGATTGTCGTCACTATCAATTCCCAGGCTGGCATACCTGCCAACATCCCATACCTGAATTATTTCTGGGTATGAAGCTCCATCATCCACAGTCTCACTATTCCATGACCACTGGCTGGTGGTTGCGTTCCATTCTGCTCCCCAGGTATGCCTGAGGCCAAGTGACGGATCGTAATAGACGATATGTGGAGCGCCATTGGAGTCGGTCACTACACTGGTGTTCTGCCCCACATCGGTCTCGTATGCACCCAATCCCGTTATCTGGTCCGGAACCCACCATGTCCATCCTTCGGACAGTACTGCACTCATAGAATATCCAAGTTCTTCGTCAGAATCTTGAGGTTTGATCAGGTATGAAATGTTCTTTCCTCCGCCCTGAGTCACGTCTATATCTGCGTACCGGCCGAAGTTAGTCCAGTTCGCCGGCGTCTCGGGAGACGTACTGGTACCTGTTGCGGTGTTAAATTTAATGTAGTTCAGGTCGTCATCGCTGTCATTGAAGTAGACGATGTGCATCAAACTCTGACCGTCATCATGGACATGGTGGTCCATTCCGGTATGCATCCCAACGTCCTGGCCACCCTGAACAGTATCAATAACCCATTGCGAACCTCGAGTCTTCAGTTCGGGCCGGTCTTTAATAAAGTTCCATTCAAAATCGTCAGGCAGGTTAAATAATTCTGTCGTCCCGTCAACCGTCAGGGCAAGCTGTTTTTCGGGGACACTCACGCGCACTATAAGATCGTGCCAATCATCCATGGTTATGGCTTTATCCGAAACGAAAAAGTATTCCGAGCCGTTTAACGCAAGCTCTACGTTGCACTTTTCGTTCACGAAGACAGTCATATAGTTACCACCGGAAAATAATGTTCTAGTCGGAGCCAGGGCTTCCCACTCAGGACCACCCCATGCATGAGTCGGAAAAACTTCTGAATTGGCAGGGGGTCTAGAGGTGAAACTGTCCGGGTTGACTCGAGCTGCCACGGTGAAGGAGTTGCGGTGCAGCGGCTGCCCGTTACCTATCCCCCCGGTGGCCTGATTGACGTCAGACTGGTTCTTTTGTTCACCCACCCAGACACTCGCTGTAGCTCCAGACCCCATGTCATCACCGTGTCGGTCCACAGGCGGTTTTAACGTCAGAACAGATTCTCCGTACCCGACGTTTCCAGTTATGCCCCAGGGCCTCCCATCTGCCACAGAGTTTCGCTTGGTGCGTATGAAATCCCAGAAACCAACATCAGTTGTATTCGTTGCCTCGTTAGTCCCTGTTACAGGATTGTGTACGGGCAATTCTTGTCTATAAGTCCTCACGTACCGAACGGATTGCTCCGGGTTATCATCTGTGACGTGATATGACGGTTCAACCGTGATTTCCGAGGCGTAAACCGGAGCCTCGTCTTCCCAGGTTTTTATTCCATCCCACGTTTCTTCAAAATATTCGGTATACCCCACGGCATACACATAATTGCTATCAGGGCTTACCGCAACGGACCTGGCACCATTAATTCCTTCAACGAACGGGGTGCCTTTGGAGTCATACTTGATGCCACCATCCCTACGGGCTTGAAGGAATGTGAGAGCACCCGTAGATGAGTCCCTTTCAAATACCGCAATCGCGTCCTCGCCTGTTCCGGCCACATATACATAGTTTCCGTCAGGGCTTACGGTTACTGACCTGACAGCGTCCAGACCATCGGCACCGTTCTCCCCGTCTCTGTGCACTTCAACGAAAGTTAGACCCCCGCTGGATATGTCTTTTGAAAACACCGCAACCGCGTCGTCGCCATATCCCGCAGCATACACATGGTTGCTGTCAGGGCTTACCGCTACGGACCCGACTGCGTGAAGGCCATCAACACCGTTCACTCCATCCTTGATCTTCTCAACGAAGGTAAGATCGCCAGTGGAAGAGTCTCTTGAGAACACCGCAAGTGCGTTGTCCTTTTCACCTGCAGCGTAGAGGTGTTTGCCGTCAGGGCTTACCGCAACGGACCTGACACCATTAATACCACCGATGCCCTCCTTGCCATTCGAATGCACTTTCCGGATAGAAAGAGCGCCGGTGGAATTGGATCTTGAGAATACCACGACCGCGTCGGCATCATATCCGGCAGTATACACATGTCTGCCGTCCGGGCTTACAACGACCGATACGGCATGATGAAGCCCGCTCACTTCAGCCACGCCATCCATCTCGATATCTCTGAATGTGAGTACACCGGTGGATGCGTCCCTTGAGAATACCGCAGCTGCATCGTTGGATAACAGTTCCCAGGGTACATCAGGGTCCCCTTGAGAATAATCTACTCTTTCCCAGGTCAATGAATCGGGATCGGTTATCCAGAGCGGTAGCTCGGGCCTGTTGGGATCCGGACCCTCATGCCGGGATATTGATGCACCAGGAACATGGTCCGGCGAACGGGCCATGTCATATATAGGTCCTTCGTCCGGATAGAAATAGCTCTTCGAATCATTTCCGTGACCTAGGTCAGCCCTCATCAACCTCCCGGACGGGTAGTAACGTGCGTATTCCCAATTGCTTCCCCCTGCCCATTTCTGCCAGGTTCCATCAGGGTTTTGGACGGCTTTTATCACATCATAGACCGATCCAAATCCACCTCCGACCGAAGGTCCGGTCCTGTAAACCCCGTCGTGGTAAACGTTGCCCCATTCTCTCCAGGAATATTCCCTCGTCCCGCACCCGTTAGGATCTATGTTAGATATACCTTTGCCCACATACGACGTTCCCCGAATCAAGGTAGGAAATGAAAGAGAATACTCTCCCGTTAATTTCGATGGAGGAAGACCGACACGCACCAGGTGTGTTCCGGTATGACTCAGATCTATGAATCTATCGTTTCCAGACGAACCTTCAGTAATATCGGCGACACCATTTCCGCCTAGTATGATCTTCCCATTGGGGTCCATTACCTCAATGACGGCGTCGACCCCGTCACTATCGGCCGTGAATTTGAAGTCTCCACCAGCAGTACCCTCAAAACTGTATACATGCATCTCTCCCGGAGTCTCTATTTTCCCGTTGACAGTCTCAAGGTAGGAAATTTCCCCTTTCCGTTCACCTGCGAGAGCAGTATCCATATTTAATTCGACCGAATAGTTTCCGGTCGAAGGTGAAGATCCGTCAGGAGTCTTAAACCATGGAGTCCCTCCAACTGCAACCGTGTACACCCCTCCCACCTTCATCTCAACATCATGGACTCTCACTCCATACTTACAGAATTTGTAGTTGTATTTCCAATGGTTACCGGGATCCTTACCGCAGATGTGTCCCAGTAATTCCTCGCTAACCAGTTCAGACCCATCAGGTGAGTAAACACTAATTGTTGCAGCCAGTGGGCTTCCGTCTTCAGGCTTGACGGTCAGATTGGCATATTTCCCTTTTTCCCCTTCGAATGTCCAGATGTCTCGATCAAAGGTCTTCTCAATGGATCCTTTGTCGGTAACTCCAGAAGAGAGGGCTCCCCTGGCAATTCCCGAAGGTCCATCTGTCAACTCAAGGGATATGGTGTATTCACCTTCCTTGCTTTTATCACCAAAATTACAACATCCCCAAACGCCTACAGCGTGGAGTCCGGGAAATTCAAGGCGGAAGTGATCCACTCTTGCTCCAGGGACTTTATCCGTGTCCGTACCGGAGTGTTCTCCCTTGTATGAGCCATCCAGACTAAATACATATGACTGTTTCGATAATGCTTTGAGATTATTTTGCCAGTGCTTGACGTGAGCGGGAGTAAATCCTCCCTTGTATTCAGGACCGAAAACTCTGATCTGGGGTTCCAGTTTGCTTTCCCCGCTCCTTTTCATGTGAACGGTCATATACTGGTCTGCTTCGGCTTCAAAAACGTAAACGTGGTAATCGTCCGGACCCTTCAGCGTGCCCGTCAGTGTTTTACCGTGTGTCAGCAACGTTGTACCTGCCACGGGACTCTCGGTCAAAGGTGCAGGCGTAGGCTCTGGCGATGCCAAAACCTTGCCTTTCTTTATGTCCAGCTTTAGTTCATATTCTCCCTCTGAGCCACTGTACGACCAGGCCTTAAGCGTATACGTGCCGGCCTCCTTGAGGCCGTATGCTACTTTCTCAAAAACAAACAACTGCTCATTGAGCAGTGCCTGCCCTCCGTATTGACCGTCATGGTAAACAGAGGGAATACCCCCTGGCAGCATAAGGTCCAGGGAGGGTGACAGGCTCTTTACCGTGGCGTCCATTGAGACAACTATCATGTCCCCGACTTCGCCTTTGAAGGTCCACTCGTGCACACTGCCCTTCCCTATGATCCCCGTCACCGACTTTCCAGAAGTAATCTCTCCTCCACCCGGGTTTAATGACTGGATGGGTGCAGCCTTAACGATCGTATTTCCCGCTTCTATTGTTACCTTGTAAGACCCCTTGGTCTTTGGATAAGACCAGATCTTTATCTGGTATTTACCATCAGAAGGTAGTACATGGGTTACGACTGCTTGCCCGCCTTTCGGGCCATCACTGTATGTAAGATTCGTATTGTTCTCCGCTAGCAGGTCCAACGACGGTTCCAAACCTGGAGATGTCGCGACCATAGTCACAGTAATCTCCTGGTCTTTTTTACCATCCAGTATCAGGTACTGTATGGCTCCGGCGCTCTTGATCTCACCTTCAGTCGAATTCCCTACTTCTATTGACTCGCCAATGAGATTGGTAGCAGAGACTGCCTCAGCGCTTTCACTACCGGTATCTGCCAGAACACCGACGGTGTAACTGCCGGTAGTCTGATAGTAAGACCATACCTGGGCCTTGTACTGACCTTTCTCCTCCAACATCATCGATATGGTTGATGTTCCTCCGGTACCCCCATCGTTCCATTTAACAACCTGCCCCAGGGAGTTATACAGGTCTATGGAAGGCTGAAATCCTTCTCCACCCTTTGCATAAACGATGATTTTATCGCCTTTACTACCATCAAAAAGCCAGAAATCTTTCTCTTTCTTAGACCCTATGGAACCGGGGGAAGACTCTCCCACTACTATAGAAGCCGTCTGTCCCTGTTCCTCCCCAGTCCCAAATCCAATAATCGAACGTGCTTCGCCAGACAGCGCAAAGACCAGCCCGATCACGATTACGATCGCAACGACCGGTACTACTATTCTCTGTATATTTGATATTCCTAGTTTTTGCATCCGAAAGCCTTTTGGATAAATCTCAACATTATCTAGTTGGAGCGGTTAGCTCTGTCGCTTACCAGGGTTGACCGTGATGGCCTGGATCTCTCGCCCGGCCCTGCCTCGTTCACAGCTGTCACGGTGAAAACATATTCTGTGCCATTTCGAAGATTTTTGATCAGGACCGAACTCTGATTACCGGAAGTCCTGGCCGAGGCTCTGCCCGGGGTAGATTCGACTAAATATCTGCTTACGGCTGCGCCTCCGTCGGACCTGGGCGCTGCCCAGCTCACCGTGGCCTCACCGTCCCCTGCTTCGACTTTGACGTTTGAGGGGGCATCAGGCACCCCAACAGGTATCACTGGGGATGAAGGCAAGGATTCCTCTCCTGGACCTTCACTAGTGCTGGCTATTACGACAAACGTATATGAGATCCCGTTTCTCAGATCCTCAAAAACAGCCTCGCTGTCTGGGGGTGACACCCTCATCGGTCTCGTTTCAGGCCTGGAAATCACTGTGTATGCGGTGACTTCCTCGACATTTTCTGGCGGTTGCCACTTCACAGTGGCGATACCGTTTCCGGCCTCTGCTGACACCCGAATCGGTGGGCTGGACTGCTCGGCGGAAATAATTTCAACAGCGGAAATAACTTCAGTAGTGGAATTAGAGAGCTCACTGGTACCTGATTCGTTCTTCGCCTGAACGGTAAATGTGTAGGCCACATCTTTGTCCAGGTCCTCCATCGTGGTTTCAAGAGTCCTGCCTGGAACTTCCACGGATATTCTTCCCGGATTGGCCGTAATTACGTAGGTATCCACGTTTCCACCTGACTCACCAGCTGGCGGGCTCCAGGAAACGTTAACACCTTCCGGAGAATCCGTAGCTTTTACCCGAATTGGTTCAGATGGTACTGACGAGGCACAACCCCAAAGCGTTAACAGAGACAGGGTGGCGCCAACAGTAAGAAATGATTTCTTAGAAATATTCAAGTTACCTCACCTACGGCCTTGACCGAGAACTGGGTGTGACAGAGTTTGAAGCTCTGGATAAAGAACTATCCCCAACGTCATTAATAGCTACGACGGTGAACGAATACGAAAGACCATTAACGAGCCCAGTGAATAATACGGAGGTCTCTCGCGGGCCGACCGACTGGTTTCCTCCGCGGTTACTGGCGGTTATGGTGTAGCCCGTAACTGGACTTCCCCCATCGGCTGATGGAGCGGCCCAGTTAATCATGGCACTATCATTACCGGCCGAAGCCGTAACGCTAGTAGGCGCGTCCGGTATACCAAGCGGCGTGACAGATCGAGTAGGATCGGACTCTGCACTATTCCCAGCAGCGTTAACAGCCAGGACTGTGAAGGTGTAGGAAAGGCCATTAGTCAGATTCCCAACTACCTCAGATGTTGCCCTAGCTGAATCGACTGTAACGATAGTTCCTCCAGGGCTTACATTAACAATGTACCCGGTTATTGGACTACCTCCGTCATCGGCTGGTACTGTCCACTTCACGATCGCACTGGAGTCTCCGGATGAAGCGCTCACTCCTGTCGGAATGCCTGGCACGGTTATACTGGCCACGGGAGTAGCACTTGAAGATCTCGATTCAGTGCTGCTACCAGCTGAGTTCTTGGCTATCACGCTGAATGTATAAGTTGTTCCATTCGTCAATCTCGTAACCGTAGCCGAGGTCTCTCGACCGCTGGACGTGTCCACGGTCGTACTTCCGGGAGTGACGTGCACTGTATAGCTCGTAATCGAGCTGCCACCATCGCTTGCCGGAGCTGTCCAGCTGACTACTACCTGCCCGTCTCCCGCCAGGGAGTTAACGCCGGTAGGAGACCCTGGAGCTTGAACCACTTGCTGGGGGGTCACGCCCCTGGATTCTGTGGACAGGTTCCCCGTGCCTACGTCATTTATCGCGGCAACACTAAAGGTGTATTCGACACCGTTTGCGAGACCCCGAACCTCGGCACTTGTATCCGGCCCCACCGAACTGGCTGTCAATCGACCGGGGAAGACGCTGATCGTATAACCGGTTATACGGCTACCACCGTCAGACACTGGAACGTTCCACGTCACGGTAGCCTTGCTGTCCCCGGCGGTAGCGGCAACCCCTGAAGGTGCATCCGGAACGGTAGCGCTGACAGCCGGAGTTACTGACCTGCTCGGTCCGGACTCCCCGCTGTCTCCTATTGTGTTTGTTGCACGTACGGTAAAGATGTAAGAAGTACCGTTAGTAAGCCTGGTTATAGTCGCGTTAGTTGTCCTTCCCGAGTCGACATCAACCGTGGCCCCGCCTGGCGATGCAGTCACTTTATAGCCCGTTATCGGACTTCCGCCGTCAGATGCTGGAACGCTCCAGGTGACGGTAGCCTTACCATCCCCGCCGGAGGCGGTTACGGATGTCGGATTGCCCGGGGTTGTTACTCTCGCTGACGGCGTAACAGCATTAGAGGACCTTGACTCTGAGCTATCACCGATTTCATTTGTAGCTGAAACCGTGAATGTATATTCAGTACCGTTCGAAAGCCTCTCTATAGTGGCTTCCGCCGTCCTAGCAGAATCTATCTTTACCTGGTTAGAACCAGGAGTGACGGTAACCGTATACCCAGTTACAGCGCTCCCTCCATTTGACCCGGGGGCAATCCAGGTAACAGTAGCAGTACCATCACCTGTCGAAGCACTGACGCTCGTCGGTGCGTCCGGCACACCCTTGATAGTGACCGAATTGGAAGACCTTGATGCTGCACCTTCTCCAACAGAGTTAATCGCTATAGCAGTGAAAGAATAAGAAATTCCCTTTGAAAGCCCTGAAAATGTTCCTGTCAATGAATCAGCGCTGGAAACTACAGTCTTCGCTCCAGGGTCCGATACAATCTTGTATCCTGTCAGCGGATCTCCTCCATCAGAATCCGGTGCGCTCCATGTCACAGTAACCTGCTCTCTTTCAACCGCAGCAACGATGCTACTCGGGCTTCCTGGGACGGTGCTCTTCACCGGCGGAGCCACAGGCGTTACAGAGCCTGAGGAATCCGATGAAGCTCCGGAGCCGGCGGGGTTAGACGCTGACACCGCGAAAGTGTACGGCTGGCCATTCGCCAGACCAGTAAATACTGTTGAACTTGCATCCGACTTCACATCAACGGAGGTGCGACCTGGCCTCACAGATACCCGATAGCCTGTTATCGAACTGCCCCCATCTGATGACGGGGCCGTCCAGGATACTGTAACGCTCCCGTCACCTGCAGCTACATTGAGCCCGCTGGGCTTACCTGGGACGGTGTAGGGTGCAATCTCAGAAGCGAGCCCCGACGGTAGACTCTTTCCAGCCTTATTCTCGGCATAAACATTTACTGAATAGGAAACTCCATTTATGAGTCCCCTGACTGTCGTAGAAACAGCTCTACCAGACGTGTTGATTTCTGCAACCCGGGGGGAAACCTCAACCTTGTATCCGGTTATGGATGTTCCTCCATTGTCAGCAGGTGCAGTCCAATTCACAGTAATTGTCGAATCAGACGCCGTGGCCGAAACCCTTCCAGGCGCTCCAGGAGGATCTGCGATCAGCAATGACTCAGACAGATCCGAATAGGTTCCGGTACCCTTCTCGTTTACAGCGGCTACTTTGAACCGGTACGAGCTTCCTTTAACTAGATCAGTAAATTCTGCTTCATTTGTCCGCGCCGAAACAGAAATTTCTCTTGCTCCAGGTTCAACCATCACCACGTATGAAGATATAGCCTTGCCTCCATTGTTCTCAGGTGACAGCCACGTAACTTTTGAATTTCCGGATTTATAGTGCACCGTTCTGATCTTAGGGGCACTGGGGGGGCCTATAGGTGTTACTTCTTCCGTGGGTCTGGAGTCTGCATGTTTTCCTATAAAATTGATCACTTTTACCGAAAAAGTATATGCAGTCCCGTTGGATAGGGAGGGGTAAACAGCCTTGTAAGTATCACCATAGGCATAGTCAGTAACCGTCTTCTCGGTCCTGCCTGGATTAGAAGTAACCACATATTTGACAATCGAGCTCCCTCCATCCGAAACAGGGGATTTCCACAACACAGTCGCAGTGGAGTCACCAGATGAAACTGATACTTGCGTCGGGGACGTTGGTGCACCGATTGGCTTGAATCCTGAAGTGGATTCGCTTTCCCCAACACCGAATTCATTTAATGCCGCTACCTGGACTCTGTAAGTCTGACCGTTCACTAGTTGTTCGACTGTATGCGAAGTTTGATCGGCCCTTACATCGATACGGGTGTTTCCAGGTAGAACCACCAGCTGATAAGCACTTATTGCCCGTCCTCCCGTATCAGAGGGCTCGTTCCAGCTGATCACAGCATAAGAATCCCCGGCAACCGACTTGACCGAATCAGGACTTGAAGGGGTTCCTACTACCTCGACAGGTCGACTCGCAACAGATTTCTCACTTGAACCGAGCGCATTTACCGCAGTTACGGTGAAGCTGTATTGGCGTCCATTTTCAAGTCCATCAAAAACTGTGCTCGTGGCACTGCTTACGACTGAGATTGAAAAATCGTCCGGGCTACTCAGAACTATGTATTTGGTCACGGCTAATCCGCCGTTATTAGTCGGCGGGGTCCAGGAAACATTTGCTTTCCGACTGGCCCCACCTGATGCGGTCACCCCGAATGGGGCGTTTGGAACACCTACTGGCACAATCTCTAAGGACGGTTCTGATTTTTCTCCTCTGCCGGTTGCGTTTACCGCCTCGATTACGAAGCTGTAAGAGGTTCCGTTAGTAAGTCCCTTGAAATTAGTTTTCGTCAGGCTGCTGCGAATGTTGCTAACGATGTTGCCGGGCGATGCCGTGACGATATATGAGATGATCTCTTTGCCACCGTCCGATGCAGGGCTGATCCACTCCACATCCGCACTTTTATCTCCACTGGAAACGACCACATCAGTTGGTTTCCCGGGAGCAGTCGATGGAGTCTCTTCTACGTCAGATGAAACAGGCCCTCCACCGGCAGAGTTAAAAGCTTTGATAGAGAACGTGTAGTTTTTTCCATTTACCAGACCCGTAATCACGGCAGTGGTATTAATGGCCAAAACGCTATCAGCTTTGCCGCCAGGCAGGGTAGTTATCTCGTACCGGTCGATTGCTCCCCCACCATCTGATGCAGGAACCCGCCAGGATAGCTCCACCGACCTATCCTTTGATTTGGCGATGATAGCCTCCGGGGCTGTCGGAACACCAACCGGAATAACCGAGGAGGAAGATCTCGAGGCTTCACTTGTCCCTTTACCATTGACGGCAGTTACGATGAACGAATAGGGCTTTCCATTCGTTAGACCCGTAACTTTACCTTCGGTTTTGGACGAAGGAATGACAAGTGTCTCTCTACCAGGAGAAGCCTTTATGGAATATTCGGTCACCGGTAATCCACCGTCACTCAACGGAACCCCCCAGGAAACCAGTACCTCTCCGTCGCCTGAAACGGCCTCCACTTTAATAGGTGCCGATGGGGGACCGGTGGGAGTAATCGCTCCTGTAGAATCGGAAAGAGCTCCATTCCCTGCCGCGTTAGATGCATATATTGAGAATGTATAGCCGATTCCATTTGTCAGGCTTGACAACGTCGCGCTTGACTGCCTGCCATCTGTCGCAACAGCAATATTGCCCGGGGACGAGGTCACCGTATATCCGGTTATTGCAGAACCCCCGTCTATCGCGGGCGTCTGCCAGCTGATTGTCGCGTTCCCGTTCCCTGGAGTAGCTGTGACGTTCTCTGGTTTTCCCGGTAACCCTATTGGTGTAACCGGATCAGAAACCCCTTCAGGCCCTTTTCCAAGCTTGTTATATGCAACGACTACAAATGAGTACTCAGTTCCATTATTCAACCCACTGACTGTCGCTTCTCTTGACTCTCCAGTTAACTCACTGACGGTGTTTCCTGGCAAAGTATCGATCACATATTTCGTTACAGGGGACCCGCCATTGAGGGCCGGTGGCTCCCATTTTATTGTTACGGTACTGTCCCCAGGAGAAGCAGATACCAAGGGAGGAGCTGAAGGGACATCCAAAAGAACCAGTGGTTCTGTTGGATCGGAGGCTAGGCCCTTTCCTATCTGGTTGCTCGCCACCACAGTAAACGTAAATTCCTTGCCCAGAGAGAGACCGTTTATAACCACTTCATTCTGATCTGCCGGAACCACCATAGCGAGTCCGGTATCAGGACTGGAAGTGACCTCGTAACTGGTCACGGGCATCCCGCCGTCCGCCTGGGGGGCTTTCCAGGTGACCGTCGTAGTCCCTACAGGTAGAGGCTTACCAGTATTTAAAATCTGTGTAGACTTCACTTCGACGGGTTTGCCCGGAGCGGTAATCTCCGTGACAGTAATTTCATAGTTCCCCTGGCTCCAATTCCCGTAAGACCATGCCTTTATCGAGTAAGTCCCAGCTCCTTCAGTGAGCTTAACGAGCGATTCTTGGGGCTGACCTTCGTTAGTAAACACCCAGGCGAATCCCGAATTCAGGGCTGTAACCGGCTTTCCCGGGCCAAATAAATCGGCATCAATTGTCTTACCTTCATCAGAGGTGATCTTTACCTTGACGAATCCACCGCCCCCCTCCCAAACGAAGCAGTCGTAAAGATTGTTGACATCTATTGAGCCAGAAACTGGAGTGGAGTACACCAGAGGCAGGCATGTCTCCGAAACCGCCGCCGTAGCTGTGACTCCTGCAGGAGAGGTGGCAGAGGTTGCAGAGGTGTCAGAAGATAATAGGAGGGCCGTGCTTTCGGCGATTTTCAGGGTGTAGTCGTCGGTACCATATCCTCCATAAGACCACACTTTAACGCTGAAATTTCCAGCCTGGTCGAAGTAAAGTGGGTCCAGCAATGCAGGATCAGAACTAAACGTAGTAACCCATGTATAACCAGTATTTGCAGTAGTGACTTCCGTATTCGGTGAGTACACATCCGCGTCTAAGGTAGCTCCTGACTTGGCGGTCAGGGTCAGCGAGTAGCTCTTGGCCACCTCACCTGGAATTGAGTAACAGTCCGCGGAATTCGACGCAGATACAGTACCAAGCAGTTCGTCTCCAATTTTGGCGGTAACGCATTCGATCGGTGAAGATACTTGGGGCAAACCAAGTGAATCCTGACCTATCCCGGTAGCAGGCTGTCCAAAGTCTGGTCCTCCACCCGTGTCAGGGCTTGGAGATTGCAAACTGACAGGGGGATCAGACACCTGCGTTGCAGTTAGTTCATATTTACCAGTGTCAGAGTTTCCGTAAGACCATACTTTAATCTTGTAATCCTGGTCGGTAATATCCAAACTCTGCGCTATCTGCTGCACCCCGAGACCAAAGGTAGTAACCCAATTGAATCCGGTGTTCTCATTCGTAACCACCGCACTTGGGGAGTAGATATCGGCGTCCAGGTAAGAGTCCGTCTGTGCATCAAGCGAAAGAGTGAGATATTTATCCAAACTCTTTATTGAATAGCAGTCGGCAACATTTGACGCCGTTATTTCTCCCGAAACCACCACTCCGGATGCCAATGGATCACATTGAATGGATTCCCCGGTAGCAAGACCCACAGTGGATCTTCCCGAGGGAGTCGCAAAAAGATATCCGGCGGCCGCAATCACTAGAACGCCTAACACCACCGGCAGTATGTATGAAGGGAGATTACGCATGTGAAACCCGTCTTTGAAAGTCGGAACCTAATTTATTTGGTTTTGGAGTCCGCATTATACGACTAATATCGCTCTCGAAAAATGTTTCATTATTAAAAGATTCGGTAAGGATGGTACGAATAGTAGATGTCAAACTCATTAGTCGCTTTGTGCTGGGAACACGGAAAATCCTCCCGCCTTGATTATTTCCGCCATTACCAACCCTGGTTGCTTTTGTTGTTCGATTGTCCCTGTGTCTGCAAATGCATAAGTTTTAGTACTTGCTGAAGGTATCGTAGGGGAACCATCTGTCCCGTATTCGATAAAATCTGCGTTAATCTTAGACAGCACTATCGCTTTTTTTGAATCCTCAAGAGAACTTAATCCATTATCGGATATTAGCTCCGACATCCTATGAACCTTAAGTTTATCTAAACTGCTGAGATCCTGGGTTTGAATCCCATCCATAAGCACTTCCAGTTTTTCGCCTCCGACAAGTTCCAATTGTTCCAGTTTTATCGCTTCCGAAAACAGATAGACTTGCTCAGTATTCATCTGCTTCAAGTCCTCAATTGGAGCCACTTTGAGTAACATATAGGATTTGTCGCCTGTCAAAATATCCGAATTATCTGCCTTTATTTCAGCGATCAGTAATCTGGCCTTGTCGGTTGGTATTAGGGAAATACTTTCTGCCATCAAGTTCTCCAGCACGGCAGATCGAAAGGACCTATCCAGATCCTCTATCTGGTCTCGTTCGAGAACTTGAAACAATGAAATCATTATGTCTTCTTCGAGAGTTTTATAGGAATTCGAGTCTAAAGTTTTCAGCGCTTTTAGGAGAGCCTGCCGATCCAGGGCACTACTGTCGTTGGTCAGGACTCCCACAATACTTTTTGTTCGGTCATTTCCCAACAACTTAAAATCCGCTTCGCCAAGAAGCTTGCTGACCTCGTTGAGTTTTGATTGATCGATGCCAGTTATCTCGTCGGCTGACATAATTTCGACAAACCGACGTAGCCTCTGTCCGTCCAATCCGGCGATCTGTTCCTTAGGCAGGGATTTTAACAATCCTACTGATCTAGAGCCCCCAATTCTTGCTATATCCTCGGGGGAAGCTGAGGTTACGATTTCCAAGACCTTGCTTTGCTCTAGGCCCGAGATAGCAACCAAATCCATTTTTTCCAGTATTACAAGGTCAGCTTCTGGAACACCAGTTTTAGTGACTGGGATTACTGGAACAGCGGCTGCCATAGCCGGCGCTGGAGCCGGGGCTGCCATAGCCGGCGCTGGAGCCAGAGCAGGGGCTGGCACGGCTGGCACGGCTGGCACGGCTGGCACGGCTGGCACGGCTGGCACGGGAGCATTTGACACCGTTGCTTGCGAAACTCCCCTAGATGGCCTTTGACCCTTGGTACTTGCTGCTTCTGATGCAACCGGCGTAACTGTTGCAGGTGCCACAATCGTAGTAGCAGGAATTGGAGTCGGTTTAGCTCTTCCCCTGCCCAACCCGGTCAACTCCCAATTCGAGTTGTTAACAAAGAGAAAAGCTACTGCACCGATAATGAGAATTATTGTTCCTATAATCAGGTAAGGTTTGTATCTGAAAAACATCATTCCAACCCACCACATCTGAAACTATCAATGAGAGTCCGGAATCGCACCTGGACTACGGTGGGTTCCCTACCTGTTAGTGAAAGTGAGAATTTTGTACCTTCATCCTGACATCCCCATGCGCCGACAAGTCCAAACCCCTCCTGACTTTCAACGGTTCTGCCTGCGGCGAATGCACCATAAACACCTGCAAAACCGTCCACGGTTATTGTGCCTTCGTTCAGTTCCACAAAGGACCAGTCAGAAGTCGATCCTTTTAACGAACTGTAGGCCTGAGCCAAGAATTCAGTATTATCTGTTTCGGATTCACTTGACCATTCGAGAATTGCTAAAGTTCCACCCTGTCGAAACGCGATCGTTCCCCGGTGATCGTCAGCTGAATCAAGCTTCTGACGCCCTTCCACGATCTGAACAGAATCAGCAGTATCGATGGAAAATCCGTACTTTTGAAATTTATTTTTCGCTGCCACCTTTGTTATCAAAATAGGCTCGGCAGAGTTTGTGTCAGTCTTGGATGGAGGAGTGGAAACATTGGTCGGAGTGTTAGAAACAACTGGGGATGGTAATGAAATGGGAGTAGCTGAAGGTGTCTTCGCCGGCGTGGGAGGAACTGCAGTAGCAGCTGAGGCGACCCGTGGAGCGGGAGTGTTAACTTGCGTAGCAGTGGGCTCTGGGACGGAGGTGGCTGTTAAAGTTGGGACCATAGTTCGAGCCGGAGTAGGTGTGTTTGGAGGACTACTAACCGCTTTAGCTTTAGCAACTGGAGTTGAAGCAGCCGGTATTTCAGTTGCAGGTTTCAAAGGTCGGGATTTAACCACATTTGACTGTGATGAAGTATTTGCATCAGTTTTAACTTTACTATCGGTTGGTTCCGGTGAAGGGGAAACCATTTGTTCGTTTTCGACGTTAATTACAATTGCCTCACCAGAGCAACCTACCAAAAATAACAGCATCACAAGCAAAATAACGCTGGCCCGGACTACGGGCAAATCTCTTGTGCAAAAACACTTGTAAAATTCTCTCAAATTAATTTGCACAATTCTCAATCTCGTCGGAACGAATCACATAGCACAATATATTTCTACCCAAAAGTCCCGGGCAAGAAAAGGGTGATAACACCTGTTTTTCGGTAACTGATAAGAAACCCGGTGGAGTAATCATGGCTTTTCCGCCCAATACACATGCCTGAAATATTCCTTTCCAGCCATCCTAACAGTTGCCAGACTTTGCCACGCCCCAAGTACCATCAGCACTCAGGTTCCTTGGAGAAATAGATCCGTCTCTTGCGATATTCCACACTGATGGGCTTGCCTCTGCCGTTGTATCAGCGGGCCTCTCCAAACTAACGGCCACCCATAGATGGTTTGCCGGATCCCAAGTCGTGGTGACGCTGTAAGGGTCCATCTCTGGATAGCATGGTGATAAATGAGTCCACAGACGCCTTCGAGCATCATCTGCATTTCTTATGACAGGGCTGCATTGTGCGGCAAGTTCGTTCTGAGTACTCTCGCCGTCTCCACCCTCCACTAGGCGTAGAGCCTTCCAGACCTCTTCAGCCCGTTCGTTTAAAGGCTCAATTCTCGCGTCTCTTTCTACGCTCCAAACACCGAAATCATCTTGTGAACCTGCAGATGTAACTACTACCCA
>ERZ651768.1179-NODE-1179-length-19384-cov-7.501632_pt1 | contig 19384 bp, 20 predicted proteins | sample MGYA00514754_ERZ651768 | MGnify/ENA metagenome assembly ERZ651768
AAAATTTTTTCTTAGACACATAATTCGCTAGCTGTTCCACGTGGAACAATATTCATTCTCTTATTTAGATCACTCTAAATATGTTTCACGTGGAACAACTTTCCTTGAAAGTTAGAAATTGTTCATAATTTATGCTAATCTGCTCGAAGAATTGATTTTTTCAGGAGCGCCACCTGTTTATGGGTAAAATAATAAGCGTTACAAACCAAAAAGGTGGCGTCGGGAAAACTACAACGGCCATCAATCTTGCAGCGTGCTTAGCTTTATCAGGACAAAAAGTCTTAATTATTGATATTGACCCACAAGGTAATGCTTCCAGTGGACTTGGGGTTAATCTTAGGGAAAATCAAAAGGGAATTTACGAGTTATTAGCGGGTGACGCATCACTTGATCAGGTTATTTATCCCACAGAAATTGATACTCTAAAAATTATCCCCTCAAACGTAGATTTAGCTGGCGCTGAAATTGAGTTAGTCGGAAGGGACCACAGGGAAAAAATCCTTAGCATGGCTTTAAACGGGGTTAATGCAGAATATGAATTTATTGTTATAGATTGCCCCCCTTCCTTAGGTCTTCTCACACTTAATGCACTGACAGTGTCACAGTCCGTTCTTATTCCTATGCAGTGTGAGTATTACGCTCTGCAGGGACTAAGCCACTTGTTAAAAACTCTACAACGAATTAAAAAATCAATAAATCCCAACCTTAAAGTGGAGGGCATACTCCTTACGATGTACGATAACCGGACTCTATTAACGAGCCAAGTAGAAAATCAGGTGAAAAAATATTTTAGTGAATTTCTAATGAAAACTATTATTCCCAGGAATATCCGTCTGAGCGAAGCACCAAGTCATGGCAAACCAATCGTTTTATATGCCAATAGATCAAAGGGTTCTGACTCATATGTTGAATTGGCACAGGAAGTGATTCAACGGACAAAGGGTGAAATGGTTTCTCCGAAAACAGAACCACAAGAAATTACTTATGAAGAATGGATCAAGGAAAATCAACTCAGAGATTTTTTAAAAAAATAGGTGATCTGATGCTGTCTTACCATATTAGAAGAGAGAATTGCATATGAACCGAAAAGCTTTGGGAAAGGGAATAGAAGCCTTAATTCCTAGTTTTGAAAAAGGTACGTCCGAAGACGAATTTGCGACCGGATCGATAGAGCTGCTGATTGATGAAATAGTTCCTAACCGCTTGCAACCTAGAAAATATTTTAATGATGAAAAATTTAATGAGCTTGAACGTTCGATAAGGGAGCACGGGGTGTTGCAACCGATTGTTGTCCAAAAGAGTGCAAAAGGGTATGAGCTGATAGTTGGAGAGAGGCGGTGGCGGGCCAGTAAAAAAGCTGGGCTCAAAAAAATACCCGCCATCATCCGTGAAGTGACCGATACAGAATCCCTTGAACTTGCGTTGATCGAAAACCTGAATCGACAGGACTTGAATCCTATTGAAGAGGCTGAGGCTTACGAACGTCTGGCAAAAGACTTCGGACTCACTCAGGAAAAAATTTCTCAACGCATGGGGAAAAGCCGGGAATCAGTAGCCAATGCAATGAGGCTTCTTAAGTTACCTCGCCAAATCAAAGAAGACCTGATTAGTGGAAGGCTGACAATGGGACACGGGCGCGCCCTTTTGGGCTTAAAAAATGAAAAGGATATTGAAATTTTGAGGAGAAAAATAGTAGGTCAATCGTTGAATGTTCGGGAGACAGAGGCTCAGGTCCACCACACTCATCGGAACACAGAGAGTCCGGTAAGAAAAAAAGCCAAAAAAGATATCTTCATCAGAAAATTGGAAATGGAGTTGGAGCGAAAATTAGGGACTAAAGTAGAAATTGCTCTAGGGAAAAAAGGTGGTAAAGTGGTCATCAAATATTATTCGGACGATGATCTAGAACGTATCCGTACGTTCTTCGTTTAGAATACTGGATAAATGATTTTAGTGCATTGTGTAGAGACAGGAGAACAACATGCTTCAAAAAAAAGAGGAATTGCCGATCAAGGCCTATCTAGGCGCAGATGCGTTATTTAAAGGAACACTGAGTTTTGAAGGTACTGTGCGGATTGATGGGAAATTTGAGGGTGTGGTAAGCACGAAAGATACCCTTGTTATTGGTGAGACCGGCGATATGCAAGCGGATGTAGAGGTGGGAACTCTTGTTTGCAAAGGAAGCTTGAAGGGAACCGTGGTTGCTTCGAAAAAAATCGAAATGCACCCCGCAAGTAAAATTACCGGTAATGTTCAGACACCAGCTGTGAGCATAGAACTTGGTGCCGTGCTTGACGGTCACTTAAATATGACAGGAAGAACGAGCGAGAAAATCATTAACCTTGTAAAGGAGAGCAAATAAATTACGTTTTATCAAACACAAGTAAATTATTTCTTTCAAGTGCCCCGCAGAAGTTTTTAGTTATTTTTTAAAAATGCTTAATATGACTCAGGATGGGTGACAAAGAAGGGGCGGCTGAAATGACAGGCACCTTATACATCGTAAGTACCCCAATTGGTAATTTAAAGGATGCCACTTACCGTTCATTGGAGCTACTCAGTGATGTTGACCTAATTGCCGCAGAGGATACTCGACGGACAGGTGTATTGTTAAAACATTATGAGATCAAGACACCTCTTACGAGCTTTAACAGTTATAATCAAGCAAAAAAATCTAATCGCTTGATAGCACGGCTTAAGGAGGGGCATAACTTGGCGCTTGTGTCAGATGCTGGCACACCAGGAGTTTCAGACCCTCTTTATCATTTGGTAAGGGCCGCACTCGCTGAGTATGTGCCAGTGGTTTCGCTTCCAGGTCCATCGGCAGTACTGGTTGCACTCACGGTATCGGGTTTGCCAGTTAACCGTTTTGTGTTTGAGGGGTTTCTTCCCCGTAAAAAAGGACGTAAAAAATTAATTGAAGACCTAGTGCAAGAAAAACGGACCATTGTGCTTTTCGAATCACCGCACAGAATAGCGAAAACCCTAAACGAACTTTACCAGGCCATGGGTGACCGTAAAGCGGTCCTAGCAAGAGAATTAACTAAAATTCACGAGGAAGTGATCCGAGGAACCTTAGAAGATCTTGCTGTTGTCGCTGAAGAACAAAAATTAAAAGGTGAAATTACACTTGTTATTTCTGGAGCTCCAAAGGATCGTAATAGAGGAAATTAGATGGCGGTTGTTTCGATAATTGGACATAAAGGAGGTGTAGGGAAAACCACACTTTCTATAAATGTAGCGGCTGCAATAACTCAGGCACTGGATTCGACTAAGACCGACAGATCAATTTGTTTGTTCGACCTAGATCTAAGGTTACCAACCATTACAGGCATCCTCAACAGTCACCCTCAAAAAACATTTTTTGATTTATTTGAGACTTTGGCTAATCGTACTTATCAAGTAGATTTTTTACAGACGTTATACCAAATTCTGTTTTCTTTTCAAGCATATAAGGCGGGGAACATCCCTAAGGAGAACCCTCGTTTGTTAAAAAGTATTGCTATGTATAAAAACCTGAATGAAAAATTATTTAATTATTCTGAGTTTGAGTTTGGAGATCAAATACACGAACTATTCTTAATGCGCGGAGATATTGAGCGTCCTTCAGATCTGAGAAAAAAAGAAGTTACCCAGTTGTTCAAACGCATCGATATCAACAAATTTAAAAATATATTGCGTGAATATGAAGGGAATACACGACCAAACATAGATGAATATATTTCTTATATCGAGGAATACGGTTTTGCAATTCTGGGGGGGGAGGTTCCCGTTCTTGGTAAAAAGCATCATCGCCAGCGCATCAACGAACCGGAATTTTTGGCCTTGTTTTTAGAGTTTATCCAAGAGGTATGCGAAGAATTTGGACATGTAATATTGGATACGCCGGCAGGTGGAGTGAACCATCTATCGTCTATAATGAACTCAATTGACCAAGTTTTATTTGTGTTCGATGTAAGCAATACCATAGCTACCAAAGGTAGCATCGACGCACTGCATACATTCATAGATTATTATGAAGATTTTTACTCAAACTATAAGAATGGGCGCTTGACGGGTTTGGATAAATCCTATGTTGACCGATTAATTTCAACAAAAGGTGAGAAAGCAGTTAAGCAGGCTTTAGAATCTAAAAAGATGGGTATTATTTTTAACCGTTGTCAGAATGCCAAAGAAATCCATCTATCTCTTGACCAATTAAGGGAATATTTGGAAACCTTAGATAAGTATGAGGAATATAAGGATCGTATTCACCTCGTTGGATTACTCCCAAACCACAAGGTTATTAATATCACTAACAATCGAGGGACCATATTTTATGATAAGGATAAAATGTTGTCGAACCGAGTAGACGCAATTGCAAGAAGTATCATTGATCCAAATACTGTTTGCCCGACTCTTGCATATTCCAATGCGGAAATCCTTTCCAAACTTGAAAAAAAATCGGGACCAAGTCTTAGTCGCACCTTTAGTCGTATTGCAAGTAGCTTAAGTTGACCCACCAGTAAATCAATTAATATCTTGTAACTCAATGATTTCTAGATAAAATGGGATCGATTTTCATTGCAAATGACGGTTGAACCCCGTTGTTGGCTTGATCGCAATAAAATTTAAATCACAATTTACAGCCAGTTAACATGATTATGGACGAAAAAATAAAAACGCTAACGGTTACGGAATTTAATTTACTCGCTAATAAGGATCCAAACGGGAGTTATGACCGCCGTACGAGGGAAAACCTTCAGCAAATTATTCATAAACTAGTGGGCCATCCTAGAACACATACGGATTTGGAAAGAAAACTTTTCTATAAATTTAGAAATGCAAAATTTAGTGCCCTAGAGAAAAAAGCAAAGCAGGTCAAGTTTGAGGTTACGCGTTATCGACTGTCAAGTAATGTAAAGCGATCCCTCAAGCTGCTAGCTTTCGCCTTTGGTGTTTTAGTTCTATCTGGATATATTACATACGAGTTTATTTTAGATGCGGATACCAAACAACGGGTTGATATAGCCTATTATGCCGGACTAAATAAAATGGGCTTAGTTTCTAAAGAGGGCGTGGATAAAATTCGACAGACCCTTCAGATGGCAACTAAAGAAAACGAACAACTAAACCAGATTGTTGAACAGATGATTCACAACAACAAAATTACTGAAAACCTAAAATACATTCTCAAACAAATTTATAATGATCCTAAAACTAAATATATAAAAACGGAGAATCACAACATTATCAAATACGGCGGTGAAGAAATAGCACGGTATAAGAAAGATCCTAAGTTATGGTATGTTCTTGGTGTTGTGGAGCAAGGTGTGATGCGTATTTTTTACGCAGATGAAGAAATTCTCCAGATTAGGGCTATATTTGGGCGTACGGGAGAAGAGACTCCAGTAGGTGATTATGCAATTAAAAACCGTTCGTACAAACCTACTTGGTATAAGAAGGAGGAAATCAGCGGTCGTACAAAGGTTCGCGCCATTCCCTTCGGTGATTCTGACCATGAAATTGGCCATTGGTGGTTGGGATTGAAAAAATTAGGAGATCCTATACCAGGCAGTTATGGTATTCACGGAGTAAACGCTGGCAAGGTGAACGAATTTTATAAAAAGAATTTTGATTGGAGAAATGGTAGTGCTGGGTGCCCCAACGTTCAAGAGTGGTATCTACACTTTCTTGGTAAAGTTTTACCAATTGGAACTAAAGTCAACATAGTTTCTAAAGATAAGTGGGACAAAAATTTAGGTTCCACCCAAGCCGCTTCCGCCGCTTGACTTCTACCCCTGCTTCCTTAACCAAACACCATATTTACCCCGAGGAGATTAACCTTTATGAAAAAGCCTTGGAGCGGCAGATTCAAGCAATCCACTGATACTTTGATGGAAGAATTTTCCGCATCGATTTCATTTGATCGGCGGCTTTATGCTTATGACATTGCTGGAAGCATTGCCCATTGTCAGATGCTGGCAAAATGCAAAATTATTTCCCAAACCGATTCAAAAAAAATAATAGGGGGTTTGAAGCGGATATTAAAAGAGTTTGAATCAGGAAAATTTCAGTGCGATGATCGACTAGAAGATATCCATATGAATATAGAAAATCGTCTGATTGAACTGGTAGGTTCTGTGGGTGGAAAACTTCATACGGCGCGGAGTCGTAACGATCAGGTGTGCCTTGATATTCGTCTTTATTTAAGAGATGAAGGCGAAGCGGTGGCACAGCTCATCACCATATTAGCGAAAACGTTATTGGCAGTAGCGCGTAAACACACTGATACGATAATCCCGGGTTTTACTCATATGCAGCAAGCCCAACCTGTTTTGTTGGCGCATCATTTACTAGCTTATATTGAGATGTTGGTTCGCGATCGAGAGCGAATGCAAGATACATTGAAACGTATCAATATTATGCCTTTAGGTTCAGCGGCACTTGCAGGAACCGGATTTCCCATTGACAGGAAATATACGTCCGAACTGCTCAATTTCCCAGAAGTATCACACAACAGTATAGATGCAGTGAGCGACCGAGATTTTGCCATTGAATTTTGTTCTACCATAGCGATACTCATGATGCATTTAAGCCGTTTCTGTGGGGAGATTGTGTTGTGGTCTTCCAGCGAATTCGATTGGTTGGAGTTATCGGATTCTTACACGACCGGTAGTAGTATAATGCCGCAAAAGAAAAACCCAGACGCTGCAGAACTGATCCGCGGGAAGTCAGGTCGCGTTTACGGCAACTTGGTATCTTTACTAACGCTGATGAAGTCCTTGCCTTTAGCTTATAATAAGGATTTGCAGGAGGACAAAGAACCAATTTTTGATACTGTGGATACAGCTAAAATGTCGTTGTCGATATTTAATGGAATGATAAAATCGGCGCGGTTTAAGAAAATACCATTGCACCGGGTGGATATTTCAGGGTTCCTCGCGGCGACCGATATGGCAGATTATCTAGCAGAAAAAGGAGTACCATTCCGTTTAGCGCACGAGATTACAGGCCAAACGGTGGCCTATTGTATTGAAAATGAAAAAACTCTACAGAATATTACTTTCAAAGAGTTAAAAAATATTTCATCACGATTCGGTAAAGATGTTTTTAAATACATTACACTAGGAAATTCAGTGCAGAGGAAAAAAGTATATGGCGGAACCGCTAAAAAGCAGGTCGTGGCTCAAATTGCTAGGCTCGATAAAAAATTAAACAATAAACTTAAACTACGTCGCACAAAATAATTCGTTTATATTGTAGGATCCCAAATTAATTAAAGATTGAAGAAACATAATGGACAGAATTTTTTGTAAATGGATAATTTTTTTGGCAATTTTTTTCGTTATTACCGCCTGTGGCTATAAAGGCCCGCCACTTCCACCAAAGGATGAATCCCCAACACCAAAAGCTATCCAACGTTAACCCCCCGTTCTTGGTGAACTTTTACGAATACAAAATAAAATCAACTTAAGTATTTGATTTAAAAACAGTAATCTCTGTGGTATAGTATCTTCATCGATTGTAATTTACATCGAAACGAAGATAAATTCGCAATACCATAAGCCCCTCATCCACTTTTAAATAGGCAGGGTTTTGCCATATGACTAAAGATGAAATAGCAGTTTACTTGAGTGACCACCCTGATTTTTTTAACGATTATCCTGATTTACTAGGCAAAATAAAATCGATTGATGATCAGGATATTCCTATTCGCCAGTCTAATACATTGAGTTTGTCCGGCCGGCTAATTAAACGAGTGAACGAAGATAAAGAAAAGTTAAAAAGCCAACTTGAGTGGTTTGTCGAGGTTTCCCGTGCCAATGAAGAAATTCATCAACATCTTTTTGAAATTGAGCGTCTAATCCTAAAAAGTACACAATTAGATCAGATGGTCAAGCAACTTGGGGAAGCAATCACTTTACGATTTAAAATACCTTATATTTTGCTTTATCTTGTGGATGATGCAGACCACTACATGGAGCACAAATTGGAGGAGAGGTTTAGCAAAAGGCTTGACGGATTGTTGAATTTTGTAGACCAGGTCACCATCAATACGTGGTTTAACGGGAAGCTAAAACCAGTACTAAATTCTGACATTAAGACTCCTTCAAAAGTATTTGACAAGACATGGGATATGAAAAATATTCAGTCAGAATGTATTGTTCCTATCATCAACCGAGGTGATGTTTGCGGTGCGATTGTCCTGGGAGCGACTAAGCCACGTCATTTTCACAATGGACTTCGGACCGAATATCTAGAACGTATGGCAGACCGACTGGCTATTGCGATCGATAATATTTTGCTCATCGATCGATTGCAGTTAGAGCGTTCTAACATTTCTCATGACAATCGAATCTCTGCCTGAGTTAGAATCTAGATTGACTAATTTAAAATTTTTTTAGATACTACTTTTGTTCCCCTAAGAGTCCTCGATTTCTTAAAATCATTTTCTAAGGTTAGAGTTGCGGTGCTCGGAAACTTGGTATGTGTAACCAGAGAATCGTTTTTAAAAAATTAGAACGCCGATAACTATGATACGAAAAGCAAAATATAACGATGTGGAATCCATACAGAACCTGATTTGCATTTTTTCTGAAACGGGAAAAGTTTTGTTTAGATCGCTTGATGAAATTAAGGAAAACATATCTAGTTTTTGGGTATATGAAAAAAATGATCAGCTTATAGGGGTCTGTAGTCTGAAAAAGGACTGGGGACGATTGGTCGAACTAAGATCATTGGGAGTGGACCCTCGATATTCAGGACAGGGAATAGGCACAAAGATGGTGGAAGCGAGTCTTAAAGAAGCGCTGTCAACCGATTGCGACACGTTGTTCGTGCTTACTTACGCAGTATCTATGTTCAAACGTTTAGGATTCCGCACGATAGATAAAGAAAGACTTCCTCATAAAGTTTGGAATGATTGCAACGCTTGTTTACATCAAGAAAACTGCGATGAAACGGCGATGGTTCTTTCACTTGCTTCGTTACGACAAACAAAAGCCATTCAGATACCGCCTACCGCTACAACGACGGCAATATAAAAATTTTTCTTTCCAGTAGTTACTCGGTTTTAAACTAGTTGAAAAATTGAAAGTTATAAAAACGATTGATCGTGTTTTTGCTAGAATGGAGAAACTTTGCGTTGAACCTTTTTGGTAAAGGGGTAATATGACTCAACGTTGAAGGGGCCCGTTTTTCAAATTAGCTGCCGGATTATAATGTTAATATCACCAACCAGGTCCCAAGGAGACTTATTGTGATCAATGGTATGTTTAACGCACTTTCAGGAATGTTAGCCTCGGCGCAAAAGTTACAGAATAGTGCTAACAATTTGGTTAGCCTAGGAAGAAACAAAGTTGCAGTTGGTGATAATCCAGAAAGAAGACTGGACGTAGACTCCACTCAAGCGTCAAAGGTTGATATCTCAAAAGAGATGGTGAACCAGATGACCGCTCAAGCTGAATTTACTGCAAATGCTAAAGTTATTGCGGTAGCCGATGAAACCATTGGAACAATTTTAGATGTTAAATCTTAAAAAACCCCATACGGGTTTTAGAGGTTAAATCAGTTGAATTATTTTACAACCATCGAGCAATTTTTTCTCTCCTTAAAAGGTTCTGGTTTGACACTATCAGCTAGCGATTACCAATTAATTGGCGAATGGGAATCACGAAACATTCCCGTTGAATTGATTTGCAGGGCCATTGAAAATGGTTACTCTCGGTTTGGGGAACAAAGCAACAGGCGAAGTGGAAAAACTTCTCTGATCCAGATTCAAGCGGTTGTTGAGCAAGAGATCCAAGAGGAAATGTATAAACAATAAAAAGATTTTGATGCCTAGTACGAAAACAGAGTCTAGAGATTGTCCAAAGTGCAGTGGCAAAAAATATAATTTATCAAACCGTGAGGGGAAACTTCGTGCGCAACTATGCTCGTGCTTTCTTTGTCAAGAGTGTGATGGAGAGGGTCGAACTTTCCGTCAAGATGATAAAGGGATGGCTTTTCTTGCCGATTGCAGTTTTTGTTTCACTTTTAGGAAACGTTTGCGATTACTTAATGATTCCGGTATTCCGGGGAAATTTTCCAACTCTACACTTGAAATTTATCAACCAATTGGATTGCAAAATAGAAAAGCATTGTCACGAGCTAAAGATTTTTTAGATGATTTTCATATAACACCTAAACAACCCTGTCGGGGCCTTCTCTTTATGGGAGGCCCAGGTTTAGGGAAAACCCATCTAGTGGTTTCGATTTTAAAACAACTTATTTTGGAAGACGAAGTTAATGGAAAGTTCGTAGATTTTTTCCAATTATTATCCGATATTCGCCACGGATATTCTCATGACCAGTCGGAAATGTCATTAATTGAGCCTTACCTCAAGTCGAGGGTACTGGTTATTGATGAATTAGCTAAGGGAAGGAATAATGAATGGGAGCAAACTATCTTGGATCAATTTATATCGTCTCGGTATAACGCAGCAGACAAGATAACATTGTTTACGACAAACTATTCTGATCAGAGTGGTGCACCTACTGATACAAATGGCCGGGTTACCTCTTTTCAAAAGCAGAGTTTAGAAGAAAAAGTGGGTGACCGTATTTTCTCAAGATTGGCCCAAATGTGTGACTTTGTAAAAATGGAAGGGGAAGATTATCGGACAAAAATTAAACCCCCTCCCAGAGCTTCTCGTAAGACAGATTGATGTCACTGGTTTGATCTGAATTATGAGTTATCCTCACCTTTATCATAGGTACATAAATAAAATCTAGCGTACAAAAAAAGTTTAGCCGTCCTAAGATGGCTTTTTTGCTCAAGGGTTGGTCTGTAAGACATTATAAGGAAAGAAGGGGCGCGGGAAGCAATTCCTGTTGGATTTGCTCCCCGCATATCAGAGATAATCTTTTAATTTTCCAACTCACAACCTTGGTGGAGGATTAGGTAGCCAGAAAAACCAGAAATTACCTCTGAATAGTATTTGGTCAGTGAATAGTTTTAAGCCTGACTAATCGTTCAAAAATTATGGTTTACGCGCTCGGTCTTATTTATTGTCGGGCTTATTTTTTTTTTAAACCTTGTTTGGTTAGGCGATTCGGTATTTCGGTTATTTTTATTAAAAGCATTCCAGTATCTTTTACTAAGAAGCTTGCTCGACAAAACTTTCTTAGTTTTTGTTTTTTGATTAAATATACGGACTTCGTAAAAAATAAGACCTCTTTAGTTTACAAACTGTTTGACGTTCAAGGGGTTCTTATATAAGGTGTCGGCCATATCCCCTCGATTATTATCAAAACTGTACAGTTTTTTATCGGATGAAACTTTTGAAACAATTAGCTATTTTTGGTTTGACGATTAGTTTCTTTGCTGTTGTCGCCTGCGATCAAAAACTCAAGGAACACCCAATTTCTCCACAGGTTAAGCAGCAGATGGATGCTAGAAAAAAGGTTGCCGATTCGGCTCAATCTATTTCAGGAACGATTAACTTTGATGAATCAATTGTTTCTAAAGTACCTAAACAAGGAACATTATTTCTTATTGCGAGGCCTGAAGGCGTTCTAAGCGGTCCACCTCTAGCTGCTAAACGGCATAGTCTGATCAAATTTCCTTTTGATTTCAAGATCGGTCAGGAGAATGTAATGCTAGAAGGGAATACGTTTGAGGGCAATATTACGGTTACGGCTCGGTGGGATTTAGACGGAATGCCCAAAGCCTCACCAGATGATATAGATGGATCAATAACAGTAAATTCAGGCTCAAAGGATGTAAAAATTGTACTAGATCATGTAATTGAGGCTAAAAAAAGGTCTACCAATACAATGGTTTCGGGCACCATAAAAATAGATCGGAATCTAGCCGATCAAATTCCGGAAGGGGCCAGTCTGTTTTTAATCGCTCGGTCTGAGGGAGTTCAAAGAGGTATACCGCTAGCAGTGAAGAAACTACAAGGGATTACATTTCCCTATTCGTTCACTCTAGGCCAAGCTGATGTTATGTTACCAGGCGCATTATTCGAGGGACCGGTCACTATTTTTGCAAGGCTTGATAAGGATGGCGATGCAGCGCCCGCACCTGGTGATATTGATGGGGTTGTTGCTGCTAATCCTGGCGACCAGCAAGTAGAGATCATTCTCAACCACTTAATTGGATCTTAAAATAGACTGGATCAGAAACGGTATGCCAAGAAGGTTATGATCGCCATCAGAGCAAGGCAAAGATAGGAGAAAATATCGCCAAACTTTGAATAAAAGGTGCGCGGCCCTTTGTTAGGGGTTATTTCGTCGACGATCAACTCCCGCTTGAACAACTGGGTTGTATTTCTGATTTGACCTGTTGCATCTATAAATCCACTGATACCAGTATTGGCAGCTCGAACAATAGGGGTTCGGTTTTCAACCGCACGCAGGGCAGCCATAGAGATGTGTTGATATGATGCCGCGCTTTTTCCAAACCAGGCGTCATTGGTAATATTGACTAAATATTCTGCTCCATTTTTAACCGGTTGGCGAACTAAGTCAGGGAAGATAATTTCATAACAGATCGACACACCAAGTTGATAGTTATTTAATGTAAAAACGGTTGCCCGTTTTCCTAAACCAAAGTCGCCAATAATTTCTACCATCTTCTCGATAAAAAATAGAGCCTGACGGAACGGAACGAATTCTCCAAACGGCACAAGATGCATCTTGTCATAGACGTCAATAGTCTCTCCTTGGTTTGAAATTAAAAAAGCTCGGTTATAGACCAGCTCTTTTCCTTCCACTTTTTTTTTGTAAGGGCTTCCAAACAGAAGAGGTGTACCCGAAGTTCTGACAAGATCTTGAACATATTTTGTCCCAATAGGATCTAGACCATAGTAGAAAGGTGTGGTGGCTTCCGGCCAAACGATGAGTTCGGGTTTTTCTTTTGCCGCTTGCAGGGTGAGTTTTTTGTAAAGTTCCATCGTCGGTTGCTGATAAAGCTTATTCCATTTAAGGTGTTGTTCGATATTTCCTTGGGCGAGCGCTACACGGATTTTAGGGGACGATTCTATTTGGGACTTTGTGAGGTTAAAAGCCCAGTTTCCCCAACCAACCCAAAACCCGACTACCAAAGTAGTGACACCGATCACTCGATAGGACATTCTCCGGCCAGCGCGCGCGTTGAGATGAAAAATCCAGGTATTTAGAAAAAAATGGAGGGCAGCATTAACTAACACGATCAATGCAGAAACACCATAGATTCCCGTGATTTCTGCCGGTTGGATAATTGCTAGAGTTTGAAATTGCGAATAACCGAGTCCCATCCATGAAAAACCAAAAGTCATGTGTGTGGAACGAAGGTATTCTAGGGAAGTCCACACAAACGGCGCGAGTAGAAAAAAGTAAACCGGTTTTCCTCGACACCACTTGATTGTTAGTACACAGAATAAAGAAATATAAAAACTAAGATAAGCAGCAAGAAGAGCTAAAATCAGAAAGCTAAGGTTTACCGGGATATTTCCATAATTAATTAGCGTATTGGTGACCCAACTCAAACTGAAAAAATAAAAAATCATCCCTGCGAAAAAACCGCGTGCGGCAACTGTTTTTAGAGGCTGATTCTGAATAGCAAATAAAAGTGGTATCAATGCAAACCACGCGAGAAACTCCAAGTTAAATTGGGGAAATATTAGGATGAGGAATAATCCGGATAAAGCCGATAATATCAAAGAGGGTATTCGATTCAGTGATTGCACTGGGTTTTTAGCCTTATATGGTTTATATTGTAGGCAGGAATCAGTTTACATTAAAACGACAAAGACCATTTTGACCTCTGAAAAAAAAATAATCAATAATTTCAAAAAGGTTTGTATCTGCCGCAGTATCAAGGGCGGAACAATTTTTAAGGCGATGGAAGACGGTTCTTTATCGTTTGAGGCCTTACGTAGAACGATACGTGTCGGTACAGGCAACTGTAAGGCCAAGCGTTGCCGCGAAAATATTGAAAAAATGATTTCTGATTTCAAAAAGGATCAAGGCGTATCGCTAAAGACGCAAACTACAATTTAGTTTTAAAATTAAGAAAAAGCGAAACCCTTTCAACCAATCTGCCAGCCCTGTTAGGTTAATTTTTTTTCGTAGAGCATCAACTCATTCAAGTAGTTCAAGCGCTTTGGTAATCCGGTCAACACCTTGTTTAATGGTATCCATAGAAGCAGCAAAAGAAAGCCTTAAGTTTCTATCGGTACCGAATGCGAGACCGGGAACTAGCGCTACTTTCCCTTCTTCCAGTAGAAAACTTGCCAGTTGGATAGAGCCTTCTACTTTTTTACCTTTGAATGATTTGCCATAAAAAGCTGAAAAATCGGGGAACGTGTAAAAAGAACCTATGGGTTTGTAACACTCTACGGAAGGAATTTTTAGCAAACAATTCAAAAGAGTGTCTCTTCTTTTCTGAAATTCATCGACCATTCGGCTTACATCTGATTCTGTATCATTAAGCGCTGTAATGCTTGCCATTTGTGAAATGGAGGTTGGATTGGAAGTAGATTGACCTTGAAGTTTTCCGGTTTGTTTGACAATTTCTTCATTGGCGGCAAGGTAACCTATACGCCAACCAGTCATGGCATAACTTTTAGAAACTCCGTTAATCAGGATGGAGTTATTTTGTATTTCCTTCCCGAGAGCGCAAATGCTGTGCTGCTCGAATCCGTCAAATACAACTTTTTCATAAATTTCATCTGAAACGATCAATAGTTTGTTACGTAGAGCACATTCTGCTATCGTTTCTAATTCTTTTTTATCGTAAGCCGAACCGGTCGGGTTTGACGGGCTGTTAATGATGATGGCCCGAGTATTCGGCGTGACTACAGAGTTTATTTGATCAGGTGTGATTTTGAATTCATTTGTGCTAAGTGTATCAACAATTACTGGTTTGGCACCCGCATACCGGATAATGTCAGGGTAGGAAACCCAATAGGGAGCAGGTACGATTATCTCGTCCCCCTCTTCCCAAAGCACTTGGGCTACATTGAAAAGCGAGTGTTTAGCCCCACATGAAACCAGGATCTGATTTTTTTCATAAATAAGATTATTGTCGCGTTCAAACTTGTCTACGATAGCTTGTTTGAGAGCATCAATGCCTCCGACCGGAGTGTAGTGCGTCATGTTTGTTTCAATGGCCGCAATTCCGGCTTGTTTAATTTTATCGGGAGTATCAAAGTCTGGTTCCCCTGCCCCAAAGCCAATGATATCTTCACCGTTAGCACGCAGTTCCTTTGATTTTGCATCAACTGCCAAGGTCATAGAAGGCTGAATTCTTTGAATCCTCTCGGAAAATTTCATATGTCTATTTTTGATAGTTTTTCAGCTACGATTTTTGGAACCAGTTTATGAATGTCGCCGCCATGTTTTGCAATTTCCTTAACGAAATTGGAACTTAAAAAAGAATATTCCTGACTTGGAATCATAAACAAAGTTTCGATAGACTGGTCTAGGTTCCGGTTCATTAGCCCCATTTGAAGTTCATATTCAAAATCGCTCACAGCCCGAAGCCCTTTAATGATAACCGTGGCGTTATTTACCCGCGCGAAATCAGTCAACAAGTTGTCAAAAGGAAGGACGTCGACATTTTTTAGACCTTTGAGTCCTTTTTTAATGAAATCAACACGTTGTTCGATGGGAAATAACGGATTTTTCCTGGGATTCAGAGCTACCGAAACAACCAAGTGATCACAAATGTTTAAGGCTCTACGAATAATATCAATATGTCCATTAGTTACCGGATCAAATGTTCCAGGATATATGGCGACTCGTTTTTTCGTCATGAAATTTTATGACAAACTAAAATTGAATTAATAGTGAGAATAACTCGAGTTAACCCGAATTCTAGGTCCGTTCATTAGGTAAATGTATTTGAATAGTAAAACAATCCACGAATACTAGCATAACCATTACTAATCTGAGTAAAGTCTGTTAAGTATTGATCGGGGAAGAAACGGCTTAGGCCGATGTCTTCCCCGGTTTTTTATTTCGTGGATTCTAATTAAAGAAAAAATGTGGATATATAATGAAAATTATTTAACCACAGGCCAACCCATATCTGTCCACCGTTGCATCCCACCGTCACTGACGCAGACAATATTTTCCAGTCCAGCCCCCTGAAGTGCTTCCGCAGCCATTTTGGCTCGACCTCCCATCTTACAATGAACATAAACGGTTTTATGAGATTTAAGGCTATCCGCCTCACCGGTTACTTCTTCATGCGGGGTATTTTGCGCCCCTTCGATGTGTCCTTCATTAAACTCTGAGGGAGAACGAACATCTAAAATTAAATCCTCAGGACTTAAAGTAGCTATGCGGTTGTGTAATTCGTCGGCTGAAATATGCTCCATGGTATCTCCGTAATAGTAAAAATAAATAAAATAATAGACACTTAATAATCAGTATGAACATCAGATTACAGCACGAAATCAAAAGATTCAATTTGCATTAATAAATTCGTGAGAACTGATTATCAAGATTTTGAGACAATTCATCTCAATATGAGACAGGCTTTCAAAAGTCAAAAAAAGAACAAAAACGCGTCAGGAATATGCATTAACTTATTTAAAGTCAAGATATTAATCATGATAGAAGAAATTGCCCCCCCAAAAAAAACAAGGGAAGAAAATACCTGAATTGAGAAAAACAAGAAGCCCTAAAAAAAGAAAAAGAACAAATAATAAATAAAATTAACCCTTATTTTGATGAGGGTTACCCTTTGTACCCCCCCCGCAAGAAAAATAATAAACACATTTGGTATAGGTATTGCTTTTTAACGAGATAAACCAAACTTTTCAAGGATTTGTAATGCACGAAGGTTTAATCATAGCGGCCTCAGGTGGTATCAAGCAACAAGTCAAAATGGACGTGTTGGCTAACAATATGGCCAATTTAAATAATGCAGGTTTCAAATCAGATGGATTGGTATTTAGAGAAATCTACCCACCGTTTGACGAAGATTCTAGTGCTGAAGCAAGCAAGAACGCAATGCTCCCCCCTAACGATTCAAGCGCAAATGTGGCCTACGTTGCGGTGGATACTCTTTATACAGATCACTCGCAGGGAACATTTCACGCAACTGGTAACCCCTTGGATTTGGCCTTGGAAGGAGAAGGGTTTTTTGAAGTGGATACACCAAATGGTGTTCGATATACGAGAAACGGAAATTTCAGTATGAAAGATAAATTTCTGGTGACACAAGACGGTAATTACTTACTGGATACAAATAAACAAAAAATAAAAATTGAAGATGCTACAGGGGAAATTGATGTTGGATCAGATGGACTTATTACTCTGGGCAGTGGATTTGGAAATATACCTGCGGGAACAATAAGGTTGGTCAAATTTGAAGACCTGAAGGCTTTAGCAAAAGAGGGGAACGGACTCTACAAAATTATTGATAATGAAGCTAAACCACTTAAAGCAGACAACGTGAGAATTGCACAAGGGGTTCTTGAGCGATCAAACGTCAATACAATAGAAGAAATGACAAAGATGATAACGGCAATTCGAGGTTTTGAAGCCTATCAAAAGGTAATCCAAACTATAGATGAGGCGGATGACCAGGCAGTGAACTCAATAGGTAGGGTTGTTTAAAAATAAAAAAATTAAGAATGAGAAAGGAAAAAAATGATTAGAGCTCTATTCACAGCGGCGACAGGAATGAACGCCCAAGAAATAAATGTGGCAACGATCTCCAATAATATCTCGAACGTAAACTCAACTGGTTTTAAGAAAAGTCGCGCAGAGTTTCAAGATCTTTTGTATCAAAACTTAAGGTTGGTCGGGACCCTATCTCCGAATGGCAATCAGATTCCAACAGGAAGTCAGTTAGGCTTGGGAACCAAACTGGGGTCCATTGCAAGAATTTATAAACAAGGTGATTTTATTCAAACTCAAGGTCAATTAGATATTGCAATTACTGGAAGAGGTTTTTTCCAAATTGCTCTCCCGGATGGAACCATCGCCTACACACGCGCCGGGTCATTTAAGATGAATAATACCGGCCAGGTTGTAACGGCTGATGGGTTACCACTTGAACCAGCAATAACAATTCCGCAGGATGCAATAACAATTTCGATAGATGAAAACGGAAGTGTTTCAGTAACCCAACCCGGAGCAACAGCGCCAACAGTGTTAGGCACGATTCAATTGGCCACATTTCAAAACCGGGCGGGTCTTCAGTCGACGGGTAACAATGCATTTAAGGAAACAGATGCATCAGGTGCACCAACCGTTGGTGGCCCAAATACGGATGTTCGTGGAAAAACTCAACAGGGATTTCTTGAAATGTCAAATGTCAGCGTGGTCGAAGAAATGGTGAATTTGATATCCGCTCAAAGAGCGTATGAAACAAATTCGAGAACGGTACAGACGAGTGATGAAATGCTTCAAACAGCCAATAACATGAAGCGATAAGAAACGGGGTCTTAAAAAAATGATTAAAAAATATAAAAAAAAAGGATTTGCGATTTTGTTGGCACTCGGATTTTTGTTAATGACGGGATCCATAACCTGGGCAAACTCAGAAAATACAAGAATCGTCACCTCGCAAAAAATTAGAGAAAGTGCGGAAAATTATTTAATCAACAGTTTGGACTGGAATCCTGAAGCAATGGATATCGAAATTAAATATGAGGCAAAGGACCTGAAATTGCCTGAAGGAAAAATGCGTCTTGATTTTGGAAAGATAAGTAACCCCAGGGGGGTAGGACGAATTCCTCTAACCGTTTTGGTAAAAGTCGACGATAAATTTATCAAACAACTTCGAGTAAATGCAAAAGTTGCGGTTTATCAAGATGTAGTAAAAACCGTCAATTCATTGCAACGTGGAAGTGTGATTAGCGTATCGGATGTAGTCATGGAACGAACCCGTACAGAACGTATATTAAAGGATATTCCGACAACCCTCGATAAGGTGATAGGTCAGGCAGCAACCAGAAATTTACAAAATGGGAAAATAGTTAAATTTAGAGATTTAAAAAAAGTTCCCACCGTTAAGCGCGGATCAAGGGTAATTATTTTAGCAAGAAAAGGATCTGTGAAAATCACAGCACCGGGAACGGTACGTGAAGATGGTTTTAAAAATAGCATTGTCCAAGTAATGAACCTCGAGACTAAAAAAATGATCTACGCCGAAGTAATTAATGGCAATACAGTTGAGGTGAGATTCTAAATGAAAAGTAAAAACTTTTTTTTACCAGGAAATATTTTCAAGACGGCAGTGCTGATATTAACCTTAGTGGGTGTCACTGCGTGCGCAAATACTCATAAAGCAATAGATCCGAAATCAGCGGTCATTCCACAAAAAATCTACAAGGCCAAACCCGTAAAACTCAACGAGGGTGGATTGTGGCCAGGGGATACTGCCAAAAATCTTCTTTTTGAAGATACAAAAGCA
>ERZ651768.1180-NODE-1180-length-19373-cov-3.091677_pt1 | contig 19373 bp, 14 predicted proteins | sample MGYA00514754_ERZ651768 | MGnify/ENA metagenome assembly ERZ651768
GATGGCGGTTGAGGCCTTCGAGTTTTATGGCAATGTCAAAAAGCTCCCTGATTCGTCCATCCTTCTCCTTCAGGGCCATCAACTCTTTGTCATCCTTGAGGCTCTTGGCGAGCTTGATGCCGGGGACCGAGGGGATTTTCTTGGCGATCACGTCGACCTCGGACAGCGGTATGTTCAGGGCTCTGCCGACATCCCGGATAACGGCCCGGGCTGCCATGGTGCCGAAGGTGATGATCTGGGTTACGTTCTGGTTCCCGCCATATTTCTCGGTGACATATTTGATCACCTCATCCCGCCCATCCATGCAGAAGTCGATGTCAATATCCGGCATGCTTACCCGTTCAGGGTTCAGGAATCGCTCGAACAGTAAATCGTATTGCAGAGGATCGATATCGGTAATTTCGAGGGCATAAGCCACCACACTGCCCGCCGCGGAACCGCGACCGGGTCCGACCGGAATCCCATTTTCATTGGCGTAGTGGATAAAATCCCACACAATGAGAAAATAGCCGGGATACCCCATCTTATTGATGATCCCAAGCTCCCGGTCCAACCTCTTTTCATAGGCTTCCCGGTCAAATTCGATCTTCCGCCCCGCCAGTTCTTCGAACCTCTTTTTCAAACCCTCACGGGACCGTTCATCAAGATAAGTCTCGAGGGTATAAGATTCCGGGATGGGGTATTCCGGTAAGTTGAGCTTGCCAAACTCCAGCTCCAGTTCACAACGCTCGGCAATTTTCAAGGTATTCTCAATCGCCTCGGGGGTCTCCTTGAAAAGGGCGATCATTTCTTTTGGCGATTTGAAATAGAATTCATCCGAGGGGTACTGCATGCGGTAAGGGTCACTGATGGTTTTTCCCGTCTGGAGGCACAACAGAATTTCATGCGCCCTATAGTCTTCCCGGTCAATATAGTGACAATTATTGGTGGCCACCACCGGGAGCCCCAGCTTTTTACCGATGCCAATGATTTCCTTGTTGATCCGGTCTTGGTTTTCCAGTTGGTGGTTCTGCAGTTCGAGAAAAAAGTTGCCCTCGCCCATGATCTCCACATACTGGCTAGCCACCTTGATAGCTCGGGGAACATTCTCCCGGTTCACGTTATGGGCGACCTCCCCACGAACACAGGAACTCAAGGCGATCAATCCTTCCGAATATTCCACTAAGAGTTCCTTGTCAATACGTGGTTTGTAATAGAACCCTTCCAGATATCCCTTGGTCACCAGCTTTAAAAGATTTTTATAACCCTTCTCATTTTCAGAAAGAAGGATGAGGTGGTAAGACGCATCCCGGAGATTTTCCTTGGAGGTTTTCACGTGTCGGCTCTCAGGTGCGACATACACCTCGCACCCGATAATCGGCTTAATGCCATATTTTCGGGCCGCGTTATAAAATTCCACTGCCCCGAACATGTTGCCATGGTCGGTCATTGCGACGGCAGGCATGCCAAACTCTTCCGCCCTTTTAAACAAGGCAGAATGGCGGATCGAAGAATCCAGCAAACTGTAGGAAGTGTGAAGGTGAAGATGTACGAAATTGGCGGGCTCCATGACAACACTAAATACCAGTTTGCCGACCTTAAATCAACTATCCCCATGGAGTGTACAAAGACCCGCGTTGAATCCAGTCAACTCTCCCACCTGCAGATAGGAAGTTTCCTACTCAAAACTTACCCTTTCCACAATTCAATTAAAAAAACAAAATAGTGGACTTAGGTTTAATTGTTTCGGCGGTGAAGGAGGATTTCGAGCGAAAAATCAAGAAATGTAACGGAACAATACATGTGGGAAACCTTCCGACCCTGGAGGGAAACCATAGCCAACTCCAGGTTTTATTCCAAAACATGATTTCCAATTCCCTCAAATACCACCAACATAACGTTGCCCCGGTCGTCAACCTAACCAGTTCCTATTCTAAGGAAACAGAAACATGGTCGATTAAGGTTGCAGATAACGGAATTAGAATTGAAGAAAAATATTTTGAAAGAATTTTCAAACCGTTTGAAAGACTGCATGGCCGGAACGCTTATGAGGGAACCGGTATAGGCCTTGCGATCTGCAAAAAAATCGTCCAGCGCCATCATGGGTCGATCCAAGTATCAAGCGTGCCCGAAAAAGGAACCACATTTAAAATATTCCTTCCCCAAAAACAACCCACTATTCCAACATGAAACTCTTCATGTTTTCTACCTTTAAGAAAGGAACAAGCCTTTTACAATCAGCAAAACGGCGGTGGTCACAATTCCCGCTCCAACAAAGTTAAGGACGAGACCGGCGCGTGACATTTGGGGTACGCTCACCCAACCGCTACCAAACACAATGGCATTCGGCGGGGTCGCCACCGGCAACATGAACGCAAACGAGGCGGCAAGCGTTGCCGGCAGCATAAAAAACAGGGGGTGTACCGTCGCCGCAACGGCCGCCATGCCGAGGATGGGAAGGATCATCGTTGTGGTAGCGGTGTTAGACGTCAGCTCAGTCAAAAATGTCACAGCAAGACAAATGGTAAGCACCACCGCCCACAAAGGCCAACCCGCGACACCGGTGAGTTTATCGCCTATCCATTTATCGAGTCCGGTTGCGCCAAAACCACTTGCCAGTGCAAAGCCGCCGCCGAACAAAAGTAAAATTCCCCAGGGAATTTTCGACTGCACCGTATTCCAGTCCAAGGCAAACCACTCCCTTTTTCCATTTACAACCAGCCCTTTTACCCCATTAACAGGAAGAAGCATGAGCAATATACCCATTGCCATGGCCACGGTGGAATCGTGCAGGTACTGTTGATGGACAAACAGTTCCGACCAACCCGGGATTACAAATTCCCCAAGTGAAATGGGTTTGCGAAATATCCATAAAAAGGCAGTGAGACAGAACACCGCCGCCACGATTTTTTCAGCACGGTTGATTGAGCCTAAACCATCGAGTTCCCGTTGAATGATTTCATGACTTCCGCCGGAAATGCTTCCCAGCCGAACGGGGGACACAAAGCGGCACAAATACATCCATACAATGGGAATAAAAACCATCACTACGGGAACCGCCAGCACCATCCACGAAAAAAAAGTGATTTCCGGATTCTCAGGAAACAATTTTTTATAAAAACCGGCAAAAACAATATTAGGCGCAGTACCAATGAGAGTGCCCACCCCCCCGATACTGGCAGAATAGGCCAAACCCAGCATGAGAACGAGCCCCAATCCATTCTCTATGGTTTGGCGGGTTGCATCATTTTTCTTACCTTTCAAAGACCCATCGAGGGCAATTTGCCGCACCACCGCCATGGCAACCGGGAGCATCATCATGGTCGAGGCGGTGTTGGAGATCCACATCGACATAAAAGCCGTGGCGGTCATGAATCCCAGAACAATACGCTGAGGCTGAGTGCCAATTGCCAAAATAATCCACAACGCCAGACGTTTGTGAAAATTCCATTTTTCCAAGGCAAGAGCGATCATGAATCCGCCCAGAAATAAAAAGATCAGGTGGTTGCCATAATTGGGCGCCACCAGTTTACTGGGCAGGATGCCAAGCAGGGGGAATAATACTAAAGGTAAAAGCGCGGTCACAGCAATCGAAGTGCCCTCACCGATCCACCAGATGGCCATGAGCGCGGTCACCGCCAGCATGCGTTGTCCCTCGGGCGTTAAAGCTTCCGGTGTCGGCATGACAAGGAGTGCCAGAAAAACCACAGCACCCACACCCAGAACAATCACCTGCCTTTTGAATGAAGCTTCCAAATTATCGCCCCTTAAAACATTAACGGAGAGATATTAACCCGTCCGGCAATAGAGAGGAGAAGTTTTTTTGCTCCCTTTTTTAGAAAGAGGGAGTTTAAAACCCCAACCCTTCCCAAAACCAGTGTCCCTCTGGGTTTATTTGTGGTTAAGCCTGACTGGATTGCTTTCCCTTTAAGGGGACGTGCCAGCGCTTTGCTCACAATGACGACAGACCCTAGTGGTAAAACATCAAAACCCCTCAAATGATCGGGCTTGAGTCTTTGAGAAAGAGGGCGCTAAAAGTACTAAGCTTTAGCAGTTAAAATTTCGTTGATTTTGAGGGTGGAGACGATGTGTTTGTTCATGCCCAGTTCATCGGGGGAATAACCCAATGCCAGGGCAACCAATTGAGGAAGATGTAAAATGGGGATGGAGTTTTTGGTCTTTTGCATGATTTCGATTTCCGGCTGATAGGAATCGAGACTGAGGTGACAGAGCGGACACCCGGTCGCCACCACGTCGGCGCCGTGCTCAATCGCATCCAGCAGGGCGTTGCCCGACATATCCAGCGAAGCGTTTTTATTCATCATGATAATAGGAAAGCCACAGCATTTGATGCGGCTGGGGTAATACACGGGTGTGGCACCCAGTGCCGCAAAAATATCTTCCATACCGGTCGGGTTATCCGGATTCTCGAAGTCCGAGCGTTCTGAGGGACGCAGGACGTAACAGCCATAAAACGCGGCAACTTTTAATCCGGTCAGGGGCTTTTTGATACGTTCCTTCAACCTTGCCATGCCCTCTTCGGTGGCAAGGATGTTGGCGAAATGTTTGATACGCGTCTTGCCACTATACTGGTGTCCGCCTTCCTGGAGGATATCGTTGACCTTCTTTTTATATTCAGCATCCTCATTGAGGTGAGCTTCGGTTTTTTTCAAGGTGCCCTGGCAGGTGGAGCAGATGGTGACTATATCGAGTCCCTGTTTTTCGGCGATGGAAAACGAACGTGCGTTGAGCGCGTCGGCAAGCAGGGGGCTTTTTTCGGAAACGACCCCGGCACCACAGCAGGAAGCGCTTTTCATTTCTATAAAGTCAAAACCGAGACCTTCGGCGGCCTTGTGGGTGGAAAGCATCAATTCCCGAGTCGCCCCTTTGGCAACGCATCCTGTAAACAGGGCAAACTTCATTGATCCAACTCCTTGAAAATTCGTTTTACGTCATCCACTTCCTCAATGGAATGATGGATTATTGGCGGAACCTTGCCTTTGAGAAACATTCTGAGCCCAACCGGAATCAGGCTAAGCAGTCCTGGAATATTGAAAAATCCCATCGACTCTACGGGAATCCTGCTTTCATTCAGGTTACCGCTTCTTTTAACCGAATTAAAAAAGGAAAGAGCGTGCCGGGCTCCGTTATTGTTGTGCACACCATGCTCCAGGGCCACAGTCATGATTTCCTTGATCCGGTCAAACGGACGGGCCGGTTTCGGGCAACGCTCAACGCATTCGCCACAATGAGTGCAATCCCAGATGCCTCCCGGTTCACTGAGCTCTTTGACCCGTTCGAGGGTTTGCGAGTCGCGGGAATCACCGACAAACCTCTGGGCCTTGGCCAGGGCCGCAGGACCGAGGAAATTGTCATCCACTTCCAGCGTATTGCAGTCGGAGTAGCAGGCACCGCACTGGATGCAGGTGCTCGACTCATCTATCAGCAGGAATTCTTGCGGGGATTGGTGTTGTTCTTTTTCCGGCGGGGCTTCTTTGGGTTGCAGATAAGGTTTGATCTTGTTGATCTTGTCCCAAAATGGCGTGAAGTCGACCACCAGATCTTTTATTGGCTTCATATTGCCCAAAGGTTCCAGCGTGATGGTATCGTTGTCATCTACAAGGTGTTCGGCCTGACGCTGGCAAGCCAGCAGGGCGTGACCGTTTGACTTGACCGCACAGGACCCGCATATCGCACTGCGGCAGGACATCCGGTAAGTCAAACTACCATCCAAAGTCCACTTGATCTGGTTCATGCAATCCAGAAGCGTGGCCTTCGGTGGAATGGCCAATTGGAAATCCTCGTAATAAGGTTCCGGTTGTTTTTCCGGATTGAAGCGCTTGATCCTGAAAGTCGCCATTAATAAGTTCTTTCTGCGGGTTGGTATTTGGTGATCACGACCGATTTTGGTTTAACTACTGGCCCATCCGGGGTATCGAAGACCAATGAATGATGGAGAAAGTTTTCGTCATCACGTTTCGGGAAATCTGTGCGGAAATGCCCACCCCGGCTTTCCTTCCTTAGCAGGGCGCCGTTGGCGATGAGCTGGGCAATGCTCAGCATGTTTCCCAATTCCATAATTTCATAAATTTCCGTATTGAAAAGCTTGCCCTTATCGGTCACTTTACCTTTTTTGAACCTTTCTTGCAGTCCTTTCAAGGTTTCAATACAGACTTTGAGTTTTTCCTCGTTGCGGAAAACACCGCAATGGGTCATCATCACTTCTTTCATTTCATCACGAATAATGTTATAGCTTTCCGACCCATCTCTTTGAAAAACATCCTCAAACCTTTTCAAGATCCGGGCTTTTTCCTGCCCTTCATTAACGTTTCCGTAGTCAATGCCCGAGGCATATCCGAGAACGGACTTGCCCGCACGTTCTCCAAACACCACAGCTTCCAGAAGGGAATTTGTTCCCAGCCTGTTCCCACCATGAACAGAGACGCAAGAACATTCGCCGGCAGCAAAAAACCCGTTCATCCGGGTGCCTTTTTCATCAAGAATTACGTGGGAATTTATATCGGTCGGAATACCGCCCATCGAATAATGCGCGGTAGGCTGAATGGGCAGACAATCTGTAATACAGTCCACACCGAGGAAGTCGATACCCAGTTGCCTGATTTGTGGCAGGCGTTCCATAATCCGGGCCTCACCCAGATGGCGCAGGTCAAGATGGATGCAGTTTTCGCCACCCACACCACGCCCCGCATCCATTTCGCTTTGCTCGGCCCGGGCCACAATATCACGGGGAGCCAGTTCCATACGGGACGGAGCATACTCTTGCATGAAGCGTTCGCCTTTCCCGTTCAGGAGATAAGCTCCTTCTCCTCGTGCCGCTTCCGAAAATAAAATTCCCTGGCGATACAAACCCGATGGATGAAATTGGACAAACTCCAGGTCTTCCAAGGGGATCCCTACATCGAACGCGGCCATGACTCCATCGGCAGTGCTGGCAAACGCGTTAGAAGTGATTTTAAATACCCTGCCATATCCCCCGGTGCAAAATATCACAGCTTTGGCCTGTATCACTTCCACTTCTCCAGTCTGGATATTGCTCACCACCACACCGTTACAACGGTCGCCATCGACAATCAGGGCGTGCATGTACCACTCGTTATAAATTTTTACGGTTTTCGCATTCTTCATGAGCTGTTCATGAAGGGCATGCAAAATAGCATGGCCGGTGCGGTCGGCAGAAAAACAAGCACGCGGTTTGGAATGCCCTCCGAAACTGCGCTGGGCAATTTTCCCATCTGGTGTGCGGCTGAAAACACAACCCATATGTTCTAATTCATAGATGATTCTGGGAGCGGCTTTGACATACATTTCCACCGCATCCTGATCGCTGAGAAAGTCGCCACCCTTGACGGTATCGTACATATGCTCTTCCCAACTATCCGGCTCCGAGTTTCCCAATGAAGCGGCAATACCCCCCTGTGCGGCACCGGAATGCGACCGGGAAGGATACACTTTGGTCAACATGCCAACATCCAGCTCCTTGCACATTTCCAAGGCAGAACGCATCCCCGCAAGACCAGCACCGACAACCACTACATCATGTTGAATCACAAAATCACCTCGTACCAAGTTTCCGGCTGAGCCCCTTTAGCAATAAACCATTGATAATCAAAGGCGAATTTCTTTGAGATCAAGATCAGGCGAGCTTACTATGGAGGTGGCTACCGGAATAAAAATTGAACGCGATTTAACCATTTTGCCCCTTGCAAAGTCAAGTAAAATGAGATTTGAGTTGCAAATCAAGGACAAGCCCCTCATAATGGCCCCGATCATCAATAATGATTTTTAACCACTTGAAAATAAAGGCTCTAACTCTCACACACCGATGTGAGATGTGCCCGCCTGGAAGCATCTTTTGGAACTATTGACTTTTGAATCCCTGCCCTTGCCGGAACAGGTCTTAAAAGGCATTCGCGACGCGAATTTTGAAACCTGCACACCCATCCAGAGCAAGTCCCTGCCGATCACCCTTGGGAACAAGGACCTCGCCGGACAGGCTCAGACCGGAACGGGAAAAACCGCGGCATTTTTAATCACCCTTTTCACCCGGCTCATAGAAAATAATACCCCACCTTTGCCTAATGGAAAGGTTGGGCCTCGGGCATTGATCATTGCCCCTACTCGCGAATTGGCAAGGCAAATCGAAAAAGATGCCCTGCTCCTGGGCAAACATTGCCCGTTCCACACGGTTTGTGTGATCGGAGGGGTGGATTATGAAAAACAGAAAAATCAGATCAAGGCGGGGGTGGATATCCTTATCGCCACACCGGGCCGGTTGATCGATTTCTATAAGCAGAAATTCTTCAGTTTAAAAATGGTGGAAGTCCTGGTCGTGGATGAAGCCGACCGCATGTTTGATATGGGCTTCATTGCCGACCTGCGTTATTTATTCCGGGCCTGTCCTTCCTACGACAAACGCCAGTCTATGCTGTTTTCAGCAACCCTTAACCACCGGGTTATGGAATTGTGTTACGAGCATATGAACAATCCGGTCAGGGTGGCCATTGAGCCGGAAAAGGCGGTGGTGGACGAGGTCACCCAGATCCTCTATCACGTTGGACAACATGAAAAGTTCAACCTCCTCCTGGGTTTGATGAAACAAGAGGCTGGGGAAAAAGTCCTGATTTTCTGCAACACCAAAATTGAAGCCGAGCAACTTGAGTGGAAATTGAACCATAACGACTTTAACGCTGGACAAATCAGCGGCGACCTTCACCAGAGAGCCCGAATCCGGGTATTGGAAAAGTTTCAGGTGGGCGAACTGGATATCCTCATCGCCACTGATGTAGCCTCTCGAGGACTGCACATCGACAATATCACGCACGTCATCAATTATGATTTGCCCCAAGACGCGGAAGATTATGTCCATCGTATAGGCAGAACCGCACGGGCCGGGAAAAAGGGTACGGCGATCACCCTTTGCTGTGAAGACTTTGCCCAGCATTTGGACCGGGTCGAGGATTATCTGAAAAACAAAATTCCCGTACTTTGGCCTGAGGAAGAATTATTTCTGGAAGAACGGGAAGGCAAACCTCCTCCCAGAAAGCGACGGGGCCCACCGCATAAATCGAAACTCAATAAACATGATGGCAGAAGGCCTCACAACGTGAGACGTCCGTCACGCAGACGACCCCACTCCCGTGGGAGGGAACTGGCAAGAACTCGTTGAGCCGAGATAACTCTTTGCTCGCCAAATAAAGTGACGGCTAATTGGCCCAACGCCGAGTGGCCCACCCTTCCAGTGCCCGCTCCAGGGCTTGAGCCCGACTCATCCACTCTCTATTAATTTTTGCAACGCTTCTTCATCCAATACCTGGATACCGAGTTGGCGGGCTTTTTTCAGTTTCGATCCGGCTGAGGTTCCCGCCACCAAATAATCGGTATTTTTGGAAACCGTTGAGGTGACTCGCCCTCCAAGGGATTGTATTTTCTCCTTGGCTTCCTCACGGGTGAACCGCGACAAGGTTCCCGTAAGAACAAACTGCCTGCCTTCGAGCAACCGCCCACTTTCGGGAGAGTCTCCCTGTTCTTCCATAAGGATGCCCCGTTCCCGCAAACGCTCAATTTCCTGCCGATTGGTGTCCCGATCCAAAAACGTTCTCAGGCTTTCGGCAATGACAGGCCCTATTTCATCAATCTTTTCCAGTTCGTCATAGCTGGTCTCTTGCAATCTATTAAGAGATCGAAACCTCTGGGCCAGAATGATCGCCGTGCGTTGCCCCACATGGCGCACTCCCAAGGCATGCAGGAACCGGGAAAGTCCAGCGGACTTGCTCTTTTCAATCTCTTCGATTAGATTCTGCGCGGACTTATCCGCTAGACGCTCCAGAGAAGCCACTTCATCCTTTTTCAAGATATAAAGGTCAGAAAAGTTTTTGACACGCCCAGAATCGACCAATTGCTCAATCACTGCCGGGCCAAGATGGTCAATGTCCATCGCCTTGCGGGAAGCAAAATACTTGAGCCTTTCTTTTAACTGCGCAGGGCAGGCACTGTTCACGCATCGCCAGACCGCTTCGCTCTCCGCACGGTAAATGGGAGCCTGGCATTCGGGGCAGACTGTGGGCATATTAAAGGGTATTCCTCTCTTACCGGAAGATTCGATTACCCGGACCACTTTGGGAATAATTTCACCGGCTTTTTCAATCACCACCCGGTCGCCAACGCGGATGTCTTTGCGTTTAATTTCATCTTCGTTATGCAAGGTCGCCCTGCTGACGGTGGACCCCGAAACAAACACGGACCGTAACTCGGCGACAGGAGTGATAGAGCCTGTCCTGCCCACTTGGCAAACAATATCTATAATTTCGGTTACGGCCTGTTCCGCTTCATACTTGTAGGCCACCGCCCAGCGGGGAAACTTGGAAGTCGCCCCCAGCTTTTTGCGGTGAGCCAGTGAATTCAGCTGAATGACCAGGCCATCCACTTCATAATCGAGCTCTTTCCGCTTGTCCCGAAACTCCTCAATCAAGGCAAGCGCCGATTCAAAGTTTTTACATAGCCGGTTGTGCTCATTGACCGGAAACCTTAATGCAGATAATTTTTCCTGCAATTCATAATGGGTCTGAAAAGGATTGGCATCGAGAAAACCCACGCCATAAATAAATATGTCGAGCCTACGTTGGGCCGTGATGGCAGGGTCAAGCAGACGCAACCCTCCGGCGGCGGCATTTCTGGGGTTGGCGAATGGCGTTTCACCTTCCGCCTCCCGCTGGGCGTTAATGCGTTCAAACTCCTTTTTCGGCATATAAACCTCACCGCGCAGTTCTATGCGGTGGAAGGGCTCCGTATCAATCTTCAAAGGAATTGAACGTATGGTTCTTAAATTTGCAGTGATGTCTTCTCCCTGCAGGCCATCGCCACGGGTGGCTCCACTCACCAGCAAACCGTGCTCATAGGTGAGCGCCACTGCCAGGCCATCGAACTTCAACTCCACCACATATTCAATAGTATCTTCAGGAACATCCGGGAGGCCCCGTAACACTCTCTGATGAAACGCCCGCACCTCATCCACATTGTAGGTATTGTCGAGGCTGAGCATGGGAACCGGATGTACGACCGCTTTAAACCGCTCATCCACTTTGCCGCCCACTCTCTGGGTTGGAGAGTCAGGAGTGACGTATTCTGGGTGGGCGGCTTCCAGTTCTTTCAAACAGCGAAAAAGCGCGTCATATTCCTGGTCAGAAACAGTTGGGGAGTTTTTAACGTAGTAGAGGTGATCGTACTGCTGGATCGATTGTTTGAGGGTCTCGATTTCCTGTTTTACCATCATAAGAATAGAAGGGCCTATTTCCTCTGGGTTTCAGGTTCACACAGCCTCCTGCCATTCGCGCCTAACCCAAGGAGAAAATATTTTTTCAAGGTTCCAGGGTCACATAATAGCCCTGCCGTCCGCGCTGGACCAAAAGTAAAATACGATCCGGATTATTCATATCCGCAACGGCCTTATTATAATCCTCTTCATTGTCCACACGCTTCTGGTTCATTTGCCGAATGATATCACCGGGACTGATACCGATTTTTCCGGCCGCACTGTTGGGAATCACCTCCATGACAACCATTCCCTTGGAAGTCACCAGCCTGTTGGCTCGGGCAAAGGGATCGCTATTCTCCTGGACACGTAACCCGAACCAGTTTCGGGTGAATTCCTTGACATAGCCTTTGGGGATGGATGTCACACGGACTTTCCGTTCCATCATTTTCCCATCCCGCAAGATAAAAAAACGGATGGAACTTCCCATGGTATAAGAAGCCATACGGCCCCGGAAGTCCGATTTGTCCCTCACCTCATGATCGTCAATCGCAATGATGATATCCCCGCGTTTCAAACTCGCTTTTCCAGCCGAGCTTCTATCGGCAACCCTCACAACCAGAACCCCTTTTTGCCTATCCAACTGAAAATGGCGCAAAAGTTGGGCATCCAACTCCTGCACGGAAACTCCCAACCAGCCACGCCGGACTTTACCATAATGGATCAGTTCATCAACAATCCGTCTGGCATGGTTGATGGGGATGGCAAAACCAATTCCCTCGGCTTTTTGGAAGATGGCCGTATTGATTCCTATCAAGGAGCCATTGATATTCAGTAAAGGCCCACCGCTGTTTCCCGGATTGATCGAGGCATCGACCTGAATGAAGTCGCTGTATACCATATTTTTCCCAGCCCGAATATTGCGGTTCAGGGCGCTGATGATTCCAGTCGTGACCGTATGTTGCAAACCAAAAGGATTACCAATGGCCAGCACTTGTTCACCGATCATTAAATCATCGGACCTCCCCATTTCAACAAAGGGCAGGGACTTGCTTGAGTTGATCTTGATGATTGCTAAATCAGATTTGATATCCGCGCCGATGACGCTGGCATCAAACTCCTGCTTGTCACTCAAGACGACATGGATCTTCGCGGCTTTGGCGATAACATGTTCGTTGGTGAGAATAAATCCTTCATCATTGATAAGGACCCCTGAACCCAGACTGCGCTTTTTGCTTTTAGTGGGAGGAAGGAAATCCTTGAAGAACTGGTCAAACAGGCTATTGCCAAAATTTCTGAAGGGATTCCGTGCCGACCGGAAAATTTCTGTTGTGTAAATATTCACAACAGCCGGGCTGACTTTCTCTACAGCCCGGACAAGAGGGGTTCTGCGATTATAGCGTTCATCCGCAAAAGCCAGGGATTGCCCCGGGCCCATCACGGCAAACACAAAAAAAATCCAGAACCATGTTGAGGAAATGCGCACGCTGAAAGGATGAATAGGTGAAAACGATAAAGAGGCCTGGTTCTTAGAAAACCGTCACCCCTTACTCAAAAAGACTTTTGCACAACCCGAGATTGCCCATTGTGGGCACAAGAGCTTAGGTAAAGTATCACATCTTTGCAAAACCCTCTTTCTCAGAAAGCCTGTCAAATTCTAAGGCTAAAACCACGCTCTATTCGACTTTGACAGCAATATATATGGTACTTCCTCCCCGTTTGATTAGAAATAGGACAGACGAGCCCTTTTTCACAGAGTCCAGGAGATTCTGTTAGTCCCGCATGTCTTTGACAATGGAGCGGTTCATTTCAGAAATGACATCACCTCTACGGATACCCGCTTCCGAGGCAGCGTTACCTGCAGTCACATCGGAAACCAGCACCCCTTCAGCACCTTCCAATTGCAGGCTTCGCGCCAACTCCTCGGTAATATCCTGAACCTGAAGGCCCAGAGGATCGGCCTTGGCCACAACGGTTTCCTGCGAATCTTCCAATAATTCTATGCTAACGCTAAGCGTCATCCGGGAACCATCACGAATCACCTCCACATCTACCACGGAGTTCGGGCGTGTTGCGGCAACAATTTTGGGAAGGTCTTCCATATCCTTGACCTGCTGACCGTCAAACCGGACAATAACATCCCCACGTTTTATCCCTCCCTTGGCGGCTGGGCTATCGGGAATCACATCGCCGACAAGAGCCCCCTCACTTTGGCTGAGTCCAAACGATTTTGCCAACTCGGGGGTGATTTTTTGAATCATGACTCCCAACCAGCCACGGGTAACCGTTCCTCTTTCTTTCAGGTCCTTTAAAATTCCCTTGGCGATATTAATGGGAATCGCAAACCCGATTCCCACATTTCCACCGGTATTCCCTGAAATGATAGCAGTGTTGATCCCAATCACATCCCCCTCGATATTGATAAGTGGCCCACCGCTGTTACCCGGGTTGATCGAAGCGTCCGTCTGAATAAATTCATCATAGGGACCACCAATGCTTCTTCCCAATGCGCTCACCACACCCACCGTAACGGTGTGGCTGAGACCAAAAGGATTACCAATAGCCACCACCCATTCCCCCACCTCCAGGTTTTCGGAACTGCCCAGCTTCAAAAAAGGGAAGTCCTTCCTGTCCCCCGATTCGCGATTGATTTTAATCAAGGCAATATCGGTTTTGGGGTCCGAACCCACCAAAGTAGCGGAGTATTCTTTTTCACTTCCCTTATCATCAAGAATCACCACAATTTCATCTGCCCCTTCTATCACATGATAGTTGGTCAGGATATGACCCTCTTTGTCAATCACGAATCCGGAACCCATACCGCGTTTTGGCCTTTGGTTCGGGCGCTCGCCGAAGAAACGGTCATAAAAATCACGAAAGGAATCGGGAGACCGGTTCTGCCCAGGGCCGGGCCGGGGACCACGAAAATTCCTATTTGCGGTCTCTGCCTTGGCCTTGGCACTCACGTTAACCACCGCGGGGTTTTGCTTTTTGGCAATTTCAACAAATATATTACTCGCAAGTGGCTGGGTATTACTGCTTAACGCAAAAAGGGTCCCTGTAGAAACAACCAGCCCAAAAGAAAGTAAAAACACAAAAGCCAGTGCAGTTTTACGAGCGCGGTGGATAAAATATCTAAACATGTTTTTAATCCTCATTTGACGAACAACCAAAAATAATTTTCTAAAAAGGAGTCCCAGGGAAAAACCCAGGCTCATAAAAATAGAGCGGTAGAATATAATCAAGCTTAATACTTTAACGATTAATTTTCAGATAAACAAAAATTAATTTTTATTAATTTTAGCGGAGAACCTCCACCCACCAGGCGTGGGGCTGTGATCTTTCTTCATTAGCCTTCATGCCCCAGAGGGGTATGGCCCGGCGGCTAGTGGAAGGAAAAAGAATTCTTGATAATTATATAATGCTTTCTCCTTTATTTACAACCTCAAAACCCTTAGGTAGAACCTGCAGGGCTCGCTTTTGCACGCTCTTCTCCTTCTAATTATATATTGACTCGCTTTATGAGATAAAAGATAATCGAAATAGGCCATGGGTTTCCGCACTGACCAGTTCCTCAGGCCAACCAACCTTTGATCAGAAATAACCGGTCAAGATTATTGAGTTTTCTACTTAATCAATGGAAAGAGTCACGTTTTTCACAGAAAGGACTTTCTTTTTCCTCCGGCCTTCCAGAAATTGGAGAGCATCAAAATAAAATTTATACAAATGATTTTCCCTGTTACTAATTGGTCCAAGTTATGAACCTGTTCCTGTCCGCTGTGGGTTTGATGATGGTCTTTGAAGGAATTCCTTATTTTTGTTTTCCGGAACAGGTCAAGGCCTTTGCACGAAAAGTTCCGGAAATACCCGGGGGAACTTTGAGGGTGATCGGATTTTGCCTCATGATGGCAGGCTTGCTGGTGGTCTATTTGGGAGGAGGTCTAGCATAAAATGGTTACACGTATATTCCTATTTTCATTGTTTGGAGTTTGGTTATTCGTAGCTGGTTGCACAGCATGGGATGCAATGACAGCCGAAACACCCCCACCACCTCCTCCTCCCCCTGAATTGGTTCATCCCTTTTCGGACATTCCCGTTCCCAGTGGATTTGAACGGAATCATTCTAAGTCCTTTGTCTATGAGTCAGGAAGCGGAACCGTCAAAGCAGGTCGGTTATTCTTTTCCGGATGGGGCAATTTGGATGAAGTCATCAGCTTTTACCAGGACGAAATGGTCAATAAAGGCTGGAGCCTGGTTAACGCCATCAAACATGAGACCACGATTCTGAATTACGAAAAAGAAGGCTGGGCTTGCACACTGATGGTACATTCCACGCTAGGAAAAATATATATTGAAATTCAGGCAGGACCGAAATAATCCGGGAATCCATGAACGACAAACCCGGCCAACAGTTACTGTTAAATTTCCCTTCCCATCCGGAATATAATTTTTCCAACTTTGTTGTTTCGGAGGGATCGCGCATTGCTTTTGAAACGGCGAAGGAATTCTGCTCCGAGAACCCGGCCCCCTATCAAGCCCTGTATATTTTCGGACAGAAAAATTTAGGGAAAACCCATTTACTCCTGTCAATAGGTAATCGCGTGGCAGAGAGAGAGTTGCGTGCAGTCTGCATTCAAGGACATGATTTCGTTGACAAAATAGGGGGCGACCCATCCCCCGAAGCCCAACACACCCTGGAGCACCTTTTGAACGCTGATTTTTTTCTCATGGATAATGTGGAAAGTCTTTCCCAATCCCCCAAGGCCCAGGAAAAACTTTACCATATCTACAACCAGATGATGGAAAAGGGTGGGAAGCTTGCGTTCACTGCAGGCCTCCCTCCTGACAGAAATTCTGCTATGGAAAGCTACCTTACTTCCCGATTTCAGTGGGGAATGGTTGCGGAGATCAAACCGATTGACGATTCCACAACCGCCAAAATCATATTGAAGCTCGCAACGGATATCAACCTGACTATGCCGGAATCCATCATCCATTTTTTGCTATCCCGTATTTCCCGAGATTTTATTTCCATTCAAAATGCGGTTTCCTCCATTAACCGGGAGTCTTATATCCAGAAGAAAAAAGTGGCCCTGCCTTTGGTCAAAGCAGCTCTCGGTTTATCCTAGCCAGCCATGAAGTCCTACAATATCTCCACTAGTCTGGCGCATTGGGCAAAAGAAATGCCGGACCAACCCGCGATCATCGAAATCCGGACCGGAACTCAAATCACCTTCAAGCAGTTGGAAGAAGAGAGCAATTTGATTGCCTCCGGCCTTCTCCACTACGGCCTGAAAAAAGGAGACCGGGTACTCGTGATGGTTCCTTATGGAGTGGATTTTGTAACGCTGACGTTCGGATTGTTTAAAGCCGGAGCGGTTCCCGTCCTGATTGACCCGGGACTGGGGAAAAAAAATGTTTTTCACTGTATCAAGCAATCCGAACCCCGGGGAATCATCGCCATTCCTCTGGCCCATGCCGTGAAAACCCTTATCCCGGCTCCGTTCAAGTCGATTAGACTCTCAGTAACTGTTGGAAGAAAATGGTTCTGGAGGGGACCCACCTTGGATCAGGTAAAAAGAAATGGGCATACCGGTTACCAGGTTGGCGAGACCCCTGAAGAGCAGACGGCGGCTGTTTTATTCACCAGCGGCAGCACTGGCCCGGCAAAAGGGGTTCTTTACACCCACGGCATGTTCGGCCAGCAAATTCGAATTCTACGCGAGCACTTCGGCATTCTTCCTGGAGAAAAAGATTTACCCACCTTCCCTCTGTTTGGTTTGTTCAGTGCAGGGATGGGAATGACTAGTGTGATCCCGGATATGGACCCAACCCGTCCGGCAAAAGTGAATCCTGAAAATATTATCCACCCTATCCAGAACTATCGTATATCAAGCAGTTTTGGCTCCCCTGCTCTTTGGGACACCGTCAGCCGCTATTGCCAAAAAAACAAGATAAGGCTTCCTTCCCTCCGGCGCATCCTGATTGCGGGTGCTCCGGTTCCGGGAACCTTACTCAAACGTTTTGAGTTTATTTTGGAACCTGATTGTAAAGTCCTGACTCCCTATGGGGCAACGGAAGCCCTCCCTGTCACTTCTATAGAGAGACAAGAAATCGTGGATGACACCTGGAGACGGTCGGAGAAAGGGGAAGGAACCTGCATCGGTAAAGCAGTGCCAGGTGCTGAAATAAAAATCATCCAAATTTCAGATGAACCTATCTCAAAATGGGAAGAGGGCCTGGAAATTCCCAGGGGTCAAACAGGAGAAATTATCGTAAAGGCTCCCTGGGTTACTAAAACCTATTTCAACCGGGAGGATGTCACTCGTCTGGCTAAAATCCCGGACGGCAAAACCTTCTGGCACAGGATGGGAGATGTTGGCAAATGGGATGAACAAAACCGGCTTTGGTTTTGCGGCAGAAAATGCCACCGTGTCATAATCGGTTTGGAAACTCTGTTTACCATTCCCTGCGAAGCCATATTCAACCAGCACACCGATGTCAAGCGTTCTGCGCTGGTGGGTAAAAGCAGCAATCGGGAACCCGTCATAATTATAGAACCAGAAAATAAGGATAGAGTCGCTAAAGACCGGGAAATCTTCACCAAGGAATTGCTGGAACTCGGGGCCGCACACCCGCATACCCGTTCCATAAAGAAAATACTTTTTTATCCAGACTTCCAGTTGATGTGAGGCATAATGCCAAAATCTTCCGCGAAAAACTGGCCGACTGGGCCGAAAGCCAGTGACTCTTTTCAAGACATAGAAGAATTAAAAACTTCACCATCCTAGATGTTTTCCAACACCTCAGATTCTCAAGCTAATTCCTTCAATCTCTCCAGGGTTTTATGGGGGATATTTTTTATAGCGCTGGCTTTTCGTCTATGGGGGGTGACCAACCCCCTGCTGGATTTTCATGGCTGGCGGCAGACCCTCACCGCCACGATTGCCTATAATTTTTATGCCGATGGGATGGACCTTTTTAACCCCAGCCCAAACATGATAAATTCGATTTACCACTTCGAATTTCCTCTTTATACCTATCTCGTTGCTCTTCTTTATGAATTTTTTGGTTTTCACGAAATTTTCGGACGAATAGTAGCCATCGCCTTTAGCATGGGTTCCCTCTGGTTTCTTTATCTTTTAGGAAAACGCTATTTCGATAAAACCTCAGCCATCGTGGCTTGTGGATTTTTTGCCGTTCTCCCTTTCAGTGTTTATTATTCCCGCACTTTCATGCCCGAGTCGGCCATGCTTTTTTTCTCCATTTCGATGGTGTATATGTTTGCCTGCTGGCTCGACACCGGAAAATGGAGCGATTTTATTTTCGCGTCACTCTTCGCCACCCTGGCCTTTCTGGTTAAACTTCCCACTCTTTATATGGGGGGGCCTCTCCTATTCCTGGCCTGGAACAAGTTTCGCGGAAAAATTTTCTACCAGCCACGATTGTATTTATTTGTAGTAATGATCCTCGTCCCTCCCGTTCTCTGGTACAGCTATATCGCTAGACTCCAATTTGAAACTTATGGTGGTTCCAATGTCTGGCTGGATATGCTCAAGGACTGGGAAGTTCTCTTGACTCTCCGGTATTGGAAACTGATTTTCTGGACCCGACTTGTGGAAAAAATGTTCGCCTTCACCGTTTTTCCATTTTTAGTATTGGGAATGAGAGCGTGCGTCCCAAACAAAGAACGCTATGTCCTTCATACATGGTTTTTTTCCGTCTGTGCCTATTTTGTGATTGCCGCAAAATACAATTTTATCCACGAATACTATCAGGTCCCAATAATCCCAGTCGGCTGTCTATTTGCCGGAAAATTTATTGCGGACTTTTATCGGCAGAATGCCTCAGGTGCCTGGAACAAAAGCTCGAAGGTTTGGGTCGTTTTAATTATGGTAGTATTTATCCCTATTCATTCCATTTACAAACTTAATAAAAGATTGAATTATAATGACACCTATATAAAAATCGGCGCGGAAATTAAAGAAAACACCGAGCCGGATGGCCTGATTATCGCCAATCAGGTCAACGCGTCACCACAAATATTTTATTATGGCCAGCGAAAAGGATGGGGGGTCACTCTCGATCACAAGTTAAACCCTGCAACTCTTACCGAATATGTCAA
>ERZ651768.1181-NODE-1181-length-19367-cov-4.368377_pt1 | contig 19367 bp, 32 predicted proteins | sample MGYA00514754_ERZ651768 | MGnify/ENA metagenome assembly ERZ651768
CAATCTTCAAGATGGCTATCTTGTGGAAGCTGCAAAAGTCAGCACTTATGATATTATTGATTGTGATACTCTTGTGATAGATAGAGCCAGCATGACTGTTTTAACCGATATACTAGCAGGTTAATCATGTATCAAAAAATTATTATTAAACCAATTTTAACAGAAAAAATGGCTATCCTCGAAGAGCGCGAAAACAAATTTGCATTTCTTGTTTCTCCGGATGCAAATAAAACTGAAATCAAAAAAGCTGTTGAGTTAAAATTTGAAGTTAAAGTTGTAAAAGTAGCAACTATGAATCGGATTGGAAAGCATAAGCAGATGACGGTCCGAAGCGGAGGGCATACTATTCGTACTACCGGAAAACGTTCTGACTATAAGAAAGCAGTTATTACCTTGGAATCTGGATCAACAATCGATCTATTGCGTGGAGATACTGCGAGTTAATCATGGGTATTAGACAATTAAAACCAGTCACGCCTGGCTCAAGATTTGCATCTCGTCCAGATTTTGCAGATTTGACCACCGACAAACCGGAGAAAAGACTAACAAGGGCTTTACGTAAAAGCGGTGGAAGAAATAACACAGGACGTATCACAATTCGCCACCGCGGTGGTGGACATAAGCGTCGCTATAGATTAATAGATTTCAAACGGAATAAATTTGATATTCCAGGCAAAGTAGCAACAATTGAATATGATCCAAACCGTTCTGCATATATTTCTCTTATTCATTATTCAGATGGTGATAAGCGTTACATTCTTTCGCCATTAGGCTTAAAAGTGGGAGACCCAATCCTTTCTGGTGATAATGCACCATTGAAAGTTGCCAATGCACTTCAGTTAAAAAACATACCAGCAGGTTTATTCGTCCATAACATTGAAATGGAGCCTGGTAAAGGCGGGCAATTAGTTCGATCAGCGGGAGCTTCAGCCCAAGTTATGGCACACGCAGATGGGTTTTGTACGTTAAAATTACCTTCCGGTGAAGTTCGGATGGTTCGAGAAAACTGTATGGCTACAATCGGTCAGGTTGGTAACCGTAGCCATGAACAAGTTGTATCAGGTAAAGCTGGTAGGACGCGATGGCTCGGGCGTCGTCCCAAAGTGCGAGGTGTCGCAATGAACCCAGTGGATCACCCTATGGGAGGTGGCGAAGGTAAATCTTCAGGCGGACGTCATCCAACCACGCCTTGGGGAAAACCAACCAAGGGGTATAAAACACGTAAGAAAAATAAAAAATCTAACGAAATGATCGTTAAACGGAGACGATAAAAAAATATGGCACGCTCTCTTAAAAAAGGACCATTTGTCGATGAAAAGCTTTTGAAAAAAATTCAACAGATTAATGAAGGTGGTAAAAAGAAAGTGATCAAAACATGGTCACGTCGTTCAATGATTACGCCAGAATTTGTTGGTCATACTCTTGCAATTCATAATGGGAACAAGTTTATTCCAGTTTTCATTTATGAAAATATGGTAGGACATAAATTAGGTGAATTTTCACCCACGCGTACATTCAGAATGCATTCTGGTGACAGGAAATAATAACCATGGAAGCTAAAGCAGTTGCACGATATATACACCAATCTCCTCGGAAGATCCGTAAAACCCTTGACAGTATGCGAGGTTTAAAAGTTGGAGATGCATTGAATCAATTACATTTTTCACCTGAAAAAGCTGCAAGTGTAATTGAAAAAACATTACGATCAGCGGTGGCTAACCTGATGAGTCAGAATGAAGAATCAAATTTTGATCCTGAAGGCCTGGGTGTGAAGGAAGCATTTGTTGACGGTGGTCCAGTGATGAAACGATTTCGTGCGGCGTCCATGGGACGAGCATCAAGACTTCGTCGGCCAACTAGTCATGTAACTATCGTCGTTACCGACGGAAATTAGCGAGGTCTCTTTTGGGTCAAAAAACACATCCTGTTGGATATAGATTAATTGTCAATAAAAATTGGAGTTCCAATTGGTTTGCACCAAAAAATAATTTTCGTAATGAATTGGAAGAAGATGTAAGGATTCGGAAGTATATTTCCCATCGACTTCCAAACGCCGGAATCTCCAAAGTAGAGATCGCTCGTACTTCAAAAAAAGTAACTATCACAATTCATACTGCACGTCCAGGAATTGTAATTGGACGCGGTGGTGAAGAAGTGAATCGATTGAAAAAAGAATTACGCCAACTGACAGGTAAAAAAGATGCTCAAATTAATATTTCTGAAGTGAAGCGTCCAGAACTGGATGCTGCTTTGGTTGGGTCAAATATTGCTCATCAATTGAAAAAGAAAATATCTTATCGTCGAGTGGTAAACAAAACGATTCAATCTACCATGCGTATGGGTGCAGCAGGAATTCGTATTAATGTTGCCGGCCGTCTCGGTGGTGTAGAAATCGCTAGAAGTGAAAAATTTTCAGATGGTAGTGTGCCACTACATACCTTGCGCGCAGATATTGATTATGCCCTGACCGAGGCTCAAACACAGTATGGTGTTATTGGTATAAAAGTATGGATTTGCAACGGACAATTCACCCGATAAGAGTATTTAAATGTTAGAACCAAAAAAAGCAAAATTTAGACGAGTCCACCGTGGCAATAGAAAAGGTATGGCTATGCGTGGGAACTATGTGGCATTTGGCAATTATGGTCTAAAGGCTGTTGAATCAGGTTGGGTCACGGCCAGGCAGATCGAAGCATCGCGTATCGTGATTTCCCGAGTCGTCAGAAAAATTGGAAAAATGTGGATTCGCATTTTTCCGGATAAACCTGTGACTTCTCGCCCTGCTGAAACGCGTATGGGTAAAGGTAAGGGAGCTCCAGATCATTGGATTGCTGTTGTCAAACCGGGTCGTATATTATTCGAAGTTGATGGTGTAACCCGTGAAGAGGCAGAAGATGCATTTCGTAATGCTGGTCATAAACTTCCTCTAAAAACCAAAATAGTCGAACGGAGGGGATTCTGATGAAAGTGACAGAACTCCGCGAAATGAACCAACTGGAATTAAATGCCAAATTGATCGAAAACCTTGATGCACTTCAAAATTTAAAATTTCAGCAAGCACTCCAACAATTGGAAGATGGAACAACAATTTCCAAAACGAAAAAGGAAATTGCACAAATAAAAACAGTATTAAATGAGTATAAACTCGGTATTCGGGTTGCTCAAGGTGAGAAAGAATGAAACTTGAACGCAGGCGTCAATCCTTGATCGGTGAAGTTATTAGTACTAAAATGGAAAAGACAGTAAATGTAAAAGTCACACGTGAAATTGCCCATCCCGTTTATCATAAACGTGTCAAGCGCTTTAAGAGTTATTTGGCCCATGTAGCATCTGTGATACCAAAAGATGGTGATATTGTCAAGATTTCAGCTATTCGGCCTTTAAGTAAACGTAAACGCTGGCAGGTAAGCGAAATAGTTCGTGAATCAGTGAAATTAGGATAGCAAAGTGATTCAACAAGAGACAAGATTAAGGGTGGCCGACAATACGGGAGCAAAAGAAGTTCTCTGCTTCAAAGTATTGGGTGGCTCCCGGCGAAAATATGCCAGTATTGGTGATCAAATCGTAATTACAGTTAAAAAAGCTCTGCCGGGAGGTATGGTGAAAAAAGGTGAAGTTCATAGAGCGGTTGTGGTCCGTACAAGAAAAGAGATATCCCGTCCTGATGGTAGTCGAATCCGCTTTGATGAAAATGCTGCTGTTTTATTGGATAGTGCCGGCGAGCCTCGTGGAACACGAATTTTTGGTCCGGTAGCTCGTGAATTGCGCGAAAGTGGATTCATGAGAATTGTTTCAATGGCTCCGGAGGTACTGTAAGATGCATGTTAAAAAAGGAATGACCATTAAAGTTATTAGTGGGAACAATAAAGATTTAGAAGGGAAAGTCCTTCACGTTTTTCCAGAAAAAAAACGAGTGATTGTTGAAGGTATAAATTTTATGAAAAAAGCAACCCGGCCATCTCAGGAAAATCCTGCCGGCGGTATTGTAGAAAGGGAAGCATCCATTCATATTTCAAATGTGATGGTTGTTCATGGCGGGCAAGCGACTCGTGTGGGATACAAGAAACTTGAAGATGGTTCTAAAGTCAGGGTTTCTAAAAAAACTAACGAAGAAATTGAAGCATAGAAATGGCTGAAGAAAAGAAAATAAAAAAGAAAGCACCTGCCAAAAAGAAAAAAAAGGCACCTGTTTATTCTCCATCACTTAAAAAGATTTATAGTGAAGAGATTACATCTGCCATGCAAAAGCAGTTCAATTACTCCAATAAAATGGAAGTCCCACGAATCACCAGTGTTGCTCTAAACATGGGACTAGGTGATGCAAAAACTAATTCCAAGAATCTTGAAAGTGCTGTGGAAGAGATGACTTTGATCTCAGGTCAAAAACCGATCATTACTAAATCAAAAAAAGATATTTCAAATTTTAAGATACGTAAGGGATGGCCCGTGGGCTGTAAAGTGACTTTGCGGTCAACAATGATGTATGAATTTTTGGAGAGGTTGATTTCTGTTGCATTGCCTCGAGAGCGTGATTTTCGTGGATTATCCTTTAAATCATTCGACGGTCGCGGGAATTATAACTTTGGGATTAAAGAACAAATTATATTTACTGAAATCGAATATGATAAAATTGAGTCCATCCGAGGATTGAACGTGACTATCACAACAACCGCAAAAACGGACGATGAAGCATATCAATTGTTAAAACTCTTAGGATTTCCGTTAAGAGAAAAACCAGTAAATCAAGAAGTGGAAGAGGCAGCCTGATGGCCAAGAAATCACAAATTTATAAAGCAAAAAGAAAAGCAAAATTTTCAACCCGGGAAAAGAATCGGTGTTTTAAATGTGGACGACCACATGCTTATCTAAGACGATTTGGACTTTGCCGATTATGTTTTCGGGAAATGGCACTAAAGGGTGAGATTCCTGGTGTAACTAAAGCGAGTTGGTAGGAGAAAAAAATATGTCAATGTCTGATCCAATTTCTGATTTTTTAACGCGAATCCGTAATGGACTCCTAGCAAAGAAACGCTGGGTAGATGTTCCAAGCAGCGCATTAAAAAAACGTATAGCACTTGTGCTAAAAGAAGAAAAATTTCTTGAAGATTTCTTCTTTATTGCTGGAGATAAAAATAAAGAAACTATACGTGTTTTTTTAAAATATGATTACCAGGGAAATCCCGTAATTGATAATATTAAACGTATCAGCCGTCCTGGTCTGCGTGTTTATGTCGGTGCCGGTGAAGCACCTCGTGTATTGGATGGGCTTGGGATTTCAATTTTATCAACATCTAAAGGTGTATTATCCAATAAAAAAGCTAATCATCTTGGTGTAGGTGGTGAAATACTCTGTGAGGTATATTAAGAAATATGTCAAGAATAGGTAAAAATCCAGTTAGTATTCCTGAAGGAGTTAAAGTTGATCTTTTAGGGCAATTGGTTAAGGTAACGGGCCCTAAAGGGGCACTTGAATTCAACGCCCATAGAGATATGAAATTATCTGAATCTGATGGCACTATTATTGTAGAGCGCCCATCTGATGTTAGAGAACACCGTTCTCTCCATGGAACAACTCGCCAAATGATCAATAATATGGTTGTAGGTGTGTCGGTAGGTTACGCCAAGGAATTGGAAATCATCGGGATTGGGTATCTGGCGCAAGTACAGGGAAATAGATTGCAACTTCAGTTAGGTTATTCTCATGATATTTATTTTGATATGCCGGAGGGAATCACCGTAACTGCCAACAGGACGGAAGTTAAAGTTGAAGGTACTGATAAACAATTAGTAGGAGCAGTTGCTGCCAAGATTCGCTCTTTCCGAAAACCTGAGCCATACAAGGGGAAAGGTATTCGTTACAAGGGTGAATATGTCCGCTCGAAACAGGGTAAAACGGTGGGGGCTAAATAATGGCAAAACATCGTTCAATAATTCGTAGAGATGAAAGAAGGCGAAATAGAAGTAAAAAGACTTCACGCCTGAATCCGAATCGTCCGAGGTTGGTTGTCTTTCGAAGCCTTAAACATTTCGAAGCTCAGATCGTAAATGATTTTGATGGGCATACTCTTACTGCAGTATCATCTAGAGATAAAGAATTACAGTCTGCTTTAAAAAAAGCAGAAAATAAAACAGACATTAGCCGAATTGTAGGTGATGCATTGGCGAAAAAAGCCAAATCCGCAAAAGTCGGTCCAGTGGTATTGGATCGGAACGGATATCCTTATCATGGCCGTGTTAAAGCATTTGCAGAAGCCGCCCGTAAGGGTGGATTAGAATTTTAAAGGAGTCTGAATTTGGCTATCATTAACCCAGCTGAGCTTGATCTTCAAGAAGAAGCGGTAGTAAAAATTAATCGAACTGCGAAAGTAACATCTCGGGGTAAACGTTTTCGTTTTTCTGCCCTCATTGTTGTAGGCGATGGGAAAGGCCATATCGGAGTTGGCCTAGGTAAAGCAAACGAGGTAATCTCTGCTATCAATAAAGGGAAGGATATTGCGAAGAGAAATATTGTAAAAGTTTCTGTTGTGAATGGAACAGTACCTCATAAGATTATTGGTAAACATGGCGCTAGCCGTATTATGTTAAAACCTGCTTCTCCAGGTACAGGTATTATAGCAGGCGCATCTGTTCGTTTGGTTATGGAGCAGGTTGGAATTCATAATATTTTAACAAAACGTCATGGTTCAAAAAATACAATGAATCTCGTTCACGCTACAATGGATGCCTTGGTGCGGATGAAAGATGCTGTTGCTATTGCCAATAAACGTGGAGTTACCATTGGTGAGGTATTCAACTAATGGCCAAAATAAAAACACTACGCATTACCCAGATTAAAAGTGGGATAGGGTATAAACCAAAAGCGAAAGCTACTCTGAAAGCATTAGGGCTTCGTAAAATGCAGCAAACCGTTGAACAAAATGATACTCCTGCGATACGCGGTATGATAAATATGATCCCTTATTTATTGAAGGTTGAAGAAGTATGAAACTAGACTCATTAACTCCTGTTCCAGGTTCAACTAAAAACAGAAAACGTGTTGGTCGCGGTGCTGGTTCTGGACTAGGCAGATCTTCTGGTCGCGGAGATAAAGGTGCGCAGCAACGTTCTGGTTTTAAGCGTCGTCCATGGTTTGAAGGTGGTCAAATGGCTTTGGCTCGTCGGCTCCCGAAACGAGGTTTTACCAATCTTTTCAGAAAAGAATTTCAAATAGTGAACCTTGAAGCTATTGAAAATCTTGGTCTCGATACGGTTGATGCTCAAATTTTAGCCGATAACGGGTTGGTCCGTTCAGCGTTGAAACCAATTAAAATCCTCGCTGATGGAGAGTTAAAATTAAAAGTTACAGTTACAGCCAGTGCCTTTAGTGAATCAGCTAAAGAACAAATTGAACAAGCAGGTGGAACGGCTACAGTACAGTGATCGATAAATTTAAAAGTGTTTTTGTAATTCCTGAACTCCGTAAAAGAATTCTTTTTACTGTCAGTATCCTCATCATTGTGCGGATTGGGGCACATATTCCAATACCTGGTGTTGATGGAGAAGCCCTTGCTGGGGCATTCACTAATTTACAGAACTCCCTGTTTGGATTATTTAACACCTTTGTAGGGGGAGCATTTGCACAAGCATCACTCTTTTCTCTTGGAATTATGCCTTACATTTCATCTTCCATTATAATCCAATTGATGGGGTCTGTTATTCCTTATTTTCAGAGATTGCTGAAAGAAGGGGAAGCAGGTAGGAAAAAAATTACACAAATCACACGTTACGGAACAGTAATGTTGGCAACCATGCAGTCCTATGGTGTTGTTGCTGTTTTTCTTCCTAGCTTAACAGCAAATGGACAATCCGTCGTTATGAATCCTGGTTTCATGTTTACTTTCACCGGGATAATTAGTATGGTAACCGGGACCTTATTTCTCATGTGGTTGGGTGAACGGATCACAGAACGTGGCATTGGGAACGGAATATCCCTCATAATCATGGTGGGGATTATTTCAGCATTCCCAAATGTGATTTTGAGCGAAATTACATTAGTGCGTGAAGGTGTTCGCGGATTACTTTCAGAATTTATTTTGATGGGAATTATGTTTTTGGTCATTTGTTTTGTTGTATTACTTACTCAGGGAACTCGAAAAATTCCCGTCCAATATGCAAAACGGGTTGTAGGGCGTAAAGTCTATGGTGGACAAAATACACATATTCCAATGCGAGTTAATACGGCTGGTGTGATGCCTATTATTTTTGCACAATCCATTATGTTTATACCCAGCACCATTTCGACATTTTTGGGCGACAGTGAATTTGCACAATCCCTGATGGCATGGTTCTCTTTTGATCATCCATTTTATTGGGCTGTTTTTGGTTTGATGATCATTTTCTTTACTTATTTTTATACTGCCATTGCCTTTGATCCCGTTCAGGTATCTTCAACCATGAAACAGCAAGGTGGATTTATACCTGGAGTTCGTCCCGGAAAGAAAACAGCAGAATACATTGATAATATTTTGACCCGCGTAACTTTACCCGGCTCTATTGCACTTGCATTTGTAGCCATTTTTCCATATATCTTGATGAAAACAATGAATATTAATTATGATTTGGCTTCCTTTTTTGGTGGTACAAGTTTGTTGATTATTGTTGGTGTTTCCTTGGATACATTGCAGCAAATTGAATCCCATTTAATGATGCGGCATTACGATGGTTTTTTAACAAAAGGTAAAATTCGCGGACGGAGACGAATGTAATGGTTTATACAAGGTCACCACGGGAAGTAGATAAAATTTCACGCAGTTGTCAAATTGTTGCAGATACTTTGATTATGCTAGAACCTCACATAATTACTGGTGCTCGCGTATCTGATTTAGATCAAATGGCAGAAGACTTTATCCGTTCGCAGGGTGCTCGCCCGGCTTTTAAAGGTTACATGGGATTTCCAGCAACACTTTGTGTATCTATTGATGATGCAGTTGTGCATGGTATTCCAGGTGATGATGTTCTTAAAGAAGGTCAAATCGTAGGTGTTGACTGTGGTGCGGAATTGGATGGATATTATGGCGATCATGCCCGTACCTTTTCGATTGGAACTGTTGACGCAAGAAAACAAAAATTAATGGATGTGACCCGGGAATCTCTGATGAAAGGGATAGAACAGGCAACTCCTGGGAATTATGTTGGTGATATCGGGAATGCCGTTCAGACATGTGCCGAAAGCAATGGATTTTCTGTTGTAAGAGAATTGGTTGGCCACGGTATTGGAAGGGCGCTTCATGAAGAACCACAGATACCAAATTATGGGAAAGTTAAACAAGGGTACAAACTCCGTTCAGGTATGTGTATTGCCATTGAACCCATGATCAATGCTGGTGCTAAAGAAGTGTTTACTGCCAAGGATGGTTGGACAATTTTAACGAAAGATGGTCAAGCTTCAGCTCATTTTGAGCACACGATTGCCATAACAAATAATGGTCCAAAGATTTTGAGTGTAGGGACCCATGGCTAAAGAACAACCCATAACAATTGATGGGATCATTAAGGAAACATTACCAAATGCCATGTTTCGCGTTGAGGTAGAAATAGGTGGTAATCCTCATGAAGTTCTGGCACATGTCAGTGGAAAAATGCGAATGCATTTTATAAAAATTTTACCCGGAGATGTGGTGACATTAGAGATTTCACCTTATGATTTATCCCGCGGTCGTATTACATACAGACAAAAGTAGAGAAGAATGAAAGTTCGTCCATCAGTAAAGAAAATGTGTTCAAAGTGCAAGGTCATTAAAAGAAAAGGCGTTGTACTCGTAATTTGTGAAAACCCTAAACATAAGCAACGTCAAGGATAAAAGAGACCTATGGCACGTATTGTTGGTGTAGATATTCCAAGGAACAAGAAAGTTCCATATTCATTGCGGTATATCCACGGTATTGGCTTAACAACTGCACAAAAACTGTGTGTAGAAGCCAAAGTGGATCCAGATACCCGTGTTCAAGATTTAACTGAAGAGCAGGTAGTTGCACTTCGTGACGCCATTTCCAGTCTTGGCTTTATCGTTGAAGGTGAGTTACGATCTCAAACTGCGATGAACATCAAAAGGTTGAAAGATGTAGGGACCTATAGGGGTCTTCGTCACCGTCGAGGTCTTCCTTCAAACGGTCAACGTACAAAAACAAATGCCCGTACACGGAAAGGTAAGAAACGCACCATTGGTTTGGGCAAGAATTAATCATTAAAAAAAAGAGAGCCTATTTTGGCAGATATTAAACCAAAAAAGAAAAAGAAAAAAAGTGTAGAGCCTCACGGTATTGCACATATTAAATCTACATTTAATAACACCCACGTTACGTTGACCGATATGCATGGGAATGTGATTGTTTGGGAAAAAGCTGGTACTTCCGGGTTTAAAGGATCACGAAAAAGTACAGCTTATGCCGCAACAATGGCAGCGGATAAAGCAGCTTTAGCTGCGATAGCTTTGGGACTATCCAGCGTAGATGTTTTGGTGAAAGGTCCAGGTTCTGGACGTGAATCGGCTATTCGTGCTTTGGCTGTGGCCGGTTTACAGATCACAAGCATTAAAGATGTGACACCTTTGCCTCATAACGGGTGCCGTCCCCCAAAACGAAGACGAGTGTAAGGAGAATTAATGGCTAAATCACAAACCACAAAAGGTAAAATTGTACGGAAATTTGGAGAAAATATTTTTGGAAATCCAAAATATGATCGCCTTTTGAATCGAAAGCCTTATGCACCAGGCCAACACGGACAGGGACGTCGGTCTAAATTATCGAATTATGGAACTCAACTTAGGGAAAAACAAAAGATTAAATTCATGTATGGCCTTTTGGAAAACCAATTCCGATTGAATTTTGTAAAAGCAGATAAAATGAAAGGTGAAACTGGTACAAATATGCTCCAATTACTGGAAAGTCGATTAGATAATGTTGCATTCCGTCTTGGATTTGCACCTTCTCGCCCTGCCGCACGCCAGTTAGTGAGCCATAAACATTTTCTCGTGAATAATAAAGTTGTAAACATCCCATCATATATTGTGAAACAAGGAGATGTGATCGAAGTTCGTGATAAAAGTAAAAAAATGGATATCATTCTTGAATCCATGCGTCGAATTAAAGGAGACATGGATCTTTCATGGCTCGAATTAGATAAAGCAAAACTACGCGGGACCTTCGTTGCTGTTCCCGATAGAGATGAAATGCAATTGACTGTAAATGAACAGTTAGTTGTAGAATTATATTCAAAATAATTGAAATAGGGAAGACACTTCATGGCTACTAAAGCAATAGAACTCAAAGTTAATTACAATGATGAAGTAAACGATGGCAATATAGGTACATTCGTTGTACAGCCACTAGAACGTGGGTATGGTACAACACTGGGAAATGCAATGCGTCGCGTATTGTTAACAAGCATACCCGGTGCGGCAATCACTCATGTTAAAATTGATGGTGTACAGCACGAATTTTCTTCTTTGAAGGGTGTGAAAGAAGATGTTGCAGATATCATTATGAACCTAAAAAAAATTAGGTTCAAGTTAATGGATAACACACCGGATAAAGTAACACTAACCCTGAAAGGTAAAAAAGTGTTTACTGCACAAGATATTCAGGATGCTAGTGATCAATATAATATACTGAATCCTAATGAGTACATTACTGAGATCAATTCAAAAGGAAAATTAGAATTAGAATTACGGATTGGTATCGGAAAAGGATACGTTCCATCAGAAGAAAATGACTTACCAAATCTTACCGTAGGCACCTTATCAATCGATAGTATTTTTAATCCTGTCACAAATGTAACATTTGATGTTCGTCCTGTCCCAGGTGCAAAAGAACCCATCGAGATCTTAACGGTTGATGTAGAAACAGACGGTTCTATTACTGCAAAAGATGCTATGTCTTATTCAGCAACTTATCTTCGTGAACATTTAAAATTCATTGAGGCAATATCTAATCCTTCTGTTTTGGAGATCTCTGATGGTGTATCAGAAGAAACAATGGAATTAAGGAAGCTCCTGAACCAGACAATTGACGAAATGGAATTATCAGTACGAAGTTACAATTGCCTGCAAGCTGCTGGTATCAAATACATTCAAGAATTAGTTAGCAAAGAAGAAAATCAAATGTTGAAATACAAAAACTTTGGTCGAAAATCGTTAACTGAATTAGTCGAAAAATTGGATACGATGGGTCTTCATTTTGGTATGGAAGTTGAAAAAATTATGGCTGAAGAAGGCTAAACAATGAGACACAATAAAATCGGACGAAAATTGGGTCGCAAGACAGCTCATCGGAAGGCACTGATGTCGAACTTGGCATCTGCATTAATCACACATAAAAAGATTAAAACCACCGATGCGAAAGCTAAGGAACTCCGAATGTTTATTGAACCACTTGTAACATTCGCAAAAAGGGGCGATATACATGCGCGGCGTCAGGTTCTGAAAAGGATTAGACATAAGACGATAGTTCGTGAGTTATTTGATACAGTGGGGCCGGCATTTGCTAATCGTGATGGTGGATATACGCGTATCACTAAATTAGGATTTCGTGATAACGACTGTGCACCTATATCTATAATAGAATTCGTAGATATGGTTGGTGAATTGGCACCCCATGGTGAATCCGAAGATTAGGCTAATAAACTAAGTTGAATAATTAAGTGAACCGTAATAGGAACACAGTGGGAAGGGCAACATTTGTTGCCCTTCTTTTTTTATTTACATCAAGTGCAATCGCCGAAACATTTGATATTAGAGCATTATGGGTGGTTCGTGATCATATCATTTCTAAAGAGAAGATCGATAAAGTTGTGGAATTCGCTAAAATGAATAATTATAATCATCTCTTTGTTCAAATTCGAGGTAGGGGCGACGCTTATTACTCTTCCCAATTGGTTCCACGGTCACACTTATTGACGAAAACAGATTTTGATCCTTTAGCATATATCTTGACAAAAGGTCGCCAGTCAAATATCAAAATCCATGCCTGGTTCAATGTGTATTATCTCTGGTCCTCGCCTGAAATTCCATCTCAATCGGATCACTTACTTTTGTCCCATCCTGAGTGGATTGATTCTAAATCACCTGACCTTATTAATATTAGTAACACAATTGCGGAAATGAAAAAGAACAGACAAGCCAATGGTGAGGGCTTTTATCTTGCTCCAACTCATCCGGAAGTGGATGCGCATCTCCAAAACGTTCTCACTGAATTACTGCAAAATTATAGTTTAGATGGAATTCACTTCGATTACATTCGGTATCATGATCTAGGATGGGGATTAAATCCAATTGGACTCAAATATTTTCTGAATTATAATAATTCTATGCCTGGGTTGCCATCTCTAGAAGTGAAACAAAAACCTTCCTTTGCTGAATTTAAACGATCTGCAATCACAAGGTTTATCAGCAAGGCGTCTACACGCATTAAAGCTTACCAGCCGGATTGTATTATATCTGCAGCAGTAAAACCAAATTTACTTAGTGCCCGAAACACCTTTAGCCAAGAATGGGATGTGTGGCTTGCTGGAGGATATATTGATTGGGCCGTACCCATGAATTATACAATGGATCTTAGCACTTTTGACAAGAATATCCGAATAATGAAGGAGAATCTTCCCTTGAAGTATTTAGATCGTGTTGTAATGGGCATTGCCACCTATAACCAGAGTGCGAGAAATGCCGGAAAAAAGATTTACCATGCCGGGAAAAATGATTTTGGTGGAATCAGTGTTTTTTCTTATACCGTTTTTAAGAATGAACCATCCTATGCAGATAAATTAATCAAATATTTAAAATAATTATTTAATAAAGTCAGAGTTATCAATGTCTCGAACCATTCATCCACCCACCGGAGATGAACTCTCCTGTAAGAATTGGCAGATAGAAGCTGCGTATCGAATGATCCAACATAATCTGGATCCAGATGTAGCCGAAGTACCCGATGAACTCATTGTTTACGGTGGGAGAGGGAAAGCAGCTCGAAACTGGGAATGCTATGATGCTATTCTTGAAACTTTAAAAAGACTTGAACCGGATGAAACATTATTGATACAATCCGGCAAACCCGTAGGCGTTGCTAAAACACATACTACATCTCCAAGAGTTTTAATCGCCAATTCCAATCTTGTACCCAATTGGGCTAATTGGGAGCATTTCAATGCATTGGAAAGAGAAGGCCTTATGATGTTTGGTCAAATGACAGCCGGCAGTTGGATCTATATTGGAACCCAGGGGATTTTACAGGGAACATACGAAACATTTGTTGCTGCAGCCAAAAAACATTGGAATGTGTATTCCTTGGCAGGTAAACTTACCTTAACGGCTGGTTTAGGCGGAATGGGTGGCGCACAGCCTCTGGCGGTTTCCATGGCAGGTGGCGTATCCATTAATATTGAAATTGATCCACGGCGAATCCAACGACGGTTGGAAACAAAATATTTAGATAAATCAACTGACAGTCTTGATAAAGCTCTGGAATGGGCTCAGGATGCCATGAATGCCAAAACGCCACTCTCTATTGGATTGCTGGGGAATGCGGCTGATTTAGTACCAGAATTTGCCAATCAGCGTATAATACCTGATCTGGTAACAGATCAAACATCTGCACATGATGAATTGGTTGGTTATTTACCAAATAATTTTACTTTTGATGAGGCTAATGCACTCCGTGAATCAGATTCAAAAAAATATATTGAAGAATCTTTCCGTGCTATGGGTGAGCATGTGCAGGGGATTCTTGCTCTGAAGGCTAAGGGAGCAATTGCATTTGATTATGGGAATAATCTTCGTGCACAAGCTATGAAAGCCGGAGTAGAAGATGCTTTCGATTATCCAGGATTTGTCCCGGCCTACATTCGTCCTCTTTTCTGTGAAGGGAAGGGCCCCTTCCGTTGGGTAGCATTATCAGGTGACCCGAAAGATATTTATAAAACTGATAAGAAAATAATGGAAATGTTTTCGGAAGATGAAGCATTATGTCGCTGGATAACTATGGCACAGGAGCAAGTTCAGTTTCAGGGTCTTCCTGCTAGGATATGTTGGTTAGGGTATGGTGATAGAGCCAAATTTGGATTAGCTTTAAATGAAATGGTCCGCTCAGGGGAATTATCAGCCCCAATCGTCATTGGTCGAGATCATCTTGATTGTGGATCCGTTGCTTCGCCCAATCGTGAAACTGAATCTATGAAAGACGGGACTGATGCTGTGGCAGATTGGCCTTTACTTAATGCAATGGTGAATATAGCAGGTGGTGCAACGTGGGTGTCCTTTCATCATGGAGGAGGTGTTGGAATGGGCTATTCCCTTCATGCCGGTCAGGTTATAGTTGCTGATGGAACGGATGAAATGGATGCCAGACTTCAATCAGTTTTAACAAACGATCCAGGAATGGGACTTTATCGTCATGTGGATGCAGGGTATGAAGACGCCATCGAAAATGCAAAGAAATGGGATGTTGATGTTCCCATGATGGAAAAAGGATGACGTAAGATGCCGATAAGACTCATAAACTTACATTTAAAGTAAATTCAAGTAACAAAAATGTCTTCATTGAAACTCTCCAATATTGGGCAACTGGTTACCTTTGATTGTGAAAAGAATGATATGGTGATTCTCGAAAATATCGAGATTGTCATTGATGGAAACATAATTGTTGAACTCGGTGAAAATCTGGGAGACGCAGATCAAGTCATCAATTGTAACCAAAAACTTGTTACACCGGGTTTTGTCGATCCACATACCCATCCAATCTTTTTGGATGGAAGGGAAGATGAATTTTCCATGCGGCTCCAAGGTGCAACCTATGAAGAGATTGGAGAAGCCGGCGGCGGCATTGTTAGCAGCATAAAAGGTGTTCGGAATTCATCTGAATCTGACCTGATTTCACGGGTTAAAACCCGCATGGATCGTTTTCTAAAATACGGCACAACTACAGTGGAATGTAAAAGTGGATATGGCTTAAATACAGACTCGGAGCTAAAATCACTTAAAGTTATTGATGAAGTAAATCGATTCCATAAAATTGATATGGTTCCCACATTTATGGGTGGACATGCATACCCACCGGAATTCAAGGACAATCATGATGGTTACGTTGATTTGATTTGTAACGAAATGATCCCGGCGGTTTCGGATCAGGGCATTGCAAAATTCAATGACGTTTTTTGTGAGAATGGATATTTCACTGCAGAGCAGACCAAACGAATTTTGGACGTTGGCAAAGTTCATGGTCTCATCCCGCGTATTCATGCCGATGAATTTGAAGATTCTGGTGCCGCAGAATTAGCAGGAGAAACCGGCTCAATCTCTGCTGACCATCTCATGGCAGTGAGTGACGAGGGCATCCAAAAATTGGCTAAAAATGGAACTATTGCTACTTTGCTTCCCGGAACGACTTTCTTTTTAGGCAAATCAGGATATGCGCCCTATCTAAAATTAAAAGAGGCTGGTGTAGATATTGCATTGGCTACGGATTTCAATCCCGGAAGTTGTTATATCCAATCCATGCCCTTTATTTTATCTTTATCCTGTATTTATTTGAAAATGCCCATTCTGGATGCCATCATGGCAGCCACATTCACATCAGCAAAATCTTTACAATTAGAAAATGAAGTTGGTTCCATCGAAATTGGGAAAAAAGCAGATATTCTTGTCTGGAATATTGAGAGAACCGTTCAGATTCCATTTCTCATTGCTGATCACTCTATCCAGTCAATCATTAAGAATGGTTCTATTGTATCGTAGAATGTTGTCATTTCTGGACAGGAGTTTTATCGATAACGGGGAAAATATTTAGAATCCAGTAAAAAATAATAGATTTCTAATAAATTAATTGAATTTTGCTAACCAACAAAAAATTCATGTTTTTACCACTTGATTCTCCGTCGGTGAATCATGTAAAATCCCGCTAACATTTTGAACAGGACGATGCAATCTAAACGAATTCTACTTGTTGCGCTCTTTGCACTTTTGGTTGGGACAGACGGTCTTTGGGCTAATTATGCTTTTAAGAAAAAAGTCATAAGCGTATGTAATTCTTACCGGATCACGGTTGAATCATCTCAGTTTTCCCTTGGAGAAAATGATTTTTCAATAGACCTTGAAAGTGGCAGGAATAATTTTGAAATGGTTATGTTAGTTGGTTTTGCAGCTGCCGGACACGCCATTGAACATCAGATTCAGATGGGGAAGGCAAACGCCTATACACCGGAATCAATAACCATTAATGTTGCGGTCCCTATCTCAAAGGGCGAAACCAATATGTTTGTAGCCACGTGTTCGAAACAAATGGCCATTGAGTTAGCCAACGGAACAATGGAATCTTCTGATTTCATGCAAGAAATAAATATGGAAATACAATAAGGAGTTTATTATGCCTGATCCTAATACAGTAATGGGACTATTAACACAATACGCGCGTGCTGTTGGCTGGTCTATCGCTGCCGCAGTTGGTTTTGCTTTTGGTATTGGAATTGCTTTAAAAGTTTTTGATTGGTTGTCCACAGAAATCGATGAATGGGAAGAGATAAAAAAAGGTAATATGGGTGTTTCCCTGATCTTTATATCTCTGATAGTCATGGTTGGACTTCTGGTTCATAAAGTAATTTAAAAATATTTTTCATCCCTATTGAATTAATAGCCTTCTCGGTTTCGGGAAGGCTATTTAATTTGTACAACAAGGCATTCAAAGACTTTCTAATATTAAAACAGTTTCAAATAAAAATACATTAGGATGGGTGCAAAAGCCGTATTCATCAAATTCACCATATCATTATTAACCCACGAAATCCCTGAAATAAAGATAGCTCCTTCTTGGGATGATTCAATAATCTCACCAGTTTGGGTTTCATATTTTGCTTGAATAGTCGCACCCAGAAAAGAATCGAAGATTGATCCTACAAATCCACATAATATAATGCCGTAAACGATGAAGGATGGTATAGGAATTACACACCAGATTGTGAATCCGAATAAACTGGATCCGAGAAGTGATCCAATTATTCCAATACGTGTGATTCCACCGGACAAACCATGATCCATGGGTATAAAATTCACAATTGATATAGGTCTCTTTTGGGATATTTTTCCGATTTCTGTTGCCCAGGTATCTGACATAGCCGCAGAAATGGATGCGAGAAATAAGAAAAAATTAATTGCATTAGGTTGAATAAAATCGAAAATACAAATGAGTAACGCAATTCCCCCATTTGCATAAACTTGGACAATATCTCGGGCTGAACCTTTCGTTTGGTAAAAGGATGTATTCTTAACAATTTTACTTAGTAATGAAGATAAAATAAAAAACGCCGCTAATGGAAATAAAAATCTCCAACTGCCAATGAGTGTTACAATAATACCCATGATTAATGCACCATAAAACCCACTTCTTGATAATGAACCGTAATAGTAAGCTGCGTATAACAAAAGAATGATAATTAAAAGTAAAATTGAAGAAGATGACACAGTTAGTTCAAAAAATTGTCCTGATTCTGATACATGGTTAAAATAACCGATCATAAATAAAAGACACACAATTGGGATGGAAATATTATCGGTGCCACGGCAACTTGTTATTTCTGCTATCGTTGCCCCTAATGCTGTAAAAAGTGCCAATCCAAAGAGGTAATTATTTGAATTATCAAAAAAGGAATGAGCGCCTAAATAAATGATAATAAAAGCACTGGAAAAAAATGCAATGGTCCCTTGAACCGTTTTTTCATCCACCCAAATTTTGAATTTGGATGGGAATAGCGTGGATTGTCCAACTTGTGAAGCTAAAGGGTCTGAAATGGCTAGTACCAGAAAGGATAGGATTATGAGTTCAGGATAATTCCAAAAAAAGAGAACCAGTAAAAAATATGCGATAGGAAAATAAACCGTTCCGTAAGAAAACCTGTCTTGGCTATGGATCCCTTTAAATAATTCTTTTCTCAATGCATACCCATTCAGAAAAATAAATATGATCGATAGGGTAATTGGCCAAAGATTAGTTGAGAAGATCAGGGGAGAAATAGACACAAAAATACCAACTAGGAAATGAACCCACTTGCGGTTAGTGTCAGGAGATATCCAATCTTGCTTATGTACAAAATCACTTATCCCAACTATCCCTAGAATCAGGAAAAGAAAAGATGCAAACGTCCACCATTCATTCTCAAATGGAATCCAATACGGAAATGTCATGAATTAAATTATTGTGTAAGAGATTAAATGGCAATGATTGAGCATAAGAAAAGAATTAATTTTTAGATAAATAATTTTAACAATAGGAATAAACATGAAGGTCGCAGTAAATGAGTTTGTCCGCCGTCAGGTGAAGGGTTCTGGAAAAACCTATTCTAAGACAATGTC
>ERZ651768.1183-NODE-1183-length-19348-cov-11.302942_pt1 | contig 19348 bp, 23 predicted proteins | sample MGYA00514754_ERZ651768 | MGnify/ENA metagenome assembly ERZ651768
TCAGCACGTGGTTGGTGCGGGCCAGCAGCTCGCCCTCCGGCGAGGTGGACATGGACACGCCGAGGGCCGGCGCGCCAGCGCGTGACAGCCTGGCCGCCCGCTCAGCCGGCGTGTCGTCGTCCCACTCGGCCCGTGAGCGGTTCATGGTCAGCAGCGGAGCGGTCTCGGTCAACCCGTAGATCTGGATGAACTCCCAGCCCAGCTCGACCTCGACCCGTTCGATGGTCCGGGTCGGCGGCGGTGCTCCGGCCACCACGATCCGCATGGTGCCCGTGCCGGGAACAGGGCCATCCCAGTCGGCTGCGGCATCCAGTACCGAGCTGATCACCGCCGGGGCGCCGCACAGCAGGGTCACTCCGTGCCGCTCGATGCGTCGGAGGATCTCCGGCCCGTCGACCTTGCGGAGCACGATGTGCCTCCCGCCCATGCCGGTCACCGCGTACGGCATGCCCCAGCCGTTGCAGTGGAACATCGGCAGGGTGTGGAGGTAGACGTCCCGGTCGTTCACGCCCGTCTGCCATCCGAACACCGCCGCGTTCAGCCACAGGTTCCGGTGCGTCATCTCGACGCCCTTGGGGCGTGCCGTGGTACCGCTCGTGTAGTTGATCGTGGCCGTCGAGTTCTCGTCCGGGGTCCATGGCCGGGGCTCCACCCCCTCGAGGAAGAGCGAGTCGGACTCGTCGCCGGCCAGCAGGCGGTGCTTCACCTTCACGTCGCCCAGGTCGGCCTCCAGCTCCGGGTCCATGAGCAGCACCTCGGCGCCCGAGTGGTCGACGATGTACTGGACCTCCTCGGCGTTGAGGCGGAAGTTGACCGGCACGCCGACCCGTCCGAATGCGCTCGTTCCGTAGAGGAACACCAGCATCCGCGCGGCGTTGTGGCTGACCATGGCCACCCGCGCTCCCAGGTCCAGGCCCATGGCGTCCAGGCCGGCGGCCATGGCGCGGGCCAGCTCCGCGGTCCGGGCGTACGTGAGGTCCGGGAGGGGAGTCGCCACCTGGTCGGGCTCGTCGACGATGGCGATCCGGTCGCCGTAGACGACCTCGGCCCGACGTAGGTGGTCGGCGACGGTCAGCGGTATCTCCATGGGTCGGCCTCCTGCCGGGTTCTCGCGGTGTATCGACAACGGGACGGCTGACAATAGTTCTCGTCCCTCGGGCACCTCGTCTCAGGGCATACGCTCCCACGGGTGGAACACGACGAGGTCCTCGACGGATACCGGACGAGCATCGACAACATCGACGCTGCCCTCATCCACCTGCTGGCCGAGCGCTTCAAGGTGACCCGCAAGGTGGGGGCCCACAAGGCGGCGGCCGGCATGGCGCCGGCTGATCCCGACCGGGAGACCGAGCAGGTACAGCGCATGCGGGACCTGGGCGAGGCGGCGGGCCTGGACCCGGTGTTCAGCGAGAAGTTCCTGCGGTTCGTGATCAACGAGGTGATCCGCCACCACGAGCGGGCGGGGAACGGGGACTGACTTCCAGGCCGGAGCTCAGCCTTCGGCCATCTCCCGGTCCTTGGCCACCTCGTCCAGGTCGGCGTACTCGTCGGCGGTGTCGACCCAGTCCTCGAACTCGATCACCCCGATGTCTGTGAACCGGTCACGGAGCCAGCCGTCGCCGGCGTCCAGCAGGCCCAGCTTCTTGCAGTTCGGGACGATCTTGGAGAACAGCAGCCGCTGGAAGATCCGCAGCTCGTCCGGCATGGCCAGCGTGAACTTCACCATGTCCTTCACGTCGACTCCCATGCGCTCCCAGACCTCCTGGCGCATGAACCGGTCACGCATCTGCAGGGCGGCCTCGAAGGCGAACTCCTGGCGGTCACGCAACTCGGCCACGGTGAGGTCCTGGTACACCTCCTGGAGGCTGAGGACGCCGAAGGCCACGTGGCGGGCCTCGTCGGACATCACGTAGCGCAGCAGCTTCTTGAGCAGTGGTTCCTCGATGGTCTGGTGCATGAAGCCGAAGGCGGCCAGGGCCAGGCCCTCCACCATGATCTGCATCCCGAGGTAGGTCATGTCCCAGCGGCTGTCCTGGAGGATGTCGTCCAGCAGCGACCCCAGGTGGGTGTTGACCGGGTACTTGATGCCGTCCAGCTTCCGGTCCAGGTACTGGGCGAACACCTCCACGTGGCGGGCCTCGTCGACCACCTGCGTGGCGGCGTAGTACTTGGCGTCGATCCACGGGACGGTCTCGACGATCTTGGCGGTGCACAGCAGGGCGCCCTGCTCGCCGTGCATGAACTGGCTGAGGCTCCAGTTCATCGACTCGACCCCCAGGTCGGCCCACTCCTGCTCGTTCAGCTTGTAGAGAGGCGACTCGGGGTTCTCGGCGAAATAGGCCACCTCGGCGGGGTCGGCCGGGGTCAGCACCTCGTACGGGTCGACGTCTATCGACCAGTCCAGGTCGGTCTGGCCGTTCCACTGGGAGGTCTTGGCCTTCTCGTAGAGCTTGTCCAGCCTGGCCCGTTCGCCCTTGTCGTAGCCCCACGTGAAGATGGCGTCGGCGTTGTCCTCCACGGAGTGGATGAGCGAGGTGACGTCGTCGTTGAACGCGGAGAACTCGGTGATGCGGTCAGGGTCGTTGGCGTACGCCCGGAAGTCGAACGACTCGATGGCGATCTCTCCGCTGGGCATCGGTTCGGTCGTGGTCATATCGGGTCTCCTGTGATGGGGCGAGTGGTGGTCGGTTTTCGGGCGATCCAGTGGATCACTGGGTCATGGGGTCAGCCGGCGGGTGAGCCGGCTGGCCGCTGGCATCGGCGTGGATGGGCTCTACGGCATCGCCGATGGTGAGGGCCTCGGCGGTGTTCTCCCAGTGCTCGTACTGGATGATGCCCATCTCCTCGAAGCGCTCGCGGAGCCATCCGTCCCGGTGGTCGAGCAGCCCGAGCTTCCTGCAGTTGGGGACGATCTTGGAGAACAGCAGGTGCTGCATCCGCTGCTGCGACTGCTGGCTGGGGAGCAGCGCCTCGATCTCGGCGTTGGAGATCCCGAAGCTCGGCCACAGTTCCGAGTTCAGGGTGCGCCGCCGCATCATGTTGCAGGCCTCGTAGGCGAACTCCTGGCGTACCCGGAACTCGGCGGCGTCCATGTCGTCGTAGAGCTCCTGCAGTGACAGGATCCCGAAGGCCACGTGGCGGGCCTCGTCGGCCATCACGTAGCGGAGCATCGCCTTGAGGAGCGGTTCCTGGGTGGTTCCGAGCATCAGGCCGAAGGCGGCCAGGGCCAGGCCCTCGATGACCACCTGCATGCCGAGGTAGACGAGGTCCCAGCGCTCGTCGCGGAGCACCTGGTCGATGAGCGACTTGAGGTTCTCGTTGATCGGGTAGGTGGCCGGCATCTTCTCGTCCAGGTACCGGGCGAAGGCCTCGACGTGGCGGGCCTCGTCGACCACCTGGGTGGCTGCGTAGTACTTGGCGTCGATCCACGGGACCGCCTCCACGAGTCGGGCGGTGCACAGCAGGGCTCCCTGCTCGCCGTGGAGGAACTGGCTGAGAGATGCCGACTGGGCCTGTACCGCGAACTCCACCCACTTGTCGTCGTCCCAACTGGCGACAGGTGAGCCCTTGACGTCCAGCAGGCTCCGTGCGGGCATGCCGGCCGGTACGCCCGTGGCCTCGGCCTGGAGGCGTATGGCGCGCTCCGGGTCGACGTCGATCGACCAGTCCAGGTCGTCGCTGACGTTCCACTGCGAGCGCTTGGCCTTCTCGTAGAGGCGGTTCAGGCCGTCCCGGGAGCGCTCGTAGTCCCAGGTGAACGCGGTGTCGAACTCAGCTCTGACCTTGTCGATCAGTGCGTCGAAGGCTGTCGTGGCGTCCTGCCGGCTTGTGTCCTGCTGGCCGGCGTCCTGTGGGCTTTCGTCTACCACGGTCATGCGTCGCCTCCCGGCGTCTGGTTCTCTACAGGTCCATGGGGCTCGGCGAGTCCTCCGAGGACCCGGTCGATGACGGTGTGCCAGTGGTCCGGCGAGGGGAGGCTGAGACCCATGGAACGGGTCAGGAGCATTCCGAGGCCAATGGCGTGGGCCAACCGGACCACCGCCTGCTCGTCGAGGTCTGCATCGAAGAGGCCGTCGCTGGTGGCCTCGTCGACGAGCTTGCCGAGTCGGCGGTCCTCGTCCTCGACCCGTACCCGGAGCCGCTCGGCCAGGTCCGGATCGCGCCGTGCGGCCACGATGGCCTCCAGGAACAGCCCGTGTCCGCCGTCCAGCGGGTCGAGTAGGTGGTCGCCCAGCATGGACAGGACCTCGGTGGGGGAACCCGGGTTGCCACCACCGTTCAGGACGCTGTCGATGGAGTCGGGTACGTGGTGGTCGACGGCCTCCAGCAGCAGTTCGGCCTTGCCGCCGTACCGGGAGTAGATGGCGCCAGTGGTGACGCCGGCCCGTCGGGCTATCTCGGCCACACCTGCCTTCTCGTAGCCCTTCTCGGCGAACACCTCGGCCGCAGCCTGGAGTAGCCGGTGGGTCAGGTCCTCCCCGGGGGCGGGCTGGGTGTCGGGCCCATTGGATGCCATGTCTGGATAATAACCGTTGTTATCAGGCGGTCAAGTATCCGGAGAATCAGCCGGATAGAGCACACGTCGACGTCGGGACTAGTTTCCCGCCCGGACAACGTCACCAGTAATCACACCTTGGAGGGTGGGCCCACCTTCCTCCAGGGGATCCCGCCTCCGGCAGCCCCAGCCGGGAACTCCCATGAGCAGAGAGCCCGACAGCAGAGAGAGAGCCATACCGTGCACTTCGGAGCCTGTTTCTTTCCGACCTCCTACGCCATCAGCCCGGCCGACCTCGGCGTGGCACTGGAGGAACGGGGCTTCGAGTCGATCTGGCTCGCCGAGCACAGCCACATCCCGGCCTCCCGGACGTCGCCGTGGCCGGGCGGCCCCGACATGCCCCAGATGTACTACGACACCCTCGACCCGTTCGTGACGCTGGGGGCCATGGCGACCGCCACGACGACCCTGAAGTTGGGTACCGGCATAGCCCTCGTCGTGCAGCGCGACCCGATCCACACCGCCAAGCAGGTGGCCAGCCTCGACGTGCTATCCGACGGTCGGGTGCTGTTCGGCATCGGAGCCGGCTGGAACCTCGAGGAGATGTCGGACCACGGCACCGACCCGGAGCGCCGGTTCGGCCTCATGCGCGAGAGGGTGGAGGCCATGAAGGCCCTCTGGGCCGCCGAGGTTGCCGAGTACCACGGCAGCCAGGTCGACTTCGACCCGACCTACCAGAACCCCAAACCGGTCCAGCGTCCCCACCCACCCATCCACGTCGGTGGGGTGGCTCCGGGAGGCCTGAGGCGGGCGGTGGCCTACGGCGACGGCTGGATACCCATCGGTGGGCGCACGGTGGTCGACGGGGCAGGGCTGGATGCCCTGCGGGCCGAGGCCTGCGCCGAAGCTGAGCGCGATCCGGCGAGCCTGGAGATCTCCATCTACTACGCGCCGCCCGATCCGGCTGTGCTGGCCGACCTGGCCGAGCACGGCATCGAGCGGGCCGCCTTCGGCATCCCGTCGGAGGGCCGGGACGTGGTGCTGCCGCTCCTCGACGGCTACGCCGAGGTGGTGGCGTCGCTCTAGGAGCGTCTCATTCCGAGCAGGGCGGTGTCCTCGCTCTAGCCGAGGGTGGCTGCCAGGTCCGTTGCCAGGGCGGCCAGTTGGGCCTCGTCCAGGTTGACGGATAGCTCCAGGGCTGCGAAGTCGCTGCCCAGGCGCACCGGTGCCTCGGGGAGGGTGAACTTCAGGTACTGGACCGCCGACAGGCGACCCCGCCCCACCTGGCTGGGGTCGAACTCGGCATGTACCCGGGTGCCATCGGCCAGCTCGGCGTACAGGCACTCCTGCAGGCCCAGCCATGCCTCCAGGAGGGGCCTGCGCTCCACCTCGTCCTCGATCTCGATCAGCAGTGCACAGCCCAGCTGGCCGGGCCCGCCGAGCATTGCGTTGTAGGTGTCGAGCTCCAGGAGGATGCTGGACTCCCGGGCGATCTGCTCGGCCCGCATGATCTCGTGGATCTGGTAGCGGATCGTGTCGCGGTTCTCGAACAGGAACGTCAGGTGGTCGCCCAGGTGGATGCGCCTGGGCTTCTTGAGCGCCATCACGTCGGCACGGACGGCGTCGCGGTCGTCGGCATAGGTCTGCCAGTCGACGAGGTCGTCACGGCGGACGTGGTGCGGGGCGGGTCGTGGGGCGCTGGTACCGGTCACGGAGCGTTCCCCTCGGAATCGGAATCCCCGGGCCGTCCTACGGCGGTGGGAAACCCATCCGGCTCATAGGCCCGGGCCAGGATGGTCATGGGGTGCATGGGCCGCCTGCCGGCGTGCTGGGCGAACTGGAGGGCGGCCAACGGACAGTCCGTGGCCCACACCTCGGCCGACCCGTCGCTTCCGGACGCCACACCGTCGAAGGCCTTCCGGCCTATGCGCACCGACGCCTCAAATCCTTCGACCTTCATGGCATGCGTGCCGTCGTGCCCGCAGCACTCCATGGTCGTCGACGGCTTCACCCCGGGGATCTTCCGTAGCAGGTCCCGTCCCTTGAAGCCCACGGCCTGGGCTCGGAGGTGGCAGGGGGCGTGGTACGAGACCGCCCCCGGCGTCGACGCGAACCCCTCGTCGAACCGCTCCTCGTCCCGGATCGACCACAGGAACTCCGAGGGATCCGAGACGGCCTCGGCCAGACGGCGTGCCCGTGCCCGGTCTCCGGTCGCCACCAGGTTCGGGTACTCCCTACGGAGCATCATCGAGCAGGTCGGGTTGATGGCCAGCACCTTCTTGCCGGCGTCCACGTGGGGCTCCAGGCGGTCCAGGTTCGTGGTCGCACGGGCCTGCAGGGTGTCCAGGTCGCCTGACTCCCAGGCGGGCATGCCGCAGCACACCAGTCCCTGCTCGCAGGTGAGCTCCACCCCGTTTCGTTGCAGGACGGTCACGGTGTCGCGTCCCACATCGGGCTCGTTGTGCTCGACGTAGCAGGTGGGGAACAGGACGGCCTCGCCGCTGGTCGGGTCGTCGGCCACCAGGCCCTCGTCGGTGGCCCACCGCGTGAAGGTGGTACGGGCGAACAAGGGGAGGTCCTTGTCGCGGTGGATGCCCAGGACCTTCTCCAGGAACAGCCGGTGCAGCCGGCTCCGGGAGTTCAGGGTGTTGGCCAGGCCACCCGATGCCCGTGCCAACCGAGCGGTGCCGTCCGGGTCGCCGAGCAGCTTCTCACGCCGACCCAGCCCCTCGGCCCTGACCCTCTGCGCCTTGAAGCGGTGGACCAGCTTCGGAAAGTCCAACTGGAAGTCGTGCCCGTCGCGCACCGTGTACGGGCACTGCACCTCGCAGAGCTTGCACTGGAAGCACTCGTCCATGACCTGGGTCGTCTCGGCCTCGGTGACGGACCGGACGTCGCCGTCGTGGCGGTCGTCGATGAACGAGAAGAGGCTTGGGAACGAGTCGCAGTACTTGAAGCACATCCGGCAGCCGTGGCAGATCTCAAAGGTGCGGTCCACCTCCGCCTGGAGTGCACCGACGTCCCAGTAGACGTCCTCGGACGGGTCGTAGGAGAGTCCCGGGGTCGGGGAGTAGGAGATGTGGTCGGACATGTGCCGTGGTTTCCCTGGATTCCTGAGTGTTCCCGGAGCCGGTTAGGCGCCAGCCACCCGCCGGGTCAGACGCGACACACCGGCCGCCCCCTCAGGGTACGACCGGCGGGTGGCACGTCTGGTTCGACGGATGTCGACGGGTCTGCCTCAGCTGACCTCGTCGAGCAGGGACTGGAAGCGGCCGGCGTGCGACTTCTCGGCCTTGGCCAGCGTCTCGAACCAGTCGGCGATGTCGTCGTGGTTCTCCTCGCGGGCGGTCTTGGCCATGCCCGGGTACATCTCGGTGTACTCGTAGGTCTCGCCGGCAACCGCGGCGGCCAGGTTCTCCAGGGTGTCGCCGATCGGTAGGCCGGTGGCCGGGTCACCGACCTTCTTGATGTAGTCGAGGTGGCCGTGGGCGTGGCCGGTCTCGCCGTCGGCGGTGTCGCGGAAGTTGCCCGCGATGTCCGGGTAGCCCTCGATGTCGGCGACCTTGGCGAAGTAGAGGTAACGACGGTTGGCCTGGGACTCGCCTGCGAAGGCGGCCTTCAGGTTCTCGAGCGTCTGGCTGCCTTCGAGGCTCACGGTACTGCTCCTGGTTCTCTGGACGGCTTCGGCCCGGTGGAGCCGAGGTAGTCAATCTAGACGACGGCGCTACTCAGACCTCCAAGTAGAACTGCTCGTTCTGTCCTCCAAGCAGCGAGGCTCATTCTTCGCCGTAGCGGGGTACGTCTGATCCCATGAGATCCGCGAACAGGTCCAGCACCTCGCCGGGTTCGGCGTGGCGGCCGGTCTGGGCCTTGGAGTAGATCAGGTCCCCGTCGACCGTCACGTTGAACACGCCGTTGTCTCCCGTCACGAGTAGCAGGTCGGCGATGACGTGCTGGTAGTTGGTGAGTAGGTCCGAGGCCGCGCCCACGGCGCGGGCTGAATAATCTCAGGGAACGCAGTAGGTGATCTCTACGTGGTGGTTTGCCATGCCTGAACCCTAGGCGCGGCCGGGGGGAGTGGTCCGTGCTCCGGCGACCCAGACTGCGCCGGGTCGGGCGGCGAGGGTGCACGGAAGCGAGCCGAAGGGTTCTCCGTCGGCCCTGAGGCCGGGCTCGGCATCGAGGGACTCGATTCCGACGGTGGCGGCCCGGAACATCGAGACGTCGGGATGGTCGAGGTGGGCTCCCGTCCTGACCTTCGCGAAGGACCGGAGCAGGCTGAGGCGGCCCACCTCGCCGACGACGCACACGTCGAGCAGGCCGTCGGTCGGGTCGGCGTCCGGACAGATCCGCATCCCGCCACCGAAGAAGGCGGTGTTGGCTACCACCACGACGGCGGCAGCCAGGTCGACGACCTCGCCGTCCAACGTCAGGCGGTATCGGCCGGGCCGCATGCCGGGCAGTTCTGCCAACGTGGCCAGCGTGTAGCGGGACGGGCCCCGGGGGAATCGCATGGCTTCGGCTCGGACGTTGACGGCGGCCGGGAAGCCGGTGACGCAACTGGTCACCGCATGGCGGTGGCCATCCGATATCAGGTCGACCGGCACCGGATCCTCCAGGGCCCGATCGATTCGGTCCTCCAGCGATCCGTCCCGCAGCCCGAGCGCCTCCGTCGCGTCGTTGCCGGTACCACCGGCCACCAGGCCCAGCACGGTGGCCGATCCGGCGGCAGCGTCGGCGGCGATCTGGACGATGCCGTCTCCTCCGAAGGCCACCAGCCTCTGGGTCCCCGTCGTGACAGCGTGCGCGGCGGCCGCCCGGGCGGCTTCGGCGGACGTGGCGTCCAGGAGCAGCGGTTCGATGCCGTGGGCCCTCAGCCGATCCACCACCCGGTGGACGTCGGCGGCGGCGCGACCCGAACGGGCTGCTGGGTTGGCGAGGAGTGCCACCTGCGACATGGGGGCCATCTTCGCCCATCGGTAGTCTCTCCCCAAGAACCGGCCAGAGGCTGGCCGTACCAGACAGGAACCTCCATGCGTCTACGGACCACCATTGTCCAGCCCCTGGGAGCAGCTCTCACAGCGGCTCTCGTGGTCGGCGCCTGCGGAGGGGGAGGTGGCTCTCCCATAGGGGAGGCGCCGGACGAGGGCGTGCTCCGGATCGTGGCCGACGACACCCAGGACTTCGATGCCGACGCCTACCGGGTCGCTGCCGGTGAGGTCCGGGTCGAGTACGTCCAGTCCGGCTTCCAGGCCCACACGCTGGTCATCGAGGGACTGGAGGAGCAGATGCGCCTGGAGGTCGAAAACGGTGGCAGCGACGCCCACACGGTCACCCTCCAGCCGGGGCGCTACATCCTCTACTGCGACGTGGCCGGCCACCGTGAGGGGGGCATGGAGGCCCGGCTGCTGGTCGAGTAGGAACTCCCGCCCAGGGGCACTCGCCGAAAAGCCGAGAACGGCCCGCCCCGGAGGGCGGGCCGTGTCGCGTTCGCGGTCGGTCAGGCGAGGATCTCGAACAGCAGGTAAAGCACCACGGTGATCTCGAAGCCACCGATGATCGTGCTCTTGTGCTTGTCCAGGAGAACCTTATTTACGGCATTGTCGTAGCCACCGATCTTGCCGAGGGCCGAGAGTTCCGTGACGGCCCAGATCGCCAGGAAGACGATCCAGATGGTGAGCCTGGTACCCGAGTCTGGGTTGCCGAAGTTCATGCCGAAGTGGCTGGGGAACATCATGAAGAAGATCAGCGGGATCGAGAACAGCGTGTTGACCCGGCTGGCCCGACCGGCCCGCTTGGCCGCTGCCGGCGCCTCGGGGTCTGCCATCCCGCCCTCGGACACCGCCACCGAGGAACCGATGGCGACCTGCTGGGCCGGCCAGATGACCATCCAGACGTTGGCGGCCATCGTGGTGCCGAGCACAAAGCCGAAGGCGATGCCCATGCCGGAAGCCGACCTCCAGTAGGCCCCGCTGTCCAGCACCTCCTGATGGAACAGGATCCAGATGCCGGACACCCAGGTCAGGGCGGCGGCCCAGCGGAACCACCACAGGGTGCGCCAGGTGATCTTGCGCAGGGCCTCGCCACGTGCAGCGTCGCCCATCTCGGCGAAGGCCGAGCCCTGGATGAAGTTGAAGAAGTAGAGGAGGCCGATCCAGGTGATTCCACCCAGATAGTGGGCGTACCGGCCGACGGCCTGGCCGCCTCCCGTCATCCCCATCCAGTCACTGAACAATTCCACGAAGGTCTCCCTCGACTCGGGGTGAACTTACCGGTCGATCATGGCACGCGCCGCGTGTGCCGACAACGACCGGGCGGTCACTGTGGACCTCGGGTCAGGCCGGGCCTCAGTCGACGGAAACGTCGGCGAATCTCTCCCTGAGCGTCTTCTTCGAGAACTTGCCGACAGAGGTCTTCGGCACCTCGGTGATGAACTCGACCCGGTCGGGCATCCACCACTTCACGACCCGCCCCTCCAGCCACGCCAGGATGTCGTCGGCCGAGAGGTCGGTGCCCTCGACGGGGACCACGCACGCCATGGCCCGCTCACCCCACCTGGTCGAAGCGATGCCGATGACGGCGGCCTCCGCCACGTCGGGATGGGCCATGATCTCGTTCTCGAGTTCCACCGAGCTGATCCACTCGCCGCCCGACTTGATGAGGTCCTTGGTGCGGTCGACAAGGCGTATGTAGCCCTCCGCGTCGGCCGTGGCCACATCGCCCGTCTTCAGCCAGCCGTCGGCCGTGAACGACTCGGCCGACCGGTCGTCGTTGTAGTACGTCCTGGCCACCCATGGTCCGCGGACCTGGAGTTCGCCCCGGGACTCTCCGTCCCACGGTTGCTCCTCGTCGGTCTCCTGGTCGGCGATCCGGAAGTCCACGCACGGGGTGACCAGCCCCACGGCCGTGCGGAGATCGGCCTTGGCATCGTCGTCGAGGTGGCCCAGGGTCGACTTGATGTTGCAGACGGCGGCCAGTGGGCTGGTCTCCGTCATGCCCCAGGCCTGGAGGAGCGGCAGGCCGGTGGTCTCCCGGTAACCCTCCGAGAGAGATCGGGGGACGGCCGAACCACCACACGGGATGGCCCGTAGGGCCGAGACGTCGCGACCCTCCAACTCGGGCAGGACACCCATCCAGATGGTGGGCACGCCTGCCGCCACGGTCACACCCTCGTTCTCGATCAGGTCGGCCAGCGACGTGGCCGACAGGTCGGCGCCCGGCATGATCAGGGTGGCCCCGGTAGCGACGCCGGCGTGGGCGAGGCCCCACGCGTTGGCATGGAACATCGGGACCACCGGCAGGATCACGTCCCGTTCGTTGATGCCGAGGGTGTCGGCCATCATCGCCCCGAAGGTGTGCAGCACCATCGAGCGGTGCGAGTAGACGACCCCCTTCGGGTTCCCGGTGGTACCGGACGTGTACATCATCGACCCGGCCCGGTTCTCCTCGACCCGGGTCCAGTCCACCGGTGATGCCACACCGAGCAGGTCCTCGTAGTCGTGTACCGCTGGCCGGATGGCGTCGGGATCGGGAGCCGGGGCACCGTCGTCCATGAGCACCACGTGGCGGACCGTCTCGAAGGCGTCCATGAGCGGCCAGATCAGGCCGGCCACGGAGTGGTCCAGGAAGATCACCTCGTCCTCGGCGTGGTTAACGATGTAGGTGAGCTGCTCCGGGAACAGCCGGAGGTTGAGCGTGTGGGAGACCCTGCCGGTGCAGGGCGGGGCGAAGTAGAGCTCCAGGTGGCGGGCGGTGTTCCACGAGAAGGTGGCCACGCGACCGTCCTCGCTGATGCCCAGGTCGTCCAGCACGCCGCCCAGGCGGCGGGTCCGCTCGCCCCACTCGCCGTAGCTGACCCGTTCGCGACCGGACGGGGTGGCGGTCACCACCTCCTTGTCGGCGAACAGGCGGGTGGCGCGGTCGAATACGTGGATCAGGGACAACGGCGTGTCCATCATCAGGCCATCCATGGTGTGGCTCTCTCCTGTGCTCGCTGGTCGGTTCTAGCTTGTGGCGCTTCGGTTGTCGGCTCTCGCTTCCCAGTCTTGGCTTATCGGATCTACAGAGCCGAGTCGGCGTGGGCGAAGACGGCCTCGACGAGGGTCACCAGGTCCGACCTCTCGTCGTCGTCCAGGACATCTAGGTCAGCGGCGCTGGCAGCGTCGGTGGCATCCTCCACGAGCGAACGGGTGGCATCATCCTGCGGGCCGGCGGACAGGTCCTGATAGCCGTGCATGGCAGCCCACCTTTCGCCGTCGGCGGCCAGGACCATGCCCATCGGGTCGACGTCGGCGGAGCGTGATTCCACGACGTGGTGGCAGAGGCGGAGCTCACGGGCTGCCTGGGTCATCAGATAGGCCCGTCCCGCAGCGTCGGGTGGCCGTGCGGCGTCCCGCCATCCCACTGCCAGAGGGAGGTCGGACATGTCGGCGGCGTCCAGGACGCTGGCCAGGAGGTCGGCCAGGCGTTCCGCCCCGTCGAACCCGTCGAGGTACGTGCGGCCCAACTCCACGCAGACCTGTGCGTAGACGGCGCCGCCCTCGGACCGGGTCAACGCAGTGTCCTCCGCCCAACCGGCGGTGATGAAATCCCGATCAAAGAAGTAGGCGGCATCGGCAGCTTCGTCGGCCGAGACGTCACCCATGACGCCGAGCCGACCCTGGACGTAGCCAGCCATGCCGTCCGGGAGGCCCAGCTCGACGCACCTGCCGAAGGTGGACCGGTCGAGCATGAAGCGGGCCCCCAGGCTCCCGATCGGATCGGCAATGCGTCGGGCGGTGGTGAGGGAGTCCATGGTTGCTGCTCCTCCGTGAACTGTGTTCCTGCGAGGTGGCCGTTCACGGGCCGGGCCCGCGGACGGTACCAGCCGCTCTCCACCCTCCTTGAGCCGAGGCCTTCAGCCGAGCGCCGCAATCACGCCCAGGACGGTCAGGGACCCGTTCCGGGCCAGGTCGCGCCACGACAGCGGTCGGCTCGACCAGGTGCCGAAGCAGCCGCAGGAGTCCCGGTGGCCGGCCAGCAGGCGTCCGGCGATGAGGGTGGTGAACGCGACCAGCAGGGCGACTGCGCACGGGCCGCCGGTACGCGGGTCCACCAGGAGCAGGGCGGCGGTGGCCAACTCGGTCACGGGGACGGCGACGGCCACCACGTGTGGACGGGGAAGGCCGAAGTCGTGCATCGACCTCCGGGTGGCTGCCGGGTTGACGAGCTTCAGGCTGGCGGCGATCAGGAAGGTTCCGGCCAGCAGGATGGCGGCCACGGTGGCCAGGGTGTCGGGCACGTCCTGTTCCTCCCTGTTCCCCGTGAAACCCCGTCAGTACCCGAGTGCCACGTCGACCGGGGCCAGCAGGTCCTCGCCGTCGCAGAACCGCCGGACGTTCTCGGCGACGAACGGTTCCAGGAGCTCGAGGCCCATCTCCGGGGTGTTGCCAATGTGTGGCGTGATGAGGCAGTTGGGCAGCGACCAGAGCGGGTGCCCGTCCGGCAGTGGCTCCGGGTCCGTCACGTCGAGGGCCGCACCTCCGATCCGACCACCTCGGAGCGCTTCGACGAGAGCGTCGGTCACGACATGCCCACCACGGGCGACGTTGACGAGCACGGCGTGGTCGGGGAGAGCGTCGAGTTCCGGCCCGTCGATGATGCCGGTCGTCTCCGCCGTGAGGGCCAGCGCCAGCACCAGCACGTCGGTCAGAGGCAGAACCTCGTGGAGCCGGGCTCCTGTAATGGTCCGGTCGGCGCCGGGAACCGGCGTGTCGGAACGACGCACGACGGTCACGTCGCATCCCCACGGTGCGAGCAGGGGAAGCAGGTGGTTGGTGATGCCACCGCCGCCCAGGATCGTGATCCGGCTTCCCGCCAGGATCCGCCCCTCCGGTCCGCTCCACGAGCGCATCCGGGCGTAGCCGTGGAGGTTCTTGCCCAGCGCCAGGATCTGGGCCACCACCGTCTCGGCCACCGCCGGGGCATAGACGCCCTTGCCGCACGTCCACGTCCAGCGGTCGTCCAGGTGGTGGGCGAACGGTTCGATGCCCGCGTAGGGGAGCTGTATCCACGACAGCCTGTCCGCATCACCGACGATGTCCGGAAACGGGTCGGTCCGGGCTGGGTCGGCCCAGATCAGGCCTTCGGCGTCCCGGGATTCCACCAGACGCCCGCCACCCGTCGAGACGGCGCGGCACATGGCGTCGTACATGACCGGTCGGCTGTCGGGTGCGACGGCGATGGGACGGCTCATCGGACGGTCTCCAGAGGTGGTACGGGGCCTGTGGTCGGTCGGGGTCGTAGCGGGTTCGGGCCTGAAGCCCGTTCAGGTCTGTAGCGGCAGGAGTTCGGTGGCGACGTCCTCGACCGTCGCATGCCAGTCGGACGGCTCGTCGAGGGGGAACGCCACGAACTTCGAGGCGCCGACGGAGACGAGTTCCTCCAGCCGGGAGCGCAGGCCACGGATCCCGTGTGCCACGACCTCGGCGGGGTCCAGGTCCGGCTGGCGGGCCCGTAGGCGTTGGGCGAACCGTTCGGGCAGGGCGTCGTGGACGAACGGCACCAGGGCACCGAAGTGCTCCGGGTCGATGGACCGCCCGTGGGCGGCGGCCGTCTCCGACACCAGCCGGATCCCGTCGGCGACCGCTGCGGGGGTGGTGAACGACGGAAGCCAGCCGTCGCCGAGCCTGCCGCACCGCCGGAGTTCCGACGGCGCCTGTCCGCCCAGCCAGACCTCGAACGGATCCTGGACCGGCCTGGGCAGGATCCGAACTCCGTCGAGCCTGAACCGCTCGCCGTCGTGGTCGACCACGTCCCCTGTCCACAGTCGACGGATAAGCGGTAGCGCCTCGTCGAACCAGGCGGCCCGTTCCGAGCGTTGCACGCCGAAGGCCTGCTGCTCGGCGGTGTCGGCGATGCCCAGACCGAAGGCCGGCAGGGCCCTACCGTTCGAGATCCGGTCCAGGCTGGCCAGGGCCTTGGCACACAGCACGGGGTTGCGGCCCGGCAGCACCATTACCGCCGGTCCGAACTTGAGCCGCTCGGTCCTGCCGGCGGCATACGCCATGGCCACCATCGGGTCCAGCGTGGCACTGCCGGCCCGCTCGCTCACCCACAGGGAGTCGAAGCCAAGCCGTTCGAGGTCGTCGACCAGGTGGCCGAAGGCGTCGTGGTCGTCGGGGCGCGCCGCCCCTCCGAAGCCGAAACCGATGCGGATCCGCACGTCGGGCTGGTCAGCCCAGCGCAGCGGTTCCGGCGTATGGCGCCGGATCGCCGGCAACGGGGATCTCAGGCCGCGACCACCGGGTCATGTCGGCCAGTTCGGCAGCGGCCCCGCGCCAAGCGGCAGGATCCCAGCCCTCGGCACTTCCTATGACAGACCCGTCCTGGCGGATGGCCACGAAGGCCGGCAACGTCTCGAGGCCCAGCGAGCGGACCAGGGAGCGGTCCGGGTCGGCCAGCGTGAGGATCTGGTCGGTCAGCGGGCCCAGGAAGCGACTGGCTCCGTCGACGCCGGCACCCGTGACCAGAAACGCCACCCGCACGTCGGCCTCGCTGAAGATGCCCAGGATGCGACGGGCGGTGTCCAGCAGCCAGGAACTCTCGTGGGTGAACGGGTCCAGTACGACCGCAGCCATCGGAAAGGTGGTCAGGAACTGCGACAACGGACGGGCGTCGCCGCCCACCGGATGCAGTTCGATCGAGAGGTCAGGTGGGTTCGCCACGGGCGGTGACGCTAGCAAGGACTCATGCGGTAGAGGTCGGGGCGTCGGTCAGGGCCCCGGTCAGGGCATCGAGGGCCTCGTCGGCCAGTGACCGCATCTCATCGTCCGTACGGTCCTGGATGGGGTGCGCCACGAACACCCGGGCCACGTCCAGGCCGAGCGCCCGGGCCTGGGCCTCGGCTGCCTCGGAGAACGGTTCGGAGGCAACGAACACCCCTGGGAGGCCTCTTCGTTCCAGATCGTCGATGTCGTGCACACTGCACGTCGTACAGGATCCTCAATCGGCCAGTGCCTCGATCACGGCATGGCAGTGGGTGGCGATCTCGTGGCGCAGGTCGGCGGGTGCCGGCTTGGTGAACGTGGGCTTGGCGTAGCGACGGACCAGTGCCCCCTGCCCGATGAGCCGTTCCTCGAGGCGGTCCAGGAACACGTCGCCCCTCGGCTTGTTGATGTCGAGCAGCCCCACGGTCAGGCCCTCCAGTCCCACTGGTCGGGGGTTCAGGGACCGCTGGCCGGGCGTCGCCTCGGCGGTCGGGTCCAGGACGGTCACCGGTTCTGTCATCGGGTTATCTCCCTGCTGGTCGGTTCGCTTCCCATCGGTCCGTTCAGCCATCCACCGATGATGGCCGAGAAGAGGCCGGCCGGTCCGCCGGCGTGGACCACCAGAAGCCCTCCCGGTCGGAATTTCGGGAGGGTGAGCCCGGCGAGGTCCGGGGGCAGGCCCTCTTCGATGCCGCCGGTACCGGCCAGGATCCCGTCGGCCTCCACCACGAGGTGGCGCCCGAGTTCCTCCATGAAGCGTTGGCGGTCCCATCCGGCGTCAGAGAACCGGGCCATGTGCTCGGGCGACACGACCAGCAGGCCGTCCATGCCCATGACGGTCCGCGGAGACACGCTGGCCAGCAGGCCCTCGGCCAGCATCCTGACCAGCGAGTCGGCCGATCGGCTCTTCTGGTCGACCACTATCCGTGGACCCTCGCCACAGAACGCCGTTACGACGTCCTGCGAGCGGCTGAAGCCCCGGTCCTCGGCGAGGGTGGTCCACGGGGAGCCCACCTCGTCCTCGGCGAAGCAGAAGCCGAGCTTGGACATGCTTCCGTGGGTGGCACGGTCCACGCCTCCCGGGGCGCCACCGCCGACGTTGCGGACGACGAGTTGCACGGCGCGACCGATCGTGGCGTTGGCGCGGTTGCCGTGCCCCAGGACGTTGACGCCGCTGTTCATGCCGATCTCGGCGGTGATGGGCCCGTTGACGACGAGGACCGGCCCCACCCCCATGGTCGTGGCCAGGATCCCGTGCATGTTGAACTCGTCCGTGCAGACCGCCTCCAGGGCGGCAAGCACCACCGGTAGGTACTCGGGGCGGCAGCCGGCCATCACCGAGTTGACCGCCACCTTCTCGACGGTGCACTCGACGAGGTTCGGTGGCACCAGGGCCACGACCTCGTCGGCTGCCCTCGATGTGCCCTCCAGCATCCGAAGCACCCGGGCCTCCGTGGGCGGGACCAACGGGAGCCCGTCGGTCCAGCCACGGTCGTACAGCGCCTCCACCTCGTCCTCCAGGGCGCCGATCCGGATGCGCCGCGAGGCCAGGCCGGAGTCGCCGTAGCGGGCCCGCAGTTCGTCGATCCGCCCGGGATCGACCGTGAGGGACCCTCAACCGGGCTTGAAGACCGGCAGGTCCGGTCCCAGGTGGTCGAGTTCTGTGAGCTGCTCCCACCTGTCACGGTCCCAGCCGGCCGTCCGCCCGACCTCCTCGCCGTCCACGATCTGCAGGAGGGTGGGAACGGCCTCTATGTCGAGGTGCCAGCTGACGGCCAGGTCGGTGTCGTCCACCACCCAGTCGGCCACTTCCGGGAAGGTCGGGTCGTCCTGCGAAAAGACGGTCAACCCAGCTCGGCTCGCCAGGTCGGCGAGCACCGGCTGAACCAGTTGACAGGCCGGACATTCGGCCTTGACCACGACGACGAAGCCGTCGGAGAGCCCTGCGGTCTTCACGTCTGCGGCCACGCGCAGAGTCTCACACTGTTTCGGAGCGGGTGAGAGATCGGTCACAATCCCGCCAGCGCGACCGGCAGCGTCCGTACCCTTCACGGTCGATGGGGGAATCTCTCGACGTCACGTTCTACGGCGTTCGTGGTTCGACCCCCTGCCCGTGCGACGAGAACCGCCGCTACGGAGGCAACACCTCCTGCGTGGTCCTAGACGTGCCCGGCGGGGAGCCGATCCTGTTCGACCTCGGCACCGGCCTTCGCTTCTACGGCGTGGCCGAGCCCTGCACCGAGGTGCCGTTCCGCGGCACGGCCCTGCTGAGCCACCTGCACTGGGACCACGTGCAGGGCCTTCCCTTCTTCCCGCCGCTGCACTGTCAGGGTTCCCGGCTGGACGTCTACGGCCCGGGTGAGGACGGCCGGTCGTTGGAGGACTCGTTCGATGCCTTCATGAACCCGCCCTTCTTTCCGATCTGCATCCGGGACCTACCGGGTCAGATCACCTTCCACGACGCGACCAGCGGTTCGTTCGACGTCGGTCCTGCAAGGGTGACCGTCGGCGAGGTTCCCCACGTCGGGGCCACGTTCGGCTACCGGGTCGACTGGGAGGGCGTGAGCGTCGCCTACGTGAGCGACCACCAGCAGCCGGTCGACGATCCCCGCCGGGTCGTCGACTCGGTCCTGGAATTGGTCGACGGGGTGGACCTTCTGATCCACGACGCGCAGTTCACGCCCGAGGAGTTCGCCGAGCGCCCCGACTGGGGCCACTGCACCGTCGACTATGCGCTCGAGGTGGCCCATCAGGCGACAGCCGGGGAGCTGGTGCTCTTCCACCATGACCCGGCGCACTGCGATGGCACCATCGACGGGTTGCTCGCAGCGGCGACCGACCGGGCAGCCGGCCTCGACGTCGGCTCGGTCTCGGCGGCTGCCGAGGGGCGGACGGTCCATCTCAGCCCGACCTCGGCGCCCGCCGCGCGCTCCTGAAGCGTGACCCGGCGCAGTCCGGGCCAGGTCTCCCCGCTAGCGTCGGAATCGATCGGACCGACGACGGGGACGGAGGCTTCAGGTGGACACCGGGATCGACGGCGACCTATACCGGAAGGTCCTGGGGCGCTATCCGACCGGGGTGACCCTGGTGACAGGCATGGCCGGCG
>ERZ651768.1184-NODE-1184-length-19339-cov-4.606687_pt1 | contig 19339 bp, 13 predicted proteins | sample MGYA00514754_ERZ651768 | MGnify/ENA metagenome assembly ERZ651768
GAAAAAAAGGTATATAAAAAAGTTGTAAAAAAATCCAAATATTGGCCAATTGTTAAACTTTTTTCGAATAGACAAAAGTTTATGGATGAAGTATCATTAATATCACAAGAAAAATTAAAAAAAAAGCTAAAAGAAAAGTCTATAATTGAAGAAATCAAAAACACTCTTTATAGAGAAAAATTAAGAATATCTAGAATACAATGGAAAGCAGATCCAGCCGATGATAAAATTTTTTGGTCCAATATTGAAAAAGAAATAGAAAATATAAATTATGATGAAAATATTTCTATTCTAGAACAAAAGTTGCTTTCTAAAATCATAGATAGATACACAAAAGAAATAACAGGAAATTTTAAAAAAACACATTATGGTTTTACAAGAAGATTAATTGTAACATTTTTTGCTAGGTTATTAAATACAGCTAGACTTAGAAATCCTTTCGGAAATTTAGATCTCGATAGTAAAATTGAAATCATAGGAGAGAGAAAAAAACTTAGAAAATTATCTAAAATAGGAACTATAGTAATGGTTCCAACTCATTTTACTCATTTAGATTCTGCTTTAATAGGATGGACTATTTCACATTTAGGATTACCAGCATTTATGTATGGTGCAGGTCTTGTATTATATAATATGAATTTATTTTCATATTTTTTAAATAGCTTAGGGGCTTATAAAGTAGACAGAAGAAAAAAACATCTTCTGTATTTAGAAACATTAAAAACTTATACAAAACAAGCAATAATTAATGATTGTAATAATTTATTTTATCCTGGAGGAACAAGATCAAGATCAGGATCTATTGAAGAAAAATTAAAACTTGGATTATTAGGTAGCGCCCTAGATGCACAAAAAGAATTAGACAATAAAAACAAAAAAGTTTTTATTGTACCCGTAACATTTAATTATCAATTTGTTCTCGAAGCACCAGCATTAATAAATCAATATATATCTAGTAATAATCCAGATAAATTTTATTTAGAAAATCTCGGATATTCAAACTCATTTAAAATTATTACTTTTCTTATTAAATTTTTTTCTAAATCAAATAGAATATCAGTTTCTTTCGGAAAACCAATGGATGTTTTTGGAAACTCAGTTAATAAAAAAGGATTTATTAGTAAAAATAATAAAGTAATTTTTACTAATGATTATTCAAAAAAAGCAGAAATATTAAATACTCTTTCTAAAAAAATTGTTCAAGAACATAAATCTGGTACACAAATCTTTTCAAGTATGTTAATAGCTTTTCTGAGCTTTGAAATTATTATTAATAAATATAAGAAACTTGAACTTTATGATATCTTAAAACTACCTAATAACGAGGTAGAAATTGAAGTGATTTACTTTAAGAAATTTTATAATAAAGCCATTAAAGTAATACAAGAACTTGCATCTAATAATAAAATTAAATTATCAGATGAGATTAGTTATCCTATAGACAAGCAAATTAAAATTGGTTGTGGAAATTTAGGTTTATATCATCCTATAAGACCAGTTCAATTAAAAAATAATACTATCAAAATAAAAAATATAAAAATGTTATATTATTATCATAATAGACTTGTTGGATTCAATCTTAAAAAGATTTTTAATAATTAAGAATTTTTCATTGCTTCAATTCTTGTATGAAGTGGAGGATGAGAATAATTTATAAAAACATAAAAAGGATGAGGTGTCAAATTAGTCAAATTATCTTTAGATAATTTTTTAAGAGCAGTAATTAATGATTCTTTATTAAATGTTTTGCAAGCATAATTATCAGCTTCAAATTCATTCTTTCTACTTTTAATATTCATTAAAATACCTAAAAAAGTACTTATTGGAGTATAAATTATTGAAAATGCAAAAATCTCAAAATGTCTAAAGGAAACAGATCCCCCAAGAGCATAACTAACTTGAGAATTAAAAAGAAATTTTGATAATACAAATAACATTACACCAGAAATTATAATTGAAATAATAAGATTTGAGTACACATGATTTTTTTTATAGTGACCTACTTCATGAGCTAAAACAGAAACTAATTCATCGTCGGTATGATTTTTAATCAGAGTATCAAATAATACGATTTTTTTAGCTCTACCTAAGCCAGAAAAATATGCATTTGCTTTAGAAGATCTTTTTGATCCATTTATTACAAAAATATTAGTTAAAGGAAAATTAACTTTTTTTGCATAATTATTAATTTTATTTCTAAGTTCACCACTCTCTAAAGGAATTAATTTATTAAAAAGAGGAACAATTAAACTAGTATAAAACATGTTAATAAATACAGTAAAAAGAGATGTTACTATCCAAAAATATATCCAAAAATTAGAAGGATATAACATTATAAGAATTAATAATGTGGAAAGTAATACGCCACCTAAAATAAAAATTAAAATATAACTTTTAAATTTATCTATAATGAACGTTTTTAAATTCATTTTATTAAAACCAAATTTTTCTTCAATTACAAAAATTTTATAAAGTTGAAAAGGAATTGAAATTATATCATTAATAAAGAAAATAGAACCAAAAAAAAGTAAAGAAAGACTAATTTCATTTTCAGGTGAATAATTTCTAAGCAAAGAATCTAATGCACCCAATAAACCAAATTTAAAGACAAAAAATAGAACAAAAAAATTAATAGTACTAGTCAATAAACCAAATCTAAAATTAGATTTATTATATTCTTGAGAGTTTATATATTGCTTTTCATCATAAATTCCTTCCAAAGTTTTTGGTATAGAATTATCAAATGAATTGTAGTTCAATAACCCTGAAACAAGATTAAATAAATAATCTAGAGATATTATTACTAAAATTATATTTAATATAGTAGTTGCTTGCATAGCAAATTAAAAATAATCAAAAATTAGGTATTGGACATTGAAGCAATCTAACATTTTTTGGAGGTAATTTCTTTCCTAAAAAGTTAAATTGATATATAAGCGAAATTTCATGAGCGCCACCTGTCAATCCCTTTAATTCAGATAAAGAATAGTCATATGTATAAGAAAAACTAAAATTACGATTTTTAACTCCTAATATTCCTATTAATGACTCTATACTATTATTTGAACTAATAGGAAACCCTCTATAAAATATTCCAAACAATATAGGATTTAAATTCAAATAAGAACCTAAATCCAACTGACTAATATTCGAAATAATTCTAAAATTAAAAGCTGGAACTATAGACAGATTAAGTTTGCTGACTTTACTTAATTTTAAACTATAACCACCATGAAATGAATATAATCTATCTAAATTTTCAATATTATCTGAAAAAGAAATATTAGGTTTAGGTAGATTATATATAGATGCTCCTAACCATACATTATTAGAATAAGCAATCAATCCAACTGCTAAATTTAAATAATTAACTTTTTCAAATTTAGATAAATTTTCAAGTGTTGGATTAATTAAACCATTTTGTTGAAACTGATCATAAAATAATAAATTTTGACTATCGAAATTTGAATTAGTATATGATATTTGAATTCCTGATCTTATCACCCAATCATAACTCAGATTTATTTCATAAGATAATGAAGGAGATACGTGAGAAGTAGATAAACTATTAATACCTACTTTTTCATTTGAGAAATTTATTCCAAATGAAAAATTTGATTTAGCAAGATTATAGTCTACCCAAGAAGTAAAAAATTGATACCCATTATCAATCAACGGCCATTGATTTCTATAAATCACTCCAATCCTCCCAAATTCTCCAGAGCCAGAAAGTGCTGGATTTAAACTATGGGGTGAAGAATAAAACTGAGAATAATTAATATATTGTGCATTTAAAAAGAATGAGTAAAATAAAAATAAAATAAATAGAATAAATTTTTTCATCAGTTTAAAAACGATTTAAATATCAAATCTTATACAATTAACTATTTAAAATAGATGATCTAAGCATTAATATTTTTCCAATTTCAGTACTTAATTCTTTTAATAATTTTCTTGAATTTTTAGTACAAAAAGAAATATCTGTTGACTCACAAGCAGGAAGAATTAAATCAAAATATTTTGATAATTTATCTATAACATCAAAATCAACCTTTCCACAAGCAGCAATTAAAAAAATATTTTTATCTTTTAAATAATTACTCAAAGATACAGGTGCTTTACCATAAATTGACTGTTCATCTAAAAAACCTTCCCCAGTGATAACAACACTATCTTTCTTTAATAAATTAAAATATTTAATATGATTTAAAATAAAATTTGTGCCCGAATAAATTTGTGCTTTAAAAAATATTTTTAAAAAAGCTGCTGCACCACCCGCAGCACCTCCCCCGACAATTTTTTTTGAATCTGACTTAAAAATAATATCTGTTAATTGTGAAAAATTATATAAATAATTTTCAAAAATTTTATTTTTTTTCTTTTCTAAACCCTTTTGCTTACCAAAAATTTCTACACAACCATTTTTTCCTAATAGAGGAATATTAACATCTGAAAGTAAAACAAAATCAACATCAAACTTATTTAAAATAAAATTTTTTAAATCTATCTTTTTAAGATTTATTATATAATTACCATCTAAAATTTCATTATTGTCATCATCAATAAAATTAACACCTAAAGCTTTCAAAATACCTGAACCACCATCAATAGTTGCTGATCCACCTAAAGTCAGAATTATTTTTTTAACACCCTTATTTATTGCAGATAAGATTAATTCTCCAGTACCAAAAGAATTTAATAATTCAACATTCTTTTCATTTTTATGAATAAGTTTCAATCCAGATGAAGAAGCAAATTCTATAACTGCAGTATTGCCATTATCTATTAATAAATATTCACTATTAATAACATTGCCTAAAGGGTTTTTTACTTTTTCACTTATTACTTGGTACTTATTATAAAACTTAAAAACATCTAATGTTCCGTCTCCTCCATCAGCAATTGGTAATTTAGTTATATTAAAATCAGGATTAGCTAATATTAAACCTTCTGCTATAATATTAGTTGCTTCTACTGAAGAAAATGTACCTTTAAAAGAATTTGGTGATATAAAAATATTCATTAAATTAATTTTTCAATACTATGTATTGAAGAAACAACAATTAAAATTAAATATTAATTTGATATTTTAATTATATAAATTTTTTATTCATCTTTGCCAACTTAAAAAAAATGAAAATAAAAAATGAGTAATAATTTAGTAATAGTCGAATCCCCAGCAAAAGCTAAAACAATTGAAAAATATTTAGGAAAAAAATTTATTGTTTCATCTTGTTACGGACACATTAGAGATTTACCTAAAGATGATAAATCTATTGATAAAGAAAATGGATTTTCACCATCATACGTACCTTCTCCAGATAAGAAAAAAATAATAGACGAATTAAAAAAACTTAAAAAAAAATCAGATAAAGTTTATTTAGCAACTGATAATGATCGTGAAGGAGAAGCAATTGCTTGGCATTTAAAAGAAATACTAAATCTTGAAGAAAAAGAGTATGATAGAATAATTTTTAGAGAAATTACTAAAAAAGCTATCTTAAATTCATTGGAAAATCCCACTAAAATAAATATGGGTCTTGTTAACGCACAACAAGCTAGAAGAATACTTGATAGAATTGTAGGTTTTGAAATTTCTCCTATTCTATGGAAAAAAATTAAACCTAAATTATCAGCTGGTAGAGTTCAATCCGTTGCAGTTAAATTTGTTGTTGAAAGAGAAAACGAAATAAATGCATTTGTCCCTAATAAATCTTTAAAAACAAGTGGTGTATTTGTTACCAATGAAAAAAATGAATTTAATGCAGACTTAAAAGAAAGATTTGAATCCATTAAAGAAGCAGAAAATTTTCTTAAAGATTGTTCAAAATCAAATTTTACAATAAATAAAATAAATAAAAAACCATCAAAAAGATCTCCATCGGCACCTTTTACAACATCAACATTACAACAAGAAGCTAGTAGAAGAATTGGATTTTCTCCTTCTATGACAATGTCTACAGCACAAAAACTTTATGAATCAGGTCATATAACATACATGAGAACAGATTCTGTTAATTTATCTGAAGAAGCTATTACAAAATTAAAAAGTCTAATAAATTCAAAATTTGGTCAAAATTATTCAAAGATTAGAATATATAAAACTAATAATAACAACGCGCAAGAAGCACATGAAGCAATTCGTCCAACCAACTTTAATATCAAAGAAATTGGAAAAAATGAAAATGAAAAAAGACTATATAATCTTATTTGGAGAAGAACCCTTGCATCTCAAATGAGTGATTCTATTTTTGAAAGAACTGTTGCTAATATTACTATTAGCAATTCTAACTTAAATTTTAAAGCAGAGGGAGAGGTTCAAATTTTTGATGGGTTTTTGAAACTTTATAATAGATCTTCATCAGAAGATGAAAAAAAATTACCAAAACTTAAAGAAAATTCTTCTATCAATTTCAAATATATTATATCTAAAGAAATTTTTTCAAAACATCTCCCTAGATATACTGAAGCTAGTTTAATAAAAAAATTAGAAGATTCTGGTATAGGGAGACCTTCTACCTATGCTGAGACTATTAGAAAAATAAAAGACAGAAAATACGTAACAAAAGAAGAAAGAGATGGAAAAGAAATTCAAAGTACTGAGTTAAAACTTATTTCCTCAAAAATATCAAAAGAAATAAAGACTGAAAAGACAGGTTTTGAAAAAAACAAAATGTTCCCAACTAATATAGGAATGTTCGTCACTGAATTTTTAGATATGAATTTCAATTCAAGTTTTATGGATTATTCATTTACTGCAAAGACTGAAAAAGAATTAGATCAAATAGCTTTTAAGGGAAAAAAATGGAATGAAATGCTTAAAAATTTTTATTCAATTTTTTCATCTCTTTCAAATAATATTCCAAAAGAAAGGCATTCTCTTGAAAGAAATCTAGGAGAAATTGAAGGAAAAAATGTGATTGCTAGAATAGCAAAATTTGGACCTGTAATACAAATAGGTGATAGAGATGATGTGCAGGATGGTTATCCAAAATATTATAATATACCTGATGAAAAACTTATACCTCATATATCCATAGAAGAAGCTATTAATATTATAAATTCTACTAAAGAAAGAAAACAACTTCCTACTTTTCCATATCAAGATGATGAGATAGAAATAAAAGATGGTAGATATGGTTATTATTTAAGATTTGGTGAAAAAAATTATAAAATAAATAAAAATGAGTATCCGGGACCTAAATCTTTAACTAAAGATGAGTGCATAAAAATTATAAATACACCTGTTGAAAAGTCTAAAGGAATAATAAAAGAATTTGATGGTGGCATTCAAATAAGATTAGGTAAATATGGAAAACCACCTTATATACTTGCGGTAAGAGGTACAGAAATTGGAAAATTATTTCAACAAAAAAGAAAAAAACCTTTTGTGGGAATACCTAAAGAAGTATTTGAAAAATATAAAAATTCTATAGAGAATATATCAAAAGAAGAAGTTCAGGAAATTATAGATAAATTTTTAAATAAATAATTATTATTTTTCTATTGACAAATAGTTATTAGATCTATCCACATCTGCCATCTTCATGGATGGGTCGATTTCTATAGAATATATTTTTCTTTTTTTAGTATCAACCTTAAAACTATATTTAGGATTTACCCAGCTCCAATCAGATAATACATGTACATTAATTTTTAAATCAAAGCTTTTAATACCTCTCATAATAGATAGGGGTATGTAAAAAATATCTTTCGTTTTATCTGAATATTTAACTACAATTTCTAAAGGCATAGGAATTTTACCTACTCTACTCAAATCAATTTGTGTTAAATTATTTTTTTTATCACTTACTGAAACTGCATAATCAATCTTATGTGTAGTTCCTATCCAATAATCTACATACCAATCTAATTCTATTTCACTTTGTTTTTCCATAATTCTAATGAAATCATATTTATCTGGATGTTTAAATTTCCACTTATTAAAATATGTTCTTAATCCACTAAATAAATTTTCATCACCAATGATATATCCCAACTGACTTAAAAAAATAGCACCTTTTGTATATGAAGCTACTCCATAAGCTTCATTAGTAGAAAAATGATCAGAATGAGTTGTAAGAGGTTCTTCTATGTCTTTTTCTAAAAATTTAAAATATCTCTGATAAGAATTTTTTAGTGAGTTTACAGAATCTAATTTATAAACATTATTAAATAACATAAACTGTGTTCTGTTTTGAGCAAAAGAAGCAAAACCTTCATCCATCCATGCAAAATAACTTTCATTAGTCCCCAATATCATTTGGTACCAAGAATGAAGGACTTCATGAATCGTCACAGACAATAAACTTGGAAAACTTCTCTCTCCAGTAATTAATGTTGCCATAGGATATTCCATACCTCCATCACCAGCCTGGATAACTGAGTATACAGGATATGGATATTTACCAAAAGTTTTATTAAAAAATTGAAATGCTTCAACTGTACTATTTTGTAATTTTTTCCAATTTTCACTCATGGATTCAGAATTATTCTGATAATAAAAACTTACTAATGGACCATTAGGAACCTGAATTTTATCATGTGTATAGTCAGGATCAGCTGCCCAAACAAAATCATGAACATTATTAGCTACAAAATTCCATCTATTATAGTTCTTATACTCTTCTAAACTTTTCAAGACTCCAGTTGCTGCAACAATATATTTTTTATTAATGCTTATGCTAACATCAAAATTTCCCCAAGGTGCATAAAATTCTCTAGCTATATAGGGATGAGCATGCCAACCCTGACGATCATATTCAGCTATTTTTGGAAACCACTGAGCCATTGAGTATTCTATACCCTCCTTATTATCTCTTCCACTTCTCCTTATTTGTTTAGGTACTTGGCTATAAAACTCTAAACTAAAAATACTTGAATCATTAGGTTTTATAGGCTCAAAAAGTTCTACTTCTAAGATTGTTCCTTCAATAACATAGGTAAGATTATTTGCATCTTGTTTTAAAGATTTAATTCTATGATATCCAATTTCATCTTTATCTAAATTATATATTCGATCCATAACTCTTCTATCAGGATCGATAATATTCCTACTTCTTATATCCATCATACTATTCGGTTGAAAAGCATTAAAATATAAATGGAAAAAAATTTTATTTAATGTATCTGGAGAATTATTATAATAGATTATTTCTTCTGTTCCAGAAAACTGATTATTTTTTACATCGAAACTTATATTAATTTTATATTTAACTTTTTGTTGCCAATAAGAACTTCCTATAAGATCAATTGATAAAAAAGATAAAATAAAAAAAATACTGAATTTTTTATGCATCAACTTTAGCATACTTAGCATTTTTTTCAATAAAATCTCTTCTTGGAGCAACTTCACCTCCCATAAGTTGAGAAAATATTCTATCTGCTTCTACAGCAGAATCAATGGTTACCTTATTTAATGATCTTCTTTCAGGATCCATAGTTGTAGCCCATAATTGTTCAGGATTCATTTCACCCAAACCTTTATATCTTTGAATATGAACAGATGATTTTTTACCATCTTTAGACATTTCCTTAATTTGTCTATCTTTTTCATCTTCACTCCATACATACTTACTTGTTTTTCCCTTACTCAATAAATACAAAGGAGGAAGAGCTATATATAAATACCCTTTATCAATTAATAGCCTCATATATCTAAAGAAAAAAGTTAATATTAGTGTCCTAATATGACTTCCATCAATATCTGCATCAGTCATAATTATGACTTTGTGGTACCTAAGTTTTTCAAGGTTTAATTCTTTTTCATCTTCTTCAGTCCCAAAACGAACACCAAGGGCTGTTATAATATTTTTTATTTCTTCATTATCATAAATTTTATGCTCTTGAGCTTTTTCGACATTTAAAATTTTTCCTCTTAAAGGAAGAATTGCTTGAAACTTTCTGTCTCTTCCTTGTTTAGCTGATCCTCCTGCAGAATCACCCTCAACAATATAAACTTCACATAAAGCAGGGTCTTTTTCAGAACAATCTGCCAATTTACCAGGTAGACCAGTACCTATAAGTACATTTTTTCTTTGGACCATTTCTCTTGCTTTTCTAGCTGCATGTCTAGCCTGAGCAGCTAAAATTACTTTTGAAACTATTTGTTTTGCCTGTTTAGGATTTTCTTCTAAATAATTTCTCAGCATTTCACCAACACAAACATCTACAGCACCCATTGCTTCAGTATTACCAAGTTTTGTTTTTGTTTGACCCTCAAACTGAGGTTCAGCTATTTTTATTGATATAATAGCCGTTAATCCTTCTCTAAAATCATCTCCACTAATATCAACCTTTGCCTTTTCAAGAAGCCCAGACTTATCAGCATATGATTTTAAGGTTCTTGTCAATCCTCTTCTAAATCCAGCAACATGTGTTCCACCTTCTATGGTACTTATATTATTAACATAAGAAACAACATTTTCAGAATAAGACAAATTATAAGATAAAGCAACTTGAACTGGCACATTTTCTTTTTTACCTTCCATATAAATAGGTTCAGGAATTAATTTTTCTCTTGATACATCTAAATAATTAACAAATTCAATAAGTCCTCCTTCTGAAATAAATTCATCTCTTTTTGGATTACCATCATCATCTAACTCTCTATCATCAACTAAAATTATTTTAATACCAGCATTAAGAAATGAAAGTTCTCTAAGTCTATTTGCTACAGTATCATAATTATATTCAGAAACCGTAAAAATTTCTTTATCAGGAGTAAACGTTACTTTTGTACCTCTATCATTCGTTTTTCCTATTTGTTTTACATCTTCTACTGGTACCCCTTTTTTATAATGCTGTTCAAAAATTTTACCCTCTCTATAAACTGTAGCTACTAAATGCTCAGATAAAGCATTTACACATGAAACACCTACTCCATGCAGACCACCAGAAACCTTATAAGTATCTTTATCAAATTTTCCACCTGCATGTAAAACTGTCATAACTACTTCTAATGCAGACTTATTTTCTTTAGGATGAATTTCAGTTGGAATTCCTCTTCCATTATCTACTACTGTTATTGAATTATCAACATTAATTTTTACAGAAATTTCAGAACAATATCCTGCCATTGCCTCATCAATAGAGTTGTCAACTACTTCCCATATTAAATGATGAAATCCTTTTACACTAAGATCACCAATATACATTGCGGGTCTTTTTCTAACCGCTTCTAAACCTTCTAAAACCTGAATATTTTCTGCTGAATAATTTTTTTTATTATCTTCTAATTCTGACATATTTTTCAATTAAATTTGACATGTAAATATAGACAAAAAATAGCACCCAATTGATTAATAATGTATATAAAATGGTATAATTTATTACTCAAAATTCTTTAAATATTTAATAAAATTTATGTTCAAATAATTAGATTTATATTTGAATAAAATATCTAAAAAAAATAAACAGAAATCCAGTGTTTGAACCAGTCGACTTTTACAAGATTGATAGCTTACTAACAGAAGAACAAAAATTAATTAGAAACTCCATTAGAGATTTTGTTAATCTTGAGATTAGCCCAAATATTGAAACTTGGTATGAAGAAAATCATTTTCCAATAGAAATAGTAAAAAAAATGGGAAGTATTGGAATTTTTGGTCCAACTGTAGCAGAAAAATATGGAGGAGGAGGTCTTGATAATGTATCTTATGGTCTTATTATGCAAGAAATAGAAAGAGGAGACTCTGGAATGAGATCAACAGCTTCTGTTCAAAGTTCTTTAGTTATGTTTCCAATAGAAGAATACGGATCTGAAGAACAAAAGAAAAAGTTCTTACCAAAATTAGCTAGTGGTGAAATGCTTGGCTGTTTTGGATTAACCGAACCTGATCATGGATCAAATCCAGGAGGAATGATAACCAAAATTGAAGACAAAGGAGAATACTATTTGTTAAATGGTTCAAAAATGTGGATTTCTAATTCACCTAAAGCAGATATCGCTGTAGTTTGGGCAAAAGACGAAAATAAAAGAATCAAAGGTTTAATTGTTGAAAGAGAAATGGAAGGTTTTTCTACTCCAAAAACTAAAGGAAAATGGTCTCTTCGTTCTAGTTTAACTGGTGAATTAGTATTTGATAACGTTAAAGTTCCAAAAGAAAACTTATTACCAAATAAAGACGGACTAGGAGGACCTCTTGGATGTTTAGACAAAGCAAGGTACGGAATATCATGGGGAGCCATTGGGGTTGCTATGGATTGTTTTGATGCAGCAAAAAAGTACTCTTTAGAAAGAAAACAGTTTGATAAACCAATAGGATCATTTCAACTAATACAAAAAAAATTATCTGAAATGCTTACTGAAATAACCAAAGCACAACTTCTATGCTGGAGGCTTGGAACACTTATGAATGAAGGAAAAGTATCATCGGCTCAAATATCACTAGCTAAAAGAAACAATGTTGAAATTGCTTTAAAGATAGCAAGAGAAGCAAGACAAATTCATGGTGCTATGGGAATAACAAATGATTATCCTATGATGAGACACATGATGAATCTAGAATCTGTAATAACATATGAGGGTACTCATGAAATGCACCTTCTTATTTTAGGTAATGAAATAACTGGTATATCAGCATTCAATTAGATGGTTAATCAACATTTTGAAAATATTATATCTAATAAAAAAAATATTTTTCTAAGATCATGGCCATCAAATAATGATCCAACATATAACATAATTATAATTCATGGTCTTGGTGAACACTCAGGTAGATACAAAGAGTTTGCAAGTTTTTTTATGAAAAAAAATATTGGTGTATTTTCATTTGATTTAATTGGACATGGTAAGAGTGATGGATTAAAAGGACATATTTCAAATATTAAAGATTTTACTGATAGTATAGAAGATGTATTAATAGAAGTTAGAAGAAGATATATAAATACTCCAATAATATTATTTGGACATAGTTTAGGTGGCTGCCTAGCCTTAAACTATTTAATTGAAAGAAAAAGTAAAGAAATTAGTTTAGCAATAATATCAAGTGCTTGGATTAAAACTGAAATTCAAATACCTAAATACTTACTTATAATACAAAGAGTAATGCATACTTTATTTCCAAAAGTTAGACTAAGCAATAGACTTGATACAAAAGACTTATCAAAAGACATTAAAATTGTAGATAAATACAAAAATGATCCTTTAGTGCACGATAGAATATCATTAAATCTTTTATCAGAAATTAATAAAACAATAGAAAAAATAAAAAATAAAGACTATAATATAGAAATTCCAGTTTTAATAATTCATGGGAAAAAAGATAAAATTATTTCATATAAAGGGTCTGAATTAATTCATAAAAAAATAAAAAATTCAAAACTTAAACTATATGATAATGTATATCATGAACCACATAATGATAATGAAAGAAAAGAAATATTAGAATATTATTATGATTTTATAAAAAATCATAAAAAATAATTTTTTTAGTTCTTGAACCAATACAATTATTTTTAGTAATTTGAATTTAAAACAAAACGAACAACATGAAATATTTATATATAATAGGTATCAGTTTATTCCTAGGATATCTTTCTTACGACATCAGTATAAACCCTGATAGTTATAAAAAAGACAAAAAAATTGAAAAATCTAAGGTAGTAGAGCCTAAACAAGCAAAAATGTTAGAACAAGAAAAATCTAAAATAGTAAAACCTAAACAAGCAAAAATGTTAGAACAAGATAGAAAAGCTTTAGGAGCTCTTGGACAAATAAATAGTGATTGGAAATATCTTAGTGATGGTAAATCTTTTAATGGTTGGCATATCTTTAAGAAAGATAGTGTAAATGATACTTGGACTATTGAAGATGGAGCATTTGTGTATGTAGGTGCAACTGATGGAAATTCTACAGGAAGTGACCTAATATCAAATGACAGTTATACAAATTTTGTATTATCATTAGATTGGAAAGTAGCAGAAGGTGCTAATAGTGGTATATTCTATGGAGTAAATGAAGAAAGTGATTTTGATCAACCTTATTTCACGGCTCCAGAAATTCAAGTAATTGATAACAATAACTATGATTGGTCTTCAGAGATAGATGGTGAAACAGCAACTCATACAGCTGGAGCATTATATGATTTAGTAGGACCTAGTGAAAATAATGCTAAATCCTTTGGAGAATGGAATAATTATATAATAGAAATTAATCATAATATAAACAGAGGATCTGTTTCCCTAAATGAGACAAATATCGTAAACTTTCCTTTAAGTGGTGAGGAGTGGGATGAAATGATAAGTAATTCTAAATTCAAAGACTGGTCTGAATTCGGAAAACACAAAACTGGAAAAATAGGTTTACAAGACCATGGTGGAAGAGTATCATATAGAAATATTAAAATAAAAGAATTATAATGTTTAACAAGCTGTGTTTGATATTATTAATTATAATTCTTTCTGGTTTTGTAGAAAGAAAATCAATAGAAGAATCAATTAAAAAAGATATACCCTATCTAAAGAGTTTATATTTAGATATTCACAAAAATCCTGAGATATCTCTAATGGAAAAAGAGACCTCAGAAAAACTTGCTAATGAGCTTGAAAAAATTGGATTTGAAGTAACAAGAAATTTTGGAGGATATGGGGTTGTAGGTATTTTCAAAAATGGAAATGGTCCTACAATTCTTTATAGAACTGATATGGATGCCCTTCCTATGAAAGAAAAAACTGGTCTTTCATATGCTAGTCAAATTATTACTAAAAATTTTGATGGAAATAATGTTGGAACCATGCACTCATGTGGACATGATATGCACATGACTGTATGGACTGGAACAGCTAGAGCTCTAGTTGAAAGAAAAAATGAATGGAAAGGAACAATTATTATGATAGGTCAACCAGCTGAAGAAATTGGTGCAGGTGCAGCAATGATGCTTAATGAAGGTTTATTTGAAAAATACCCAATTCCAGATTATGGTATTGCACTTCATTCGTCCCCTATAATTCCTTCTGGAAAAGTCGGCTTTGGAAAAGGTTATACAATGGCAAATACTGAATCCATTGACATTAAAGTATTTGGCCAGGGAGCACATGGTGCATCACCCCATATGTCCATTGATCCCATAGTTACTGCTTCAATAATAGTTATGGAATTACAAACTATTGTAAGCAGAAATATAAACCCTTTAGACGATGCAGTAATAACTGTTGGTTCATTTCAAGGAGGAACTAAACATAACATAATTCCAGATGAAGTAAAACTTCAACTGACTATCAGAACTTACAAAGAAAAAGTTAGAAAACTAATACACAAAAGAATTAAAGAAATTTGTAGTGGTGTAGCCTCTTCAATGGGTCTTGATAAATCTCAATGGCCAGAAATCATAATTCCTGAAAAATATACACCAGCTAATTTCAATGATAGTAAACTAGTAGATTTAATGATGAATTCATCCAAAGAAATAATTGGTGTAAATAATGTGATTGTTTCTGACCCTCAAATGGTTGGAGAAGATTTCTCTAGATTCGGAAACACAAAAGAAAAAATTCCTACAGTTCTCTACTGGCTTGGAACTGTTCCAGATGATAGAATGAAAAAGTATGAAGCTGGAAATTATGCATTACCAGGCTTACATTCACCATTTTATTACCCAGAAATAGAGCAATCTATCATAACTGGAATAAAAGTTAACACTCAAGCTATGATAAAAATATTTAATAATTAATATTTTTTTCAGTATTTGATATATCAAATTTATAATAATTTTTTTTCTCTAAATTTTTTATAAACACTATATTCGATTGATTATCATATACATCCAATAATATCTTATTTTTAATTTTAATATTAATTATTTTGTTTTCAAATTGAATACTTGTTTCCAATTCTAAAACATCATTAATAATTTTTTTTTCTAAAAAAATTAAGTCTACTTTTTCAGAATTAAAATAAACTTTAAAATTCTCACTAATGTATTCCTCTACATATTCATAATTTGAATTTAATTTTTGATTTTCATCAATTGAAATTGAAAAACCATTTTTTAATCTTAAAGCATCTTCTATATCATCAAGATATAATTTCATAACAAAATCTATTTTTTTATCAGTTATAGAAATACTCATAGTACTAATATAAACTGGATGACTTAGTAAAAGCATATATAAATAAATAGAAAACACAGAATAAGTTTTTATAAATAAATAATATTTAATTAATATTGAGTGTAAACTAACTAATCATGAACATCAACACAAAAGCAGTTCAAGAAAATTCGTATGATGCAATAGTAGTAGGAACAGGAATAAGTGGAGGTTGGGCTGCCAAGGAATTAACAGAAGGAGGATTAAAAACGTTAGTGCTTGAAAGAGGAAGAAACGTTAAACACGTAACAGATTATCCTACAATGAATAAACATTCATGGGAACTTCCATATAGAGATCAATTAACTGCAAGAGAAAGAAAAGATTATCAAATTCAATTAAGGACTGGATATACAGTAAAACAATCTACAAAACACTGGTGGGTAAAAGATACTGAACAACCATACACTGAAGCTAAAGGTGCATTTGATTGGATAAGAGGTTATCATGTTGGAGGAAGATCACTGCTTTGGGGAAGACAGGTGTATAGATGGAGTGATATTGATTTTACTGCAAACACTAAAGAAGGAATAGCAATCGATTGGCCTATAAGGTATAAAGACATAGAAAAATGGTATGATTATGTTGAAAATTTTATAGGTATAACTGGTATGAAAGAAGGATTACCTCAACTCCCTGATGGAAAATTTTTACCAGCTATGGAAATGAACTGTGTAGAAAAGGACTTTAGAGAAAATCTTTCCAAGAATTTTAAAGGAAGAGTATATACAATAGGAAGAGTTGCTCACTTAACCAAGCCTCATAATGGAAGAGGTCAGTGTCAGAGTAGAAATTTATGTATTAGAGGTTGTCCGTATGGAAGTTATTTCAGCTCTAATGCATCAACTTTACCAGCAGCTGAAGCAACAAAAAATATGAAGCTAAGAGCAAATTCAATAGTTCATTCTATAATCTATGATGATGAAAAAAATAAAGCTATAGGGCTTAGAGTTATTGACTCTGAAACACTTGAAATGAAAGAATATTTCTCCAAAATTATATTTTTAAATGCTTCTACAATCAATTCAACTTTAATTATGATGAACTCTAAGTCAAATAGATTTCCTAATGGATTTGGTAATGACTCTGAACAATTAGGTCATAACTTAATGGATCATCACTTTAAAGCAGGAGCTCGTGCAAAAATGGATGGATATGAAGATTCATATTACCATGGAAAAAGACCAAATAGTGGTTATTTAGCTAGATTTAGAAATATAGGTAAAAATAAAATGAACTTTTTAAGAGGATATGGCTATCAAGGTGGGGCAAGTAGAAATGGTTGGTGGAGAGCAGCTGAAGAGGGACTTACTGGAAAAGATTTAATTAATACAGCCATTAAGCCTGGAGAATGGGGAATGAATCTATCAGCATTTGGTGAAATATTACCATATCATGATAATAAAATGTATCTAGATTATGAAAAATTAGATAAATGGGGAATGCCAACTGTTGTATTTGAAACAGAAATTAAAGAAAATGAACTAAAAATGAGAGTGGACATGAAAGATTCTGCTGCTGAAATGCTTGAATCATGTGGATTTAAAGATGTTACACCATACGATAATTTTTATAGCATGGGCAATGGAATTCATGAAATGGGAACTGCAAGAATGGGAAAAGATCCAAAAACATCAATTCTTAATAAATGGAACCAAGTTCATTCAGCTAAAAATGTTTTTGTGACTGATGGTGCATGTATGACATCTGCAAGTTGTGTTAATCCATCAATAACATATATGGCCATAACTGCTAGAGCAGCAAACTATGCTATAAATGAATTTAAAAAAGGAAATTTATAAATTATGAAAAGAAGAGAAGCTCTAAAAAATGTATCTTTATTCGTATCTGGAACTTTAGCTATTCCCACTGGATCAATTCTTTTAAATTCATGTAGCAATCCCTCAAAAAAATTAGAATGGAATCCTAAATACTTAAATAATGAAGAAGCATTCTTTCTTTCAGAATTAGCTAATACTATAATACCAAATACAGAATTTCCTGGTGCTTTGGCTGTGGGTGTTCCATTGGAAATAGAGACTTATGTTTTTAATGTTTTAGAGGAAAAAAATATATCTAAATTTAGAAATGGACTTAAAAAACTTGATAATTTTTTAAACAATAATTCATCTAAATCTTTTTTTGAATCTAATTTATTAGAAAAAACAAAAATGCTTAATTCAATTCAAAAAAATAAAAATTCAGAAATACGAATCATATACATGTCACTTAAATCATCAGTAATAACATCTTATTTTAATTCTGAAATTGGTGCTACTAAAGTACTAAAATATAATGGTCCATCAGTAGTTTTAGGATCATATAAAGGATGTGTGCCATTTGATGAAATTGGAAAAACCTGGGCCACATAATTTTGAAAAATAATTTAAAAATTCCATTAGAATATTTCTATGAATGGGAAAATAATAAACCTAATGATACTTTTTTAGTTCAACCAATTAATGGGAAGTATCACTATTTTACATGGAAAAAAGTTGGAGATCAAGCAAGAAGAGTTTCAAATTATATCAATAGCTTAAAGCTAAAACCAAACTCACAAATTGCAATAATATCTAAAAATTGTGCTCATTGGATTATTACTGATTTAGCAATAATGATGAGTGGACATACTTCAGTTCCTTTATATGCAAACGTAAATGGAAAAACAGCAAAATATATACTTGAACATAGTGAATCTAAATTAGTTTTTATAGGTAAACTTGAAAAATATGATTGGGAAGAAATAAAGAATAATATACCAAAAAATATAGTTCAAGTTGATTTTGGATATTATGGATTAGACACTAAAATCCAGAAATGGGAAGATATAATTACAAATACTAAACCAATAAAAGATAGTCCATTACGTAATCTTAATGAGATTATAACAATAATTTATACATCTGGAACAACAGGAATACCAAAAGGTGTTGTACTAAAATATGCTGCTGCTGCTTTAGCAACAAAAAATCTAAACTATCTTTTTCCTTTGGAAGAAACAGATAGGTTTTTTTCATACCTCCCCTTATCTCATATTGCTGAAAGAGCATTGGTAGAACACGGAGGAATTATGTCTGGAGGAAAAATATTTTTTGCTGAAACCCTAGATTCATTTGTAGAAAATTTAAAGTTTTGTGAACCTACAATCTTTTTTGGTGTACCAAGAATATATGCAAAATTTAAGTCTAAACTTTTATCAAAATTTCCACAAGGTTTGATCAATGCAATTTTAATGATCCCATTATTAAAC
>ERZ651768.1185-NODE-1185-length-19331-cov-12.542952_pt1 | contig 19331 bp, 14 predicted proteins | sample MGYA00514754_ERZ651768 | MGnify/ENA metagenome assembly ERZ651768
ATCGGCGTCGGCTATCCTGAAAAAGTGAATCTCTGCTTTGATGCCAACACCATGCAGATCGCGATGCTGTGGCACGGCGCATTCATGGACGCGGCCCGTCACTGGAACGGCCGCGGCCAGGGGTTTCAGCGACCGTCTGGCCACTATCTGATCCGCCTCACACGCGACCAACCGTTCGCTCAGCTCGACAGCGCGGACGCCGTCTGGCCAAGGGCCGAGGGTCGCGACACCCGCGCCAAGGGCCTCAAGTTCCGAGGTTACTTCCTCGTTGGAGAACAGCGCCGCCCGATCTTCGGATACAAGATAGGTGACAGCCTGCAGGTGGCCGACTACGCCGAGCCGAACGCCGGCGCGCTACCGTCCATCACTCGCCGGCTTCGCATACGCGGAAACGGCGAGGTGTGGTATCTTGCTGCTGCCGGTGACTCGATCACCGAGCAAAACGGCGGCTACAACATCGGCGGCACGATGCTGCGCGTCAGCTTCCCGGAACTTGAGGCCAAGCCGGTGGTTCGCGAGAACAGCGGCCGCAAGGAGCTGCTCATCAAGTTCAACGTCGACGGCCAAGCGACCCTCAAGCAGCAGTACGAGTGGAATCTGTAACCCCGGAAACAAAGGAGACTTTAAGATGATGAATCAACTAACACGTTTCGCACTGCTGGCCGGGTTCGCGCTTGGTCAAGCGGCCACCTCCCGCGCCGCCGACCCGGTCGAGTCTGACTACTACCAGATCGACGCCATACCGATGCCGGACGGTGTCGTGGTCGAAACCAGTGGGATCGAGATGCTCCCCAGCGGCAAGCTGGCCATCTGCGGCCGCCGAGGCAACGTCTATGTCCTGTCCGACCCGTTCGGTGCGCCGGACAAAATCAAATGGACACTGTATGCCGAGGGCCTGCACGAACCGCTCAACCTTGCCTTTACAGATGGTTGGCTCTACTGCACACAGCGTTGTGAACTGACCCGCATGAAGGACACTGACGGCGACGACCGTGCCGACATTTTCGAGACGGTCAACGACGGTTGGGGTATTACCGGCGACTACCATGAGTACGCCTTTGGGACAAGGCCAGATCCCAACGGTGATATGTGGATTGTACTTTGTCTCACTGGATCGTTTTCCAGCCAGATCGACTATCGTGGCTGGGCCTTACGCGTAACGAAGGAAGGCGAACTTATTCCGACCTCCAGCGGAATTCGCTCACCAGGTGGGATTGGTCTGAACCATCTGGGTGAAGTTTTTTATGCCGATAATCAGGGCCCCTGGAATGGGTCCAGTTCGCTCAAGCCCCTCTCGCACGGCTCGTTCCAAGGCCACCCTGGAGGCTTTCGCTGGTACGACCTTGCGGCGGCAAAAACAGCGATGGGCAAACGGCCCACGGAGCCCAAGACCAATAGTCGCTGGGTCGCGGAGCGGCCCAAGATCCCAGAACTGGTGCCCTCGGCGATCGTGTTCCCGCACGGGATACTGGGCAACTCCACTTCCGGATTCGCCTACGATAGTAACGGCAAGTTCGGCGCTTTCAAGAACCAGTTGCTTGTCTGCGACCAGACTTTTTCGGTGGTCAACCGGGCATTTCTCGAGAAGGTGAACGGCGTTTACCAGGGGGCTGCGTTCTCGTTTTTGAAAGGCTTCGGCTCCGGGAACATCAGCTCCTATATGCACCCCAACGGCACCCTCTTTGTCGGTGGTACCGACCGCGGCTGGGGCGCCCGTGGCGGCAGACGTTTCGCGCTCGATCGCGTCACCTGGAAGGGCAAAGTGCCGTTCGAGATACATGAGATGCGCGCCAAGCCGGATGGCTTCGAGTTGACCTTCACCCACGAGTTGGATGCCGTAAGCGCCGGCAACCCCGCCTCCTACAGCATGAGCGCCTACACCTACATTTACCGCTCGGATTACGGCAGCCCGGTCGTGGATAAACTGACCCCGAAGATCGTGGGTGTTGAAGTCACCGGTTCGAAAACAGTACGTGTGACCTTGGACAAGCTCATCCACGGGCACGTTCACGAGTTGCGCGCCAAAGGCGTCCACTCGGCCATGGGTTTGCCGATACTGCACCCGGTTGGTTACTACACCTTGAACGAAATCCCCCCCGGCGAGCTCAATTAACCGCTTGGCCAAGCGGATGGGCGACAACCTACGGAATTGGCGGGAAGGGGGAGCGCCTATTCTAAAACCCGTTTCAGCCATGCTCGGAGATATTTGCGAGCTGGACTGTTGCGGAGAAGCCATGCGTCATTGTGGTTGCGGAAGCCGGTTTTGGCGAAGGTGAGGTTTGCCTTGATGCCGGTGGATTCGATCCATTTTTTTGTCGCCGCGAGGTTGAGTTGAGAGCTGGTGACTTCGTGGCAGATGAATTGCGGGCGCTTGGCCAAGCGCTTGAGCCGGGTGAGGGCGGAATCGCGGTCAGAGGCCGGGTAAGGCCAAGTGGCGATGCCGTCATAGTGGCTGTACGGAATGAAGGCCCGCCAGAGTTTGGCGGTTTCGTCGTCGTGCAATCCAAGGTAGTTGCAGGCGATGGCACCGCGTGAGAATCCGCAGAGGATCACGCGGTTGGTGTCGCCTCCGTATTTTTCGCAAATCCACGGGACGGCTTTGTTGCAGTAATCCAACGTCGGCCGCGCGGTGCGATTTTTGGAGTCACCCCACCAAGTGAGGGCAATGTTGTCTCCGGTAGCGTTGAGGTATGGCAGGCAAACCCAAATGAAGCCGCGTCCGCCGGAGATTCCGTAACCCATATTGCTGCCCTCGGGTCGGCCAGTGCTAATGTCACCGTAGGCTCCGCGGTAGTTGTTCCCGGCATATTCGATGAGTACCGGGTAGCGTTTGCCTTTTACCCAATCAGTCGGCAGATAGGTGACATGGTAAACGCCAGTCTGCTCGTAGTCGGGTATGGTTTGCTTCACTCGCTTGCCGATATCCGGTTGGCCGGTTTCCAACTTGGGGATCGTGAGGTCCGGCTCGACTGAGCGGATATCCATTGCCTCTGCGTGAGCCAAGGGTAAGGCAGCAGCTAAGCCAAGTAGGTTGAGACTGGTTTTTGTGGGAAATAACGTCACGACGAAAGCAGCGCTTGGTCAAGCTTGCCTTTTGTAGTAGACGGATAAAAGCCGACATTTGTTGCAAAATATCCGGTTGCAATCGGGATGAGGTGTGGTACTTTCCTCCGCCCGCTTCTCGGCGGAGGGACGCCAAATCGTTTATTTCCAAAGAAAAATGTCACAACATCCTAGCTTGAAAGTCGGTGGTGCCGCTGAAGCCAAGCGCACCGTGCTCACCCGTTACGAGCGGGTGGAACTGCTCCGCAAACGCGGTGAACTCAAGGAGGGCGACCGCATCACCGGCCTGAAAAAGACCAAGCCGGAGGAATAATCGCCCCCGGTTCCAAGGCTTGCCCGGCCTTGTCTCCACCGCACATTCTTTCCCGGCGGTGACGATACGCCTCCAAAAATTCCTCTCCGAGGCCGGAGTGGCTTCGCGCCGCGAAGGCGAGAGGCTAATTCTCGCTGGCCGCGTCACTGTCGATGGCCAGATCGTCCGGCTACTTGGCACAAAGGTTGATCCTGCCAGGAACGAAGTGGCGCTGGCCGGCCGGCCGCTCAAGCCCTTGGCCAAGCGCTTCGTCGCGCTCAACAAGCCTCCCAAGTTTCTTTGCACCCGCCGCGACACGCACGATCGCCGGACGGTGTTCGACCTGTTGCCGGCGGACTGGGGGCACCTTTTCACCATTGGCCGGCTGGACGCCGACAGCGAGGGGCTGATTCTACTGACCAACGACGGCGAGTTTTGCCAGCGGGTGTCGCACCCGAGTCACGGCCTGCTCAAGACCTATCGCGTAATTCTGGCCAAGCGGCTTGAGCCGAAGATGCTGAAAGAGCTTACGCTTGGCCTGCATGACAAGGGGGATTTCCTGAAAGCCAAAAACGTCCGGCTGCTCTCAGCCAACAACACCCGCAGCGAGGCGGAACTGGTGCTGGCCGAGGGCAGGAACCGCGAGGTGCGCCGAATGTTTAAAGCGCTTGGCTTCCGTGTGTTGCGCCTACAACGGGTGGCGGTCGGGCCGGTGAGACTGGGTGAACTGCCACCTGGCAAATGGCGTACGCTCAGCCGTGTCGAGATCGAGTCGTGCCTCAAGCCGCCCGTAAAATCGCCGCGAACTGCTCGGCGGAATTGACACTCGTGAAGGGACGTTTCACACTCGGCGTCCAATGAAACCACTTGGCCGTTTCCTCATCCCGCCGCTGGCTTGGCTCGTTGCCGCTTCAGGTTTGAGCGCAAAAGATGTTGTCAGCGAAGTCACCCCTCCCAAGCCGGGTACTGTCTCGGCGGATCGCGTCAACGTCCGTGCTCGGGCTAGCCTGATCGGCGAGCGCGTGACCCAGCTGCGAAAAGGCGACAAGGTGAGCGTACTGGCCAAGGTGAGCGTTGCCCCGCCGCGCAAGAACGAGCCGGTCGACTGGCTCAGGATCGTCATGCCGGCCGCCGGCCAGACCTGGGTGTACCTGGGCTTCGTCGAGGAAGGCAAAGTGACCGTCAGCAAGCTCAATGTCCGCGCCGGGGACGGCGAGCGGTTCAGCATCGTGGGTCACCTGGCTAAGGGCGATGCTGTGAAGGAAAAACGCACCGCAGGCGACTGGATTGAGATTGAACACCCCGTGGGCGCACATGCCTACATCGCGGCCAAGTTCATCGATGTTGGCGAAGCCGGCGAGGAGGCCAAGCCGGAGGAAACGCCCGAGGCCAAGCCGACCGACGTGAGCGAAACGGAGGGGCCAACAGAGATTGCCGAGGCCAAGCCGACGGAAGCCACCCCCGAGACCAAGCCGGTCGCCGAGGAAGTGACCGAAACAAAGGAGCTTGAGGCAACCAAGCCCGAGACAGCGGACGTCACCGAGGCCAAGGGCGAAACTGAAAGGACAACCGAGCCTGCGGGCTTGCCGGAGCCGCCGGAGCCGGAAGTCGTCGTAGTCGTCGAGGCCGGCGGCACCGAGGCCAGCGACACGCAAAAACTGCCGATGGGCAACCCGGAGGATGCCGAGGCAGCCAAGCCGGAAACGGTCCCTGATGTCACGGACACGAAATTGCCGGTGCCGCCGCCGCGCATCGTTACCCGCGAGGGTAAAATAAAGCGGCGTATTTTCCGCAGCCCGAAAGCCCCGAGCCGGTTCGAGTTGCTCAACGAAAATGGCCGGACCATCAACTACCTTTACTCGTCCGACTCCGGGCCGCTTAAGGCTGCCGACGGCGAGGATGGCGAGCCCATTACCTTCGAGCGACTGATGAGCATGCTGCGCAACCGCAAGGTCATCCTGACCGGGATTGAGGCCGTCGATCCGCGCTGGCCCTCGTTGCCGCTGCTCGACGTGCGCACGCTCAAAACGCTTCCCTGATGCCGGCCGATAACCTGATAGACGGCCGCGCGATCGCCCGGGAGGTTCACGCGGAGACCGAGTCCCGTGTCGCCACACTCAAGTCGGCTGGCGTTGAACCGGGCCTTGTGTTCGTCCGCGTCGGGGAGGATTCGGCATCAAAGGTTTACGTTGGCATGAAGGAGCGCACCGCGGCCAGGCTGGGCATTCGCTCAGAGACGACCGTGCTGCCGGAGGACACACCGGAGGCCGAGTTGCTCAAGTTGCTCGCGAAACTCAACGCTGACTCCAGCGTGCATGGTGTGCTCGTGCAGGCACCGCTGCCGCGCCACATCGACGAGACGAAAGTGTTCTCCACCGTGTCGCCGTCGAAGGACGTTGATGGTTTTCACCCGGTAAACGTCGGCAGGCTGATGCTCGGCGAGAGCGGTGGCTTTGTGCCGTGCACACCGGGCGGCGTGCACGAGTTGCTCATCCGCTCCGGCACGCCGATCGACGGGGCCGAGGTGGTCATCCTCGGCCGCGGCAACATCGTCGGCAAGCCGATGGCGGCGATCCTTTGCCAAAAGTCCGGGCGTGCCAACGCCACCGTCACCCTTTGCCACTCGCGCACCCGCAATGTGGTGGAGCATTGCCGCCGGGCGGACATCGTCGTGGCGGCGATTGGCATGGCGCAGTTCATCAAGGCCGACATGGTCAAGCCGGGCGCGACGGTGATCGACGTCGGCGTGAATCGCGTCGATGATCCCGCCGCCGAAAAGGGCTACCGACTTGTTGGCGACGTGGACTTCACCGCCGTGCAGCCGATTGCGGGCAAAATCACCCCGAACCCCGGCGGCGTCGGCCCGATGACGATCGCTATGCTCATGCGCAACACCGTTCGCGCCGCCGTGCAGCAAACCGGTTCCGACGTCCAGTAGATTTCAGACAGAATGCAAGCCTCCCGAATACTCCCCGACCTGCAATGCTCTGTGCTGTGCGAAGACGTGCGGCAGGAGGTCACCGGCAACTTCATCGCGCTGGGCATCATCGGCGCCATCCGCGTGCCTAAGCTGCCGGTCGTTGCCGCCAAACTGTGCGTGTTCACCCGCTGGGTCGCCGGCGTGGGCGAGTTTCACGAGAACATCCGACTCATCGGGCCGGATCAGGAGACGGTTGTGCGCAAGTGCGAAACCAAGTTCATCCTGCAAGATCCGGCGCATCATGCGACCAACATCGCGGTGTTCGCCGGAACCAAGTTCGAAATGCCCGGCGTGTATACGGTCGAGGTGATCGTGGACGAAGTGATGAAGCTGCGCTATCCGTTGCCGATTGTCATCGTCGAGCCTCCCGGCGCGAAGAAGCCGCCCGAGGAAGATCCCGAGGGTCCGAAGGAAAACATCTAGCCGCCGCGCTTGGCCAAGCGGGGTTCGTTCAGCATGATTTCAACGGAGCAAGCCAAGGAGTTGCTGGGCGCTGAATTTCCCGGCTGGGGCTCGTTCACATTTAGCCCAATTCCAGGTGGTCTCACGAATCAAAACCTCCTCATCGAGACCAGCAGCGGTGAAAAATATGTCGCCCGGTTGCCGGGGAAGGACACAGGGTTGTTCGGCATCAACCGGCAAACCGAACACGCGATCTCGCGGGTGGCCTGGAACATCGGCATCGCCCCGGAGCCAGTGGCCTTCATAGCCGGGCATGAAATACTCGTCACCCGTTTTGTGGAGGGCGTTCCGATCGAAACGAACAACTCCGCTACGATCCGGGAAGTGGCCAGGCTGCTTCGCCGGCTGCACTCGGCGCCGGAGGTTCCGGGCACGTTTGATTTGCCGTCGGTGATTGAGGAGTACATCTCAACCGCCAGGCGGTTCAACGTCACTCTGCCCGGCCAACTCGGCGAGGCGCTGGAATATTCAGGCAAAATCATCAACGCGATTGGGCGTTGCCCGAGGCAAATGGCTCCGTGCCACAACGACCTGATTGCGGCAAATTTTTTGCAGAGCCAAGACCGGCTCTACCTGTTGGACTGGGAATACGCCGGCATGGGCGATCCCTACGTTGACTTGGGGAATTGCGCGGTCAACTTCTGCATGGACGAGGCGGGTTGTCGCACCCTGATGGAATCCTATCTGGACAGGGAGCCGAGTGCAGCGGAAATGGCTCAACTACACCTGCTGCGGGTGCTGTCCGACCTACGTGAGGCGATGTGGTCCTACGTGCAGGTGGGCATCTCAACGCTGGACGTGGATTTCCATGCCTACGGATTGAAGCATCTCGACCGTTTTCTGCTCAATGCCAAGTCTGACAGTTTGAAAACCTGGCTTGGTGCGGCTGGTCATTAGCCGGTCAGTGGATCGACTCTCTGTTTGTCGATGTGAATCGCAATCTGTCGTTTCTTCAGTTCGGCGAACACCACCTTGGGATCAAACGCCAACTCCGGGGCGACGACTCCCACGGCGCCAGCCTGGCCATTGAGAATTAATTGAGCGGCAATGGACATGGGGATTCCGACCGATCGTGTGTAGGCGCGGAGCTGTTCCCAGCCGGCGACTGATCCATCAGAGGCGGGGTGGGTGTTTGTCAGGGTGTAGCAAACCGGTTTGCCGTCCTCTGTCCCGGTGACCTCAACGTGCAGGGCATACCCGTACAGCTTCGTCTTGGTTCCCTGTTCGGATTGCAGCAGATAACTAGCGATGGCGTCCATCACACCCACCTCGGCTCCCGCCACATTGACGGTTTTGTTCTCTAGAAAACCCCAGTCATAGAGGGCGCGCAGCAACTGCATGTTTGCCGGCGGCCATGTCCCGCGCACTTCGACTAGCCGGACTCCCTTCTCCTTGAAAGACTCCGGTATCGTCTGGGTTTCCGCGTGGGGAATGATGTACTGCGTGTGAGTCCCGAACGGCTCTGGCAGCGTCACATCCAACGGGCGCGCGAATGGTTCAACTTGCTTGAACTCACCGTCCTCAAAAACGATTCGGCTTTCTAGTTCCGGCTCATACTCGATACGGGTCGTTTCAGTGATCGCCGGAGAGAAGGCAAACGGTCGGAACGCCCCGTGGCTGATGCGAATGGTCTCGACTGTTTCCAGCCGGTCATGCGCATAGCAGGCCATCACGTTGGTGATGCCCGGTGTCATTCCGAACCCCGGCACGTAGGTTTTGCCTGCCTCGACGAACGCATCATGAAACGCGAACTCCGGCCCGGTTCCGTTCAGGTTCACACCGTGCACACCCGCCCTCGCGATGCACAGGGTTGACTCGTGGTTGATGGAGATGGGCGTGCCGTCCATGACAAGATCGTAATCCCGCATCAAGCTAGCGGTTTGGTCAGTCTGGAAAACGTCGGCTTTGACAAAGTCAACCCTGTCGTCGTCCAACCAAGCGACGACTTCGCATCCCCGGGCCTCGTCGGTGTCCCCGATGGTGACCCGGGTGATTTTATCGGATTGAAGGAGATCAAGAACCGATTCGCGGCTTATTTTACCGGCAGCACCGAGACAGAATATTTTCATTGGGAAAGAGTGAGTGCAGCCTTTTGGCCGCTTGCCCAAGGATATCGACCGGTAGGTGCGAAAACAAATGGGAAAGGATTTTTGTTAACGACCGGTTGGTCAAGCAAAGTGGCGTTCAGGCAAGAATCCCCTTCACCAGGCCAAAAAAACTTTACAGAAGGCACGCATCAAGCAAGCAACCCAGGTAGTATGCCTGTGCTCTCAGCATAACGTTTCTGTTTCAGTCCCATAACCTGTGCTTGTGTCAGCCAGAGATTGGCTAAGGGGGTGCCGCCTTCGTTTTTTTGATATTGGCCGTCCTTTTTCGGAATGGGACCGGAAGTGACAGAGAGGTTAAGGTGCTTTCCGGTAATCAGTTTTCCGCCACCGGAACCAGCCAGTATGATCGGCAAAGCGCTGTATTGGTGAGTGGCGCCGTCGCCGAGGCCGGAGCCATAGGTAAAAATTATATTATCTAAAAGAGTTGTGCCATTGGCTTCCTCAATATTATCCATTTTTTCGGCGAGGTACGCGAACTGCTCCATGTGAAATTGGTCAAGCTTCAGCAAATCTTCAACAAATTTGCCCTGATTGTGGGACATTCCATGATGGCTGCGTGGCTTGTCGAATAGAGTTTCGTACAGGAAGGGAGTGTTCCATCGTTCAGGGCCAACCATAAAAGTGGCAACGTTTGTCAGGCCGGTTTGAAGTGCCGTTACCATAAGATCACCCATTAGTCGGATGTATTCGCCACGCGGCAAATGCGCCTCAGCCGGCTCCTCAAGTTTCACATTAGCAAGCTTGCTCTTCATTTGTTCAAGCCTGTCCATTTGTTTCTCAATGCCCCGGATGGAATCGAAGTATTCATTAAACTTCTGTTGGTCCGAGTAACCCAGTTCGCGTCGCAATGAACGCGCGTCTTCCAGGACGAGGTCAGTGATGTTGCGGTAGGCTCTTATTTCCTGGGTACCAAACAAGCGACGATACGCCTTACGTGGGTCGCGCATGGACGGCGCCACATGGCTGGTTCCATACCATGAAATATTATCAAACTGAATTGATTCCAAGTTGTCCCTATGGCTGTTGCAGCTAAACTCAAGTGTTTGGAAGGGCGTATTGCCACCGATAGAGTCGGCCACCAGATGATCTAAGGTGCGCGATTGTGGATACGGCGATTGCGTCACCGAAAACGGGCTGGCGCTGGTGAGGAAGCATGAGGCACATTGTGCGTGTACATCTGTGCCAGATTGAAAGACTCGGTCCATACCGGTGATGAGCGTGACCTTGTCTTTTACCTTCGCAAGCGGTTTCATCGTTGGGGTCAGCTCAAGTGGCCGTAGGCCGACAGGAATTCGTGCGTCGTTTGAAAGCGCCTTGCGGTTGGAGGTGAACTTGGGAACGGCCGCATTCGCCTCGCCCGGGAAAAAGCCGCGCCGCACTACGCCGATGGGTACATAGAACCATGCGCACCGCAGGGCTGTAGCCTTAGTTTGGGCCGCCTGCCCAAGGCTCTCCAGCCAAGGTAACGCCAAGGCAGCACCCCCTATTCCATGCAAAAAGGATCGTCTTGAAGTGTTCATCATTTATTTCAGTGAAGTTTTTTTATTCTTTTTGACGGGCTTCATTGGTGCCGCACTGGCCCTACTAATAAAGGGCGCACTTTGGGTCACCTCATGAATCAACTTTTGCATATTGTAATCTGTGTCAACAGTATTAGAAACAATCCGATCAAGAGCTGGAGTATCGGTCGCTGCAATTTTACGCCCTAGAGCATAGGAGAGCATATGGGAGGCAAAGGCTCGGGTAAAGCGATCCTTCTCTGCCAAGATAGCATCCTTGAATTCCAACACATCGTGAAAGCTATGTTTCTGGAACAGAACGCCGGCAGGATTCACCTCCTGCCCGTCTTCATACCGGTCACGCCATCGGCCAACAGGATCGAAATTCTCCAGAGCAAAACCAAGAGGATCGATCTTGGCATGGCAACCAGCACAGTCTGCTCGTTCACGATGTGCTGCAAACCTTTCACGCAAGGTTAGTTTTCTTCCCTTTAATTCCTGTTTGCTTAGTTCCGGCACATTGGCTGGTGGCGCTTCGGGCGGTGCATTGAAAATCACAGCGGAAACCCACGCTCCCCGCGTGATGGGCTTGGTTTGATCTGGACCTGAGGTCATGGTCATTACCGCTGCAGTGGTAATCACGCCGCCTTGCCGGCGATCGGTTAACCGCTGGCGCTTAAATTGCATCGTTACTGGTCCGCCGATCTTGCCGTTTGGCTCTTCGCCATACCAATTGCGCAAGCGTGCGGATCGGTAGGTAAACTCGGAGTCAATCAATTCAAGGATCGATCGGTTCTCGATAAGGATCGCCTCAAAAAGCAGCAAGGGTTCCATCATCATGTCCATGCTCGTGCGGTAGTTCGGTGCTGCATAATAAAAATCTGCATAGATTTTTTCATCGGGCAAGGACGACACAATACGTTCCAGTTGCAACCATTGCGTAGGGAAGCTATCACAAAATCGCTTTAGTTTAGGGTTCGCCAGCATGCGGTTGACCTGCTGCTCCAACATTTTGGGTTCGGACAACCTACCGCTACCGGCGACGCGTTGCAGTTCGTCATCCGGAATGCTTCCCCATAAAAAGAATGATAAACGAGAAGCTAGTTCATAACCATCCAGCTCCTCGATTCCATCGGTTGAGCCTGACTGGTCGTACAGATAAAGAAAACGCGGCGATGATAGCACCGCCGATGCCGCTCCTTTCATAGAGTCGGTAAATCCTAAACCCGACTTAATCTGTGCAGAGACATGCCGCACGTAACGCTCCAGTAACCCCTCCTCTACCGGGCGGCGAAATGCTGTTGTTAAAAATCCGCGCAATCGTTCTCGAATGACAGAATCTAGATCCGTCTCATTCGGTGGTGGTATAAAAAATGTTTGCCAAATACCGATGGTGCTTTCATCAAAATTCGGGCTCTGCACGATCCGGCGACTAAGTTTGAAGAACGCCTCCATCAACATTGGCGAGAGCGAAAGATGATCGCCACGATTATCGAAGCTATTCTCCGCACGTAGATCCTGAGGGAACGGCCCCACACCAGCCAATCGGGGCTCGATAAGCGCCGATTTACCCAATTGTCGACTACTAACCGTGACCGAGTCAGGCATCTTTTTCATCTCGGCACGAAAATAACCGGAGCGATCTCGCATCATTCGTTCCGGCAATGCAAACACCGAGACGTTGAGCTTAAACAAATCCTGGACAGCGTTGTTGTATTGAAAACGGTTCATACGCCGGATGGGAGTAGCAGCGAATTCTTTGTCAGTGGCGGCAGCCGCGTGCAGCAATTTTCGCAGCTCTTGTATCGCTAACGCTCGGTCCTTTGGCTTCAGTGCAGGCTCCTTTTCCGGAGGCATTTCGCGTTTGTCCAGCATCTCGATGATCGCATGCAACAGTTCCAAATCTGACGTTAAATCGGCAGCACTTCGAATCTTCAGAAGGTTGACTTTCCCTTTGACCTTGCCGTCTTTCCCGTGGCACTTGATACAGCTTTGCTGAAAGAGTTTTAGCGCTGAATTTTCTTCGGCTGCCTGCCCCACGCATATCAAAAATATTGCCGCAGCTGATGTGATTAGCAGGTGTTTCATTCCTCTTCAGCTTTCAATTCATCACCCATTTAGTTGGCTCGCTTGTGGGCGACAAGCTATCCCATCAAGCCCGGAATGCTGCAAGCCGAAAACCACTGAGCCAGTTAGTGGTGTCCCCGGGCCGGTGAAAACCTGTGCTGGCCCAGTTCCCCCAAAACCGTGCCTTCCCATTCTGATCCATTCGGGCAGCGATATGCTGATTGAGGGATTCAAGGTTTTCATCCGGGTTAGTTGTCTACCTATCCACGCTTGGCCAAGCGCTTAGCCATGTGGCTTTGCGCCGTTAGGATGCCTTGACTGGGAGGCGGGGTCGGGGGAAGGATGCCGGCTGTAACCTGTTTTGGGCGAGTCATGCCGTACTTCTCTGATTACTTCGGCCGGCGGCCAGTTTTTTTGCTGATGCTGCTTTTCAGTTTATCACTTGGCGCAGTCTCATCGCTTGGCCAGTCGGCTGACTTGGACAAGGCTTACCGGGCTGAGGTTCGGCCGTTACTGGATCAATTCTGTTTTGACTGTCATGCGGACGATGACGCTGAAGCAGACATTGATCTTGATTCGTTCCAATCGGCCGACGATATCCGGCGCAACACAAAGGTTTGGATCAAAGTCGATGACATGCTCTCGAGCCGACAGATGCCGCCGAAAAAATCCGATCAGCCGAGCGATGCTCAACGCGTGAAACTGCAAAAGTGGGTACACGCTTTTCTACTCGAGGAAGCCAAGGCTCGAGCGGGCGACCCTGGGCAGGTCGTTCTTCGGCGGCTAAATAACGACGAGTATAACTACTCCGTCCGAGACCTTACCGGAGTTGCCTCGCTGAATCCGACCCGCGAGTTCCCGGTCGACGGTGCCGCGGGTGAAGGGTTTACGAATGCCGGTGATGCGTTGGTGATGTCGCCCGCGCTCGTGAGCAAATTCCTTGATGCTGGCAAGGAGGTTGCGCAACACGCGGTATTATTACCGGACGGCATCCGGTTTTCGAAATACGTCACCGAACGCGATCGTGCTGACGACTTGATGAATAGAATCCAGAGATTTTATGCGAAGTACATGGAAACAGGCAGCAACGCCGGTGACAATTGGGACGACCCCGCAGAGGCCAAGGCGAGTGTGATCAATCGCAACGGCAGTATTCCGATTGAGCATTATTTCGCCGCGACGCTGGAGGAGCGTGATGCCTTGGCCAAGGGCGAAAAGTCAATTGCGGCAGTCACCGAGGCGCGTGGACTCAATGCGAAATATCTCGGCCTGCTGTGGGAGATGCTCAATCGAAACAGCAACCCGGATGGTTCCTTTTTGCTTAACAATATCCGTAAGCGTTGGCGGGCGACAAGGGATGGCAACCATATGCCGATCGTGGAGGAAGTTCGGCGGTGGCAACAGGTTCTATGGCGATTTGATCCGATCGGTCATATCGGTAGGGCAGGCGGGCCAACGGCGTGGATGAACCCGGAAAATATGATACGCACGACCGCGGATTTCAATTTAGAGCTCAAACGGTCAGCAGACGGGAGCGATGTGTTAGTTTACCTCGCCGCCAGCGATGTGGGAGATGGGAACGAGCACGATTTTGTGCGTTGGCGCAATCCGCGCCTGGTGGGTGGAGGAAAGGCGGATCTCTCGATGCGGGATGTACCGGGCCTGGCCAAGCGCCTGGCCAAGTTACGCCGCAAGACTCTGGACAATACAGCCAAGTTCCTCGCCGCGGCCGCGGAGGTCACCAGCGACGAACCGGACGTTGCCGCCCTGGCCAAGCGGCATGGGGTGGATGCCGTTGCGCTCGGTGCCTGGCTGGATTATCTGGCGCTTGGCCGCGGAGGACCGGTGGTGATCGATGGGTTGTTCACTCGGAAAATGCTAAACAGTGGTGGTTACGATTTTGTGAACGGTTGGGGAACCCCCGGTACCCCGTCCGTGGCGGCTAACTCGTCCGACTCGGAAGTACGCATTCCCGGCACAGCACGGCCGCATACGGTGGTGGCGCATCCGTCACCCACGGCATTTGTTGCAGTTGGCTGGCGCAGCCCGATCGATGGCATCGTGTCGGTGTCGGCCAAGATCGCCGACGCGCACAGTTGCGGCAACGGCGTCGAGTGGTGGGTGCAGTATCGGACCAGTCGGAAGGTGGGCAATCTCGGGCACGGCGAATTCGAGGTGAACGGCTCCTCGGGGATGACCGCCAAAACCGTGTCAGTGCAGGAAGGAGAGGTGATCCTGATCGCTATTGGGCCCAGGCAGGGCAATCATTCGTGCGATCTGACACAGATCGACATGACTATCACCGAGACTAGCGGTGGCAAGCGCGTGTGGGATGTGGCCAAGGACATTTCCGGGAACATCCTCGGGGGCAACCCACTGAAAGACAGTCATGGTCATGCCGGAGTCTGGTATTTTTTCAGCGGCAACGTCGCGGACGTGACCAAGGTGTCCGGCGGTTTGATGACCGTGCCGACCGGTTCGCTGCTTTCGAGTTGGAAGGCTGAGTCGAACCCGGCCAAGCGCGCCGGTTTGGCCAAGCGCATCGAGGCAGTGGCCACAGGCGCAGAGATCCCCGGCCCCGGCTCGCCTGACGCGATACTGTTGCAGCATCTCCAAAAAATCTCGGTGCCCAGGCGTTTTGACAGCGTGCTTAAAACGATAGTGCCAGACGAGCGGTTTGGAAAACATCCGCTTGGCCAACCGGTTGTTACGGCGGATTTAATCTCGAAGGCGCCGTCGATTGTCGAGTTGCGGATTCCGGCGGAGTTGGCCGACGGCCGAACGCTGGTATTGTCCGGCGAACTCGAACCGGAGCACGGCGAGAAGGGCAGTGTCCAACTGACGGCCAGCATGACCAAGCCGGCGGCAAATGAACTATCTCCGGGACGTTCCATCATCGTTGCGGCTGGCAGTGATTCGGAGAAGCGATTGATTGCTGGATTGGATGATTTTCGGGACCTGTTTCCTGCCTCGCTCTGCTATCCTCAAATTGTGCCGGTGGACGAGGTGGTGACCATTGCGCTTTACCACCGTGAGGACGAACCTTTACAGCGACTGATGCTCGATGAGGCTGGGAAAACCGAGCTCGACCGATTGTGGGACGAGCTGATCTATGTTTCCAAGGAGCCATTCAAGCTTGTAGTTTCGCATGAGCAGAATGCGGCCTTTGCCACGCAGGACCGGCCGGACATGGTAGTAGCCTTTGCCCCCATGAGGAATCCGATCCGTAAGCAGGCGAATGCATTCCGAAAACGGCTCGAGGCCGATGAGCCTAAGCACCTTTATGAGGTGCTGCAGTTTGCCGATCGTGCTTGGCGCCGGCCGTTGACAGGCGAAGAACAGGAGAATTTGCGGATGTTGTATCGTGGTCTGCGCGAGCGGGAAATTGCCCACGAGAAGGCGATTCAGTTGACGATCGCCCGGGTGCTAACTTCGCCGGCATTCCTTTATCGACGCGAACAGCCGGGAGGCGGTGCCAAGCCGGAGGTGGTTTCGAGCTATGAGCAGGCAGCTCGGCTCAGTTACTTTTTGTGGTCATCGTTGCCGGACAAGGAGTTGCGGCAGGCTTCGGAGGAAGGCGAACTGGCCAACGAAAAAACTCTACTGGCGCAAACACGTCGGATGCTTCGCGACTCACGCACACGGCGCATGGCCGAGCAGTTCGCCTGTCAATGGCTTCACATTAGCGGTTTTAAACAAAACAACGACAAGAACGTGAAGCTCTACCCGGAGTTTCCTGAATTGCGTGGAGCCATGTATGAGGAGTCGGTGCGGTTTTTCGAGGACATGTTTCGCAACAATGGCTCGGTGATCGATCTGCTCGACGCCGATCATGCGTTCCTGAACGAGCGTCTGGCCGGGCATTACGGCATTGACGGTGTGAGCGGCGACGAGTGGCGCAAGGTTGAGGGTGTGAAGGCCAGTGGGCGCGGTGGTGTGCTCGGCTTGGCCACGGTGTTGGCGACCAACTCCGGCGCGTCGCGCACGAGCCCGATCCTGCGTGGAAACTGGATTTACGAGACGCTGCTTGGCGAACGACTGCCGAGGCCACCAGCCAATGTGCCGGATTTGCCTGAAAGAGTGCCAGAAGGTTTGACCGCCCGCGAGTTGATCGAGAGGCACAGCTCTGAGCCCGGTTGCGCCAAGTGCCATGAGCTCATCGACCCATACGGTTTTGCGCTGGAGCGCTACGACACCATCGGCCGGTTGCGACCCAATTCGATCAATACCAGTACCAGCCTGACCAACGGCACTGTCTTTGAGGGCATCGACGGACTGAGGCACTATTTGGTCGGCGAGCGGCTCGACGATGTGCTGAAGCAGTTTTGTCGCAAACTGCTCGGCTACGCGCTTGGCCGTGAGGTGCAATTGTCCGATTTGCTGTTGCTCGAAGAAATGCAGCGGCGGCTCAATGTGAACGGCTACCGGTTCAACGAGGCGGTTGAAGCGATAGTCAAAAGCCCGCAGTTCCGAAAAATTCGAGGGCGCTTGGCTGAAAATGAGGGTTGATTGTTCCGCAGATCGTTTTAACACTAACCGGAGGACTGAACTTGAAATGAACAGAATGCATCACCAATTTTCCCGGCGTATGATGCTTCGTGGCTTGGGCGCGTCGATGGCGTTGCCGTGGATGGAATCGATGCGGGTGTGGGGTGATATCAAGCTCGACGCAAACGAGGCCAGCGAGGCGCCGACGCGCATGGCGATCCTGTTCTCCGGTTGTGGTTATCACCGGCACGAATGGTGGGCCAAGGGGGAGGGCAAGGACATGGAACTGGGCAAGGTGCTCTCGCCGTTGAATGATTTCCGCGAGAAGATGGTGTTCATCCGTGGCCTCTACAACGCCGAGGCGCTCAAGGGCAACATCCACAGTTCACAGACCGGCAACCTGCTCTCCGGGGCGCCGTTGACCTCGGGTGGAAGGATCAAATCCGGCACCAGCGTGGACCAGTTGGTGGCACAGCGCATCGGGCACCGGACCAAGCTGCCGAGCCTGGTGCTGGGCTGTGAGAAATCCAGCCCCGGCGTGCACAAGGATTACTCGCTGCTTTACAGTTCGCATATTTCGTGGAGCAGTCCGACTACACCCACCCCGCTGGAGGTTTATCCCGCGTTGGCGTTTGATCAGCTCTTCAGGAACAAGGCGCAGGCTGGCGACCAAAGCGTGCTCGATGCGGTGCTGTCTGACGCGAAGGGTTTGCGCCGCAACATCAGTCGGCTGGACCAGCAAAAGCTCGACGAATATTTGAACTCCGTCCGCGAAGTGGAGAAGCGCATCGAAAGCGCCGGCAAACGCGGCGAGATTCAGGGTTGGCGACCAACCCTTAAGAAACCGGACATGCCGCGCCCCAAGGACGGCTACCCGCAGGATATCGTCGAGCACATGCGACTGATGAGTGACATCCTCGTGCTGGCGTTCCAAACTGACACCACCCGCATCTGCACCCTGAAGCTGAACAACGACCACGGCACACTGCGTTTCCCGCACCTTGGCGTCGATTACATGATCCACCATCTGCTCTCGCACAGCGACACGGACGACTGGCTAAAGGTGAATCAGTTCTTCATTGAACAGATGGCCTACATCGCACGTAGGCTCGATGGAATTCAGGAGGGTGAACGCACCGCACTCGACAACACGATGCTGATGCTTTGCTCCAGCATGCTGACCGGCGCTCACGACGCCACGCAGCTGCCGGTGGTCATGCTTGGCGGAGGTGGTGGACGAATCAAGGGTGGCCAAAATCTCAACTACCTTGGGAAGCCTGATCGCCAGATGTGCCGGCTGTTCCTGAGCATGACGGATAAAATGGACATCCCCTTGGACACCTTCGGTGACGCCACCCAGCCCCTGGATGAGGTGTAACGCTTGTCCAAGCATGGCGTTGGTGCGACTGGTGAAGATGCGACTGATATTGTTCGTTGCCATTCTGGCAGCCGGCTTAGCCAAGCTGCAGGCGGGGCCGCTTGAGGCGGATGTCCACCTGACCTTCCCGCTGACGAAGCAGAAGATGCTTGGCATCTATGTCGATGCACGTTTGTACGAATATGACCCGTTCCTTGCCGATGCGCCGGCGACGCTGGTGGATCAGGTGGAGTTCGAAGGCCTTGATCTGAGCACCAAGGCGCACTCGCTGCTCGACCTTCATTTCTCGGCCAAGCGCAAAACGCGGATGAACTACTATGTGTCGATTCGCGCTTATGCCGCAAAGGGCGGCACGCAGTATTATTTTATCGATGGCTTCCAGAAAATCTTCGAGGGCGTGGACGAGGATGAACTGGACATCGAGTTGGCCACGCGCCTGGCTAAAAAGAATCCAACCGATGATCCAGTGATTGTTGGGCATGGCGGCGGTAGCGGGGAAGCCGCAGGCAAACTCATCGGCATCCATCGCGCCGTGGAGATCGAGTGGGAGGGCACGGAGGGAGCGGCGTTTCTGCTGCAGAAATCGTCCGACCTCAAAAACTGGGAGACGATCGAGACGTTGATCGGTGCCGGTGAAAAGGCGTCCATCTTCCTGCGTATCGCGGGCCGGGTGCAGTACTGGCGGCTCCACCGCGATTAGTTTGCACGTCTACTCGAGGCTCGATCCGGCTTTACAAGGCCAAGCGGTAAAACCACACTGCCCAGCCGGTCTGCCGGTTGCAGCCGTTTCCTTTCTTACAATTATGAGCATCCGAATTCTTTTTTCCGTGGCGCTTGGCTGGGCTGCGCTTGGCCAGGCGATTGCTGGCGACAAGCTGGCCATCGAGCGCGTGCCTGAAGCCAAGCCGCGCAACGTTGTTTTCATCCTGACCGACGATCATCGCTACGACGCGATGGGCTTCATGGGGCATCCGTTTTTGAAGACGCCGCACCT
>ERZ651768.1186-NODE-1186-length-19325-cov-3.798057_pt1 | contig 19325 bp, 18 predicted proteins | sample MGYA00514754_ERZ651768 | MGnify/ENA metagenome assembly ERZ651768
TTCCATCTATACAGTATTGTATGAATATTACAGCATCTTTAAAATATCAATATATTGGTTGTACCAATGAAAATGCAGATAATTACAATGAAATGCAAGGTGAATATGCTGACTCAACTATCTGTGAAAACTTTGAGGGGGACTGGAATCTTACTAATGACGGAACATATCTATGCGAATGTGAAGGAGGTGAATGCCTGGAGTGGAAAGAAACATTCGTTGGATTCAAGGTTATTGTTTTGCCCAACCCGGGTGTAGGAGTCCGGGCGGTATGTGTTGAACGGGTTCGCAGAACCGTTTTGGTTGTCGATGGAGCCGGTTGCGTGGACAAAAATTCTATGAATCGGGGAGGGCTGGCTCTGATGGGCAATGGACCCTTCCTTGAAACATTGCTGGTATGCCGCTGGGTTGGCTGGAACGGTTGGGGTGCTTTCAGTGTCGTTCCCTTCTCAGGTTTCGAGGTTTCCTGTTGAGTTGCTGCCAATGCATTTTCCCGATTAATTTTCTGGATGGGCTTAGTTTTTTCCGGTTCCAGAAAAACATTTGCGATTTTTATGGGCGGGATTTCGGGTTTGGTGGTGGTTTTTTCCCAGGACAGGAATACCAAGCTGGCTATCAACAGGGTGTGAATACCCGCAGAGATGCCCATTGGGACTGATAATAAATTTCTGCCTGAATGCTTGAATGGCATAGCGTAAATTTGTTAAATACCCGTTAAAAATTTTTTTAAATTATTTCGATTGAAACCACTACTACCAAGACCAATAGGGATGCGACGAATATGAGTTTATGGCTTTGACTGACGTCGGATAATTCCAGTTCCCGCAAATTATCGCCAATGAATGGCTTGATATTGATTTTTCCCGAATAGAAACTTGTTCCTCCAAGGTGGATTCCCAGCGCGCCTGCCATGGTCGCCTCCAGAAACCCGGAGTTGGGGCTGGGGTGCTTGGAACCATCCCGTATCGCCACTGCCAGGGAAATTATGCCGCTCAGTCCGAAAAGGGCCGTGCTTATAGCAATGACAGGTAAGGCCAGTCTTGCTGGAAACCAGCTTGCAAGATCATTCAGACGGGCAGGAACCCAACCAAAGTCATGGTAGGTGTCACTTTTATATCCAAACAAAGAATCCATGGTATTGATGGCCTTGTAAGCAATCGCCAACGGGGCTCCTCCCAGTACGGCAAAAAATAAAGAGGCGATGATTCCATCGACGGTGCTTTCTGTAACCGTTTCCACAGTGGTTCTCACAATCTCATTTTTTTTCAGTTTGTTCGTATCCCGACCGACAATTTGCAGATAGAAATTTTAAGGCGTAAAAGTTTCAAAGGTTTAAAATTCAATTCCCTTCTGTGCGGGAATTCCCTGCTCTTTAAAAGGATGTTTGATCATCCTCATTTCTGTCACCAAATCGGCCATGTCTATTAACTTGTCAGATGCATTTCTTCCTGTGCAGACAACATGAACCTTTTCGGGCTTGTTTTTTAGTAACTCTAGAAACTCGTCCTCAGGAAAGAACTTGTAATCCAAAACATAGTTGATCTCCTCAAAAATGACCATATGATACTTACCGCCTAATAGTTTTTCTTTTGCGATTTCGAATGCTTTTCGGGCTGTGGCTTTATCTTGTTCGATGTTATTCGTGTCCCAGGTAAAACCATTGCCCATAGCTTCAAACTCAACATAAGGTGATAGTTTTTCAAAAGATTTGCGCTCACCAGCTTTCCATTGGCCTTTCATGAACTGCATGATGAACACATTCATCTTGTTGCCGGCAGCACGTAGGGCCAAGCCAAAAGCGGCGGTAGATTTGCCTTTACCCTCTCCTGTGTTGACGATGATTAAGCCTTTGCGTTTTTTAGGATCTGCTGGCGAAGATTTTCTCATAATAAGTTTTTTCGGTTTGTTAAAGGAAAACTATCAATACCGTGCCAGTTTATATTTGAAAAAAATGGGAGCATATAATCCCGATGGAGGACAAAGATTTCACCTTTCTTCTTCTTTTATTTACTTGAAACTATAAATAAAACCTGCATATCCACTTATACCAGCAGTTCCGAATGTTCCGATTTCTTCATAATCTTCGTTCAACAGGTTCTCACCTCTAAAAGTCAGAGCCAGATTCTTGTTGTATTTATATTTGAACGCGGCTCGAATGGTAGTGAATGCCCCCGTATTATTTCTTGAATTAGAGTCAAAGGTTTCACCCCTGACATAAATTCCCAGCAATGAGTTGAGCTTGTTATTCCAGTTATGGTTAAGGTTGGCTCGAAACTTGTGTTTTGCACGACGAATCGCAGGCCTGCGGATGACACTCTCAGCCGCATTATCTTCATCAATCCAATGATTGTTCCAGGTATGATTTATGGACACCGATAGATCTTGCGGGAGTTTGATATTAATAGCCGTTTCCAGACCCTGTGAAAAAAACTTTCCAAAGTTATCAGTTACAAAGCTTTCGTTAGATTGAATAAAGTTGGTGGTAACAGTATTAAAAAAAGTTAACCCTGCCTGTAAACGATTATTGAGAAAACCTTGTTTCAAGCCTATCTCAAAACTCTTGATTTTTTCAGGAATCAGCGAGGGGTTTGAACTTAAAAACCCGTCTACCGCAGGGAAATAAAGTTCGTCAAATGTTGGGGCACGAAACCCTGTTGCAAATGAAGTGTTTAATCGAGTACCAGTACTTTCAAAGTTATACCCACCTTCAAGTTTGTAAGTTAGAACATTTCCAAAAGCCGTGTTGAATTCCTTACGAAAACCTGCTGTCAAAATAAGTCGGTTTTGATATTGAAATATGCTCTGTAAATAGCCAGCATAATTGTCTACTAATGCATGATATCCCTCATTCACGCCGAATCCTTGGTCGGCAGATTCATGAGCCATTGCATTTTGATGTTCATATTCTACTCCGAATAGCAAGGATAAATTGTTGTTAAGGAAGACGTTATTTTGTAGGTCCATGGTTAAAGTCCGGTCCACCGAAACTGAGCGAGTCGTCACACCAATTGTAAGGGCATGTTTATAATATAATGATGGTGTTAATTTGACATCCCACATCTGGAAGAAGCAGTCTCCACAGCCAGAAAATGATGTTTTAAATGGCAAGGAGACAGAAAACTCGTCTACATTATTTGATGCACTTGAGTCGACTCTGTTAAACGAGTCGTCGAGCTCATCATTGGACTTTATATAGCGACCAACAAACTCCATATCTGTATTTTTGGAGAATTCATAGCCAAGGCGAGTTGAAATAGTTTTATTTATGGTGCCGTCACCGCCACCGCCTCCTCGAGGGGCCTGATCATTCACAGATGAAAACCCATCGGAATAAAGGTGTTGACCAAAAATTGAGTAACTAATATTATTTATTGAGCCAGAGGTTTGAATGGATTCTTTAAACGTTGCAAAAGAGCCTCCTTCAAATGTAAAAGCATGTTGCGGTTTTCCTTTCCCTTTTTTAGTTATAATATTTATGACCCCTCCTTTAGCATCTGCTCCCCATTGAATACTTTGCGGCCCTTTCAACACCTCGATCCGTTCTATATTTCCTGTGATTAGATCCCCCCAATCATAAGTTGTTGAATTTGGATTAACCCTTACACCATCTATAATAGTCAAGGTAGAGGAACCTCCTTGTCCTCTAATAAATACGCTAGTTTGTCCTCCTAAGGAACCAGATCGCGCCACATCCAGACCAAGCTCACCTCTTAATAAGCTTTCAACTGTTAAGTGCTGTTTCTTTTGAATATCCTCAGCTGTAATAATCGTAAGTGAGCCTGGAAAATTTTCTGCCGTGAATGTGTCGCGAGAAGATGTGACTTTTATTTCTTGTAAGTTTTCTATTTCTTCGGCGGTTATAATTTGTCCCAATCCTGTTGAAAATAGAATAGAAATAAAAAAATTGATTAGAATAAATTTTACTTTACCCACGCTTGTCTCCCTCGAGTTATAATTTCCGGCAGGTCTCCTGACTTGGGGCTATTACCTAGTCACCGCGCCTTCCCATCGTAGTTGATAGTGGCTGATTACTGCGGCTTTTGTTCCCTTCACAGTTGCGGGGCAGTGTTGGGCTCTCACCAATCTTCCCTTGACCGGACTTTAGTGAATTAAACTACTTGCTTACTGCGGTTTCCTTTCAATGGTTTCCATAACAATGGATGTTTTTGCTTTCATTGATTTATACCTGCCTTTTTCTTTTTAAGAGCCAAACGAAAAAGGGGCCTCCCAATATTGCTGTAATAATTCCTACCGGTATTTCTGTTGGTGCAAGAAGCATTCTTGCCAGCGTGTCACAGGCCACCAGAAAACTGGCGCCGAAAAGCATGCATGCGGGAATCAGTATTCGGAGGTCGGGGCCCACAAACAACCGGACGATATGGGGAACTATCAACCCGACAAAACCGATGGGACCGGAGGTCGCCACCACTGTTCCGGTCATGAGTGAGGCGGTGATGAAACCGACCTTTTGAATCCTGGGAACATCCACTCCCCGGCTGGAAGCGGAATGAATGCCGGTGCTGATGAGATTCAGGTCTCTGCTGATAATCATCAGGATGAATGTCCCCAAAAATACCATCGGGAAAATTGATAAAACCGTTTTATAGTTGGTGATATCCAATCCCCCCATAAGCCAGTGGATAATTCTAAAAGACTGACCGAAATCCGCAAGGTAATGAATAAACATCACCATTGCTGCGAAAAAGAAATTGGCGGTCACTCCGGCTAGGAGAAGCACTCCGGTAGGGAATTCCCCGTGACGGGACCTGACCAGACTGAAAACCAGAATAATGGCACCGAGCGAACCCAAAAATGCAAATAAGGGAACCATCGGAAGCCCTAGCAGGGAAACATGCAAATTCAAAGCAATGGCAATCACCGCTCCTAAGGCCGCGCCGCTGGAGACGCCTAATGTGAAGGGGGCCGCCAAATCGTTTCTCAACAAAGCCTGGAAAATGGCACCCGCTACAGACAAGGCGGCACCTGTTAAGGCACCGAGAAGGATTCTTGGAAATCGAACTTGAAAAAGGATGATAGCATCCGCATTGTTGGAAATATTTATAGTGTCAGAAAATGCCCGAGCCAAACTGATTTTGCTGGAACCGATGAGCGGTGTGACGCAAAGGGTAACGATGAATAATAAAAAAAATAGTGAAAGGGTCATTGAATAAGACCTTAAATTCATATCAGGGCACCTGAGATCAACGACTAATAACTGGATGGACCATTATGCTTCCATCTATAGTATTGGAAACCAGATCGACTTCTATGCCGTATACCTGCTCGAGAATGTTTTTTTCCAGGACCTGTTCGGGAGTTCCGTCACGCACAATTTGGCCTTCATTTAAAAGTATAAGGCGGTTGCAGAACTTGGAAGCGAGATTCAAGTCGTGCATGGCCATAATCAGAGTCATTTTATGTCCGGCATTGAGGTTTTTCAAAATACTCAGGATTTGAATTTGATATTTTAAATCCAGTGCGGCTGTGGGTTCGTCCAGGAGCATCATTTCCGGATTTTGCGCCAAGGCGCTGGCGATCATGACCCTCTGCTTTTCCCCCCCGCTGATTTCATTGAAATATCTGTCGGCGAATTGATAGGTCATTGTGGTTTCCATGGCACGCCGAGATATTTCAAAATCTTCCTCGCTTTCAAAAGATAATGGAGAAAGATAAGGATGCCGCCCCATCAATACGATTTCAGAAACTTTGAAAGGAAAAACCATAGGGTGGTCCTGGGGAATCCATGAAACGGACTGGGCGAAATGTTTTTTATTAATTCTTGATAGAAGGGATTCCTTAAACTGGATAGAGCCTGAATCCGGCTTTAGTATTGCTCCCATAATTTTTAGAAGGGTGGATTTTCCCGATCCGTTAGGGCCGATCAATCCGATAAAATCACTTTCCCAGATGGAAATAGACAGATCCCTCAAGACCGGCAAGGTTTCATAGGTGAATGAGATGTTTTCCAACTTCATCAATGCCGGGATCATGGGTTAGGGATTTCTTGAAAATTCGACTTTTCTGTTTGGACCTCAAATATTTCCGGATGTATGGCTTTGGAAAATCGATCTATAATTTTCAAAAGCCGTGGGCCTGGTATTAAAATATAATCAGCACCGATAAAATAAATTTGTTTGTTTTTAACAGCTTTGATCGTTGGGAATCGGTGCCATTCCTGAATCCTGAGATCAATTTCTTTTTGCGGCAAGTTTGATTTGGGGCCTGCTTCTATAATGATTTCCGGTGATTTTTCAATGATGTACTCCTTGGATAACTTGGGATACCGGGCTGGAGAGTTCCTGATAATATTATTTCCCCCGGAGAGTTCTAACAATTCGTTTAAAAATGTTCCAGGTCCTACTGCGTATAAATCCCGGGAAGGATCACTGCTATCCCCCAAGAGTAATAAAACTTCTTTTTTAGGTAACCCTTGCAGGCGCTCCTGATAAAAACCGATTCCCTCATTCAAGTGAAGGAGCAGGTCTTTTGCTTGTTCCTGACAATTCAGGGCCGTCCCAAGTTTTTTAATGGTTGCAAAAATTTCCTTTAAATTCCCCATGTCCACTTCGAGTGTGGTAATGCCCAGGCTTTTGGCGTTGCTGGCGATTTTTTGATTTCCGGACGAGTGAATGATCAAGTCCGGATTTAAAGAAACCACTGTCTCCATATTTGGATTGATCATGCCACCAATACTTGGGAGCTGACAGGCTTCCAGTGGGTATTTGCAAAAATCAGTTACGGCAACTACTCGGTCCTTTAATCCGAGTTCGAAAAGGGTTTCGGTGATGGAAGGGGAGGTTGAAATGATCCGCTTTGCTGGTTTGCTAACTGTGTTGCCTGCCCAAAGCAGGGATGATGGAGGAAAGACAACCCAAAGGCTAAGGAATATTACTGAAAATATCCTTGAGGTGACTCCAAGCATGAAGAACACTTGAATTCGATGCCCGTGAATCCGGAAATTATTATTAAGGAAAGAAAGTGAATTGAATGAAAATAATTTCACCGGAATATCCTCGTTCCAGCGAAATGAGGGGAGAAGCATGGAATTTAGCTTGACTTACCTCAGGCCGCGAAGGTTTTGTTAACAGGGTCAGAATCAGATCTTCTGGCTTCCGGATCATCCGAATTTCCGCGCCTTCCCATTTGAAAACAAACAGTGGCAAATTGCGGGATTCGTACCCGGATACAGCGGCGGGTCCGCGACGGATTCTAACCGTCTTTCCTGTGACCGACCCCAATAAGTTTATTAGATATTAGCAAAATACTTGTAAAAGTCAATCCACCCCCTATTGACTCTTTAAATCAATGGCATTTTTTCAAGCGTTAAAAAAGTCGCACAAGTCCTGCAGGTTTTCCGAGTTGATTTCGTGAGACTGAGTGGTTTCTTTGGACTCAACCTGGTGGCCATGACTTTTCATTTCCTCCAGAGCATGATCGGCCAGGAAAGAAGGAACAATCTCATCGTTGCTGCCAAATATGCCGAGGATATTAAGGGGCCCTTTTTTCTCAATAACCTGGTCTGGGAATTCTGGCAGGAAGCCACAAATGGAAGCTACTTTGAACAGAGAGTGTGTGCCCAGAATGGTATAAGTCAGGGAGGCGGCTCCTCCCTGGGAAAATCCCCATAGGCAGGTTCTAAGTTTTCTCTCAGGATTAATATTTGAATAATGTTGGTGTGCGGAATCTATGATTTGTGATGTATACGTGACAAAACTTTTTACTGTTTCATTTTGCCGGGGGCCGTCTTCCCACCAACTCCAAATGCCATCTCCCGCATTTACTTGTCCTTCTGGAAAAACCATCAAAGTGTTCTGAAGTTTTAAGCGGTTGCCCAGAACAAGTATGTTTTCAGGGGTAGAACCTGCACCATGAAAACCAATTAAAAGGTTTACCGGTTTTTTTTCGTCAATTTCTGTTTCCCCCAATATGACATTTTTATTGTTCCACTCAGTGGTTGAATATCTGGTGGTCATCACTCGGACTCTGCAAATTGTGATTGAATAAGATCTCCGGCCAGCGCTATTGCTTCTTCACGGGTGGCTATGCTGCCAAGCACTTGTGCTTTTTGGACGCAGTCAAGGATTTTAGCAAATAGTGGGGAAGGAGAAAGATGAAATTGATGAATTATATCTTCTCCATTCAGTAAGGGCTTTTTATTCATTGTTGGAAGAAATCGACGATAATAGAATTTAAATATGCTGTTGCAGAAAAGAGCCACCTCTCTGTCTATCAAATGGAAGGCTGAAATAAACAGGATTACAGAAGCCAGTAGTTCTTCATGAATCATTTTGATCAATTCGTACAATTCCGGATGGTCCAGCCCATGGCTTTCTTTTGAATACATTTCAGCCAAATACCAGGCCCCATTTAGGGTTTGGTCCATAAATTTGATTTCTGCATTGCTGGCTCGAATGTTCCAATCTTTGGCAACAGGAAACCCCGGATAAGGATTCTCTGTTGACCTGGTTCCTGTTTTTTCTTTTTGTTTTATCCCTTTAAGTAATATAGAGATCTTTAAAAGATATTGGTTGTTTAGAAAGCCGATTGCACTCAACTCATCTACATATTCGGGAAAGGTTTTTTCTGGTTCTTTTAATAGAGACTCCAGTCTTTGATAATGGGTAAATGTCTTTGAATAAATTTCATCTGGTATTGGAAAAAGGCTTCCCAAAATCCCGTAGCTATGCATGATCTCCAAAAGTGATATTGTGCACGGGGTTTTAAAAAATAAAGTCAGCTCGTGCCAAATTCTTTCCTGGGCGGATTCCATCAATGTGGTTTTATGAAGGGAAATTTTGATTAATGTTTCCTCATCAATTTCAAAACCAAGGGTTGCCGCGAAACGGAAGGCTCGAAGCATGCGAAGGGGATCGGATTGGAAAATAGGGCCTTGTAGTGCACGGATTTTTCTATTTTTCAAATCTTCCTGCCCTTTATAGGGATCAATGATATTTTTTCTTCCGGATAGGAAATCCGATAAGAGTTGACCCATGGCATTGATGGTGAAATCCCGTTGCGATAAATCTTCTTCGATGTTTTTTCCCTGTAAATCGGTGAAATCCAGATGCCGTTTTTGATCGAGGATAACGCGAACCGTCTGTCTGCCAGGGGTGTTATCCAGAGGAACGCATGTGAAATTAAGAGAGCGGGAAAAGCAACTTCCTATTTCTGCGGCATTTTCCCCAGTCAGATCGAAGTCGGTGCAGGGTTTTCGGGACAAATAATCCCTAAATGTGCCTCCAACCACATATAGTTTTTGGTTCTGGCTGGTGGAAAAATTCAAAAGCTCAAGCAGGATGGATTGGGTCGATGAATCCATGTATTGAAAGAAGTGTTGTTGATTAATGGTGATTTTATTGTACAGGAAATGGGGGGAAGGGCGGTTTTTTAAATCTTGCTGGGATACCTATGGAATAAGAAGAAAGATGTGATGGGAACGGGCCCGTAGGAACAGATCAAGCTTCCCATCCGGATGAGAGACGGACCTGTTTTGAAACAAAGATTCTTCCATCCCTTTTCATAAGTTGCAGATCGGTGTTGGTCAATGCTCCGATAATCTGCTGGAGATTTTCAGAAGGTTTGCTTTGTGGATCCTTGATTAAAAATGGGATCATTTCGTCAATAGAATCCCGGACCCGGTCACTTTCAATGATATATCCCAGATAGGCAATCTCGACTTCGAGGAATTTTTTGACCAGTTTAAGAAGATTGTCTCCAGCTATCAGATCTTTGCGGTTTCTCACTCGGTTTACCACGAGACCGGGAGTGAAATCATTGATTATTGAGTCGAGGCTCTCGGTATAGTTGGGAAAATGTTCCTTGAAATTTGAACGCAATAATCCGGTGGTGTAGGATTCCATATCGGCATTAATTGGATTGGAATGATCTACCATTTTCTGGATTTTCGGATAAGCTTGGAAAGCAAGCGATATCCTGCGAAACAGGGCAGACCGGATAAAGCTGAAGGTCTTCATGACAGAAGTCATTTCCGGTGTCGTCAGTACTACGCCTTGCGTGCTGATATTGAAGAAATCAATGACGTTGTAGTTGGTTCCCGGGCCCAAATCAAGGAGGATGGTATCGGCTTCCAGTTTCTTTATGAAAGAAATTATGGTGCCGATGGAATCGGAATCAATATTTGCGCTTCCGGGATTGTCTCCCGCACCGCTGACAAATTTAAGATTACTAATGCCAGTATCAAGAAGAAGTGTTCCGGGATCGATAATATCGTCATTAAAGAAATCCTGGAAGCCGTGGTCCGGGTTGCTGATACCCAATAAGGCGTGAAGGTTGGACGCGCCGAAATCGGTATCCATGAGAATAACTTTTTGTCCACTCAAAGCCATACCTGCCGCAAGATTGGTGCAGACAACACTTTTCCCTATGCCGCCTTTTCCGCCTCCTACCGCGATAATGTTAATTGGGTTTGTCATTGTGTTTATGCTTAGAATGTTCTGGGCTCCATAACAGGTTATTTATGTTTTTTCTGGTCTTTTATGAAAATAAACGATTCCAGCAAATCCATATACTTTTTGCTGTCCGGGGATACACCTGCGGATGTGCTTGTGTACCGTCTGGGTTCTGGCAAACTCTCTGAAGCATAGTCCGAAATTTTCTTTTCAATAGGCACTGGGGAACCCATAGTTTCAAGGGGTTGATAACGGTTTTCAAAACGTGTCTGCAAAAATTTAAGCCGATCTATCAGGCTGTCAGTTTTTTCTGGAGAAGAGTATTCTCTCTCTGGTTCCATAGGTAATGAGGGTCGCCCCGTATCCAATTCAGGTTCCGGTGTGTCCTCCAATTCGATTGATTCTGCTTCAAAAGTGAAATCCTCGGAAGTAACTTTCGGCTCACTATCAAGTTCATTCGATGAAATGTCAGATTCCGGTACAAAAGTAAAAGCTTCGGAAGAAACTTCTGGTTCTGTTTCATAATCATTGCCCTCGGGAATTCCTTTAGGCCCTGTCTCTGGTTCTAGACCACTTGTATCCAATTCAGTTTCCAAAGATGCCAAAATTTCAGAGTCTGAAAGCTCTGAAATTGGAGTGTCAGAAGATTCTTCTGAAAGGGGGGGCGCTTCGCTTTGGCTATCTGGAGAATCAGCATCACTGGCTTTGTCTTGTTCATCCCCGTCAAGTTCAGAATAGTTCGAGAAGGGGTCATCGGCGGACAGATCTTCATCCAATTTCATCAATTCTTCTTCCTCTTGGAGCTCTTTGATGGCCTCATCGTGGGAGGAGTCATCGAGACCGAGTTCTGAAGCAATATCATTTTCCTGTTTTTCCCAGTCAGGCTCCTCCGGCATGAATTCATTCAACTCTTTATCAAATTCGTTTTCCGTTAAAAGTGAACTGATAGGCTCTACGCTTTTTTCAAGGTCGATGATTTCTTCACCATCAGAGGAAGGTTCAGAAGGCTCATGTTTAAACTCCTCTAATTCGGCCTCAAAATCTTCTTCCGCTATATCTTTTTTCTCTATGTCATCAAGAACTTTCATATAAGTAGGTGGGGTGACTTCATTCTCTGCAAACAAAGGTTTTGCTGTATCATCATCCTGTTCGGGTTTAGGCCGACGAAGGCTTCTTGGATCAACTTCATCGTATTCTTCCTCCTCCATTTCTTCCATCAATTCATCGAGTTTGTGTTCGCGTTCTCTGGAGATGCTCCTGATTTTTATCAGACCATATGGGACAAGAAAGAGTGCGGCAAGGGAAATGCCCATATAGAGGGGATTGTCTTGGAGTTGAATAAGATAAGGTTTGAGGAATTTAAAAGCTTCTGTGTCTTCCAGACCGAATCGGGAATTCAGTTGAAACCAGATTTCTTTAAAAAACTCAAGAGCGGTTTGTAAATATTGTTCGATCATATTTATGGGGTGGGTTGGGGCCTAAGAGAAAGAGCGCGATGCAAGAAGCTTCTCTTTGGCAAAAAAGGATGTCCTTTTTCTAAATTTAGGGTTGCTTTTTTTGCCTGACCTGAGTCAAAAATATCCTGTTTTGGCATTTTCGCCTCAATAAAATACAAGAAAATTCCAAAGTCTCACCATGGTTTTATTCCGGCCTTCATAGTAGCACAATAATCCAAAAATGCAGTAGAATTAATTACTTGGAAGGTTTTTATAAGGCCTGTTAGATGTTATAATTGGGCACGTTTCAGGAATATTTTATTTTTGGAAAATATATTTATGGAAAAGTTGTCGGTCACAATCATTACCAAAAATGAGGAGAAGAATATTGCGAGATGCCTTATGAGTGTAAAATGGGCCGATGAAATTGTTGTGCTGGATACCCACAGTACGGACCGTACTGTGGAAATTTGCCGGCAATTCACCGATCAGGTTTTTTGCGTGGATTGGCATGGGTACGGTAAACAGAAAAATTTGTGTGCAGACCGGGCTAGCCATAACTGGGTCCTGAATATTGACTCGGATGAAGAGATCAGTCCGGAGGGGGCTGAGGAAATAAAGGAGGTTCTTCGGCGGGGCGCGCCCAAATATTCTGTATACCGTTTTCCGCGGAAAAACTTTTTTGCCCAACGCTGGGTCCGCTATGGCGGGTGGTACCCGGATCGAATATCCCGACTTTATGACAAAACGCAGGTAAGTTTTACTGAATCCCAAGTGCATGAAAAACTTGTTCCCGATGAGAATGTGGGTTCCCTGCATAATCCCATTTTTCATTATTCATTTGCCGGAATGGAAGACTATATTGAGCGGCAAAATCGATATTCTACGCTTTATGCCCGTGAGAAAATGAATAACGGATTTCGGGCGGGTTGGTCACATCTGGTTCTTCGACCCCCTATGGCATTTATAAAAAATTATTTTATCCGTCAAGGATTTAGGGATGGTTTTTTAGGATTATTTCTAGCTATGGCTTTTGCTTTTTATACTTTTTTGAAATATGCCAAAACCAAAAGCATTTGATGTTTTTTATAAGAGTTCACCCAACTCTTTAGAGTATTAAATTATGACAGGGTTGAGGAGTTTGAGCTAAAATGAGATTACGTTTAGGTTTTGCCGTTTACAGGTTATGCCCTCGAATTCGGCCCCTCTTACGTTTATCGTTTCATCCTTGATGGATCCATCAGACCAATCCAGGAATTCCAGAGGTTTTTTTCTTGAATAAAACACAATTAATGATATTAATGACACCGGTCATTTTATTTTCCCTTACGGTGCACGAATACTCCCACGGTAGAATGGCCTTACTGCTCGGTGATGACACCGCTCAACGCCTTGGTAGGCTTTCGTTCAATCCTATGCGGCACCTGGATATTCTTGGGGTGCTCTTTTTCTATTTTGTGGGCTTTGGCTGGGCCAAGCCCGTACCCGTAGACCCGAGGAACTTCGGAAGTCCACGTCGAGACATGATGTATGTAGCTATTGCCGGGCCGCTATCCAACATTGCTCTTGCTGTATGCTGTAGTTTTTTTATTCGTTTGATTTCCCCTGAGTTTTCTTATTTGTTTGTTATTTTAGCTTATGGTATATGGATCAATGTCGCTTTGGCGATCTTCAATATGTTGCCTATGTATCCCTTGGATGGGTCCAGCGTGCTGAAAGGAATGGTTTCTCAGAAAATCGCTGAAAGAATGACCAACCTGGATCGGTTCGGGGCTTTTCTGATTTTAGGGGTTTTTCTGCTGGATCATTTTGCCCACACGGGGATTCTCGGAACCATTTTAATGTTACCAATCAATTATTCGGTACTTTTCCTAAGCCAGGAAACGTTTCCCATGATTATTGAAGTCTTAAAGGCGAGTTTTGCCTGATTCGGATGGGTTAATATCAATGAAAGCAAAAAGGATATTGAGCGGAATGCAGCCTTCAGGAAAACTGCATCTCGGAAACTATTTTGGAGCCCTCAAAAACTGGGTGAGTCTGCAGGATGAGTTCGAATGCTATTTTTTTATCGCGGATTGGCATGCGCTCAGTTCTCTGTATGAAGACCCCAAGCGCATTAAGGAGTATTCTTTTGAGTTGGCTGTGGACTGGTTGAGTGCTGGACTTGATCCGGAAAAAAGCACGATATTTATCCAGTCTGAAATTCCCGAACACGCTGAACTCCACATGATTCTCTCCATGATTGTACCGGTACCATGGCTGGAGCGAAATCCGACTTATAAGGAAAAGCAGGACGAAATTAAAAATGTGGATATGAGTTCATATGGGTTTTTGGGGTATCCTGTTCTCCAAACTGCAGATATTATTTTATATAAAGCGGACTATGTTCCAGTTGGCATAGACCAGGCTCCGCATCTTGAAATATCGCGGGAAATTGTCAGGCGGTTTCACAAGCTTTATAAAAAGAAAGTATTCATCGAACCTGCAGCAAAAATATCGGATATTCCCAAGTTGAACGGGTTGGATGGAAGGAAAATGAGCAAGACCTATAATAATGCCATTTTTCTTTCAGACAGCGAAAAGGAGATCGCCAAAAAAGTTCAGTCTATGCTTACGGACCCGGCTCGTGCCCGACGTGAGGATCCGGGTGATCCCGATGTTTGCAACCTGTACCCGTTTCATAAAATCTATTCTCCGCAAACGATGAGAGATGAAATAGAATCCGATTGCCGGACGGCAAAAATAGGCTGTGGGGACTGCAAAAAGATGCTTACACAAACGATGCTTGAAGGCATGAGGCCGATGAGGGAGAAACGGGAGGAGGTTCTCGCCCGGCCCGGTGACGTAAAAGAGATCCTGCGGGAAGGCACTCTCAAGGCCCATGCCGTGGCCAAGTCTACTCTAGAGCAGGTAAAACAAGCGATGAAACTGACGTAGGAGCTGTTGTTTATATCTTATGGAAATGAAAGATACACTTAATTTACCCAGCACAGATTTTCCGATGAAAGCCAACCTGACCCAGCGAGAGCCAGAATTATTGGCCTATTGGGAAAAGGAAAAGCTTTATGAAAAAATCCGCCAGTCAGCTAAGGGTAAACCCCAATTTGTTTTTCATGATGGGCCGCCCTATGCCAACGGCCATATTCACATTGGCCATGCATTAAACAAACTCCTGAAGGATTTTATTGTCAAAATCATGAATATGAAAGGGTTTGATTCGGGGTTTATACCCGGATGGGATTGCCATGGCCTTCCCATTGAACATAAGGTAGGTAAAAAGCTAAAAGAAAAAAAGTTGAACCTGGAAAAATCAGAAATCCGTAAACAATGCAGGGTTTATGCCCAGGAGTTTGTCGATATTCAAAGGGAGGAGTTTAAAAGGTTGGGGATATTTGCCGATTGGGAGAACCCTTATCTGACGATGAACTTTTCCTATGAAGCGACCATTGTGCGGGAGTTTGGGAAATTTGTCGAAAAAGGACTAGTGTATAAAGGTCTTAAGCCGGTCCATTGGTGTACTTCCTGCAAAACCGCTTTGGCTGAAGCCGAGGTGGAACATGACGAGCACACCTCGCCATCAATCTATGTCAAATTTCCGGTGCAGTCTGGAATTCCCCAAAGTGTGGGAGTGTTGAATTCTGAAAAACTGTATATGGTTATCTGGACTACGACCCCTTGGACCCTCCCGGCCAATCTTGCTATCTGTCTGCATCCCGAGTTCATTTATGTTGCGGTTGCCCATGGGGATGATACCTATATTGTGGCTGAAGATCGATTGTCGACGTTGGTATCCGAATGGGAACTGAAGGATTATAAAATATTGGGATCTTGCAAGGGCGCAGACTGGGAGAACGCGGTTTGTCGTCATCCTTTCATAAATCGAGAATCAAAAGTCATCCTGGGTGAGCATGTTACCTTGGAGCAAGGAACCGGCTGTGTCCATACCGCGCCGGGGCACGGGCAGGACGACTATATCGTCGGCTTGAAATATGGCCTGGAACCTTACAACCCCGTTGATGACGGAGGTGTCTTTCGGCCTGATGTTGAACACTTCGGCGGAATGTTTGTCAGGAAAGCCAACCCGGAGATCATCCAAAAACTCAGGCAGGATGGTTTTTTAATTCGCGACGAGAATATCAAACATTCCTATCCACATTGTTGGCGGTGCCACCAGCCCATTATTTTCAGGGCAACGAACCAGTGGTTTATTTCAATAGATAAAAAGGATCTGCGTAAAAATGCCTTGGATGGAATTGGCCGCACCAAGTGGATTCCGCAATGGGGCAGGGATCGGATTTACAGTATGATTGAAAACCGGCCCGACTGGTGTGTTTCCCGGCAAAGGTCATGGGGAGTTCCGATTACTTTATTTACCTGCAATGCCTGTGGAGATTTTATAAATTCCAGCGATTTGTTTGAGCGAATTGTGGAAGGGGTGGAAAAGTACGGGGCGGATTTCTGGTTTGATAGTTTGCCTGAAGAACTACTACCGGAAGGAACGGTTTGCCAATGTGGAGGAAAAGAATTTTCCAGGGAGGACGATATTCTAGATGTCTGGTTTGATTCTGGCGTCAGCCATGTTGCGGTTATTGAAAAAAATCCCGAACTTAACTGGCCAGCCGATCTTTATCTCGAAGGCAGTGACCAGCATCGGGGATGGTTTCACAGTTCATTACTGGAATCAATCGGGACAAGAGGCAAGGAGCCTTATAAATCGGTACTGACACATGGTTATGTGGTGGACGGGAAGGGTAAAAAAATGTCCAAATCCGCAGGCAATGTAATTGCTCCGCAAAAAATTATTGACCAGTATGGTGCGGAAATACTCCGTCTTTGGGTTGCATCAGAAAACTACCGTGAAGACATTCGCGTTTCCAATGAGATTTTAAAACGCCTTACGGAATCATATAGGAAAATCCGTAATACCTTGCGTTATCTGTTGGGGAATCTTCATGATTTCGATTGCAGGGAAGATCAGGTGCCTGTGAATGAGATGCTCGAGCTAGACCGGTATATTCTTCATCGCTTTAATATTTTGAGGGAAAAAATATTAACTGCTTATGAGAACTATGAATTTCATGTGTTTTATCATTCGTTCTCAAATTTTTGCATTGTCGAGTTGAGTGCGTTTTATCTGGATATCCTAAAGGATAGGTTATATACCTATCCGGTTAAATCCCGTGAACGGCGTTCGGGCCAATCTGCCCTGTATATTCTTTTAATGGGAATGGTAAGGTTGATAGCTCCCATACTTAGTTTTACTGCTGAGGAAGTCTGGCATCATCTGCCTAAGAATAGCGTGGATGAAGAAAGTGTTCACATGTCTCAGTTTCTGGATCCAGAGAATGTAAGTTTTGATGAAAACCTTGTAAAGAAATGGGAGTTTCTCGTTGAATTAAAAGGTGAGGTGAGCAAGGCACTGGAAACCAGCAGAAGAGATAAAATTATTGGTCACTCTTTAGATTCCATTGTCAAACTGGAATTGCCCGATAATTTCAAGGCCATTGTTAAAAACGATGAATTGAAATATATCTTTATTGTTTCCAAAGTAGTGTTAGTCGACAGTCTGGGCTCTGAAGGGAAAATATTTGAGAGTGATTCATTACAAGGAGTAAAGGTTTTTTCGGAAATGCATCCTGGGAAAAAATGTGAACGTTGCTGGCATTATTTTGAGCCAGAAACTAAGGAAGAAAATGCAAATGGTGAAATTTGCTCGCGTTGTGAGGATCACCTTCAGGCAGCAGGAGCTTGAGTGGTTTGAGAAATAAATATTTTCTTCTATTTGTTGTTTCCGGGGTCTTGATCGTGATGGATCAATACACCAAGTTCATGGTTACGCTTCATATTCCCCTCAATTATTCGGTGGAGGTGATTGAAGGCCTTTTCAATCTAACCCATATTCGAAATTCCGGGGTGGCGTTTGGGCTGTTTGCAGACCAGCAATCCGAATATAAAGCCCTGATATTTATAGCTATTTCTACTATCGCGATTTTGGCGATCCTTATAATTTTGCATCAGAACCCTAAAGAAAAAAAACTGGTGCAAACCGGATTGATTTTGATATTTAGTGGCGCGATTGGCAACCTTATTGATAGAACCCTTCATGGAGAGGTGATCGACTTCTTTGATTTCATCATCAATGGGCATCACTTTCCGGCTTTTAATATTGCGGATTCCTGCATAACCATTGGCGTAGCCTTAATGGTGGCAGACTTGTTTAGCGGGAAATCGCCACCTGACTCCTCTGCTAAAGTTATTTGATTCCTGTCCCTTTTAATTTTCTTTCCATGCCTAGAAAACCGTTAAAACTAGTGATGATTCGCAGGGGTAAAACCATAGTCAACAACGTATCCTCGCAGAACCTGATCACCTTCATTAGGAAAAAAGTTTTGTTTGGAACCGATGAACTTTCCGGGGATGGCAAAAACTGGATTCGGGTTGACCGACATTATCAGCTACGAAAATATTTTCCGATTGATAAAGAGGGGCCAGCAACAATGGAGTTGGCGGGTAAACCCAAACTTGGAGATTATGTCGAGGTGGGTGAATTAAGTCCTCCCCCTAGTCTTAAAGGTGATCTTGAGGAATCGGCAGAGCTTTTGAAGGATATCAATGGATGACGGGTTTTGGCCCTTTTTAAATTTGAAAGTTTGTGGCTGTCAAATTATATTCTTTAAACTCAAGTGGGTCGATGGTTTCGGGGTATAAGACGTTAACAAAATGTTCCGCTGCTTTAGAAGATCGATGTAGGGTCAGAGCCACTTCATCCTTGAATACCATTATATGTAAAAAGGCATAGGGGTTTAGTATTTCCTGTTGTGCCATGTAAAAAAGTGTTTCCTTCTCATTTTCTTTAACATGGTTCACTAAAACTTGAATCGCCTTTTTGCAACGGTCTATAGCATGGGGCCGGATCTGATAGCGAGCTGTCATTAGGATGGGCATAAAAAGCTCCTTTGGAAATGGGGAGGAGGTCTACAATTGTTAATCAGAGATTATATGACAAAAAAAGAATCCGGCAGAGGATTCTACCGGATTGGCGGTAGATTGCCATGAAAGAATTACTTGGGGACCACGTTTTCGGCCTGTGGGCCCTTGGGGCCCGTGCTGATTTCAAACTCCACTTCTTGCCCTTGGCCTAAAGTTTTGAATCCTTCAGCCTGAATTGCGGAAAAATGTACAAATATATCTTCTCCTTCGCTTGTTTGGATGAAACCATAACCTTTTTGATTGCTGAACCATTTTACTTTTCCAATAGCCATGATGCGTCCTTTCCCGGAAGTGTAAGCAATCGTCCTTTAGCATATGTTTAAAAATCATTCAAGGCTCTACATCAATGCAGATAATGTCCTTATAGAATGTACCTAAATGTGTAGGTATATCCTAATGTGTGGACCTAATTCTGTAAATCTAAAAATATTAAATATTTATTGATATGGGGGGAGTTTGAAATGAAAATGGTGAACCCAGAATCCGCAAT
>ERZ651768.1187-NODE-1187-length-19307-cov-12.999428_pt1 | contig 19307 bp, 19 predicted proteins | sample MGYA00514754_ERZ651768 | MGnify/ENA metagenome assembly ERZ651768
GCATGAGGGCCGTGCTGGCCGGTGCGCGCATACTGGCCACCAACGACGACGTGACCTTTCCCGCCCATGACGGCCTGCGGCCGGGGGCCGGGTCTCTGCTGGCCGCGTTGGTGGCCTCCACGGGCGCCACCCCGGAGACGGCCGGCAAGCCCTACGGGCCGATGTGCGACCTGGTGCGGGAGCTGGCAGGTGACACCGGCGTCATGGTCGGCGACCGTCCCGACACCGACGGGCGCTTCGCCCGTGCCATGGGGTGGCGGTGGTCGCTGGTGCTGTCCGGGCTGATCGGACCCGAGGACCTTCCGGTGGATCCCGTACCCGACACCGTCCACGACGACCTGCTGGCCGCCGTTCGGGAGTGCCTGGGGTGAACGCCCGCCGACGCCTCGACCGGGAGCTGGTCCGACGTGGGCTGGTGCCGGGCCGCACCGTGGCCAGGGAGGTGATCGGGGCGGGTCGGGTGACCGTGGACGGGGCGCCGGCCGGCAAGCCGTCACGGCTGGTCTCGGCCGATGAGGCGGTGGTCGTCGCCGGCCCACCGCCCCGCTACGTGAGCCGGGGCGGTTCCAAGTTGGAGGCGGCCCTCTCGGGATTCGGCCTGGATCCCGACGGGCTGCGGGCCGTCGACGTCGGGTCCAGCACCGGTGGGTTCACCGACTGCCTCCTTCAGCACGGTGCGGCGTCGGTGGTGTCCGTCGACGTGGGGCGTGGCCAGCTCCACCAGAGGCTTCGCGACGACAAGCGGGTCACGGTGCACGAGCGGACCAACGTGAGGGGCGTCGACGGACCGTCCCTGGGTGCGCCGTTCGACCTGCTGGTGTCGGACCTGTCGTTCATCTCGTTGCGGACGGTGATGGCCGACCTGGTCGGGCTGGTGGCCGAGGGTTCCCCGATGGTGCTCCTGGCCAAGCCCCAGTTCGAGGCTGGAAGGGCCGAGGTGGACCGGGGGAGCGGGGTCGTCCGGGACCCGGCGGTGTGGGAGCGGGTGATTGTCGAGCTGGAACGGTCGGTTCGTGCCCACGGAGCGGCCATCATGGAGGGTATGGCCTCTCCCATCACCGGCGCCGACGGCAACGTGGAGTTCCTGCTCCACGTGCGGGCGGGCACGGCCGACGTGCATTTGCCCGCAGGGTTCGACCCGGCGGCCCTGGTGGCTTCCGTGGCAACCGGGGGTGGAGCCTGATGGCCGTCGTCCTGCTGGTCATCCACGAGGACCGTCCGGAGGCGGTGGCCCAGGCGGATTCCCTGGCTGCCACGCTGGCCGCCGACGGCCACACGGTGGTGCGTTCCGACGCCCCCGGCTTCGACGGGGGCGCAGTCGACGGCGAGCTGGACCTGGTGGTCAGCCTCGGCGGTGACGGGTCGATCCTACGGGCCGTCCACCTTCTGGACGGCAGGCCGGTACCCGTGCTGGGCGTGAACCACGGCGAGCTGGGTTACCTGACCACTGTCGAGCCCGACGAGGCAGGCGCTGCCGTCGGTCGGACGCTGGCCGGAGACCACGACATCGAGGAGCGCATGATGCTGCGCATCGAGGTCCGACGGGCCGACGGTTCTCCCCTGGTGGTCGACCATGCGCTGAACGAGGTCGTGTTGGCCAGGACGGCGGCCAGCCAGACGGTGCGGGTCGGCGTGTCGCTGGATGGCGAGTTCCTCACCTCGTATGCCGCCGACGGCCTGATCGCCGCCACGCCCACCGGTTCCACGGCGTACGCCTTCTCGGCCCGTGGACCCATCGTTGATCCGGTCCACCGGGCCATCCAGCTGACCCCCGTCTCCCCCCACATGCTCTTCGACCGGACCATGGTGCTGGACCCGTCGACCGAGGTCGGCATGGAGGTGCTGGGGCACCGGGAGGCCACCTGCTCGGTGGACGGCAGGGAGCTGGTCGTGCTGGGTGGGGGCGACACGGTGGTGTGCACTGTCGCCGATCGGATGGCCCGCCTGGTCACCTTCGGACCCCGTGACTTCAAGCACCTGCTGGTAACCAAGTTCGGCCTCGAGGACCGGTGATCGCCGGCGCTGTCACCGGCCGGTGGCAGGATGCCGCCATGATCCGGACCGCCCACGACCGGAACCACGGCGACCGTTCGCCGGGTTCGGCCCGACGGCGGGGCTGACCGGTGCTCGCCGAGCTCCGCATCACCGGCCTGGGCGTCATCGACGAGGTGGACGTGGTATTCGGTCAGGGGCTGACCGCCGTGACGGGCGAGACCGGGGCGGGCAAGACGATGCTCATGGGCGCCGTCGACCTCCTCCTGGGCGGGCGGGCCGACCCGTCCATCGTGCGACCGGGTGCTGCCGAGGCCGTCGTCGAGGGACGCTTCGTCGTAGGAGACGAGGAGGTCGTGCTCCGGCGGGTGGTGCCGGCCGACGGTCGCAGTCGCTCCTACGTGGACGGTCGCCTCGAGACGGCCGCATCGCTTGCCGAGCACGGGCGTCGTCTAGTGGACCTCCACGGACAGCATGCCCACCAGCGCCTCCTGGCGGCGGCGGCCCAGCGGGATGCCCTGGACCGGTTCGGAGCCGTCGACCTGGGCCCGCTGGCCGAGGCCGACCGGGAGCTGGCCACGATCGACGCCGAGTTGGCCGCACTGGGCGGAGACGAACGGGCCAGGGCCCGCGAGATCGACCTGCTCCGATTCCAGGTCTCGGAGTTGGATGCCGCCGGCCTGGTGGATGCCGGCGAGGACGACCGGCTGGCCGCGGAAGAGGCGCTGCTGGGCGACGCCGTGGCACACCGGGAGGCGGCCCTGGAGGCGTTGGCCCTCCTGGACGGCGACGGGCCGGCATCCGATTCCCTCGGGGCGGCGCTGGCAGAGTTGGGCGGTCGATCGCCGTTCGGGTCCCAGGTGGACCGCCTGGCCGGCCTGGTTGCCGAGCTGGGCGACCTGGCCGGCGAGCTCCGCCGGGTGGCCGAGGGCCTGGAGGAGGACCCGGTCCGGCTGGCAGCGGTGAGCGAGCGGCGGCGCCTGCTGGCCGAGCTCCGGCGGAAGTACGGCGAGCACCTCGCCTCGGTCATGGAGTACCACGCGGAGGCCGCAGCGCACCTCGCCGGCCTGGAGGACCATGAGGCGATCGCCGCAACGCTGGACGCCCGCAGGACGGCTGCCGTTGCCGCCCGGGCGGCTGCCGCCGCCACAGTCCGGGCGGCCCGGATACGGGCCGCTCCCGTCCTGGCCGCCCGGATCCAGGAGCACCTGCGCTCGTTGGCCATGGCCACGGCGACCGTTGAGGTCACGGTGGACGGCGAGGACGGTGCAGAGGTGGTGCTGTGCCTCTCTCCCAACTCGGGCACGCCGATGCTGCCGGTGGCAAGGGTGGCGTCGGGTGGCGAGCTGGCCCGGACGATGCTGGCCGTGGGCCTGGTGCTCACCGCCTCGCCGCCGGTGCAGGTGTTCGACGAGGTGGACGCCGGGGTGGGCGGGGCGGCCGCCCACCGGATCGGTGAGGCCCTGGCCGAGCTGGCCGGTGACCGCCAGGTTCTGGTCGTGACCCACCTCGCCCAGGTAGCCGCCTACGCCGACCAGCAGTTGGTGGTCGTCAAGACCGACGACGGCCGAAACACCGTGGCCACCGTGGCGGCGCTGGACGGCGAGGAGAGGGTGGTCGAGCTCTCCCGGATGTTGTCCGGGTCGCCGGAAAGCGACACGGCCCATGGCCATGCAGAGGAACTCCTGCAGGCCGCCCGTGGCCACGGGTCCTGACATCGACGATCCACGCCGGGGCCGGTCCGTCCCGGCGATCGCGTGACCACCGACCGGCTGCCGGTTCCGCGCGCGTTCCCGGGACCCGGGATAGATTGAGCCCCCGTGACGAAACACATCTTCGTGACGGGCGGCGTGGCGAGTTCGCTCGGAAAGGGCCTCACCGCCGCCTCCCTCGGACGGCTCCTCAAGCAGCGTGGCCTCCGGGTCGTGATCCAGAAGTTGGATCCGTACATCAACGTCGACCCGGGCACCATGAACCCGTTCGAGCACGGCGAGGTCTTCGTGACCGACGACGGCGGCGAGACCGACCTCGACCTCGGGCACTACGAACGGTTCATCGACGAGAACCTGACGCGGGACTCCAACGCCACCACGGGCTCGATCTACTCGGCGGTCATCGCGGCCGAACGGCACGGTGAGTTCCTGGGAAAGACAGTCCAGGTCATCCCCCACATCACCGACGAGATCCAGCGGCGCATCCGGCGCCTCGCCGGCGACGACGTGGACGTCCTCATCACCGAGGTGGGAGGCACGGTCGGCGACATCGAGATCCTTCCGTTCCTCGAGGCCATCCGGCAGTTCCGCCTCGACGTGGGCGGTACGAACGTCTGCTACGTCCACGTGACCCTGGTGCCGTTCATCGGCCCGTCAGGCGAGCACAAGACGAAGCCCACCCAGCACTCGGTCACGGAGCTCCGGAGTGCCGGCATCCAGCCCGACGCCATCGTCTGCCGGAGCGACGAGCCGATCGGCGACGACCTGGAGAGGAAGATCTCCCGCCTATCCAACGTGCCGTTCAACGGGGTGGTCAACTGCCCGGACGCCGAGAGCCTCTACGAGATCCCGCTGGTCATCCACGACGAGGGCCTGGACCAGTTCGTCTGCGACGCCCTGCACCTCATCACCGACCCACCCGACCTGGCGGACTGGCGGGCCCTCAACGAGCGGTTGGCCGAGGCGACGACGCCGGTCCGCATCGGCCTCATCGGCAAGTACGTGAGCCTGGTCGACGCCTACCTGTCGGTGGTCGAGTCGCTCAAGCACGGCGGGATCCACCACGGGGCCGACGTCCAGATCGACTGGATCCAGGCCGAGGACGTGGAGGGCCTGCTGGGCGAGAACCGCCTGAGGGACCTGGACGGCATCGTCATCCCGGGCGGCTTCGGCGAACGGGGGGTGGAGGGCAAGATCGCCGCCGCCGGGTACGCCAGGGAGAACGACATCCCGTGCCTCGGCCTCTGCCTGGGACTGCAGTGCATGACCGTCGAGTACGCACGCAACGTCCTGGGCCTGGAACGGGCGCATTCCAGCGAGTTCGACCCGTCGTCGCCCCACCCTGTGATCGACCTGATGGATTCCCAGCGGGACGTGACCGACATGGGCGGCACCATGCGCCTGGGCGCCTACGTGGCCCAGCTCCAGCCCGGCTCACAGGTGGCCGGTATCTACGGCACCGACGTCGTGTCGGAGCGGCATCGCCACCGCTACGAGTTCAACCCCCGCTACCGGGCCCGGTTCGAGGAGTCCGGCTTCGCGTGCTCAGGCGAGTCCCCCGACGGCCGGCTCGTGGAGTTCATCGAGTTGGAGGGCCACCCGTTCTGGATCGGCACCCAGGCCCATCCGGAGTTCAAGAGCCGGCCCGACCGTCCGGCACCGTTGTTCCGGTCCTTCATAGGCGCAGCCCTGGAACGCGCCGCCGGCCGGAACCCGCAGCTGATCCCTGTCGACGTCGAAGCCGCCGGCTGAGGCTGGTCCCTCGTGGGCCACGGCTTCACAAAGACCGGCGAGAGGGTCCTGCACGAGGGCTACGTGATCACGCTGGCCACCGCCACCTTCGAGGGCCCGGCGGGCGAGGTGATGGAGCGAGACGTCGTGCACCACCCTGGGGCGGTGGCCGTGGTGGCAGTCGACGGAGGCGAGGTCGTCCTGGTACGCCAGTACCGGCCGGTGATGGAGCGCGAGATGTTGGAGATCCCGGCGGGAAAGCTGGACGTTCCCGGCGAGGACCGGCAGGCCGCCGCCCGCCGTGAGCTGGTGGAGGAGGCCGGGCTGTACGCCCGCGACCTCGTCGAGATGGGTCGGTTCCACAACTCGATCGGCTTCTGCGACGAGGAGACCACGATCTTCCTGGCGACGGACCTGGAGCCGGTGGCCTCGGAGGCGGTCAGCGTCGAGGAGAGCTACCTGACCGTGGAGCGGGTTCCGCTGGACGACGTCGAGGCGATGATCGTCGACGGCGCCATCACGGATGCCAAGACGGTGATCGGCCTCCTGCAGGTGCTGCGCAGGCTGGGACGCTGAAGGTGCGCCGATCCGGGCGCCTGCACCGCATCGGGCACCTTGTCCGGAGGTTCTTCGGGTCGCTGCGGCCCGGTGGGCCCTCGCCGGCCGACGAGGCATGGGTGGCGGGGTTGCTGCGGGCCGGTGAGCTGGACCTCTGGCGGCGGATGTCCGATGCCGACCGTCGCCACGCCGTGGGGGTCGCCCGGCGGGTCGAGTCGGTCCTGGGGGGACCTGATGGCCCGGAACTCGTCGCGGTGGCGGTTGGTGGCGTCGCACCGCTGCTGGCTGCCGCCCTGCTCCACGACGTGGGCAAGGTCAGGTGCGGCCTCGGTACCTTCGGCCGGGTGGTGGCAACGCTGCTGGGGGCGGTCGCACCGGGCCGGACGGCTGGTTGGTCGGACCGGGGAGGGGCACGGGGTCGCATCGGCCTGTACCTCCGTCACCCGGAGGAGGGAGCCGCCCTGCTGTCCGAGGCTGGAAGCGATCCGCTCACGGTGGCCTGGGCCACCGAGCACCACCGTCCACCGGACCGCTGGACGGTGGACCGCCGCCTCGCCGACGTGCTCCACGCCGCCGACGACGACTGAGGTCCGGTCCGTCGTAGGTCCGGACCGCCGGGTTCAGCGGGGGAGGAGCCCCAGGTTCGACCGCATCCGATCGAGGGTGGCCGAGGCCACGGTGCGGGCCTTGTCCGCTCCCAGGGCCAGCAGGCGACCGGTTTCGGCCGGGTCGGCGGCCAGCTCGTGGTAGCGGGCCTGGACGGGACGCAGCAGCTCGATCACCGCCTCGGCGGTGGCGTCCTTCAGGTCGCCGTAGCGCTCCAGGCCGTCCGCGGCCGCCTCCGGTCCACGGTCGGTGGCCGCTCCCATGATGGACAGCAGGTTGGACACGCCGGGCTTCTGGACCGGGTCGTAGCGGACCTCGCCGTCGCTGTCGGTCACGGCCCGCCTGAACTTCTTCCGGATGGCCGACGGTTCGTCGAGCAGCAGGATGGTGCCCTGGGCGCCGTCCTCGGACTTCGACATCTTGCTGCCTGGATGCTGGAGGTCCATGATCCTGGCGCCGGCCGGTGGTATGACCGCCTCGGGCACCACGAAGGTGTCGCCGTAGCGGCTGTTGAAGCGCATCGCGATGTCCCTGGTCAACTCGATGTGCTGGCGCTGGTCCTCGCCCACCGGCACCTGGTCGGTGTCGTACAGCAGGATGTCGGACGCCTGCAGGGCCGGGTAGGTGAACAGGCCGCCGGACACGAAGTCGGTGCCCTCGGACTTGTCCTTGAACTGGGTCATCCTCCGCAGCTCGCCGAAGGACGCCGTGCACTCCATCACCCAGGCGCACTCGGTGTGCTCGGGTACGTGCCCCTGCACGAACAGGGTGCAGCGTTCCGGGTCGAGGCCGCTGGCGATCAGCAGCTGGGCCAGCGACAGGGTGGCGGCCCGTAGTTCCGTCGGGTCGTGGCGCACGGTCAGGGCGTGGAGGTCGACCACGCAGTACACGGCGTCCGCCTCGTCCTGCATGGTGACCCAGTTGCGTAGTGCGCCCAGCAGGTTGCCGAGGTGGACGGACCCTGTGGGCTTGATGCCGGAGAAGACGCGTGCCATGGCCGGTCAGGGTACCGGTGCGGCCCCGGTCAGACGGGATGGACGGTACGCAGGCCGCCGGCGGGAATGCACCGCGTGGTCGCCGGGACTCCCTAGGGTCGGGCCGGTGAGCGTCACCGTCACCACCTCCGTGTACGAGGGGCCCTTCGACCTGCTGCTGAACCTCATCCTGAAGGAGGAGGTCGACCTCTACGAGGTCTCCCTGTCGGCCATCGTCGACGCCTACCTGGCCGAGTTGGAGAGCCTCCAGTCGTGCGACCTGGAGGCTGCGACCGAGTTCCTCCTGATCGCCTCGATCCTCGTCGAGCTCAAGACCCGCCGCCTGCTTCCCACCCACGGGCGGGCCGACCCCGACGACGAGTTCGGACTCTGGGAGGAGCGGGACCTCCTGCTGGCCCGGCTGCTGGAGTGCAAGACCTTCAAGGACGCAGCGGTGTCGCTGAAGCGCATGGCCGCCGAGGCGTCCCGTTCCCGGCCGCGACGCGCCGGACTCGAGGACCGCTTCATGCACCTGGCGCCCGACATCCTCGACGGCGTCACCACCGACCAACTGCGGGCCGCCTACATGGCGGCCATGACGCCCCGGCAGTCGGTGCACGTCGACACCGACACGATCGCCCCCATCCGGATCAGCGTCGCCGACGCCGTTGCCGAGCTGGTGGACGAGCTTCCCCGAAGCGGCACGGTCACGTTCCGGCACCTGACGCGGAGCCTGAGCGACCGGATCGAGATCGTCGTCTGGTTCCTGGCCGTCCTGGAGCTCTACAAGCAGGGCGTGGTGGAGTTGGACCAGTTGGACAGCTTCGGCGACATCCACGTGGGCTGGCGTCCCGGGGCCGAGCCGGGCGAAGTCGACCTGATCGACGCCTACGAGGGCTGACGGGTGGACGGCGAGACCCCGGTCGGGTCCGAGGGGGCCGGCGTCGACGACGAGGCCCGGCGGGCCGTGGAGGCCATCCTCATGGTCGCCGTGGACCCCGTGCCGCCGAACCTGCTGGCCCAGCTGATGGAGCTGCCCACCAGACAGGTCGAGGCGATCTGCGACGGCCTGGCCGAGGAGTACGAGGCACAGGGAAGAGGATTCGCCGTCGTCCGGGTGGGCGGCGGCTACAGGTTCCAGAGCCATCCGGACCAGGCGCCGTGGGTGGAGCGCTTCGTCGTGGAGGGCCACAGCAGTCGGCTGACGGCAGCGGCGCTGGAGACGCTGGCCATCGTGGCCTACAAGCAGCCGATCTCGCGGGCACAGGTTTCGGCCATACGCGGCGTCGACGTCGACGGCGTGATCCGCCTTCTGCAGCAGCGCGGCTTCGTCTACGAGGTCTCCCGGGATCCCGGTCCGGGCAACGCCATCTTCTTCGGCACCACGCAGGAGTTCCTGGAGCGGATGGGGCTGGACGGCCTGGCGCAACTTCCGCCGCTGGGGGACTTCGTACCCGGACCGGAGGTGGTGGAGGCCCTGGAGCAGGGACTCCGCGCCGATCCCGGGCAGGACGCCGCCGGCCTGGTCGCCGACGAGGGTCCACCCGTCGTCGTGGAAGCCGAGGAGCTGGCTCCTCCGGAGGGCTGACCGGTGGCCGTCCCGTCCGACGAGGGCGAGCGGCTCCAGAAGGTGCTGGCCCGTGTCGGCATCGGAAGCCGGCGGGTCTGCGAGGACCTCATAGCCGAGGGTCGGGTCACGGTCGACGGCGAGGTAGCCGTGCTGGGCCGCAGGGTCGACGTGGAGACGGCGCTCATCGAGTTGGACGGTGCGCCCATAGGCGTGAGGCCCGACCTCGTGCACTACCTCCTGAACAAGCCCGCCGGCGTGGTCACGACGGCCGACGATCCACAGGGTCGGCCCACGGTGGTCGGGTTGGTGCCGGCCGAGCCACGGGTGTTCCCGGTGGGGCGCCTCGACGTCGACACCGAGGGGCTCCTGCTGCTGACCAACGACGGGGAGCTGGCCCACCGGCTGACCCACCCGTCCTTCGGGGTGGAAAAGGAGTACGTCGCCGAACTGGAGGGCTCCCCGTCGCGGGCAGCCCTGCGGCGGCTGCGGGAGGGCGTCGAGCTGGACGACGGGACGACCGCCCCTGCCCGGGCCGCCCTCCTGGAACCGTCGGTGGTGCGCCTGACCGTCCACGAGGGCAGGAACCGGCAGGTGCGGCGCATGTGCGATGCCGTCGGCCACCCGGTGGTGCGCCTCATCCGGACCCGCATAGGGCCGTTGGCCGACCGCTCCCTGGCCCCCGGCGCCTGGCGGGAGCTGACCGGCGACGAGGTCAGGTCCCTGCAGCGTGCCGTGGCCGGTCCCGGGTCAGGCGCCGGGGCCTGATCGCAGCTGGCGCCGGCGCCGGAACTCCGACCGATCGGCCGATGGGTGACCGGTAGCATCGTGTCCCATGGCGACCCCCGATCCCGTCGCTCCGGCGCGGCCGAAGAGATGACCGCCGGCACGGCCCGGAGGGCCACAGTCGTGGGCGTCGGCCTCATCGGCGGATCCATCGGCATGGGGCTGCGGGCCCGGGGATGGCACGTCCACGGGGTGGACACCGACGGGGACCACCTGGCCCGGGCCGTGGCCCTGGGTGCCGTGGACGCCACCGGATGGGATCCCGGTGCCGAGCTGACCTTCGTGGCCACCCCCGTGGGCCACCTGGTCGAGGCGGTCACCGAGGCGCTGGCCGCCGCTCCTGACGGCCTGGTCACCGACGTGGGGAGCGTCAAGGCCCCCGTGGTCGCAGCCGTGGGCGATGACCGGTTCATCGGGGGCCACCCGATGGCCGGCTCCGAGCAGGAGGGGGTCGAGGGCGCCGATCCCGAGATGTTCGCCGACGCCATCTGGGTGCTGACCCCGACCGACGGCACCGCCGGGGATGCCCTGGCCCGCGTGCGGTCGGTGGTCTCCTCGCTGGGGGCCGAGATCCTGACCCTTCCACCCGAGCGCCACGATTCGCTGGTGGCCCTGGTGTCCCACGTGCCGCACCTGACGGCGGCCACGCTCATGGGCATAGCCGCCGCCCGCTCCGAGGAGCACTCTGCGGTGCTGCGCCTGGCGGCCGGTGGGTTCCGGGACATGACCCGGGTGGCCGCAGGCCACCCGGGCATCTGGCCCGACATCTGCCGCGAGAACGCCACGGCCATCGACGGTGTCCTGGACGACCTGATCGGGGCGCTCACCGCGGTGCGGGCCGAGGTCTCCGGTGGCGACCGGGACGGCCTGCTGCGGCGCCTCGAGACCGCCAGGACCGCACGCGTGAGCCTCCCCACGGGTGCCCCCCGCCCGTCCGAGCTGGCCGAGGTCAGGGTGCCGGTGCTCGACCAGCAGGGTGAGCTGGCCTCCATCACCCTCCTGGCCACCGACCTGGACGTGAACATCTACGACCTGGAGATCGCCCACTCGGCCGAGGGCGACCGGGGCGTGGTGCTCCTGATCGTGGAGTCCGACATGGTCGAGCGACTCAAGGGCGGGCTGATGGCCAAGGGCTACCGGCCCACCTCGGCGCCGCTCGCGTGAGCCTGTCGTGGATCCCGTGAGCCCCGTGGTCGAACGGTCGGGCGGATCCACTGTCGTGCAACCGGGTGGCCCCCTGGTCGGTCGTCTCAGGGTGCCTGGCGACAAGTCCATCTCCCACCGGGTGCTGATGCTGGCGGCGCTGGCCGACGGGACGTCGACGGTGCGGGGCCTCAGCGACGGCGGGGACGTGGCGTGCACCCGTCGGATCGTCGAGGCCCTCGGCGCCGGGGTGGTCGACGTGGACGACGACACGATCAGCGTCCGGGGTGGAAGCCTGGGAGCGGTCGACCATCCGTTGGACGTCGGCAACTCCGGAACGGGGATCCGCCTGCTGGCCGGCCTGCTGGCCGGCCTGCCCTTTCGGTCGGTGCTGGACGGCGACGCGTCGATCCGGCGGCGACCCATGGACCGGGTCCTGGAGCCCCTCGGCCTCATGGGCGCAACGGTGGCCGGCCATGACGGCCTGGCCCTCGCACCGCTGGACATCCGGGGCGGAGGCCTCCGGGGCATCGAGTACAGGCTGCCGGTGGCCAGCGCCCAGGTGAAGGGCTGCGTCCTGTTCGCCGGGCTGTCGGCCGACGGGCCGACCACCGTGGTCGAGGACCGGCCCAGCCGGGCCCACACCGAGGAGCTCATGGCAGCCTTCGGCATCAGGCTGGCCAGCGAGGCCGATGGCGATCTGACCCGGGTGACGCTGCAGCCGGGTCGGCCGTCGGCGTTCGACCACGACGTGGCCGGCGACCCCTCGCAGGCGGCCTTCTGGGCCGTGGCCGCCTCGATAGTTCCCGGGTCCGAGGTCGTGGTCGGCAACGTCTACGCCGGTCCCGCCCGGTCGGGATTCGTCGACGTGCTGAAGCGCATGGGCGCAGACATCTCCCACGATCCGGCCACCGGCGACCTGATGGTGCGCCACGCAGGCCTGACCGGCACGGTGGTGACGGTCGACGAGGTGCCCGGCCTGGTCGACGAGGTGCCGATCCTGGCGGTGGCAGCGGCGTGTGCCGAGGGCGAGACCACCTTCGATGGCGTCGGCGAGCTTCGGGTCAAGGAGAGCGACCGCCTGGCCACCGTGGAGTCCGAGCTGGGCCGGATGGGCGCCGACGTCCGGGTCGACGGAGACACCCTGGTGGTCCGTGGGAGCGCCCTGAGAGGAGCCGGGGTGGACTCCCACCACGACCACCGGATCGCCATGGCGTGCGCGGTGGCGGCCCTCGTGGCCGACGGCCCGACGACCGTCGACGGCTGGGATGCGGTGGCCACCAGCTACCCGGGGTTCGCCGACGACCTGGACCTCCTCCGGGAAGGGGCCTGAGCCCGTGGCCCACCGGGTGATCGCCATCGACGGCCCCGCCGGGTCGGGCAAGTCGACCGTGGCGCGCGGCGTGGCCGACCGCCTGGGCCTGGAGTACCTGGACACCGGGGCCATGTACCGGGGGGTGGCGTTCGCCGTGCTGCGCAGGGGCGTCGATCCGGACGATGTCCCAGCGGTCGCCGACGTGGCCCGCCTGGTGGTCCTGGACGTGACCCGATCGGCATGCATGGTGGACGGCGAGGATGCCTCGACGGCCATCCGCGGTCCCGAGGTGACCGTGGCGGTGACCGCCGTGGCGGCCAACCCGGAGGTCAGGGCCGAGATGGTGGCCCGCCAGCGGGCCTGGGTGGAGGAGCGCGGAGGTGGCGTGATGGAGGGACGCGACATCGGCTCGGTCGTCTTCCCGGACGCCGAGCTGAAGGTCCACCTGGTCGCCTCGCCCGAGGTCCGTGCACGCCGACGGGCAGCCGAGACGCAGGGCCTGGACGTTGACGCCGTTGCGGCCGACATCGAACGCCGGGACGTGGCCGACTCCAGTCGGACCGCCAGCCCGCTGGTGGAGGCCTCCGGTGCCGAGGTCATCGACACCTCGGACCTGACGATCCCCGAGATCGTGGATGCCATCGTCGGGCTGCTGTCGTGAGCGGCGACCTGGGCCGACGCATGTCGGCGTTGGATCGGGTGGCCTACCGGTTCTTCTGGTCGCTGCTCTGGTTGGCGTGCAAGGCGTGGTTCCGGTTCCGCGTCGTCGGAAAGCAGAACCTCCCGGCCGAGGAGGCGTACATCCTGGCGCCGGTCCACCGGTCGTACCTGGACACGCCGGTGGGTGGCATGGTGACGGCCCGGCGCCAGCGGTTCCTGGGCAAGGAGTCGCTCTGGCGGAACCGTGCCGCCGGGCGGTTCCTGACGATCGTCGGGGGGTTTCCGGTGGAGCGTGGGACCGCGGACCGTGCTGCGCTGCGTGCATGCCAGGAGGTCCTGGAACGCGGCGAGCCGATGGTGATGTTCCCCGAGGGCACCCGCCAGCACGGTCCGGTCGTGGATCCCGACCTGATGCACGCCGGGCCGGCATTCGTTGCCGCCCGGGCCGGGGTTCCGATTGTGCCGCTGGGCATCGCCGGCACCGACCACGCCATGCCCGGTGGTTCGATGCTCATCCGACCGGTCAGGGTGGTGATGGTGGTCGGCGAGCCGATCCGGCCGCCGGAGGTGGACGGGAGGATCCCCCGGCGGATGGTGGACGAGCTCACGGAGCGTCTACGGGTCGGCCTGCAGGGGTGCTTCGACGAGGCGCAGCGCCTGGCCGGGCGGCCCGCACTGCCGGTTCCGGAAACGGGCGCGTCGGACGACTGAGGGCCGACCGCTCAGCCGACCGGGCGGAGCCGATCCAGGGCTGTCAGGGCGTTCGACGCGTCGATGGCCCGGTCGTCGAGGTTGCCCGACGGCGGGGGTGCGCCGAATCCCAGCCCGGCGAAGGTCCGGATGGACTGCAGCAGGTCGCGGAGGTTGCGTGGCGGCGGGAAGTACTCGTCTTCGTCGGTGTGGCGGACCGTCTCGACACCGTCGCGCGGTGCCAGGGCCTCGACGACGGCTGCCACCACCTCTTCGGGCGCCGACGCACCGGCGGTGACGCCGATAGTGCCGACCAGGTCGTCGGGGAGCTCCTCGGCCCGGTTGATCCAGACGACCCGGTCGCATCCGGCCTCGGTGGCCAACTCCACCAGGGCTCGGGTGTTGGAGCTGTTCGTGGAGCCGATCACCACCACGGCATCGCAACGGTCGACCAGGTCCAGGAGGGCTCCCTGGCGGTTGGTGGTGGCGAAGCACAGGTCGCTGCGGCCGGCCGACCAGAGGTTGGGCCAGCGCTCCGCCGCGGCGTCCACCACCCCGCCCCAGTCCCTGTGGCTGAGGGTGGTCTGGGCCAGGATGGCGACGTGATCTCCCAGGTCGGGTAGCGCCTGCAGGTCGTGCGGATGCTCGACCCGGTGGACGGCATCGGGGGCCACGGCGATGGTGCCCTCGGCCTCCTCGTGCCCGGCGTGGCCGACGTAGACGATCTGGTAGCCCTTGTCGGCCCGGGTCCTGACCTCGTGGTGGACCTTGGTGACCAGCGGGCAGACCGCGTCGACCGTGTAGCCGCCCACCTCACGGGCCCGGCGTACCACCTCGGGAGCCGAACCGTGGGCCGAGAGCATCAGCGGCGCACCGGCCGGGACGTCGGCGATGTCGTCCACGAAGACCACGCCGAGGGCCTCGAAGCGCTCCACCACCAGCTTGTTGTGGACGATCTCGTGGTAGCAGTAGACGGGCTCGTCGAAGGCCCGGACCAGCCACGTGAGGGCCTTTATGGCCATCTCCACGCCTGCGCAGAAGCCGCGTGGCTCGGCCACCAGCACCCGGTCGACCCGCCCGGAGGCCTCGGAAGGCGACGTGGCGGATGGCATGCCGGGACCCTACCGGGTGCTTCCATCGACGTCGGTAGCCTTGGGGCCATGTCGACCCCCGTGGTCGTCGCCGTCGCCGCCGGATCGCCCGCTGAACGGGCCGGTGTCGTGCCCGGCGACCGGATCCTGAGCATCAACGACCGCGTGCCGCGCGACGTCATCGAGTACCAGCTGCTCGTCGACGAGCCGTCGGTGGCCCTGGCGCTGGACTCCGGCGGCATCCAGCGCGACGTCGAGGTGGAGAAGCCCGCCGGCAGCCCCCTGGGCGTCGAGGTGGACAGCGCCCTGTTCGACCGGGTCCGCACGTGCGACAACCACTGCGAGTTCTGCTTCATCTACCAGCTGCCGCCCGGGCTGCGCCGGAGCCTCTACGTGAAGGACGACGACTACCGCCTGTCGTTCCTCTACGGGAACTTCACGACCCTGACCCGGTTCACCGAGGCCGACCTGGAGCGGGTGCTGTCCGAGGGCCTCAGCCCGCTGTACGTCAGCATCCACGCCACCGACCCGGACAAGCGCACCGAGATGCTGCGCAACCGGCGGGGTGCCACGAGCCTGAGGTGGCTGCGGGCGCTGCTGGACCACGGCATCACCGTGCACGGCCAGGTGGTGGTGTGTCCCGGCCTCAACGACGGCCTCTGGCTGGAGGACACGCTGGCCGGCGTGGCCGACAGGTTCGATGACCTGGCCAGCCTCTGCGTGGTGCCCCTCGGGGTGAGCCGCTACACCGACGAGGTCCGCATGCGTGCCCACACCGTCGACGAGGCCCGGGCAGTGGTGGACGTCGTGGAGGCGTGGCAGGAGCGCTTCCTGGCCGCCCTGGGGCGACGGATGGTGTTCGCCGCCGACGAGTACTACCTGCTTGCCGGTCGACCCTTCCCACCGGTGGAGCACTACGACGGCTTCGAGATGCTGGAGGACGGCATCGGCATGGCACGGGCGTTCGAGCAGGAGTTCACCGGAGCCGCAGGTGGGCGGGAGCGCACCCCGGGGTTCTTCCAGTCGGTGGACGGCGCTCCGGCGCTCGGCTACCGGGCTCCGCGGACCGGAGCCGGCCATGAGGGGTCTGGTTGCGGCGTCGGGATCTCCGTCGGCGGGCCGGTGTCCTCGGGTGCCGATACCGGTGCCGGACCTGGGGGAGTCACGACGGCCACGGCGGTCAGCTTGGGAGCGGGGATCCGCCCGTCCCGCAGCGCCCCGGTGGCGGTGCTCACCGGAGAGCTGGGCGCACCCATCCTGACCCCGCTGGTCGAGTCCACCGGTCGGGCCGACGTCCGGGTGCTGGCGGTGGAGAACCGCTTCTTCGGGGGCAACGTGGGCGTCACCGGCCTCATGGTCGGCGAGGACGTGGCGCGGGTGCTGGCAGGCCAGCCGACCGGGCACCGCTACCTGCTGCCGGACGTTTGCCTCAGCAACGGGCGGTTCCTGGACGGCGTGGAGCCCGACGACCTGCCACACGCGGTCGAGGTGGTGGCCACCGATGGTGCGTCGTTGCGCCGTGCCCTTTCGACCGCGGGGTCGGGTCGATGAAGCAGATCGTGGCCATCGTGGGTCGGCCCAACGTGGGCAAGTCGACGCTGATGAACAGGATCCTGGGTCGCCGCGAGGCGATCGTGGAGGAGCGACCCGGCGTCACACGGGACCGCAAGGAGGTCGAGGCGTCCTGGCAGGGTCGGGAGTTCACGCTCGTCGACACCGGCGGTTGGATCGCCGCCGGCGACTCCCTGGACGAGAAGGTCAGCCGCCAGAGCGAGCGGGCCATGAGCGAGGCCGACGTCGTGCTGTTCGTGGTGGATTCCACGGTCGGGGTGACCGAGGACGATGCACGGGTGGCGGCACTCCTGCGGGGCACCGACGCCCCGGTGATCGTGGTGGCCAACAAGGTCGACGACCGGGTACACGAGGCATCGATCTGGGAGCTGATGGCCCTCGGCCACGGCGAGCCGGCGCCGGTGAGCGCCCTGCACGGTCGGGGAGCCGGCGACCTGCTGGACCGTCTGGTTGATGCACTTCCAGAGCAGGTCGACGAGGTCTCCGACAACGTGGAGTCCGGCGACGGCGACCCCCGGGTGGTGGGCGTGACCCTGGTGGGACGTCCGAACGTCGGGAAGTCGACGCTGTTCAACCGGCTCACCGGCGAGGAGCGTGCGGTGGTCCACGACCGCCCCGGTACGACGCGCGACACGGTCGACACCGTCGTGGAGACGCCGTCCGGGCCGGTCCGCTTCATCGACACGGCTGGCATGCGGCGCAAGGCCCGCATCGACGAGGAGGCCGAGTACTACTCGCTGGTCCGGGCCCTGAAGGCCGTGGACACAGCCGACGTGGCGCTGCTCGTCATCGACTCCACCCAGGGCGTGACCCACCAGGACCAGCGCCTGGCAGAGCGCGTCGACGCCGCCGGATGCCCGATCGTGGTGCTGCTGAACAAGTGGGACCTGTGCGACGCCGAGCAGCGGGAGGACGTCTCGATCCAGGTCGGCGACAAGCTGCACTTCGTGGGGGAGGCCCCGGTCATCCGCATCAGCGCCCTCAGCGGGAAGAACGTGCAGCGCCTCTGGCCGGCCCTGGAGGACACCATCAGGGACTACCAGACGAGGATCCCGACCCGGCGGGTGAACGACGTGATCCGGGCCGCGCAGTCGGCCCAGCCGGCGCCTGCCGGCGTGCGGATCCTGTACGCCACCCAGGGGGCCACCGACCCGCCGACCTTCACGCTGTTCGCCAACCGGGAGGTGCCGCGTACGTGGTTGCGCTACCTGGAGCGGCGCCTGCGCGAGGACCTGGAACTCGGGTCTACGCCCATCAAGCTGCGGGTGCGTCGCCGGTCGGAGTGACCGACGCCCGTACGACGGGCCCACGACTACGCTGAACGGGCATGCGGACGCCCGTCCTGACCCTCCTGGGCATCATCTGCCTCGCCGCCGCCCTGAGTTGGGCGCGCTCGGCACGCCACCGCTACCGGCTGGTGGGCCGTATCGATCCCGAGGCCGCGCCCGATGCCTACACGCTGGCGTGGTCGACGTTCCGCAAGGAGTTCCACTCGGCGTCCCTCTACGGGCTGCTGGCCCTCGCATCTTTCGTGAATGCCGTTACGGAGGGCGCCGGTGGTGCCCTGGTGTTCTCGCTGGTGGCGATCCCCGCCCTGGTGTCGACGGCCTGGGCCCGGCACGCCGTGCGGGAGGCCCGCATTGCCCGCCAGAGCATCGACATCGAGCGGCGGGCCCAGGAGGCCCTCGAGCAGGAGGACCTGGCGCCCAAGGCGTGGGCGGGCCGCCTGGCCCCCGAGGAGCTCCCCGAGTTCTCGGGGTTCGAGGTGGGGCGTGTGTACCAGGCCGGTACGGGCCTCATGGCCGGCGACTTCTTCGACGTGTTCAAGGCTTCTCCCACGAGGCTGGCCGCCGTGATCGGCGACGTCGTCGGGCACGGCATCGAGGCCTCGATCACCGCCTTCCAGGCCAAGTACCTGTTGCGTACGTTCCTGCGCCAGTTCCGGGATCCGGCCCAGGCCCTCGAGGAGCTGAACCGCCAGATGTCGTCGGTGGAGCGGTCCGAGGAGTTCATCTCGCTTGTGGTGCTGGTCTTCGACACCGAGGCCGAGACGATGCGCTACGCCTCGGCCGGGCATCCGGCGACCTTCCTCTGGCACGAGCGGGAGGTGCGCCCGCTGCGGTCCACCGGTCCGCTCCTGATGCTGGACCCGACCGGGTCCTACTTCAGCCGGGAGGTCCCGCTGGCCCGCGACGACATGGCCGTCATGTACACCGACGGGCTGACCGAGGCCCGCAACGGCGACCAGCAGTTCGGTGAGGAACGCGTCGGCGACGCCGTCCGGCGGAACCCGGGCATCTCGCCGGGGGTGCTGTGCAAGCAGCTGCTGGACTCGGCCAACGACTTCAGCCTCGGGGCCGTGCAGGACGACCTGGCGATCCTGGCGATCCGCAAGCTCTGATAGCCGGACCGGGACGGGTGTGGCGCCGTGCCGTGGTGTGAGCCCTGTGAGAGGTACCTGAGCCCCAACTCGGTGTCGGTGGTCGGAACGTGTCCGAAGTGCGGGGAGAGGGTGACCGACGCCGACGGCGAGTTGGCCACCTCGCAGAAGGTGCCGTGGCACTTCTGGGTGTTCGCCGGAGCGGCGGTCGTCTACCTGGGCTGGCGCCTCGTGCAGGGCATCTGGATGCTGGTCACCTGACCTGATCCGGCGGGGCCTGCCGCGGGACCTCGACGGTAGAGTGACCGCTCCACAGCGGGCTGTGGCGCAGTTTGGTTAGCGCGTCGGTCTGGGGGACCGAAGGTCCCGAGTTCAAATCTCGGCAGCCCGACAAACAAATACCCAGTTTGAACTGGCTGTTCAGGTCGCTCAGTTCGAAGCCCCTTCGTCGCCTGTGTCAGATTCCTTCATCGGTTGGGCGAACGTCCAGCGCTGCCCGCCTTGGTCACTCACGGTGTACTGCCGGTTCC
>ERZ651768.1189-NODE-1189-length-19270-cov-7.262908_pt1 | contig 19270 bp, 15 predicted proteins | sample MGYA00514754_ERZ651768 | MGnify/ENA metagenome assembly ERZ651768
GAGGTCGCAGGCTTGGACTTGCTCGCGACTAGGCCTAGAATCCCGAGGAAACAAATATTGCAGATTATTATCTGCCCATATCCAGCAATCATGCTGAACGTTTCTATGAACTCAAGATCCACCGCCTCCGCCTCAGGGCCATAATCAAATTTGGGCATGAAACCAATCCTCGACATCATCCACATCATGCCCATGCCTCCTAGGAAGTTGACCCCTATCCAGGCCCCTACCAGTTTAATCCCAAGTTCTCGGTCACCCCTCCACAGTACTGGAATGCAGAACAGTCCCATGAGGGCCAGCAAGCCGCTGTGTACGGCTGAGAACTCCAACACCCCCATCATGTCGTCCATGTATTCCATCAACGCATCCCATTCCGCATTCGACCTGTCCCATTCCGCCTTCTCCTCCTCCGTACCATCCTCCGGATAGGGCTCGATATCCTCAAAATCTTCAGGCATGAAACTATCGACTAGCATGGGAGAAAGAATGCCCGACGCGGTATTGAATAGCATGAACACCACCATCAGTGCCATGAAGATAGCCAGTCCCTTCAGCCACCACGGCGAAGGCTCCTCTGGAACATACGGCGCCTCTGCCCCTGCCATGACCATGGGGTCCCGTGCAAGACTGTGCATTTGAGGACTGGTGAAATCAGTATTCCAGTACTAACCGGGGGGTAGTCCGCTCGTTCGAGTGAATGCACTGTCTGCCCGGGTGTATGCAGAAGTGCGCGCGCAGGAAGCGGCGTCCGAGGATGAACCTGTGGCGCATCAGTGAACGGTCTTTCAGGCAGACCTCGATATCGAAGTCCATTCCGGCTATCTGCAGAGTTGTCCGAATCACTGGACGCATGGTCTCGTGACCCCCAGTGTCGCGAACACGCCTCCAATCGTGGACCGGCCTCTCAATCCACTCACCGCCATCCTCAAGCCGGAATCGGACTCGGCTCTCAAGGTCCGACTCTATGATCTCAATGTCGCTGGCATGCAGCGTGTTCGACCATGCTCCGGTGTCCATCTTGGCTAGTAGAGGATCGCCCTCAAGTTCGGGTATCCCAACCCACTCGCGCCAGCCGATCATAGCAAGCTCGTACATTGCTCTCTCCTCGTGCCGCTGCCGTCCAACAGGGGTTCTTGAATGCGTCGGACAGAGTATCATTTGTGGGCCATCCGAATTCACGGATTTGCCGCTCGAAGCCACCTATTGACCCTGCTTACGAATCGTTGAAGTACAGGTGCCATAGGTCGTACCTAATGGCGCAAGACGGCATACCCGAGGCTCTGACCTTCGATGACGTCCTTCTGATGCCAGCGGAGTCGGCTGTCCTCCCCGCCGAGGTCGACACCTCCACCCGTCTGACCAATTCGATTCCACTCAACATCCCGCTGATATCGGCGGCGATGGATACAGTGACCGAGAGCGACATGGCCATCGCCATGGCTCAAGCTGGTGGGATCGGCGTGATCCACCGCAACATGAGCATCGAGGCTCAGGCTTCTGAGGTCTACAGGGTCAAGCGCTTCGAGTCCGGCCTAGTCCTCGACCCGGTGACGATCTCGCCCGACAGCACCATCGGCGAGTTGAGGGCGATCAAGTCGCAGCATGGGTTCTCCGGGTTCCCGGTGGTCGATGACTCGGGGGTTCTGGTTGGTATCATCACCAACCGTGACATCAGGTTTGTCTCAGATGACTCGGTGAAGGTCTCGACTATGATGACCACCGATGTGGTTACGGTACCCGAGCACGTCGACCCCGAGGTCGCCAAGAAGTTGCTCCACCAGCACCGCATCGAGAAACTCATCGTGGTCGATGGCGATGGTGGTTGCGCCGGTATGATGACGGTGCGCGACATCCAGCAAAGCCGGGACAATCCCAAGTCATGCAAGGACTCGCAGGGCAGGCTGAGGGCGGCAGCGGCCACCGGAACCGGTGACAAGGGCGTCGAGCGCGCCTTAGCGTTGTACGAGGCCGGCGCTGACGCCGTGGTGGTAGATACCGCCCACGGTCATTCTCACGGTGTCATCAACACGGTCAGGGAGATTCGCAAGCAGGCCGCAGACGGCGCCCAGATAATCGCCGGCAATATCGCTACAGGCGCGGCCGCCGAGATGCTCATCGATGCTGGGGCGGACGCCGTGAAGGTGGGAATCGGACCGGGCTCCATCTGCACGACTAGGATAGTCTCCGGAGTGGGGGTCCCGCAACTCACTGCTGTACTTGGTGTGGTCGAGACCTGTGTCGACAACGACATTCCAGTAATTGCCGATGGCGGCATCAAATACAGTGGCGACATCGCCAAGGCGATAGCCTCCGGGGCCGACTCTGTGATGGCTGGCTCGGTGCTCGCCGGAACCGACGAGGCGCCCGGCGAGACCATCCTGTACCAAGGACGGTCGTACAAGGTGTACCGTGGCATGGGCTCGGTGGGCGCGATGAGCCAGGGTGCTCACGAGAGGTACTTCCAGTCAGAGCAAGGAGATACTCGGAAGTACGTTCCAGAAGGAATCGAGGGCCGAGTGCCTGCAAGAGGCCCGGTGGACAATGTGCTCTACCAAATGATAGGCGGCCTGCGCTCCTCGATGGGCTACACCGGCAATGGCAGTATCGTCGAGATGAAGACCAATTGCGACTTCGTACGAATCACCAACGCGGGACTCTCTGAGAGTCACGTCCACGATGTCGAAATCACCCGCGAGGCGCCCAACTACCGCAGGTGATGCGATGGAGAGATTAGTCCTCGGAGGGGGCTGTTTCTGGTGCGTTGAGGGTGCGCTGAAGGGGCTGCGTGGCGTGAGCGAGGTGATTCCGGGATACTCAGGCGGTCACGTCGACGACCCGACCTACGAGCAGGTGTGCGGCAAGCGCACCGGTCATGCCGAGGTAGTCCGAGTGAGCTTCGATCCCGAGATAATCGGGCGGACTACTCTGCTTGAGGTCTTCTTCACCTGCCACGATCCCACCCAACTGAACAGACAGGGCAACGACATCGGTTCGCAATACCGCAGTGTTGTGTTCTATGCTGACGAGGGGCAGAGGCAGGACACTGAGAGCGTAATCGAGAGTCTGGCCGAGCACTTTCCCAGCCCGATAGTGACCGATGTCAGCCCATTGACCAACTTCTTCGTGGCCGAGGACTACCACCACGACTACTTCACAAATAACCCAACAAACCCCTATTGTAGGGTCGTGGCGGCTCCGAAAATCGCTAAGACCAGAGCCAAACACGCGTTACTGTATGAGTGAGTCAGAACTCTCCCCCGAGCCGTGGCCCGTACACCTTCTCGGACTTGTGAATCCGATGATTGTCATCGCAGGCAACCTACTCGGCGGAGCGTACACGGCGATGGGAGTGGTGTTCGTTTGGGGAGTTGGCCCATTCCTAGACATCGTCTTTGGCGAGTCGAAGCAGCCCCGCCCCCCACGGGAGTCCGGCCTCCCCTTCGAGACCCTTCTCTGGGTACATGGCATCGTCCACTTCGTGGTGCTGGCCTCCTTCTTCAGGTTCGCCTACCTAGAGGCCTCTGTATCGCTCTGGCTGGTCGTTGCTGCCCTGTCAACTGGCTTGTCTGCTGCAGCGTCTGCGATAGTCACAGCACACGAACTCGGGCATAAGAAGCCGAAGAGTCCGGGCTGGAGACTGGCAAGGTTCCTACTGTTCAGTGTTAACTACCCTCACTTCACCACCGAGCACAATCACAACCACCACAAGTGGGTCGCGACGGATCGCGACCCAGCAAGCGCTTACGAGGAAGAGGGACTGTGGTCGTTCTGGTTCAGGACCATCCCCAGTCAGTACCTCTCCTCGGTGAGGGTTCACAACGGCAAGGGACGGACCGGAATGAGGAACCCGTCATACCAGGGACTCATCCTACAGGTTGCAGCCCTTGGCGTGATGTTCATGCTACCCCAGGGTCAAACTATGGTGATAGGCTGGTTAATCCTGTCAACCATCGCGATTCTCACTCTGGAGTATGTGAACTACATCCGCCACTGGGGCCTCAGGCGAGGCGAGGATGAGCGTCAGACGGAGATGCAGTCCTGGAACACGGAGGCCCGCTGGTCACGCTGGTCCCTGATTGAGCTGACCCGTCATTCAGACCACCACGTGCGCGCTAGCGTGCCGTTCTGGCAATTGCGCCCGCACCCGGAAGCGCCTGAGTTACCAGCCGGATACTACGCATGCTGGTGGCCCTGTCTGATACCACCGATTTGGAAGCGCTGGGTAGGTAAGCGCATACCTCGTAACACCGCCTGAGCATTGCTCTGCGAGAGTAATATTCAACAGTGCTGCGAGACCGAGCGGGGGCATGGTTCCTGAGAATGCCCAAGGAGACAACGCTCCTTCGGACAAAGCGTGGACGATTCACGCTGCAATCATCGGTGTCAACATGGGTAACATGCTGTTCCGAGGTTTGGAGCTGAACCCGGAAAATCCTGACATGGGGACTGTAATTGGCCTTGCCATACTGGCTGCCGCGCTCCCCTTCCAAGCCGTCTTCTTCCTCATTAACTCCTACATCCAGGAGTTCGAGAACGCCGATGACGTAGAGTTCGTCATACTGCTGAAACTGTCTATCATCTGCCAGATGGTGTCTTACCTGTCCCTACTGGGATTAGCGTGGCTGTTCTTCAATACGCACCAGTACATCGGCACCGCCTTCGCCACAGGGGCAATAATCGCCATCGTGCTGGTCAGGTCGGCGACGAATCAGGCTGTTACCCTGCGCGAGTCTGCGATGTGAGGCCGTAGTGAGGTTGATGGGGGACAGACTCCACTGAGCGCCAATGGCAGATGCCATCGCCTTCCCCAGTCTTCCGCCCGCATCTCCATGGGATGCCTACCTGCTGATGCTGGCGATCCCGTTCATCATGAGAATGGTTTTCGTGATGCCGCCTCTGATAGATCTGGTGAACACCTACGCCCCGCCCGGCGAGAGGACGAAGCATCTCAGGTGGTTCTCAGTGAGGCTGAAAAAACTTCCAATCGAAGGCTTCTGGCTGATTGTCGTCAACGAGGTCCTGGCTTTCCTCCTGCCTGCGATTATAGCAATCACCGCTCGCATCTGGTTCGGCCCTATAGGCTGGCCCAGCTGGGAGCAGACCCCACAGGTGGGAGTGGCCCTGCTCCTGATAGCCGGCGCGGCATGGCTGATTACCGACTTCGGCAAGGTCACCCGCTCGCGCCGTGACATCCAGCTGCTGGCCAAGTACAACCTCGCCACAGCCAAGATGGCGTTGCAGGCGGCTGTGGTAGGCCGCGAGATTCTCAAGGGAGTAGGAGAGATTGAGGTGCCGCGGCCATGGCGGACGATAGTAGACGTCGAACACACAGTCGACGGCGAGCACGTTCCAGCACCCAAGCGCGGCCCGTTGTCAGAACTCGTCTCCGGCCTGTTGGACATGGGAGCCGACGCGGTCGAGAGTGCGCTGGATCAGGTCAGAGGCCCAGCGGGGGACGTGATGGGTAAGCTAGACGAGGATATCCAGTCGAGGATCACCGCGCGCGCTAGGGCGTCGACCCGCTCACTGGTCCGCGACACACTCTTCTCGATAGCGCCACTTGTCGTCCTAGCCGGACTGCAGAGGCTGGTCTAGCAGCCTCTTCTCATTCGACGAGGCTAGCACAATCCAAGCCAATCCGAGGACAATCTGAACCATCCCAGTCAGGGCAATCAACTCCCTGAGCCCGAGCAGTTCGTTCTCCATGATGAGTCCCCCTGCGACTGCTGAGATACCCATTGTCAAGGTGATTCCGAAGTGGTCGGTTCCAGCCACCCTGCCGCGCCACTCGTCGGCCGACCTCTCCTGAAGGAAAGTTGTCGACAACACCCAGTTCAAACCGCTCGCGGCATGCGAGAAGAACACCAGCAGCAGCACCATCCAGCCCCACTCGACTACTGATACGGCGATGTAGAACAGCCCACAGACCCCCACCGCGAGTCCCAGCAGATACGGCCTGAGGCGTGGGTTCTCCATCAGCGGCCTTCCTGCGATGGGGCCGAAGCCGCTACCGAATCCCCTAGCCATGAACAGGATGCCGATGCCCGCCGCGACTTCACCGAAGCCGGCTTCCATCCCTATCAATATCAGCAGGAATACCTGAGCCCCACCTCCAGAGGCCCACAGACCCTTGGCGAACACCACTCTGCGCAGCGGTGGGCTGGAAAGGATGTATCTCCATCCAGCGGCGATCTCTTCGACGACCACTCGAGGGGTGACACTCTTTCTCTCTGTGGTGTCTGGGCCACCGGGTGGCAGTGTCATGATTACCAGGGCCGCCGCAACGAAGGTCACGGTGTCTATCCATAGTGCCGTCTGGATGCCGTAGATGGAGATAGTCAGCCCACCTATAGCGGAACCCAGCCCCAGTGCCACCGACCACCCTCCGGAGGCCAAGGCATTGGCAGTCAACAGCTCCTGATCGTCACAGATGTTGGGAAGATAGGCGTACTCAGCAGGGTCGAAGACAGCTCTAGCAGCCACCATCACCACCGCCAGTACATACACCGATGTCAGACTCCCAAGCAAATCTAAAGCAAGTACGAAAACGAGAATAACCAGAGAAGCGATGTTAGCACCTAGCATGAGCCCCTTGCGTGAATATCGGTCCGCCAGCATCCCCGTGAACGGAGTTACTAGGGCCAGCGCAAAACTCCTCGAGGCCATCACACCGGCAATCGCCAGAGGGGAGTTATCGGTGGCCTCTCCAGCGAGGATGAAGAGGGCGATTACGGTGAACCAGTCGCCAATGAACGAGATTTCGTTCGCAATGAACAGGCGGCGGAACGAGGAGTTCCTTCTCAGCAACTCGATGTAACCTACACCGCTCATTGTCCATGCGCGTGGTCCGGGCATTATGATACTCGCCCCCGATGAGAAGCCCTAAGGCCGTCCCGCCAGCGCCACTCACATGGTCGAGGAGCGACTGGTCTGGATGGACCTCGAGATGACCGGTCTTGAACCGGAAGAGAACACCATCATCGAGATTGCCACCATAGTGACCGAGGGCGACCTGACTGTGGTCGCAGAGGGGCCGGCCATCGCGATTTCGCAGCCCGAGTCGGAACTGGCTAAGATGGACGATTGGAATCTCACACACCATACCGAGAATGGACTTCTGGACAGGGTCAGGAACCATGGAATTCCGATGTCAGAGGCCGAGGCGATGACGATCGAATTCCTGCGCGAGCACTGCATAGAGGGCGTATCGCCTCTGTGCGGCAACACCATTGGCCAGGACAGGCGTTTCCTTAGGCGCTACATGCCCGAACTGCACGACTTTTTCCACTACCGCAGCGTCGATGTCACTTCTATCAAGCAACTTGTAGACAGATGGTACCCGAATCTGCCGAGAGCGACCAAGCCTGCAGGACATCGGGCACTTGACGATATACGCGGCAGCATTGCGGAGCTTGAACACTATCGCGAGCACGTATTTCGCGACTAAAACGGCCCTTTCTAGGGACGATTCATTGATGTTAGTAAGGTAATTACAACATTATTTATTAATAATTATTAAGAAAATATAAACAGCGTACTGCGTGTATGCAATAGTGATTAATTCTAGTTTATTGCCTCTATATTGGAAGGCCTGCAGCGTCGGTCAGGACCACATTCACAGCAAACCCCCTTCTGTGGAATGCAATCAGCTCCAATCCGTGGATAAGATGCCCCGTCACAGCCCTGCCAATCACAGGACGACCGTCTTCGTCGGGAGTCAGTTCGCGACGCTCGCCTTCTATGCCCTCGAGCCATGGTAGCATGCCCTCGGGCGAGTAGCGGATGCCGAGAATCATGTCGCAACCCTCGGTCCACTGAGCGGACTCGGCGTCGGCCCCGCTCGGTATCGCCGGGGCGTTGGGGTGGGTGTGCAGCCAGTGCGAGAAACGCCCTCCTCTAACCCCCCTCTCCTTGTCGAACAGGCCGTCCATCCACTCCTCAGGGACGTGGTGGACCGAATACGAGTCGCCACGGTTGACTAGATGTGGCTCACCTAGGACGAAGCCCTGTCCCGAGAACAGACCGCTTTCGAAGTCAACCCCGCAATAGGTCTTCTCGACCTCCTCCGAGTGGGGCAGGTCTGGGTTCACGTCCATCCCCACGAGTATCTCGTCAGGCAGCGACTGGAAGGCCCAGTCGAGTATCTGCGCCAGCGTGTCTACCGGCATCAGGATGTGCGCCGGGTAACCGTCCCTGCCCTCCAGCGACTGCTCGTTGTACTGAGCGGCGGCTTCGAGCAGCCAATCGGAGGCCATGCCTGCGGACTAGGGTCGTTCGACTTGAGTTCGACGGCTAACCGCCGGAGATCGTGACGTCGAGCACCACGTGGTCCCAGTGCGGCGCGTAGCTCTTCACCCTCAGCGGCTCGGATGCATCGAAGGAGCACCCCCTCCTCATCTCACGCAGCGACCCAGTGACGTCAGTGACCCAGGTGGCGTAATCTCCGGTCGCTGCAACACCGTGGACGTGTAGCACGCCCCCGGTGGGACTGAGAGCATCCATAGCGAGGCCGTACCCGTCACCAGCCGACGGCAGCAGACCGAGGACGACGCGGTCGGCAACCCCTTCCAATTTGGTCGCAGTGACTCGATTATCACCGACGTGTATGGTGCAGCGCCCGGCCACCCCATTGCTCTCAAGGTTCGACTTGAGCGCCCGCACGGCGTTCGGATTCCACTCGCAGCAGTGGACGTGATCGACCCGGGAGTGGACCAGTATCGGCAGCGAGTAGTAGCCGATACCGGCGTACAGGTCGACCACGACCTCGCCGGCACCGGCCACCTCTCCCATCCTGCGCCGCTCGTTGACGTTGCCTGCCGAGAACATGCACTGGGTGAGGTTGTAGCCGTAATCCACCCCGCTCTCCCGGCGCACCACCCAGTCGTCCTCACCGAGCAGCATCTCCACAGAGCTCTCGCGCATCTCGCCAGAGATCTCCCCGAGCCTTGCCACCCTGTCGACCTTCAACGCCTCACTAACCGCACTCCACAGCCCTTCCGAGGCGTGTATATCCCACTCCTCGCGGAATGCCGAGCCCGGTAGCAGAACGACATCGGAGAACCTCTCCCACTTGCTCGGCAACTGATCTAGGAGTGCTTTGCACTCCTCTTGCGCCAATCCTGCCGCGTGCAACTCTTCTCCGACCGACTCTGCGAGGCGGCGGTGCGGATCCTCCCTGTGCATATGACCGCTGGCCGAAGCATTTTGGATTCAGACTTATGGCTCAGATGTGCATGCCTGCTTCTGTGAAGCGTGCCGCCGTACTCCTCGTCATGCTCCTGATAACGCCTCTGGCGGCAGCCGACCCGCCTCCCGGGCAGCCAGATGTTGCGAACGACATCTGCTCCACATGGAACAGCGCCAGCGGGGTCTGCGACGACTACGACTCGGCGCTGGACCACACTCCTGGACAGGAGTGGATGCGGAGCTCTGTCGAGATCGGCATCGAGGACGCAGAGATGGTCGAGATGAAGGTCGGGCTGGCGGTTCACGAGATGTCGAGGGACGATTTGCAGCTCAGCGACCTTGACCTCGAAGGCGACAGCGCTCCGTGGGATGGGATTCCTGCGGATTACATCCGCAACTACCAGAGCCTCTACAGGGGTGGTGGCGACACCGTGTCAGACCTGATGCTGGAGAGAATTGAGGAGATAATGGAGGAGTTCATCGACATCAACTTTCCCAATATCAACACCACCACCATCGGCACCGTCTCCGAGGTCGATTTCAAGTCACAGCCGGATGCGAGCTGCGTCTACAACTCCGATTACGACTCGATAGACGAGGTCAACGGCTTCGACAACGACCCGTTTCAGCCGCCGCTGTGCTTCGAGGTCGTGCTGCAGATGGAGGTCGATACCAGCGCCTTCGGCCTGAAACCGGAGACCTCCGACATCAACCGGATGATGCAGGGCATGCTAACGATGGGAGCGGTCCTGACCTCCGAGTTCAACGCCAGCTCGCCGATAGGTCATTCGGTCGAGCTCTCGGTGGTCCCCCCCGGCTACGCCGATGTGAGCAGTGTGGAGGCCCCCGGTTCGACCAAGACGACGATGCGCGACGGCCACCCCCAGACTTACTCCCTCATCGCCGTCGACAACACACAAGCGGTGACTGAGGCGGCACTCGACTCGGTCCGACTTGTTTCCGAACTCGTTCACAGATCGATTAGCACCCCAACCGCGAGCATCGACCAGAGGGAACCCTCGCTGAAGATTGACCTGATAGTGGACGCCACCGACACCCAGAACTCGCGATTCGACCTCGAGATATCGATCCACTACCTAGATTCCATCACTCTCGATGACTGGGGCGCCTACCTGCATGACGGCACCATCGAAATTCCTTGGGTGACCTCCGACGGCATCAGGCTGCTCGACCAGGAGGTCGATGAGGACCTATCCGCGATCATTCAGGGGATCCCCGTAGAGGAACTGTCCTCGGCGTTCTCCGACGCTCTGGGTGCCGACATCTGGTTCGGTGCTCCGCAGTTCGCACAAGCCGACTCCGAAGGCGGTTTGGACTTCCGGCACACCCCGGGAGTGACCTGTGAGGAGTCGCTCGAAGTCAGTTACTGCGTTGAGGGCAAGGACGCTATGGGTGGGATCTGGCCCGTCGTCCTCGAAACCACCTCGCAGTCGACCCCGATGAGGGTTTCATCGGTAGTCGAGAGGATGCTTGAGAACAGCGGCGGAGACATCACCACCATCGATCTCTCAAAGGTCACCGACGAGGATCTCGCCTCGATTATGAACGTGGTCGAAGTCGGGCTTTCCACTGACACCGGATGGCTACAGGACCTGCTTCCAGACGACATGCCGAGCACCGAGTTGACTCTGACCCTGCACCTGCCCGAGTGGATTGAGTCGACCATAGGCGACCCATCGACGGTCGTCATCACAGCCCCCGTTACAGGAGGCGGGGAGCAGGACTTCGGCTTCGCCGGAACCAGGATTTTCGACTGGAGGCACTCTATCTGCCTCGAGTCTGATCCCTGCGAGGACGACAGCCCCGACCTGATTTGCGGCTCGAACCAGAAGACCTGCGTATCACTCGACATTGTGGTCGACATCGAGAAGTTCGCGATTCGCGAGACTTCGTTCGCCGCCGAGGTCGAGTTCACGGCCGAGGTGGTGCTGGAGATTTACCGACTGGGCATCGACTTAGGCGAGGACGACATCATCCTGCACCCAGTCCCCGCCGATCTGTTGAGACGCGCCATCGTGATGGGAGATCGCCTGCAAGGCGGGCTGCTCGCCGGCTCGGACCTCGAGGCCCCGTTGGATTTGGGTGTGGGAGAGCCGATTGATGTCGAGATATCCAATCTCGGGATGGAGATGCTGGGGGAGGAACTGGAGATGAGATCGAGCGAGGTCATAGATGCCGAAGGTTCGTTCGAGACCGTGCAAGACTTCGGGATGGGTCCGTACACCATCTCTGCCGACCTCGCTGATACGCCTGTGTCTCCCTCGTTGGGGTTCGGCGACACCACGATGCCGAGCAATTCTGAGGTCGGTGACAGTGTCCCTCTCCGCTTCGGCTTCAGCATCGAGCGCACCGTCGTCACAGCCGCACTCAGGGGTGAAGACATAGACATCAAGGCCCAGCCTGCGGCAATCGGCTTCGCCATAGCCACCCAGATGGCCGCGGCCTTCGGCTCACCGGTACTGACCGATTCGGGGATTCAGGTGGAGGGCGCGGAGTTCTTTCTAGAGGTGACGCCACTGATGGAGCACACCGTGTTCGGAACCATCCGCTCATCTGCGAGGATGGAGATACACCTGCCGAGCTCGATTAGGCTGCTTAGCTTCGAGAGCCGGATGGGCCTCGGTGAGCTGACCGAGGTTGACGGCAGGCAGGTGGTGGTGTACAGGACCCCGGTATGCCCGGATGCAACGACTTGGGCGCAGTGCAGCAAGAATTCGGACATCGTGTCGTACTCTGTGGAGGTCAGTTGGATGTTCGTGCTCGGCGAACTCGCTCCGTACCTATTCGTGCTGCTGGTCGGCATGGGTCTGCTGATCAGCAGACGCAGGAGGTTTAGGAAGGAGCGTGAGGAGAAGAAGCAGGAGGAGTCCTCGGCCGAGGAGCAGAAAATCACCGAGCTGGCTATGGAGTCGGAGTTCGGCAAGTTGGACGACAAGATCGTGGTCGTCGATGAGGCGTACTTCGAGAAGGATGAGGCAGAGGGGAAGCCCAAGGAGGGCAAGGAAGGCTGGTGGGAGGACGACTAGCCGTTCAGGTGCCCATGGATCCGCTCAGCCATCGCCTTGCCTATTCCAGGGACTTCGCGCAGCTCCCTGACGCTGGCGTGCTCAATACCACGTCTTCCTCCGAAATGGCGCAATAGGGCCTGTATCTTCTTCGCACCAAGTCCATCGATTTCCTCCATAGGGTCGCCTATCGCGCCCCTGCCGCGCCGCCTCCTGTGGTAGCGGTTTACGAAACGGTGAGCCTCATCGCGAGCATGGATGAGAACTCTGCCGAGCTTGCTCAGTATCAGCGGCTCGCGACCGTCCATGTGCAGCGTCTCCTCGCGTTTGGCCAGAGCCGCCACCGGGAAGCGCCCGGCCAGCCCGTGACCGTCCAACATGCCGAGTATGGCCGAAAGATGAGTCTCACCGCCGTCCAGCAGCATCAGATCGGGCCAGCCGTCCTGGTGCTTCAGCCAGCGCTCGACCACCTCTGACATCATCCTGAGGTCGTCAGGTGCGTCGCTCTTGACCCGGTAGGTCCGGTACTCCTTCTTTGCCGGCCTACCGTTGCGAAGTACCACGGAGGCACCGACTCGTTCGTCCCCTTGCAACTGCGCCATGTCGAAGCACACGATGTGGTCAAGCGAATCGAGTCCGAGCAGCCTCGCCGCATCATCAGCGGCAGCCTGTTCGAGGCTGCCCGAACGCATCTTCTGGTGGCGCTCGACCTGCACCTCGGCGTTCTGGTCGGCCATTCCGCGCAGCTGCGCCAACTCGCCGCGCTGCGGCACCCGGACATCGACGGCGCTGCCGCGCCGCTCGGATAGCCACGCACCAATCGACTCACCGATGGGCGCAGGTACTAGGACGGTGCGCGGCGGCTTGGTGCTCGAGTAGTGTTCAGCGAGCACGCAGGCGACCGAATCGGCGATGTCGCCCCTGTGAATCAGTGGGTACTCGAGTTGGCCCTGGACGATGCCGTCCTTGGCGTTCAGGACCACGACCATTCCGGTATCTCCTCTCGATGCGAAGCCGATGGCGTCGCAGTCTTGGTAGAATCTGCTGTGCACCACCTGCTGCGAGACAGTCCTCTGAACTGAGCCGATGAGGTCACGGCTCGTGGCGGCCTCCTCGTACTTCTGGGCGTGCGAGGCGGCGTCCATGTCCTTCTGCAGCGACCCGATGAGGACGCCCGCATCACCATCGAGGACGCTGATCGCGGCCGCGACGTGCTCGTCGTAACCCGTCTCATCGATACAGGGTCCGTGGCACAACCCGATGTGCATTGCTAGGCAGCCCTGCGGCAGCAGCTCCGGGCAGTCACGGATGCCGAATTGGCGGCGCAGCAGCTGGATAACTCGCTTGGCTGCGCCGGGGTCGGAGAAGGGACCCCATCGAAGCGAGCCCTCAGGCGGGTGCCGAGTGTAGATGATGCGAGGGTGCTCGTGGTCGGTCAGGGCGATGAAGGGGTACGATTTGTCGTCCTTCAGCATCGAGTTGTAGCGAGGCCTGTGCTCCCTGATTAGCTGCCGCTCCAGAATCAGGGCGTCGCTAGGGCTCTTGGTGACGATGAAGTCGACGCGGTCCGAGTCCTCGACCAGTCGGGGCACCATCCTGCGGTCGGGATTGGGCGCGAAGTACGACCTGACGCGAGAACGCAGGTCAGTGGCCTTGCCGACGTAGGTGACCCGCTCGTCCGCCCGCCGGAAAAGATAGACTCCGGGCTTGCTGGGCAAGTCAAGACCAGTGGGGTCGAGCGGCATGTTGGTTGATGCGCTGCAGGTGAACGCCCATGAACCCGTGCCTTCGCTCGGGCGCCATGCTCCCCGAGGCGCAGCTACGCATCCTCGCCCGCCTCGCGCAGTTCGGAGGCGAGCTTGAGAAGGCCTGGGACGTGCCTAGGGCGTTGTCCCTGCCGGGCCTAGCCGAGTCTCTGGGTGTGGTCAGGTCGGCGCTGCACGCACCGCTCTCTGCGCTCGAGGCGGACGGCCACGTCTCGACACGCTCGGCCCACGTCATCGGTGGCGGCACGCGCCGCCGCACCGTGGTACACATCACAGACCGGGGTCGCGAGGTCCTGTCCGGGCTAGAGGAGCCCTCGCGGGCCCGCAGGGGACGCAGCTTCGGCCCCCTGCCCGAGCCGATATCCCTACACGGCAGGGAGGAAGATGCAACCAGTCTCTCCGATTCCCTGCTCGCCGGCTCCAATGTGCTCTTGAGTGGTCTTCCTGGTGTCGGCAAGTCGAGCCTTGCCCGCGCCGTCGCTGAACAGGCCCTGAGCATGGGCTGGACCGTGCGATGGGCCTCGTGCGGTTCAGACACCGACGCAGCGGGAATAGGGGGGATGTGGCTGGGCGAGGGCGCGCCGTCGTCACCCTCGGCCATTATCGGAGCCTCGGACAGCACACGGACCCTGCTGGTCCTCGACGAGGCCCAGGAATTGCATCCGCGCCACGCCGCAGGTGTGGCGGAGCTCCTTGATGAGGCGTCCCCGGGGAGCTCTTCGGTGCTCGCTGTGTCCAGATCACCGAGCCCCTTCGGGATTCCGGAGGGATTCTCCGAGTTCAAGCTCGAGGGACTGGCTCTAGAGCACGCCAGATCCCTACTCCCGAGCGACACCGACAGCACTACTGCGAGGGCCGTCGCAGAGGCCTTGGGCGGCCACCCCCTAGCTCTACGCCTGTGGTCGCCGGACGAAGAAGTGCCGGAGCGTAGTGAGGCAGTCCAGGAATACATCGAGTCCACGGTGATGCGCAGGCTCAGCGACGAGGGCACGGGCACCCTCGACGAGTTCTGCATCTCGCCTTCGTCTCTAGAGGTCAGCGAACTCTTCGAGACAGAGGGTGCGGACGAGCTCGACGACTCCGCCATCCTGAGGTGGAGTGGTGTCATGGCCGAGCCCCATCACTTGATTCGCAACGTCCGTCGAGGCTCTTGGTCAGACGAGCAGTCCACAGCACTGCACTCGCAGGCGGCCGGCAGATGGGCCACCAGACAGGGAGCCAGAGCACGCAGGATGGAGGGTCACCACATGGTCCACTCCGGGGAGCCCGACGCAGAGTGGCTCTCCGAGCACATCCATGCCATAGCCGAGCAGGACAGCGCTGCGGCAGCGGTCCTGCTCGAGCAGGCTGTTGGCCTCAGCGAGGACGAATCCATCAGGGAGGCAGCCGCCGACCTCGCTCTGGAGCGCGGCGAGGCAGGGATAGCCGAGTCCCACATCGAGGGCTTGAGGGCAGGTGTCGGCAGAAAGCTCCGCTCGGCCCGGCTGGCTCGTCTTCGAGGGGATTCGAGGTCGGCTGAAGACATTGAGGCCAGCGCGCGGGCGGAGATGACCCCGGCCGAGCGCACCAAGGCATCCATCGCGTCTCTGGTACGTCGCTACGACGACCGGCTGCCCGGACGCATCGACCGCCGATTGGCACAAGAGCTCACAAGAGCCGCCGACGCGGTGGACATCTCCTCACTGCCGGAATCGGAACGCAGCTCCGGCAACCTCGCCCTCGACCTGATCAGGCACGGCATCGCCCTTGAGACCGGTGACGTCCCCGCAGCTGCAAGGGCACACAGCGCCCTAGAATCCGCAATGGGCCCGAATCACCCCAGCATGGCTGTGTTCGACCTGCGCGCACGCCTCTCCTCGCGGGCAGGAGGGAGCGCCTCGGCCGAGGCGCTCAGCTCAGCCCATTCGCTAATCGAATCGCGCGAGGACATAGGGGAGAGAATCCGCCTCATCCACGCAGTGCTCGAGGCTACAGACAGCCATCCGGACTGGCTCGTCGAGGCCCACGCCTCGGTCGCCATCGCGCCGCTGCGCGAGGACCTCGCCATGCACCGGCGGCTGTGTGCCCAGCGCTGGTACTGGCGCGGCGTCCTCGAGCCCGACCGCAGGCTGTCGCACTGGAGGGAGGCTGTAAGCAGGTTCAGGATGGCTGAGTGCAGTGCAGCAGCAACAGAACTCATCGGTAGAATGGCGAGAGCGATCTAGATCTCGGCACCGATGAGGGTACGCGTCTCGGTGATTCCGGGAATCGACCTGACTCCCTGAACGATGCAGCGAGTCAGCTCGGCCTCGTCATCGGCCTCGATTTTGACGAATAGGTCGTGAGGGCCGAAGACGATCCACCGCCCGACCACTCCCTCGATGGCACCGACGGCCTTCCTGACATCGATTTCGCTGCCGACCTCGGTGGTGATGAGAACGAATCCGACAGCCATTCTCACACCTCCACCGCAATCAGCGTCTCGGTCTTGATGATTCCAGGCACAGAGCGCATGTTGCCAATCAGGGTCTTGGCCATCTCTTCTTCGTTGGCGAAGTCTATGCGGGTCACTAGATCGTACTCCCCGTAGGCGACGTGAGTCTCTGTGACGCTGTCAATTTCGAGAAGTGCCAGATACACGTCTCTCTCAAGTCCCGGCTCGACCTTGATTAGAACGAAAGCAGTACTCATTCCCAGTCCTCGACGGCCATCGCGCTCGGTCGCTGTTTATGACCTCTACTGTACGTGAGTTCGGCATCGCTCATGTGTGCGCAAGGGATAACAGGCGGACAGCGAGCGGACTAGCCATGCAAGCACCTGCTTCGACAGTCCGCAGGCGTGCTGTGACCCTGATTCTCCTCCTCCTGCTTTCAGCCGCTCCAATGGTCCCGGCTGCGATTGGTGCTGCACCACGCTCGACCACCGTGTGGTCAGGAACCGTGGTGCTGCAGGACGGCTACACGGTCGAGAGCGGGGACATACTCGTGGTACAGTCGGGAACCACCATCCAGCTCGGCGACGACGAGACCATACTCGTGGCCGGAAGACTCACCATGCAGGGCACGACGACAGCGCCAGTACTGCTTGAGTCCATCGCGGGAAATCACGACGGCATCGTGTTCAACTCCAGCAGCAACGGTCTGGGCTCCAAGATCGAGAACCTCACCATCACCGATGCTGAGTACGGGGTCACCGTCTACGACAGCAATCCGACCCTGAACGACCTCAGGGTAATCAACGCCGACAGGGTCGCCGTCGACCTGTTCGACAGCGCCTCTCCGAGAATCAACGACCTCGTCATAGACGGCGGCGGTCAGGACGTCCACGGCCTCTCCACCTCATGGCGCTATGGCATCGGACTTTCCGTCGGGGCGTACTCTGCCCCCATCGTCGACGGCATGACCGCCGACGGCCTGATTACCCGTGGACTGAACTACTGGGGCGGCTCCGGCGGCATGCTCTCCAACCTCGAGATATCCAACGTCAGTGGTTCGTCCCTAGCCGTCGCCGCCGGAATCTGGGTGGAGGATTCGATACCGCTGATATCGGACTCCAGCGTGAACCGCTGTGACAACGGCATCTTCGTGCGCCACATCACCTCCGGATGGACCACCCGACCGACCTTCGTGGGAATGACAGTGGAGGACAGCCAGTACTACGGCATCATGGTCGAGCAGTACAACCACAGCCTGTACTCCAACGTGCCTCACAATGCGGTTTTCAACGACCTTGAGCTGAGGGGGACAGGAGGCCCGGGGGCCAAGACCCCTGGGCTCGCCTACGCCGCGTTCGAAGTCAACACCAGCGGGGTGCAAGTCACCGACGCGCTGATTGAGGACAACGCCGCTGTCGGCTTCAAGGCTTACATGATCGGTTCCTCGACCATACTCAACGAGATCGACCTGCTGAGGAATGGCAGACCGAGTGCCACCGCTCCTCTCAACGACAGGGCTGGCATGTTCATGCGCAGTGCCAACTGGGCACCTACGATCAACGACCTAGTTGTCCGAAACTCGACGGGTCCGGGCGTTCTGCTGTGGAAGGGCGGCGCCCAAGGCGCTGACTGGGTGATAGCCGACAACGGCGCTACCGGGGTGGATATCCGCGAGTTCCACCCCGACCTATCCGGGGTAATCAGCACCGGCAACGGTGGTCACGGGGTCTCGGTCAGGGACTCCAGCAACGTCGAGCTGGCATACGTCACCACCTACCAGAACGGACTCGGTGCGGCACTGCCGCAACTCGGTGCCGGCTTCTACTTCGATGAGTCGAATGACGTGATGAGCGGTGGTAAGAACTCGACCTGCTTCGAGTGCACATCGATCGAGGATCAGCACGGATTTGTGGTGCGCGACAGCATCGACCTGCAACTGCTCTCAGTTGACATCAGGGACTCTGTCAACGCCCCCGCGCTAGATATCGACAACAGCGGGATGGATCACGACGGCACGGTCATCATGGATGACATCAAGATTAATCTCAATTCGACCGGTCACTCAGTCGAGTTGGACGAGGTCGACGGCTTTGTCCACGGCCTCGACATGAATGGGGACAACGGGGGCTTGCTGTGGGACGCAAGCGGCCAAGAGACCTCGTACCTCGAGAATAGCGTCATTCGCGGTAATACAGCCTCCTGCTTCGACATGGTCGACCACAGCGAGATGCTCGTTCACAACGTCGCTCTGGCCTGTGACCCCAGTGCTCCCGCGAGCACCTCCTCCAGCTTCGTCAACTTCACCAGTTCGTGGTTCACCAGTGGATTCGCCGACAGCTTTGAGATGCTCGGGGACAGTCACCTGCGTTGGATATCTTCAGACGACATCGACACGCCGACCTACACCGGACAGGACAACATCCTCGATGTGATGTGGTCGGTCGAGGTCCATGCAGTAAACCAGCACCTGCTCCACATCCCCCACGCCGAGTTCAACCTCACCTTCGACCTGTACGAAAACGAATTCACAAGCACCCTGCCATACTCGGGCCGTGACTGGTACGGCCCCTTCATCGGCGAGCGCTGGACACCGATGCAGGGATGGTCCGACGTCAACACTGTCCACGTCGGCTGCGACTACGATGGCGTCCACAACGACACTGCAGTAGTTGACCTCGACGCCGACGTCTCGGTGTTCTGCCGCCTTGAGTTGTCCAACCAACCGCCGTTCATCCTATGGGACTCGCCTGAGGATGAGGCGGTCTACGCCAGTGGCGGCCAGGTGGCCTTCGCCGCCAACCGGTCATGGGATCTCGACTTCGACGAGCTGAGCTACAGCTGGACCAGCAGCATCGACGGAGACCTGCTTAGCACGTGCG
>ERZ651768.1191-NODE-1191-length-19237-cov-4.784342_pt1 | contig 19237 bp, 18 predicted proteins | sample MGYA00514754_ERZ651768 | MGnify/ENA metagenome assembly ERZ651768
AATGTGCGTGGACAAAGCCTGGCAAAAATGGTTGAAAGCCTTTATGGCACAAACTCCCTATAACTCGGAAAATGAATCCTTTGGAACATCTTATATGTTAATTGGAGATCAGGCTGTAGATAATGATGATCCATTTAATCTCGATAAAACTAAAGGTACCTGGATAGCAGAAGGACCACATCTTATGCTCTTACTTCCGGAAAGTTTGATGAGCAATCTACCCACTAATCCTTATGCTGGTGGACCTTACGTGATGTGGAAAGGTAATGAATTTGTACACGTCATGGTTCCTTTGGAGGTAACTTCAAAGCCATAACATTAAAGGTCTATGACAATTTGCTTCGATAATATATAAAATCAAAGCAATGAAAGAATTCTTAACTGTTGCCGTTTTGCATTTTTTTGCAGTTGCGAGTCCTGGACCAGATTTTATCTTGGTCAGCCGTCAGTGTTTAAGGTATGGCAGAAGTGTTGCTCTTTGGACTAGTTTGGGCATTGCATTAGGCATTCTTTTACATGTTGCTCTTTCTATAGCTGGTTTAAGCATCCTAATTAAACAACAGCCTGTTATTCTGGATTGGTTAAAAATAATCGCTTCCCTCTATATTGCTTATCTAGGTCTGCATTCAATATTGTCTAGGCATTCAAGAAATACCGGTAAAGAATCCATTGAGAGCAGAACTAAAGAAATGAAATCCATAACCACAGGCTTCTTAACCAACGTTCTCAATCCAAAAGCATTTATATTTTTTGCCACGGTATTCGCCTTGGTTATAGAAACCTCTACGACTAATTTAACTAAGATTGCTTTAGGTGTTTATATGTCCCTGGCTACCTTTGCATGGTTTGCATTTATCAGTGTCTTATTAACAAACGAAACAGCAAATACAAGATTTCGCATACTTATTCCATGGATAGAGAAGGTTACTGGATTATTATTGCTACTGATTGCACTACAAATACTTTTGCAAGAAGTATGAAAGAATAAAAGCATGATTCATGATTAAAGAAAATAGCGATAATAGTATTTTTCTTATTTAATACTTTGTTGTCTAATAATACGATGGCTATAGAGATTTTAAGAACACCCGATGAACGTTTTGATAACCTTCAAGACTTCCCTTTTAAACCCAATTATATGCAAATCGGTGATTTTCGTGTGCACTACTTGGATGAGGGACCCAGCGATGGTTTACCAATATTATTGATCCACGGTGAGCCTACATGGAGTTATTTGTTTAGAAAAATGATTCCTATTTTTACTGCTGCAGGACACAGAGTCATAGCCCCAGATCTTATTGGATTCGGGAGATCAGATAAATTAGTAAACCGGAAAGATTACAGTTATCGATTGCAGGTAGATGTGATGCTTGAGCTAGTGCAGAAATTAAATTTAAACGGAGTTACTTTTTTTGGTCAGGATTGGGGTGGTTTAATCGGTCTTAGGGTTATTGCAACCGAGCCTGAGCGCTTTGAGAGAATTGTTGTTTCCAATACTGGATTGCCCTCTGCAGCTGGTTTGAAAGGATGGATTGGCTACCCTATCTTTAAATTTATGGTGTGGAGACAAGGTGCGATCAGTTTTGAAGAATTTCAATCAAAAGTAACATTTCCACGTTGGGTCGCTTACACCTATCACGTTGATGAATTGCCCATTGATCAATTGATGAACAATGCAACCACAGATAAACCAATCGGAGCTGCCTATGAAGCACCCTTCCCAAGCAAACGTTATAAGGTGGGACCACAGATAATGCCTTATCTTGTGCCGTCTCAATTAAGAGAGAACGAACGAGCATGGAAAGTTTTTGAATCTTGGGACAAACCATTTTTAGTTGCTTTTACGGATAAAGATCCCATCACGAGAGGTGGTGAAAAAATATTCCTAAAAAGAGTTCCCGTTGCCCAGAATATCAGTATTAAGGGGGCAGGTCATTTTGTTCAAGAAGATGCAGGGGAAGAAATTGCCACAATCATAAATGAATTTATTGCCGGAAAGGAGTTCAAATAAATCAGGAGATTATGATGTTTAAATACGGTTTAATTTTGTTCTTTGGCACTCATTTAATTCCCAGTTTTAGCAAAATAAAAAATTTTATTGTGATGAAAGTTGGGTTAAATGGTTATTTGGGAATATTTGTACTATTCAGCGTGACTGGAATGGTGCTGATGACTATTGGTTACAAATCTGGGGAAGAGCTTTTGTACCCCGTAAACAATTGGTTTTATATGAATGCAAAGTATTTCATGCTTATTGCTTGTATTTTTTTAGCTGCGGCCTTCCTAGACACTCATACCCGTCTGATTCTACGGCATCCCATGCTTACAGGCATTATTATCTGGACCATTGTTCATTTGAGCGTCAATCCAGACAGATCTTCAGTCATGTTGTTTGGTTCATTTCTAGTATTCTCTGTTGTATCCATAATAACTTCTGAAATCAGAGGAAAAAAATTAAGCGATGGTACGGCTCATTTCAAGTTTGATGTGATCGCAATAATAATTGGAGTGATTTCTTTTGCCTTGTTGTATAGGTTTCATGAAAGTTTATTTGGAGTCGCCTTAGCATAAAACAACCAATGATTGGTCCTTTTGATTCATTAAGAGATTATATAGCAGCTCTGGATAGCAAAGGTTTACTCGTACGTATCCCAAAAATGGATCAGGATAAATACGAAGCAACGGGCTTTGCATACCAGCTGGTTAAAGAATTTGGTTACGATCTAGCGCCTGCTTTTTTAATTGAAGAGATTAAAGTAAATAACCAATGGATGAAAGGACCTGTCCTTGGAAATATTTTTGGAGGCTGGAGCTCCGAAGCATTGATGTATGGGATCGAAAATTTAGGAGAGAATCAAAAAATAGCTCGACAAAAGACATCAGATCACCTAGAGGCTTTATACAGAAAATTGAATCAGTGGCCAAAAATTCCACCAATTGAGATCACTTCAGATGGTTGTCCCTGTAAAGAGAATATTCTTCTGGGCGATGACGTTGATGTAACCAAATTTCCATGGTTGCATACCAATCCAGCCGATGCTGGTCAGTATCTGAATGCAGCGATGATCTTCATTGAAGATCCAGATTTAGGACGCAATGTTGCCCCTTATCGTTGCCAGATCAAAGAAAAAGATAAGATTGGTGTGAACGCTGAAATTCAACAAAATGCTTGGAATTTCTTAATGAAGATGAAAAAGCAAGGAAAGAAAGTAGCGCCTATTGCTGTTGTCAATGGAGTCGACCCCATTACTTTTACCTTAGGAGCTTCCAAATTGGCACAACTTGGAGAGGATGAATTAGATTTTGTGGGAGGCTTTAGAAATAAGGCAGTAGAATTGGTTAAATGCGAAACCAATAACATATTGGTGCCAGCAAATTGTGAAATTGTGCTCGAAGGAGAGGTACCCTTGGATGCAATGGAGAAGGAGGGACCCTATGGAGAAATGTATGGTTTTATGGGACTTGAAAAAGAGCAAAATTTTTTCATGAATATAAAAGCAATTACCCATCGAGACAATCCATGGATCGTCAACTCATTTGCAGGGGTAACTAAAATTTCTCCAAGCATTCTACAGACGGTTGTAAATCTTATTGACTACAAAGAAGCCATACCCAGTCTATTAGATATCTATCGTCCAGCTGAGAGTACGGGTGTGCTCATCGTGAGCATTGATAAACAAAACTCAGGAGAAGGTATGGCTACAGGTAAAATCTTGGCAGAAAAAGATTTTTTTGGCAAAGTCATTATTATTGTTGACAGGGATATTGATGTTTACGATAAAGGGGAAATTTTTCAAGCCCTTGGAACAAGGTGGCAGCCACACCCAGCTGCAGAAATTATTGAAGAAACCAGAGGCATGCCTCTGGATGCAAGTGCTCCAAAGAGGTTTCAGACTAGTAAAATAATTATCGATGCTACTAGGCAATTTAGTGAGGAAGGTGGGCCTAATATTTGGCCTGAAATTTCAAAAGTAATGCTTGAAAAATTGAGCCCCGAGACTTTCGATCTCATAGAACAGAATTGGGAGAATTATTTTATCCATTGGAAACGGTAAGATGACTCACTCCGATGAATATTTTATGGAACTTGCTATTGAACAAGCAAGCATTGCTCAAACCAAGGGTGAAGTTCCTGTTGGTGCTGTCTTTGTAGATAACAATGAAGTCATCGCTGCATCTGGTAATGCTCCCATAGCCTTGAACGACCCCACTGCTCATGCAGAAATAATGGTGATAAGAAAAGCCGCTGAGTTGAAAAATAATTATCGATTGGGTGGTTCAGTTTTTGTGACTTTGGAACCGTGTGCAATGTGTGTGGGTGCCATGATCCATGCCAGGATTAAAAGACTAATTTTTGGTGCTTTTGATGATAATGTTGGAGCTGTTTTTTCTGTTTATAAGTTAGCTCAATCTCCTCATGAAAATCATTGTATTGAAATTACCAAGGGCGTTTTAGAAAAAAAATGCCAGATGTTATTAAAAGATTTTTTCAGATCAAAACGTGGATCCTAAATGATCAAACTTACAAGTCTGTGGGTAATAAGAGCAGCAAGGTAGCTTAGACTGGTCATATAAGTCCATGCAATAATTGGCCAGCGCCATGAGTTCGTTTCTCTACGGATAATGGCAATGGTTGCAAAACATTGTAGGCAGAATGCGTAAAAAACTAAAAGGCCTAGTGTCATGGGCAGCGTGAAAATTGGTTTTCCATCGTCCCAAAAGGCATTTTTTAGCTTGTCTTGAAGTAAAGATTCAGAAGTAGTTGCATCACCAATAGCATAAATCGTACCCAGAGCTGCGATCACAACTTCTCTTGCTGGTATACCTCCAATAAAGGCAGCTGTAACTTTCCAGTCCCAGCCTAAAGGTTTGAAAACAGGTGCGAGAGATTTGCCCATTTGACCCAACCAACTGTGTTCCAAATAGGCAGCTTTTTCCTCTTGATTAATTTGGATGATTTGGGCAGTTTTTTCTTTAGCATCTGCCACCGCAGCGACTAAATCACGTTCAATATCAAATTGATTTTTGATTTCTATGGGTCTTGGAAAATAAGCCAAAGCCCATATCAGAATTGCAACTGAAAATATAACCGTACCGGCACGTTTAAGGAAAATTAATGCGCGGTCATACAACTTAATTAACATCGATTTGAGATTTGGGGTTCGGTAGGGAAATAACTCAATGATAAAATTAGATGAAGTTTCAGCAGGCAGGAATGTTTTCATTATCAAGGCCGTAAAAATACCACCAAAGATGCCCAGGAAATAAAGACCCAGTAGCACCAATCCTTTTAAGTTAATCCACCCATTCATATAGTATGTATCGGGTATAAAAGCCCCAATCAAAAGGGCATAGACTGGCAATCTCGCAGAGCACGTCATAAAGGGTGCGGATAGGATAGTTATTAATCTGGCTTTAGGTTCCGGAATCACTCTTGTTGCCATGATTCCGGGGACAGCACATGCAAAACTGGAAATCAAAGGGATGACCGATTTTCCAGATAGTCCAAAATTCCGCATAATTTTTTCCATAATAAAAGCGGTTCTTGACAAATATCCAGAGTCCTCTAAAACGATGATGAAGCAAAAAAGAATTAGAATTTGAGGTAGAAAAATTACCACACTGCCAACACCGGCTATAACTCCATCGGTCAATAGACTTCGGAATGCAGTCGGTTCAAGAATAGATTTTAGCCATAGGCTTGATTTGGATGCCAGTATATCAATGCCTTCCATCATTGGGGTTGCCCATGAGAATACAGCCTGAAATACTAGAGCCAGCACCGCAATAAACAATACGAGACCGATCACAGGTTGGTCAATAAAATTGGTTATTTTTTCTACCCAAGTGCGATGAATAGGATTGCGTTGTTCAACTTGTTTGACGATTGCATTAATCTTTTTGTATCTGGATCTGGATTCCTTTATAAATAAGGATTCTTGGTCAAAAAAGCGATGTCGAATATCTTCCAATTGTTGGTTTGATGCTAGGTTTAGTTTACTTTCCAGTCGTTGTTCTGCGTAGCCGTTTTGATCAATCAATGCTCTCATTATTTCAATTCTGGAGAGTGTATTTTCAGGGTCTAGAGTTTCACTGAAAAATTTGACTGCCTCGTCAATCTCAGGAAAATAATTATTCGGATCTGCAACTAATTGCTCTGAAATCATTTGGTCGATGGCTTTCATAAGCTCTGATAAGCCTTCTCCGGTATGACCCTCTATTGGGGTTACCCTAGTTTTTAATAACTGGGAGAGTTTTTCTAGATCAATTGTGGTCCCTATTTTTTTTGCAACATCCCACATGGTTAGTACAACGATGACCGGAATTTTAGACTCCAATAATTGAGTCGCTAAAAATAGGTTTCTTCTTAAATTGGTGCTGTCAACCGCGACAATAAACCCATCGGGTTTTTTTACATCTTCCAGATCACCATAGAGTGCTTTTGCTGCAACCAGCTCATCGGGGGATTCTGGAGATAAGGAATAACAGCCAGGCAGATCAGTCAAATGGATGGCGTGGTCCTTAATATCAAAGCGACCAATCCTTTTTTCCACCGTAACCCCTGGGTAGTTGGCTGTTTTTTGTTTTAGGCCTGTGAGCAGATTAAATAATGTACTTTTCCCAGTGTTGGGATTGCCAATAAGAGCAAGGGAAAGTTCTTTCTTTTTGTTCATCAACAATCCATTTCTTGATTCGGTTAGCGATTTATTTTATGTGATTGGTGTCACTTCAATTTTATTGGCTTCATCCCTGCGAATGCCAAGCGCATAGCCCATAATTTTTATTTCTATTGGGTCCCCTGTTAGGGCATGCCTGATAAAGGTAATTTTTTCTCCTGGTAGAAACCCAAGAGATGACAAGCGGTGTTTAATTTCTTCGCTGGCCTTTATTTTATGGATATAGCCACTCTCACCGGGTAACAAAGTATCTAATCTTTTTATCGTCATGGTCGTTTATTTAGCTAGGAAAAAAATACCCAACAGAATCAAAATGGTAGAGATGGTACCTTTGATGATAAAAAATAAGGCAGATCCTTTAATCGAGTAGCTTAAAATCTTGTACTTATTTTGTTTTAATTTCTCTAAAAAAGTCATGATTAAAAAATTTATTAACCTCCTAATCTAAATGATAATTATTATCATTAACATTATAAATGCTTTTTTCAGCTTTTCTTCCACTGTTGTGCGAACAATAATACCTAATTAATCTTTCAATGAAGAAAAATTCTGAGTTATAATTTCGTCAACACTCTAGTTATTAAAGTACAATCAGTCCAATGCCTCCAAAGAAACTCTATAAGGTCATATTTACCAACCAAGGCAGAATTTATGAGATCTATGCCAAAAATGTTACCAATAGTAATTTATTTGGCTTTGTTGAAGTTGAAAAAATAGTCTTTGGCGAACGAACGACTGTCGTGGTTGATCCTTCAGAGGAAAAAATCAAAACGGAATTTAGTGGAGTTACTAGGACTTATATTCCCATGCATTCTGTAATAAGGGTTGATGAAGTGGACAAAAAAGGTGTTAGCAAAATAAGCAAAGCTGAAGGAAATAATGTTTCTCAATTACCTGGTCCGGTCTATCTTCCAGAAGATAAGTTTAAATAATTGCCGATGAGATCAACATAAGGGCATTGCATGATTGGAATTAAAGGCCCACCATCACACTCGCCTTTCAGATTAAATCAGCTTCTACTTGAATTACAAAAACTCGACAACTCCATTGATGCCATTGGAGCTCGTTATACGCACTTTGTTGATAGCATTAAGCCTCTGAATGAAAAAGAACTCAATACCCTCAGATTATTACTTTTATATGGACCAGATTGGGATATGGGTTCTGATGAGGGTGAAAAAATTATTGTCATACCAAGGATTGGAACCATTTCTCCTTGGTCAAGCAAAGCAACGGATATTGCACTGTTGTGCGGATTATCAAGCATTCAGCGTCTTGAACGAGGAGTAATTTACACGATTTCTTATAAAAATGGTGCCCAGCGAAAAGATCTAAGTTGTCTAAGTGAACCACTTCATGACCGCATGACCCAAACAATGATTTTTAATGAAAAGGACGCCAATGTTTTATTCCAAGTTCAGAAACCAAAAGAATTATCTTCTATTCCAGTTCTATCAGAGGGCCTGGTTGCATTAGAACGAGCCAATGCCGAGCTTGGTTTAGCATTGTCAAAACAAGAGATGGAATATTTGATTGGCAATTTTGAAAAAATAAATCGCGATCCCACAGATGTAGAATTAATGATGTTTGGTCAAGTTAATTCCGAACACTGTCGACACAAAGTATTTAATGCTGATTGGGTGATTGATGGAGTAAAGCAAGAGCATAGTTTGTTTGAAATGATTAAACACACTTATAAATCTTTTCCAGATGGAGTTTTATCAGCATACCAGGATAACGCTGCAGTCATGATTGGAGGGAAAGGGCAGTGGTTTATGCCAAGTACAGAAAATAAATCCTATTCTTTTTTACCCGATGATATGCATTCAATGATGAAAGTAGAAACACACAATCATCCTACAGCTATTTCTCCTTACCCAGGTGCTGCAACCGGTTCCGGTGGAGAGATTAGGGATGAGGCGGCTACTGGCAGAGGAGGTGTTCCCAAGGCGGGCTTAACTGGATTTACGGTCTCACACCTTCAATTACCTGGGTTTATACAGCCTTGGGAGAAGAGCATTGGTAGACCTGATCGTATTGCTTCTTCTTTAGACATAATGATTCAGGGTCCGATTGGGGGTGCTTCTTTTAATAATGAATTTGGTCGACCCAATATACTGGGTTTCTTCAGAACTTTCGAGTCACAAGACAAGAAAGATCAGAATTATAGCTGGGGTTACCACAAGCCCATCATGATTGTCGGTGGAATTGGAAGTATCTCTGATGCATCCGTAAATAAGCAGGATACCGAAAATGAATCCCTCTTGATTGTTTTGGGTGGTCCTTCGATGTTGATTGGATTGGGTGGTGGTTCAGCGTCATCACTGACATCGGGCACAAGCACAGAAGACTTGGATTTTGCCTCCGTGCAACGTGGTAATGCAGAAATTGAGAGAAGAGCCCAAGAGGTCATTAGTCAGTGTTTTACAATGGGTGTTGATCAGTCTCGTTGCGGAAACCCGATCCAACTCATTCATGATGTTGGAGCCGGTGGATTATCTAATGCAATCCCTGAGGTGGTTGATCATAGCAATAAAGGGGCAGATCTTGAGCTTCGAGATATACCCAGTACAGAACCAGGCATGACTCCCTTGGAAATATGGTGCAATGAAGCTCAAGAACGTTACGTTTTAGCCATTGACCCTAAAGATCTTGTACTTTTTGAACGCATTTGTAAGAGAGAACGATGTCCTTATGCTGTGGTTGGAAAAATTAAAGACCATGGAGATCTTCGACTCCATGATGATTATTTTGAGAATTATCCTATAGATATGCCTATGGGTATTCTGTTTGGAAACCTGCCCAAAACGCAGATTGATATTAGGACCAGCAAATTGAGCATTGAAAATGAAAATCTGGACCAGATAAATATCGATGAAGCCTGTGAATACATTCTTCGTTTTCCAACTGTAGCTGATAAAACATTTTTGATCCACATTAGTGACAGAAGTGTGGGCGGATTGGTTGCACAGGATCAATTTATTGGTCCATGGCAAGTTCCAGTAGCCGATGCTGGAATTACCATTAGAGACCACTCTTCTACTGCAGGAGAAGCCATGGCTATAGGTGAACGCAGTCCAGTTGCAGTAATAAATCCATCGGCTTCAGGTAGGTTGGCGGTCGGAGAGGCAATCACGAATATTTTGTCCGCAGATATTGAAAATCTGAGTGATGTTAAACTCTCAGCCAACTGGATGTCTTCTGTGGAAACCGATCAGCAAAAACAGGCTTTATATGAGACCGTTAAGTCCGTAAGTTTGGATCTTTGCAGCAAACTTGGTTTGGTTATTCCGGTGGGCAAAGATTCACTCTCAATGCAAACTGCATGGAGCGATGGCACAACCGATAAAAAAGTAACCGCACCATTGTCATTGGTGATATCGGCTTTTGCGCCCGTTGCCGATGTTAGAGAGACACTTACACCTCAATTGCAGCCAATTGAAAGTTCAAAATTGCTCTTAATTGATTTGGGGAGAGGAAAAAATAGATTGGGTGCCTCCTGTTTGGCCCAAGTGTATAATCTGTCGGCAGGAGAACCCGCTGATTTAGATGATCCTGATTTGTTGGCTAAGTTTTTTTCATCGATTAGGCAGCTTAAACAACGGCAAAAAATCTTGGCTTATCACGATCGTTCCGATGGAGGCCTATTTGCGACTTTGTGTGAAATGTCTTTTTCTGGGAAAGTGGGTTTGAACATCAATCTAGATTCGACATCCAATACTGATACATTAGCAGCGTTGTTTAACGAAGAATTGGGTGCAGTAATTCAGGTTCTGGAAAGTGATTGTGCAGAGACTTTTGCTATTTTTGCGGATCATGATTTAGAGCAATGCGTTTCAATTGTGGCCGAAGTTAAAACACCTGGACAAATAAAGATCACAACTAAGCATGATTATCAGGCCAGTTTTAAACGAAGCACTCTTAGAAAGATGTGGTCTGAATTATCCTATAAAATGCAATCATTAAGAGATAATCCAGCTACAGCAAAAGAGGGTTTTGATTCGATTCTCAATGAAAATGATCCAGGTATGGAGCCATTGATTAATTTTGACTACCCAATCAAGAAATCTAAGACTCACCACAAACAATATCAACCGAAAGTTGCAGTACTGAGAGATCAAGGAGTAAATAGCCACATAGAGATGGCAGTAGCTTTTCATAGTGCAGGATTTAAAACCTACGATTTTCACATGACTGATATTCTTGATGCCCATTGCAGTCTTGATGATTTTGTCGGGCTGGTTGCATGCGGTGGATTCTCCTATGGGGACGTTCTGGGAGCGGGCGGTGGCTGGGCGAAAACGATACTTTTTCATGAAAACGCAAGGTCAAGATTTGAAGAATTCTTTGCTCGTGAAGACACTTTTACCTTGGGGATATGCAATGGCTGTCAGATGTTATCCCAACTCCGAGAGATAATTCCAGGATCTGGTCATTGGCCTAAATTTGTAACTAACTTATCAGAACAGTTTGAAGCTAGGTTGAATATGATTGAAATTCTTGACAGTAAATCACTCTTCTTTAATGAGATGGCGGGCAGTTTTCTACCCATTGTTACTTCACATGGGGAAGGACGTGCTCAATTCAACGATGATTCTGATCACAAGACTTTAGAGGACAAACAACAGACTTGTATTAGATACGTGGATAATTTTAAGCATCCGGCATCCAGTTATCCGGAGAATCCGAACGGTTCTGAGGGAGGGTTGGCTGGATTATGTTCTGCTGATGGCAGAGTCACCATCTTAATGCCACACCCTGAACGGGTATTGCGAACTGTTCAGTATTCTTGGTCTCCAGCAGATTGGAGCGACAACGGCCCTTGGTTAAAAATGTTTCAAAATGCGAGGGATTGGATTGATTGATTCCAAGACCATAGTCATCAAGGATGATAATATCGCTTCCTATGGATTTGGCGAGGAACATCCTTTTGGTCCTGATAGACATGCCGCTTTTCACATTCATCTAGAAGCATCTGGGATTTTGGATAGAGTTCATCTATCTGCATCAGGATATACAGCCATTAGGAGTGATATTGAAAGGTTTCATACCTGCGAATATATTGATCGAGTCATCGCCCAGTGCAAGCTTGGTAAGGGATTTCTTGATAATGGCGACACTCCTGCTGTTAAAGGTCTTTATGAGTCGTCTTTGGCTGTAGTAGGGGCTTCTTTATTTGCTACCAAACAAATAATTTCAGGGCATTTCAGTCGAGCTTTTGTTCCCATAGCAGGGCTGCATCATGCGAGAAGAAGTTCAGCAGGTGGGTTTTGTGTTTTTAATGATATTGGGGTAGTTATAGAAACTTTAAGGAGCGTATATCAGATTGAAAGAATTGCCTATATTGATATCGATGCACATCATGGAGATGGTATTTTTTATACCTATGAACAAGACCCAAATTTGATTTTTGTAGATTTACACGAGGATGGACGCATGTTGTACCCAGGCACTGGTTTTGCTGAAGAAGTGGGTGTCGGAGTTGCTGAGGGAACAAAGTTAAATATTTCACTACAGCCTGGAGATGGTGATGCAGAGTTTCAGAAAGAGTGGTCTCATGTTGAAAATTTTCTGGATAGTTTTTCTCCAGATTTTTTTATTCTTCAATGTGGAGCAGACAGTTTATCAGGCGATCCAATAACCCACCTTGAGCTTTCTGAGCAATCTCATTATCATGCGGCTAAAAAACTTACAGAATTGGCAGAAAGACACGCACAAGGGCGTATCATTGCATTGGGTGGAGGAGGTTATAATCGAGACAATATTGGTAAAGCATGGACGCATGTGGTTAAGGCTTTTTCAGAATGACCATAAACTTATCGATCTATTTTCTCGAAGTAAGTAAAATTAAAAAAGCTGAGAAAAACTCAAAATAAAACAATGACCATAGATACACAAATAATCGATCTGGATCCCGAGCTTCACGCTGCAGTGAGTGCTGAGGGAAAAAGACAAGAAGAGCATGTTGAACTCATAGCTTCGGAAAACTATGCGAGCATAGCAGTGATGGCTCTCCAAGGATCGCTACTAACCAACAAATACGCCGAAGGATATCCAAATCGTCGATACTATGGTGGCTGCGAAAACATGGATACAGCAGAAACTCTGGCAATTGAAAGAGCCAAAAAACTTTTCTCAGCAGGATTTGCTAATGTCCAACCTCATTCAGGATCTCAGGCAAATATGGCTGTTTATATGTCACTGTTACATCCTGGAGATACTATTCTTGGTATGAATCTGGCTGCAGGAGGACATCTGACACATGGGTCGCCGGTTAATTTTTCTGGACAATTATATAATTCTATTGGTTATGGTTTGGATCATGAATCAGGTGAAATCGATTATATTGCACTAGAAAAGTTAGCAACCCAACATCAGCCAAAAATGATCGTCGGAGGCTTTTCTGCTTACTCACGTATTGCAGATTGGCAAAAATTTAGAGAAATATCAGACTCTGTCGGTGCTTATTTGATAGTTGATATGGCTCATATTGCAGGACTCGTTGCAGCAGGATGTTATCCGAATCCCGTACCAATAGCTGATGTGACCACATCTACTACACATAAAACACTGAGGGGTCCAAGAGGAGGCATCATCTTAGGCAGAAGCAATGAAGAAATTGAAAAGAAAATAAACAAACAAGTTTTTCCCGGAACGCAAGGAGGGCCTTTGATGCACGTCATTGCAGCAAAAGCACACTCATTCCTAGAAGCCATGCATCCGGAATTTGTCGAATATCAAAAAAAAGTCATTGCCAACGCACGATTAATGGCAGAATTATTTATTGAATCAGGGTTCAATATCGTTTCAGGAGGCACTGATTGCCACTTATTCTTGTTGGATTTGACAGAGAAAAATATCACGGGTGCAGATGCTGAACAAGTTCTTGGAGAGGCCAATATTACATTGAATAAAAATTCTGTTCCCAATGATAAGAGATCACCAATGGTGACAAGTGGTCTGAGAATTGGCACTCCAGCAATAACGACTCGTGGTTTTGGAGACAGCGAAGTTTCTGAATTGGTGGAATTAATCATTTCAATTCTTGAAAATATTGAAAATCACGATCAAATAGTTTTAGTTAGAAATCAAATTAAGGCGATGTGTCAAAAATTTCCTGTCTACAAGACTCTGTGATGCCATGTACTGTCCTTTTTGTGGTGATCAAGAAACCAAAGTAGTGGACTCTAGATTAGCTGGAGATGGTTATCAAATCAGAAGAAGAAGGGAATGCACAGGGTGTGCAGAAAGATTTACCACGTTTGAATCCGCAGAATTTGTTTTGCCTAAATTGGTAAAAACAGACGAATCACGTGAACCTTTCGATGAAGCTAAATTAAGAAGTGGGATTCTCAAAGCAACGGAAAAGCGACCGATAAGCAGTGAAGCGATAGAGGAATTAATTTCAAGAGTCATTAGAAAAGTTCAGAAAATGGGAGAGAGGGAGATCCAGTCAAGATTGCTCGGTGAAATCGTAATCGAGGAATTGAGGGAAATAGATGAAATTGCCTTTGTAAGATATGCCTCAGTTTATAGAAGATTTCAGGATGTGGAGGAATTTGAGAAGGAAATAGAATCTCTACGTGATGCAACACCGATGGAAAAGAAACGAACCCAGATTTCAATTTTTCAAGATGAAGAGGAATAATCAATCATGGAAAACATGGAACATAAGGGGTATATGCAAATGGCATTGGATTTGGCAGAGAAAGGAATGCACAGCTCAATGCCGAATCCAAGAGTGGGTTGCATCGTTGTTCATAATAGCCAGGTAGTTGGTCAAGGGTGGCATAGCAAAACTGGTGAGGACCATGCAGAGGTGATGGCCTTATCCCAAGCGGGCCATAAGGCAAAAGGAGCGACAGCCTATATTACACTGGAACCTTGCAATCACTATGGAAAGACGCCTCCTTGCACAGATTCATTAATCTCAGCTGGCGTTGAAACAGTGATCTATGCAATGGACGATCCAAACCCCGAGGTATCTGGCAAGAGCACTGGAATTCTAAAGGCTGCTGGCGTGAAAGTTATTCATGGTGTCCTGCATCAAAAATCTAAAGATTTGAATATTGGTTTTGTTAAGAGAATGGAATCTGGATTGCCCTATATTCGATCAAAAATTGCTTCCAGCATAGATGGGAAAACTGCTCTTCTAAATGGTACAAGCCAATGGATTAGTTCCGAAAAATCCAGACAGGATGTTCAATCATGGAGAGCTCGGAGTTGTGCATTGCTGACCTCTATTGAAACCGTGCTCTCAGATGATCCGTTTTTGAATGTTAGGATTGACGGTTTTGATGATTTAGATCAGCCGATGAGAGTGGTGCTGGATTCGCAGTTGAGAATAGACAGCCATTATAAAATCTTAAGGTTGCCGGGCCAGAAAATTATATACACATTGAAAGCACAACATAACGATCCAGAGATCCAGAATATGATCGAAACTGCAGAAGAATACGATGGACATATTTCCTTGGAGTATTTATTTCGTGATCTAGCAAAAAGAGAGGTCAATGAAGTTATGATTGAGTGCGGTGGAGTATTGAATGGTGCGTTGCTAAAACAAGAATTTATAGATGAACTCATTGTTTATATAGCACCTTGTATACTAGGAAATAAAGCTAGGAATATGTTCAGCTTGCCTGTGTTGTCAGAAATGTCAGACAGGTATAATTTTGATTCAACTCAAGTTGATCAAATTGATCATGATGTGCGGGTTATTTTGAGAAAATCAAATTATATTTAATTCAGTCATAGAATTAAGAACAGTCTATGACAGAGTCAATAATGAAAGGAGTCAGTGAACACAAATGGATCGGATAGATGCAATATTTGATAATTGTTCTTCCATCGAGGAGATTCTTGAAGATCTAAGGTATGGGGCAATGGTCATCGTTGTAGACGATGAAAGTAGAGAGAATGAAGGCGATCTTCAGATGGTTGCTGAAAAAGTGACGCCTGAAGATATAAACTTCATGGCACAACACGCACGTGGGCTGATTTGTCTGAGTCTCACTCAAAGCAGATGCGAATCACTTAAGTTGCCGCTTATGGTTCCGGATACAGATAATGATTTTTCACCCAACTTTACCGTCTCGATTGAAGCAGCAGAAGGAGTTACCACTGGAATATCAGCTGATGATCGGGCCAGAACAATTAAAGTTACAACAGCAGCCGATGCAAAACCGGAGCACTTAAAAAAGCCAGGTCATATATTCCCTTTAATGTCAAAACCCGGAGGAGTGTTAACTCGGGCAGGGCATACCGAAGCTGGATGCGATCTCACCAGACTAGCTGGCTTTACCCCTGCAGCGGTTACTGTAGAGATATTAAACAAAGACGGAGCGGTGGCCAACAGATCTGAATTGGTTGCATTTGCCAATAAGCACCAGATAAAAATGACAACCATTGCTGATCTCATTCGTTATCGATTGGCACACGATAGTCAGTGATTTTAGTATTTTGATGAATGTATGATGCCAAAAAGCAATAAAAAAAATAAAGATAAAAGATTGACTAAAAAGGGACGCTCTGGTTCTAGGCAATTGTTGCTGCAAGTTCTTTACCAGCATCAGCTCAATGACGATAATTTTGACGTATTATTGTCGCAATCAAAACAAACAAAAGAGTTTGCCAGAATTGACCAAGAATACTTTGAATTGCTCTTGGTAGAGATTCTCGAAGACACAGATACTCTGGACAAGATTGCATTCAAATTTGCAGATCGGTCAATTGAAAAATTAGACCCTGTTGAACGTGCAATTCTTTGGATTGGACTGTGTGAATTCTCTTTTCATAAAGACACACCCTCTGTTGTTGTCATCAATGAAGCAATTGAATTGGCAAAAATTTTTGGTGCCCAAGATAGTTTTCAGTTTATCAATGGTGTACTGGATTCATTTTTACAAGAACAGACAACATAATTAGACACTGTCTATGTCAGACATGATGGAAGAAAAAATCATCGAGGCCTTGAAAGAGGCCACCAAGGTACCCAATCAGGGTGTAATTTTAGGGATTGGAGATGATGCAGCTGTGACAGAAATTAAACCTGGTTACCAGTTGGTTACTGCCACGGATGTCATTGCATTGGGTACGCATTATCCTGAAGGGATGGATCCTCAATCGATCGGGCATCGATGTCTAGCTGTAAATTTAAGCGACATTGCTGCCATGGGCGCAACTCCATTATGGGCCAATCTAATAATAAGCTTGCCAACCGTAAAACCAGACTGGATCAATAAATTTATTGAGGGATTTGCGACTATTGCCAACCAATTTAACGTCGCTCTTATTGGTGGGGACACCATTCGTGGCCCCGAGTTTTTTGCTGTTTCATTACAGGGAGTGGTTTATAAGGATCAATATATTGCCAGGTCTGGAGCAAAAACTGATGATTTAATATATGTTTCAGGGCAATTGGGAGATGCCTCTTATGGTCTCAAAATTGTTAAGGACAAAACTGTCACTGAAGACAATCAGTTGCTGGTTGACAAATTTTTATACCCCCATCCCAGAGTAGAGGAAGCCAAAACCATAAGTTTATTTGCATCATCAATGATTGATTTATCGGATGGTCTGTATAGCGATTTAATGAAAATTATGTCTGAGAGTAGTGTTGGTGTCGAGGTTGATGTCTCAAAACTGCCTATCTCAGCTTTGTTATCAGACCAATTGAGTGAAGAGGCTGCCATTAATCAAGCACTTTTAGGTGGCGATGATTATGAATTATGTTTCACTCTTCCTGTAGACAGAGAGGTGGAATTTCTTGAGGCGCATCGGTCTTTATCAGACCCATTATTCACTTGTATTGGAAAAATAAGAGAGGGATCAGATTTGAAGTTGTTTGATGGGAAGCAAGATTTTGTAATCTCTGAAAAACCCTACAACCATTTTTAAACGATCAATAGACGCAGTGGAACCGTACAAGCGAATCAGGAAAATCTATGGCAGGGCTGCAGAAAACTATGACAAGTTCTGGAACTTTTATTCAGCTCCCTCATATTCAAAAACTCTTGCTAGAATTGACCTACAAGAAGGTTCAAAAATTCTTGATCTGGGTTGTGGGACGGGGGAACTGCTCAAAATTCTGGAAGATCGTTTTCCATCATCTGAACTCACCGGAATTGATTTGACTGAAGAAATGCTGGCGGTTGCAAAACAAAAACTTTCCGATAATGTTGAGCTTCTGTTGGGCAGCGCAACAAGCCTTCCGTTCGATTCTAAATCCTTTGATTGGGTCATTATGTCTAATGTGATTGGTCACCTTTCAGACAAGAAGACAGCACTAAAGGAAACTCATAGAGTGCTAAAAAACCCAGGGAAGATTGTGATTACTGATTGGACACGTGATTTTCAAACCATGAATTTAGCTCATTTCTATACAAAATTGATTAACTATTCACAATACAGAAGTTTAAGAACAGCTGAATTGGAGAGTCTTTTGGATGACTGTGATTTTAATCATCTGCATACAGAGAGGTATAAGATAAATTGGTTTTGGGGACTCTACACTATTCAGGCAGAAAAAAGAAAGTTTAACCAATGAAAAACAGTTCAAGAGGTTGATAGCTCCTAGTTTAATTCTTCGTCTGTGGCTTTAAGGGCATTGTCCATAAGGATTTTTATTTTCATTTCTGCTTCTTCCAAAGTTTTTTGACATTCTCTAGATAACTTAACCCCTTGTTCAAATTTTTTTAAAGCTTGATCTAATTCAAGGTCTCCATTTTCAAGCTCCTCAACCAGCCGCTCCAGCTCAGTCAAGCTTTTTTCAATCGATTTTTTTTGATCTTTCCCTGTACTCATACTCTACCCAATTGATTTGATGATAATGGAGTACTAGATTTGCACAGACTTTACGTATCGTCAATCAATTAAAGAAGTTGAGAAAGAGTATTGTGGCGGTATGATATCTGAGTTAAAATTAGAATGATTCTAATTTATTTTGAAGGTCAAGGAGATAACAATGAGTTTAAAAGGTAGTGAAACAGAACAAAATCTCAAGGATGCATTCGCTGGAGAGTCACAGGCGGATAGACATTAATAATATATAGTTAATCAATCTAAATGTAACAAATGACAATGAAGATATTGTTAGCTACAGTTCCTGTAGAACCAACTTTCCAAAAAGAAAGCCCTATTTCAAGATCTGAGGGTATTTTTGGTATATTGCCAAAAATTGCTATTGTCTCTCTTATAGCTTGGATGGAAAAGCATGGTTATTCTTCAGAAATATATGACTATTATGATATCGACATGATGCTTCCATCAGATGAAGAATTTATAGAGTATCTTAAAGAATATCAGCCAACAATTGTTGGCTTAAGTGCAGTCGTTTCTACTTCTTATGATCAAGTTAAAAGACTATCAAGGATAATAAGAGATACTTGCCCAGATGCTTGGATAGTTTGTGGTGGAGCAATTACTGCAATTGCTAATGTTCTTCTTAGAAAAACAAATGTAGATATCTGCGTTATAGGTGATGGAGAAATACCATGGGTAGAATTTCTGGACTATGTAAAAGAAAATGATACTAAAATTTACAAAAAAAAAAAAAAAAA
>ERZ651768.1192-NODE-1192-length-19228-cov-3.599551_pt1 | contig 19228 bp, 24 predicted proteins | sample MGYA00514754_ERZ651768 | MGnify/ENA metagenome assembly ERZ651768
ATTTAGAAAAAGCTTATATATCATCAATAGACCTTAATGAATTGGATTGGCTCGATATTATTATCAGTGATTTTGTATCAATTTATACATATGATATAGTTGATTTTGAAAAAGCAATTTTTTATTTAAAAGAAGGTGCAGATTTATTTGCTGGATCTGAACCATATATAACTGCAATAAATTATTATACAATAGGGACGATATATTGGGATGAAGAAAAATATATTGAAGCAATCAAATCCTATGAAAAAAGTAAAAATATATGGGTTAGTTACATTCCAAGTTACCAAGACAGTTTAACGTATTTTTATCTCTTAAACGTTTTAGGTGACATGTACAGTACAGTAGCGAATTATGATTCTCTAGAAACCATTCAGGGTGAAATAATAGATATAGGTACAGAAGAAGAGGTTATAGAGAAATCAGGAGCTTGGTATAGTCTGGAAGGCGAAAAAATAGGACAAGGAAAGGCTAATGCGGTCGAGTTCTTAGAAGAGAACTCTAAAATAGCTGAAAAAATAGAGAAACAAATTCTCGAGACCTTAGACAATAAGGAATAGCTAAATATAGCCAAGTCGTTTTACAGTTTGTCTTCTATCTCTTCTGGAACAAGCTGGCTTATTTTTTCTTGGCCTCTAATTTTAAATTCTACTTTATTATCTTTAAAAGATTTTTCTCCCAAGATAATCATCCGAGGTATTCCTATTAACTCCATATCTGAAAATTTCACTCCAGGGCTTTGGTCTCTATTATCCCAAAGAACCTCATGTCCTTTCTCTTTTAAAGAGTTATATAGCTGACTGCAAAGTTTTTTAAGAGCTTTATCACCTTTGGGATTTATCTCCACGAGGGCGATTTCATAAGGACTAATTGCATCAGGCCAAATTATCCCTTTATCATCGTGATTCTGTTCTATGGCAGCAGCAACTATTCTAGAAATACCAATACCGTAACACCCCATTTCTGGAAAGATATTTCCTTTATCTCCTTGAAGAACAAGTTTCATGCTTTCAGAATATTTTTTTCCTAACTTAAAGATATGACCCACTTCAATGCCTCTCTTTAGTTTTAGATTACCTTTTCCATCCGGACTAGGCTGTCCATCTAAGCTTTCAGGATCTTGATCAGACAGTGCTTCGATAAGTAAATCGGCGTTGATTGCATAATCACTTTTATCGCTAAATGCTAATAAATCTTCACCAGAATCAGCCAGTACATGAAATTCTTCTGAATCAGAACCTCCTATTGCACCACTGTCAGCTTTTACTATTCTGTAGTCGAGTCCCATACTATCAAATATTCTTTCGTAAGCTTCTCTCATGATGTTATAACTATGGTTCATTCCTTCTTCAGAAAGATCAAAAGAATAAGCATCTTTCATAATAAATTCTCTTGATCTCATAACCCCATACCTAGGCCTTATCTCATCTCTAAATTTTGTTTGAATTTGATAAAAAGTAACCGGTAATTGTTTATGACTTCTAATATCATTTCTGCATAAATTTGTGATGATTTCTTCATGAGTGGGTCCCAGGCAGAACTCCCTCTCGTGTCTATCTTGAAAAATTAATAATTCTTTTCCATATTGTTGCCATCTTCCAGATTCTTTCCATAAGTCTCCAGGCTGTACCATCGGCATCAAGATTTCCTGAGCACCTGATTTATCCATCTCTCGCCTTACTATATTTTCAACTTTTCTTAGAACCTTAATACCAAGTGGAAGCCAGTTATAAATGCCCGAGGCCACTTGTCTTATTAAGCCTGCTTTTATCATTAATTGATGACTTATAGTCTCTGCATCAGAAGGACTTTCTCTTTGTGTAGCGAGGAGTAAATTGCTAGTTTTCATGGTTAATGCTCGAAAATTAATTTTAACATTTAGTAAAACAGTAAACGAGATAATAAGTAAATATGCTTAAGTTGGTATAATTCCCCAGTAAATATGCCTACTTATATTTTTAAAGAAAAGGGTAAAAAGAAATTGATCGAGAGGCAGATGAAGATATCTGAGCTGGATGATTTTAAAACGGAAAACCCTAATCTAAAACAAGTACCCACCGCACCCTCATTTAGATTAAAAGGGACAGGATGGTATGAGACCGATTTCAAAACAGGCAAAAAAAAGAATTTAGTTAAAAGCGATAACGAAAAGAAAGTTTCTTTAGATAAAACTAAAACCGATAATAAAAAAGATAAAAAAGAGGTCAAAAAGAAAAAAGAAAAAATAGTAGAAGCTTCTTAAAAAATAAAAATATTTAGGGTATGAAAGATTTAAAGAATAGAAAATGTGGGTCAATAGGAAAAAAAGAAATTGACTCTGATGTAGACATCTGTGGATGGATTCATAGAAGAAGAGATCACGGAGGAGTTATTTTCTTTGATTTAAGAGACGAGTCTGGTTTAGTTCAAGTTGTTTACTATCCAGATCAGAAAGACACTTTTGCATTAGCAGAGAGTTGTAGGAATGAATTCGTAATTTCAGTTAAGGGGAAAGTAAGAGCGAGGCCAGAAGGGACTGTTAATCCTGATTTAGGAACAGGAGAGATAGAAGTATTGGGTTCTAGTCTCGAAGTATTAAACTCTTCTTTGCCATTACCTTTTCAATTAGACGAATACACTTCGGTAGGAGAAGAAACAAGACTTAAATACCGGTTTTTAGACTTGAGAAGGGAGGAAATGCAAGCAAATATTCGCTTAAGATCTAAAACTTCTAAATGTGTAAGAGACTATTTTGAAGCAAATGAATTTATAGAAATAGAAACTCCCCTCTTAACCAAAGCAACCCCGGAAGGAGCTAGAGATTACCTGGTTCCTAGCCGGACTTATCCAGGATCATTTTTTTCACTTCCTCAGTCTCCTCAACTATTTAAACAAACTTTAATGGCTTCAGGTTTTCAAAAATATTATCAATTCGCTAGGTGCTTTCGAGATGAGGACTTACGCTCTGATAGACAACCCGAATTTACTCAAATAGACCTGGAGTGTTCTTTTGTAACTTCAGAAAACATTAAGGATTTAGTTACGGGTCTGCTTTGTAAGGTTTTTTTAGAAGTGCTAAATATTAAATTGGGAAAATTTGAAACTCTTTCTTATTCTGAGTCTATCTCTAAATATGGAACAGACAAACCCGACTTAAGAAACCCTCTGGAGCTAGAAGAAGTAGGTGAGATGTTTACAAAAACCGAATTCAAAGTTTTCAATGAGCCTGCAAATTCAAAAGGCTCAAGAATAGCTTGCTTAAGAGTTCCTGGAGGAGAGGCTTTAACTAGGAAACAGATAGATGACTATACAGACTTTGTATCAAATTTCGGAGCTAAAGGGTTGGCATACATAAGAGTTGAAGACCCTGCTCTAGGAAAAAAAGGGCTTCAATCACCAATAATAAAATTTCTAGAAGAAGATCTAATCAATCAGTTATTAAAAAAACTTAAGGCCCAGAAGGGTGACATCATCTTTTTTGGAGCTGGACCTGAAAAAATAGTTAATGAATCTTTATGTGCTCTTAGAGACAAGTTAGGTAAAGATTTAAATTTACTTGTTAAAGAGTGGGCCCCTTGTTGGGTTATTGATTTTCCCATGTTTGAACTTAATGCTAGTAGAGAATTAACTCCTCTTCACCATCCCTTTACTGCACCTAGATGCAGTAAAGAAGAGCTCAAAGACGATCCTCTGGCTTGTTTAACGGATGCTTATGACGTTGTTCTTAATGGAATAGAATTAGGGGGTGGATCCGTTCGAATTCATGATCATGAAATGTTATCTTCTGTATTAGAAGTTCTAGGAATTAATGCAAAAGAAGGAGAAGAAAAGTTTGGATTTTTATTATCTGCTTTACAGCATGGATGTCCTCCTCACGCAGGAATAGCTCTAGGTTATGACAGATTAATAATGTTAATGACCTCCTCTGAGTCGATAAGAGATGTAATTGCATTTCCGAAGACGCAGACAGCTTCTTGTCTTATGACGGAAGCGCCTGGTCAAGTTTCCGCAGAACAATTAAATGAACTAAATATCAAAATAAATGAGGAAGATTAGCCGTGTCTGGGCATTCCAAATGGGCAAATATTAAGCATAGGAAAGGTAGACAGGATGCCAAGAGAGGAAAAATATTTTCCCGACTTATTAGAGAACTTACCGTCGCATCTAAACTTGGAGGAGCAATTCCTGAAGATAATCCTAGACTAAGGACTGCTTTGGATAAGGCATTTTCTTCTAACATGCCCAAAGACACTATAGAGAGAGCTATTGAAAGAGGTTCAGGTGGAACGGAAGGAGTTAACCTGGAAGAGACTACCTTTGAAGGTTATGGTCCTGGAGGAGTTGCCATAATCGTTGAGTCTATGACTGACAATAATAATAGAACTGTGGCGGAAGTCAGGCATGCCTTTACTAAGGCAGGTGGAAATTTGGGTACAGATGGTTCAGTTTCTTATTTGTTTATTAAGAAAGGGCTTATTCGAATAAGAGATAACTCCAATCTAGACTCTGTAATGGAAGTAGCAATCGAGGCCGGAGCAGAAGACATTGAAGAGAATACTGACCGATCTATAACAGTCTCTACCTTACCTGAAGACTTTGAGTATGTTAAAGACTCTTTAACTAAAGCTGAGCTTGATATAGAGGAATCTGAAATAAGCTTGGTTCCAAAGGCAAGTGTGTCTTCAGATCTGGAAACATCTACAAAAATTTATAAACTTTTAGAAGCTTTGGAAGATCTAGACGATACTCAGCATGTCCATTCAAATGCTGATTTTCCTGAAGAAATGGTAGATCATCTAAGCTAGTAATGACAAATTCAAGGAATAAGGGGGCATCTTTTGAAAGAGAGATAGGTAATTTATTAACTTCAGACCTTGGTTTAAAGAATAATATAAGAAGGATCCTAGAGCAGACTAGAGAAAAGCACTTGCCTGATTTGATGTTAGGTAGATGGTATATTGAATGTAAGAGATACGGTTCGGGAGCAGAACCACTAGAAGCATGGTGGCAACAAGTGCTTGAGGCAACTCAAGATGCTGGCATCCCAGCTCTCGTATACAAATTTGATAGAAGGCCCATCAAAGTGAGAGTACCCCTTGGTGCAATTAACCCTCAACTAAATATTAATTCTCCTTATACTGCGGACCTCCTTTGGGAAGATTTTATTTTTTTACTAAAGAGGCTTTACCAAGAAGATATAGAAAACCATAATTTGTAAACATGCATGTACTTCCCATTAAAATTTACTACGAAGATACAGATGCCCAAGGTGTGGTTTACTACGCTAACTATCTAAGGTTTTTTGAGAGAGCACGAACGGAATACTTAAGGGAAGTAGGCTATGAACAGAAGAACCTAATGGAACAAGGAGCAATTTTTGTTGTCAGAGAAGTAACTATCGAATTCAAAAAACCGGCGTATTTAGATCAGTGGATTGAAGTACACACACAGATAATTAAAGCTGGTAAAGTTAGTTTTGATTTTTCTCAGGAGGTTCTTTCTAAAGAGGGCGATCTCTTGTGTGGAGGAATAATTAAATGTGGATGTCTTGATTCAACAGAATTTAAACCTAAACCTCTTCCTAGCAAGTTATTTAAAGGTATGAAATCATTGTTGTAGATAATATGTCTTATTCAGTAATTGAACTCATTATTAACGCAAGTGTGATAGTTCAGCTAGTTATTTTCCTTCTTCTATTAGCTTCAATCATTTCTTGGATGGTAATTTTCGAAAGATGGATATTTTTAAATAGGTCTAAACAAGAACTTATTCATTTTGAAGATTTATTCTGGTCAGATGCTGGCTTAGAAGCTGTCTTTCAACAAGGAGAAGAAGAAAATCACATGGTGATAGGAGCCGAAAGTATTTTTAGATCAGGTTATCAAGAATATAAGAATGTTAAAGGACAGGATCTTGAACCAGAAACCATTTTAGAGGGAGCTGAAAGAGCTATGAGGATATCTCTCTCTAGAGAGCAGTCTTCTTTAGAGAAACACTTACCTTTTTTAGCTACTGTAGCTTCTGCAAGCCCCTATGTGGGTTTATTCGGAACTGTGTGGGGAATTATGAACTCTTTCCGGGGTTTGGCTGAAACCAATCAAGCGACTTTATCTACAGTTGCTCCAGGAATTTCTGAGGCTCTTATAGCTACTGCTATAGGATTATTTGCAGCTATTCCCGCTTTAATAGCTTACAACAGATACACAACTTTGGTTGAAACACTCGTCTCGAATTTTGAGGATTTTATGGATGAGTTCTCAATTGTTTTACATCGAGATGTTTATAAGAAATGAGACCTCGTAGGCGTAGAAGAACACTACTTTCTGAAATCAATGTTGTTCCTTACATTGATGTTATGTTGGTGCTTTTAGTTGTTTTTATGATTGCTGCGCCTTTAATGGTTCAGGGAATTTTGGTAAATCTTCCTGAAACACTATCAGAACCCTTACCTAGAGAAAAAAGTGACCCACTCATCATTTCAATTAGATCTGATGGGGTATTTTTTCTTGAGACTCAATCAAGTAAAGATATACCACTTAATTTGGAGGATCTTTCTGTACAAGTAGAGAAAATTCTAACAATTAATCCTTCTTTGCAGGTAGTCGTAAGGGGGGATAGTAATGTTAAGTACCAGAAGGTGATGGAATTAATGTCTGTCCTTCAAACATCTGGAGCAGAAGAAGTGGGTTTAATAACTCAAGCCCCTTTAAAGAAATAATGCAAAACTATTATGCAGGATTATCTATATCGGTAATTCTTCACTTGGGTTTAGTTCTTTCTTTTGCCAATTTCTTTCAAATTGAGAGTCTGTACTCTCTTAATAAACTTGAACCAATGCCTGCATATTTGGTCTTCGAAAGACCTCAAAATATAACAAAAAAAAATATCTCAAAAAAGATAAATACTACTGTTAATAAGGAACCTGAAATCACTTCTCCTCTTATTCAAGCTGCCAATACTAAAACGGAGATGGAAACTATTGACCTTGAGAAAAGTCTTCTCATGGGACAAATAAAGAAGACGGAATCTTTGAGCTCAGTGGAAGAGATTTCAATCTTTTCGAATCTTATTCGACAGCAAGTAATGATCAATTGGAAACAACCTCCTTCGGCCATAAGAGGAATGACTTCGGAATTAACTATTAAGTTGGTTCCAACTGGAGAAATTGCAGGAGTCAGGATAACTAAGAGCAGTGGGAACAAAGCTTTTGACAATTCAGCTCTTGATGCAGTTGAGAAAGTTATTAAATTTGAAGGTCTAAACATGAGTAGAAAGTTATTTGATTCTCATTTTAGAAATTTCACCTTAGTATTTAGTCCTAAAAATTAGACAAATGATAAATAGAATCTTCCTGATTTTATTAATTTTTTTTAGTACCTTTCTAACAGCAAAATTAAGAATAGAGATTACCGAAGGCATATCAGATCCAATTCGCATAGCCATAGTTCCGATTACATGGAATTTAAAAGATCCTGCTAGAGAATATTTACATGAAATTATTTCATCTGATCTTTCTTCTTTTGGAGAGTTCGAGGCTTTGTTACCTAGAGAAATGTTAAGTCTTCCAAAAAATGAAGAAGAAATTTTCTATAGAGATTGGAAACTGTTAAATGTTGATTATCTTGTTGTTGGCTCGGCTTCTCATGGTGAAATGCCGGAAGAGATAATAGTGAATTTTTCCATTGTCAACATTACAAGGGAGAAAGTTATAAAACGATCTATTAGTTCGGGGTCAATTTCCCATTTGAACTCTTTGGCGCACGTTATTAGCGATAGAATTTATAATGAAATAAATGGTTTGCCAGGAATTTTTTCAACTAAAATTTCTTATATAAACAAGGAAGATTCTTCTCAAGGCAAATATTTTCTCAAAGTTGCTGATATTGACGGCAGAAATGATTCAGTGCTCTTCTCTTCTTTGGAACCTTTGATGTCCCCGGATTGGTCTTCTGATGGCAGAAGTTTGGCTTATGTTTCATTTGAGGAAGGGACTTCAAGAATTTTTATTCAAGAACTTTATACGGGGAAAAGAAAAGCTTTAAAATTGGAAAAAGGAATTAATAGTTCACCCAATTGGTCTCCAACTGACAGGTATCTATCTGCGGTTCTCTCTAAAGGAGATAATCCAGATATTTACCTTTATGAAGTGAAGAAAAATTCTTGGAAACAATTAACAAGCCATTTTGGTATTGATACAGAACCCGATTGGTCACCAGACGGGAAAAAAATTATGTTTACATCCAATCGTAGTGGCTCTCCACAGATATATGAAATGACTATTTCTAGTCAGAAGATTAGAAGAAAAACTTTTGAAGGAACTTATAACGCGAGAGCTAGATACACACCGGATGGCAGAAGTTTTGTGTTAGTTCATAGAAGAGAAGGTCTATTTCACATCGCGGTGCAGAATTTAAGAACGGGTAAACTAAGGATATTAACGGATACCCAGTTAGATGAATCTCCAACAATCTCTCCAAATGGAAAGGTAATAATTTACGCAACAAAAAAAGATGAAAAAAATATTCTCGCGGGTATATCAATAGATGGAAAAACACACTTTGTTTTACCGACCAGTTCGGGTGAAGTAAGGGAGCCAAGCTGGTCTCCGTTATTGAAAGCTATTAGCTGGTCACCCCTACAAAGGCAGATAAATTCGAAGAGGTTATTTTAAATAAAAAAAGTATAATTGAGCTCAAGGAGCTAAATATGAGTTTATTCGAAGAGTTTTTAATCATTGCAGCCATAATATGTTCTTTTAGTGGTTGTACTTCAGTTTCGGTGGATCGGGCAGTTGATGCAACGACTGTTTCTGCTGTTTCCGAAACCCAATATGTTACAGCTGTTGCAATAGAAGAAGGAACGATTTATTTCGAGTATGACAAGTATGATCTTGGTGCTTCCGCTATTTCAGAAATTCGTGAATTGGCCAATGCAATGAAAGCCAATTCCTCGGCTAGGATTCGCATAGAAGGTCATTGTGATGAAAGAGGCACAAGAGAATACAATTTAGCCTTAGGTGAGAAGAGAGCTAACGCTGTTTCAGAACTACTTCGAGTTAATGGTGTTGCCTCAAGTAAAATAACAACGGTAAGTTATGGAGAGGAAAAACCCATTGCTTTGGGCTCCAATGAAGCTTCTTGGACAAAAAATCGAAGAGCTGAAATTAAAGTACTTTAAACTTTAAAACTATTTGAATAAATTATTACGTCTATATTTTGTATTTGCCTTAGTACTTTCGTTTCATTCCTATTCTGATGAAGAAGAATCTTTGGATTTAATTTACCAGAAACTCAATGCCCTAGAACAAGAGATAGCCACTCAAAGAAGCCTTATAGAAGAAAACACTTATTTGATCGAGCGCTATCAAGAACTACAGCAACAAAGATATCTTGACTTAGACAAAAGATTGCATGATTTGCTTTCTAATGAGTTAGAAGACTTAGACAATGACAATTTAAATACTTCTAGTGAAACTTTTTCAGAAGAAATTGATTTATATAAGAAAGCTCTCGAGTTATTTGATGCTTCAAGGTACTCAGAAGCTCTGGAAGCTTTTAGAGAGTTAATAATCACTTTTCCTGAAGGAGATTACTCAGCGGATGCTTATTTTTGGTCTGGAGAGTTATATTTAGCTCAGAATCTATTAGAAGACGCAAGGGAGAATTACTTGGTAGTTGCAGATGAATTCATTGAACACAATAGAGCCCCTGATTCACTTTATAAACTAGGAGTGATTGAAAAAATTCTGTTAAATGAAGAGACCTCACTTTCTCATTTCTCCAGATTAATCAAAGAATACCCTGATACTGGAGCGGCTGAGTTAGCAAAAAAATCTATAGAAACTTCTACTCAAGAGTGATTAGGCTTATGAGAATTTAGACCTTATTTATATGTATAATGCCGACCTTGGGCCGTTAGCTCAGCCAGGTAGAGCAGTTCCCTTTTAAGGAATTGGTCCTGCGTTCGAATCGCAGACGGCCCACCATCAGGCAAATAAAAGCTAATCCTTTTTTATTCTCATCCCTTTTGTATCTCTAAGAATTTGTCTGTAGCTATAACCTTTCCTTTCCTTAGAGCTAAGCAAAGAAGAAGCTCTTCTTCTGAGCCAAGTTATGCCTTTATCAGGATTGTCCTTAGCTAATTCTCTTATAGTATCAATTACTTTTTCTTTTTTTACTGCCATAGTTAAAGAAGCAGTTTGAGTTTCTAGCTTATTGAAATTAACTTTAGATGAAGAAGGAAAGTAACCTTTTATATTCGCAAATTCCAATGTATCCATCATCAACATGGTGTTGTAAACCACATTATTTAAAGTAGAATTTTTTTCCATTTCTTCAAGAACCAGTTTTGCCCTAAAAATTATATGTGCAGCCAATCTTGATTGCTCGGATATCATCTCGTCGTCAAGCATGGGCAATATATCATCCCAGTTGGTAGAAAAACCTTCAGAAGCAATTACTTCTGCTGCTGAAGCAGCTAAATCTTCAATATTTCTTTTAGGATCTAAAGTTTCCATAAACTCTTGAAGTTCCTTTTGAGAAATTTCTAGACTAGGTTTTACATCTTTATTCTTTTTCTTGTTCATTCTTTTCTATAATAATACTTAAGAACTTAAATAGAAGCAGAAAAGAAACATGATGTATTTAGTTATAAAAACTATCCTCACGGCTTTAATTATTGTCGCCATCTCTGAAATAGCTCGAAGATCTAGTTTTATCGCAGGAGTGTTAGCTTCCATACCCCTAACTTCTGCACTTGCGTTAACTTGGCTTTATTTAGATACAAAGAACGTTAGATCGGTTGTTGATCTATCTAATTCTATATTGTTATTGATTCCACCTTCTTTGATCTTCTTTGTCGTACTTCCCTTAGCATTAAAAAAACTAGATTTTTTCTATTCTTTCTTTATTTCAATAGCTGCTACTGCTCTAGTCTACTTTGTTTATATTTCTTTACTCTCACGTTTTGGAATTCGTTTATAGTAGTTAGATAGAAACCAAAAGGTCTATTAATGAATTTATATATGGTACATGTTGGATATTATGATCCTTCAGTTGGAGAAGGAATTTATGAGCATCATATGAATTTCTTTATAGCCGCAGAAAATCCAAAAAAGGCTAAAGAAAAAGTTTTGGAATTAAAGGAATTTCAAGATAAAAGTATGCATATAGATGGAATAAAAGAACTCTCATACGTTGATGGATATAAGGTTTCTTTATCTAAAGAAAAAAATCCTCAGAAACAAAAGATTCTCAGTTACGATGACTCAAAAGGTTTATAAGTTTTTATGTCAAATACTATTTTTCAAAAGATAATAGACAAAGAATTACCAGCAGAAATTCTTTATGAGGATGATGTTTGCCTTGTTATCAGAGACATAAATCCAGTAGCCCCAACTCACTTATTAATAATTCCAAAGAAGTCGATAGAAAAGATTTCTGATTCCAATAAGGAAGATCAGGACTTACTTGGACATCTTTTCCTTGTAGCAGGTAATGTTGCTAGAGATTTGGGTGTAGAAGATGCATTTAGATTAGTGATAAATAATGGAGCAGATGCACAACAAACGGTTTTTCATCTTCACATTCACTTGATTGCTGGCAGAGAGTTTAGTTGGCCACCTGGCTAAGTAAAATCTTTTAACTCTTCTTTGGTATCAAATATATTCTCTATTTTAGTTTGAAGAACTTCGCTAAGTTGAAAGTTGTTACCTGCAAGTTCCAAAGCATATCTTAAGTGCTCTATGGCTCGGTCATAACTTCCAGTTAGAAAGAAATACTCTGCTCTGGATTGATGTAAACTGATTATTTTTCTGCCTAAGCCTTGAACTTCAGCCAACCAGTACCAGATTTGGGGATCTTCTTTACGTTTGAGAAGTAAGCTCTTCAACACTTCCTCAGCTTGATCGTACTCTTTTTGATCCATGAGTGCTCTGGCATAAAACATAGAGATTGGATAATTTGAAGGGTTCATCTCCAATAAATTTTTTCCTACTGCCAAAGCTTCAAGTCCATTCTGAGCATTTAAGTGAATTTCTAGTAGTGCCGTTTGCAAAATTAAATTCTCTTTGTCTAATTTTAGTGCTTCTCTTACTTCCTCTAGTGCTTCGCTGTATCTATTATCTCTTGATAAGGCCATGGCCAGTCCATAACCCTTAACAATTTTTTCTCGGTTATTTTTAGCTCTTCTTCTTTCTTGTCTTAATTGTGCTACCGCTTGGCGAGAAGTTTTATAGAATTTGATGGAAATTCTTTGTTTAGTTAATTCAAACTCCAAGCTATTTTTATAGTTAGAGCCTTTAATTTCTCTAGCTCTAGTTCTGGAGTCACTAATTCTCTTCTTGGTGAGAGGGTGAGATCTAAGAAATTCAAGCTCATTTGCACCGCTTAACCTACTAAGAGCCTGTAGTTTTTCAAACATTTGGGCCATGCTTTCAGGGTCAAACCCGGCTGAGATCATAGTTAAGAAGCCTATTCTGTCTGCTTCTTGTTCGTTACTTCTACTATAAGATAAAGCTTGTTGAACTAGAACTTGTTGTCCTGCCATAATGGCTTCAGGTTGAGAGGAAGCCGCTATTGCGATACTTGCTAAAATTATTAGAGCATTAGATAAGCTACTATCTTGTTGTCTTTGAAGATTTCTAGCAAAGTGCCTTTGACTTAAGTGAGCCAATTCGTGTGCAATTACAGACACAAATTGTCCTTCTGTTTCAGAATGGTAAATTAAACCTGCATAGATACCTATTACTCCACCTGGTGCTGCAAAAGCGTTTATTTTTTTATCTTCTATAAGTACAACTTCCAATCTCCTGTCTTCTAGCTGGCTGTACTCACCAACTCTGTAAATAAGGTGTTCGGTGTAGTCTTGTACTATAGGATCCTGTAAGTCCGGTACAGATCTTCTAAGCTGGGCCATGTAGAGCCTACCTAACTTATACTCAGAATTTAAAGAAATGGCAGAGGATGATGTATCACCTAGCTCAGGAAGTAACTCTTCTGAATTGGCTTGAAGAGAGAGATTAAATAAGAGAACTAAAATTAAGCTTCTTTTTAATCTTGAACTTAAGGATTTGATGCCAGTCATATCTCTATAATGCTTTTAACTAAGTATATTGACTTACATAATAACAATCAGTTCATAAACTATCTTCAAATATGGTAAAGAAATACTTAAATGCAAATAATTTAGATTGTCCCTTGCCTTTATTAAAGGCAAAGTTATCCTTATCTGAACTTGGTTCTGGAGATGTTCTTGAAGTTACAGCGACGGACCCTACTTCTTGGGAAGATTTTGCTTCTTATGCGAAAATAAGCGGTAACAAACTTCTAAAAGCATCAAAGAAAAAGAACATTTTTATTTATACCATAGAAAAAAAATAATTTATGCTAGATCTTATAAAGAAATTAATAGACAGATTCTTTTTTAATGAAGAAACAGTCTATTTTGCACTGTTTCTCCTCATTACTTTCTCTTTGTTATTTTTCTTTGGAGGAATTCTGTTACCTATTCTAATTAGTTTAGTTATTGCCTTTCTCTTAAATGGATTAGTCCAAACCCTCAAGAATTATAGTTTCCCAAGGTGGTTATCTCTCACTACTTCTTTGCTTATCTTCTTTGGTTTGTATACAAGCCTTTTCTTGGTTTTACCTTCTATAGGAGCTCAAATAAACGCTTTGATACAGAGTCTCCCAAATTTAGCCGATGCGTTGCAACAGGTCTTAAACAGATTAGCTGAATCATACCCAGAGTATTTTACTGAAGAAGAAATTACGAACATTTTTAGTAATCTGAGTTCTCAGATAAGCAATCTTTTATCTCAAGCCTTAGGACAAATAGCTGGAACAATTAGTTTTGCATTTAATGCTTTGATTTACGCAATATTAATTCCCTTGATGGTTTTTTTCTTTGTTAAAGACAAAGACACTCTGTTGCCATTGATAAGCTTCTTTGCCCCTGAAAAAAAGAGTTTGATGGATTCAATTTTTAGTGAAATGAATGACCAGCTCTATAATTATGTTACTGGAAAACTTATAGAGATTTTTATAGTTACCTCCGTTAGCTATTTAGTTTTTAGTCTTTTAGGACTTCCCTATACTTTCTTATTGGCTTTATTGGTAGGACTATCAGTTATTATTCCTTTCTTTGGTGCCATCTTAGTAACCATTCCTGTTTTACTCGTTGGGTTGTATGAATGGGGGTTAACAGAAAACTTTTATTGGCTTTTAGGGTTGTACATAATTATCCAGGTACTAGATGGCAATTTACTTGTGCCTTTCTTGTTTTCTGCAAGAAATAAACTTCATCCAGTAGTAATAGTAATAGCGGTATTATTTTTTGGAGGCCTTTGGGGTTTTTGGGGTCTTTTCTTCGCTATTCCACTTGCAACTTTTGTTAAAGCGATAATAAATTCTTGGCCGCAAAAAGTAAGAGAATAGTCTTTAGTTTAAGGATTTAACACTATCAAGGACTTCCTGAGCATGGCCTGTTACTTTAACTTTTCTCCATTCTTGAACAAGCTTACCGTTTTCATCTATTAGAAAAGTACTTCTCTCAATACCCATGTACTTTCTTCCATACATGCTTTTTTCTTTTATGACATCATACTGATTACAAATTTTCTCTTCAGGGTCAGATATTAGGTCAAAAGGAAAGGACTGATTTGATTTAAAATTTTCATGTGACTTTAAAGATTCTCTTGAAAGTCCAAAGATAACCACATTCTCTTTCTTAAACTGTTTATAAAGATCTCTAAAATTTTGACCTTCAGTTGTACACCCAGGTGTACTATCTTTGGGATAAAAGTAAAGTACAACCTTCTTTCCTTTGAGCTTGGAAAGATCTGCTTCTCCTTCTCCAGTGCACAAGCCTTTAAAAGCGGGTGCTTTATTTCCAATTTTTGGCGTAGTCATACTTTCTCCTTATTGTTGATATAATAAATTTAGTAGAAATTTATTGAAATAACCAGAATAAGTTACCTAATTAGTTTGTAGTGTTTAATGTAAAAGGATCAATTGTTGCCTTGGTAACTCCCATGGAGCAAGAAGGCGATATTAGCTGGCAGTCTTTATTTGATTTAATTGACTGGCATATTGACTCAGGAACTTCTGCAATAGTAACAGTAGGTACTACTGGAGAATCTGCTACCATCGATGTTTCTGAGCATGTTCAAATTATAGAGCAGGCAGTTCAACATTCTGCAGGTCGAGTACCAATAATTGCTGGAACAGGCGCAAATTCAACAAAAGAAGCAGTTTACTTGACTGCAGCTGCAAAAGAAGCAGGCGCTTCTGCTGCACTACTTGTAACCCCTTATTACAATAGACCCACTCAGAAAGGGCTTATTGAGCACTATTCAGAGATAGCCTCTGAGGTAGACATTCCTCAAATTCTCTATAACGTGCCCACTAGAACCGCATGCGATTTATTACCTGAAACAGTTGCTGTTCTTTCCAGTTTAAAGAATATTATCGGATTAAAGGAGGCTTCTCCTGACCCCCAAAGGCTGAATCAACTCCAAAAAGAGCTAGAAAAAAAGTCAAATGATGAAGCTTTCCTCTTTTATTCTGGAGATGATCTTACTGCTTATAATTTTTTATTAGAGGGCGGTCATGGAATTATTTCTGTAACTGCCAATGTTGTTCCAGAAAGGATTTCCGAGATATGTGATTTAGCTCAAAGTGGAAGTTTTAAAGAAGCAAAAGTAATTGATGAAGAACTCAGAAAGTTGCATCAAGCTTTGTTCATCGAAACAAGCCCAATTCCTGTAAAATGGGTTCTAAATAAATTGGGAAGGATTCCTTCTGGTATTAGGCTCCCACTAACAAATCTAGATGCAGACTATATTCCTGAAATTGAACCGATATTACTTAAATTAGGTCTTATTAATTAAATGAAATTTCAAATTAGATTCCATTATTTTTTTATATTCTTTATGGCTTTTGTTCTTAGTTCCTGTGGTTGGATAATAAGTGACCATAGATATGATTACTTAAAGGAAAAGCAATCCCAACCAGAAGAGGTCCCTTCTGATCAAGCTACTAGACCTATTATTGATTATTATCCTATTCCCATAACTCAAGATAAATTAACTTCTGAAGACTCTTATGAAGTTCCCTTACCGCAACAAGTTTTTTCATCGGGATCAACTAATGAAATTAGGATGCACAGACTGGGAGAACTAAAGTGGCTTTACGTCGAAGCATTGCCAAGCAGCGTCTGGCCATTAATGAAAGATTTTTGGTCTTCCAATGATTTTGGTCTTTCTTTCGAAGATCCTAATGCAGGTATTCTTGAAAGTGAAAATTTACAAACAGAGTCTACTCAAGAGAAATTGCAAATGAAGATAGAGCATGGAATAAGGCAAGCCAGTTCTGAAATCTTTCTTTCTCATTTAATAAAAAATTCTGACAACAACTGGGTAAAAGTTCCTGTTGAAAACAATCTTGAGGATCAAGTGTTAAGGACAGCATTAGATTACCTAACTGAGGCTCCTTCTACAGGGGGAACTTCTTTAGTAGCATTGAATCTCAACTTAGGTCAGAAAGCTGTTCTCAAACAAGCTGAAGATGGAACAAGTTTCATAGAAATGAACCTTGAATTTCCTAGAGCTTGGGCTGCAGTGGATAGAGCTCTCAAAGAAGCACTAATACCTGTTAAAGACCTTGATCGAACTAATGGAGTCTTCTTTGTAAATTTTTCTAAAGAAGAGGAAGTCGGTTTTGTTAAAGGTCTCTTTAGAAGAGATAAAAATGCTAAAACCCCCGACTTTAAGATCTATATTAAGAAAGAAGAAAAAGGCCAATGTACAGTTACTGTTACAAGTGATTCTCCAGCAGGAAAAGCTTTTGAAAGGGATTTATTATCCGAGATTAACCAATCTTTATCATAGTCTGAAATATGGTAAATGTAGAAAAAGGGAAATTAATAAATTCAGGTAAAGCTAAGTCTTTGTATGAAAGTTCAGATCCAGATTTTTATATTATGCATTATAGAGATGATACCTCTGCCTTCGACGGTGTAAAAAAAGAGAGTCTAGAAGGGAAGGGCAAGACAAATAACAAGTTTAATGCTTCTATTATGCAGATATTAGAAAAAGAAGGTGTGTCTACCCATTTTGAGAAGCTTTTATCAGACACTGACAGTTTAGTAAAAAAACTTGATATGGTTCCAGTTGAGTGTGTAATTAGAAATGTAACCGCAGGGAGTATTTGTAAAAGACTCGGATTAAAGGAAGGTTTGAATCTAGACCCACCCACATTCGAATTTTTTTATAAAAACGATGAACTCCATGACCCTATGATCAATGATTACCATATCAAATCTTTTGGATGGGCTACAGAACAACAAATAGAAGAGATGAAACTAAAAACTTTTGAAGTAAATGAAATACTTAAAAAGATTTTTTCTGAAGCAGGAATGATTCTGGTTGATTACAAACTAGAATTTGGCTCTTTTAAGGGAGAATTACTTTTGGGTGATGAGTTTACTCCTGATGGTTGCAGGGTATGGGACTCTGAAACTAGAGAGAAGCTTGACAAGGATAGGTTTAGGCAAGATCTTGGAGATGTAGTTGAGTCCTACAACCTCATAGCCAAGAAGCTTGGAATAGATTAGGAAAAATTAACGAAGGCTATTATTAATACTCTTAAGCTGTTTCTCACCCGGACACAATTCCTTTTCTGAAAGTTGGTTTAAGGGTTTATCAACAATGCTCAAAGTTTCTTTAAGATCTTTTGACTTTGTATTGATATAAAGCAATCCTGTAAGAACTTTCCCTTCTTCCTCAGCTTTATTAATTTTATTCAAAGAAGCTGATTTACTGGAAGGATCATAATCTTTCGTTAACTTTTCTAAAGAAATTAAAGATCCATCGTGAAGAGGGACTTCAATATGTTCTCCTTCAGCATAACTAACAGTGATCTCCTTACCTAAAGGAACAAAATCAGGCCTAGAAACGGATTCATTATGCTCCCTAAAGTAATCATAACTTTTTGTTGAGGTACCATGATTATTAAAAGCAACACAAGGGGAAATGATATCCAGAAAAGAAAATCCCTTGTGTCTCATTGCCCCTTTTAATAGAGGTACTAGCTGATCCTTATCTCCAGAAAAACTTCTAGCTACAAAACTAGCTCCCAGCTGGATAGCCATTGCAGCAAGATCAATTGCTGGGAAAAGATTATCTTCACCATATTTGCTTTTTGATTCCAGATCATTTGTAGCCGAAAACTGTCCTTTAGTAAGGCCATAGGTACCATTGTTTTCTACTACGTACACCACGTTTAATTGTCGTCTAGCTGCATGCACAAATTGGCCTATGCCTATTGAAGCTGTGTCCCCATCACCTGAAATACCCAGGTACATTAATTCATGATTAGCTAGATTAGCTCCAGTTGCGACCGATGGCATTCGACCATGTACGGAGTTAAATCCATGTGATTGGTTTAAAAAATAAGCAGGAGCCTTAGATGAGCAACCAATCCCTGATAATTTAACTATTTTATGAGCTGATAAACTCAGTTCAAAGCAGGCTTCTAAAATGGCTGCACTTATTGAATCATGCCCACACCCAGCACATAAGCTCGAAATAGAACCTTCATAATCTCTTCTTGTTAGACCTAAATCATTAGTTTCTAAATCAGGATGGTGGTTTTTTGGTTTTACAATATAAGTCAATTTATTTTCCTCCTGAAATGGTTTTAGCAGGGGTTCCAGTTATATGAGCTCTAATTTTCTTTACAATAAAATCAGCCGTTATAGGCTGACCATCGAAACAAAGAACTGAAACAAGTTTATCCGGGATAATACCGCCTTCAGCCATTATTAAAGTTCTCATTTGACCATCTCTATTTTGTTCTACGATAAAAAGTAAATCGTGGTCTTCAATGAATTCCCAAACCTCCAGATTAAATGGAAATGCTCTTAATCTCATGGCATCAATAATTATTCCTTCTTGATTTAGCTGATCAAGGGCCTCTCGCATAGAAGCATCCGTGCTACCGAAGTAAATTACCCCAATAGAACTAGAGTTAGTTTCCTGTGCAAAAATAGGGTTAGGTACCAATTCCGATGCAGTTTGGTATTTTTTGAGTAATCTTGACATGTTTTCTGCATTTACTACCCCATCTTCAGTATATCTAGCATATTGATCGTGGGAAGTACCCCTAGTAAAGTAAGCTCCTTTTTCAGGATGTGCTCCGGGATAAGTTCTATAGGGAATCCCATCTCCATCTATATCAATATATCTTCC
>ERZ651768.1193-NODE-1193-length-19203-cov-4.122713_pt1 | contig 19203 bp, 21 predicted proteins | sample MGYA00514754_ERZ651768 | MGnify/ENA metagenome assembly ERZ651768
GAGGGGGCTTGCTGGCCGTCTGGCTTGGCTGGGCCAGCACGTTTTGTTCATATTCCAGAGACGCGCAGAGTAGCATCACTGTCACAAGTAAAACGTGAATCATTTTTCTTCCTTCCACTTGATGTTGCATCCCATTGCTGCCATCTGCGGTTCTGCAGCAGGCTTTCCAGCGAGTACGGCATCGATGGCATCACGCAAATCCTGACACTGCACATTCTCTGGCTCCTTCCAGTTGTCATCGAGGCGCCCGCGGTAGGTGAGCTCCCTTTCAGGTCCGTAAAGAAAGAAATCTGGCGTGCACGCCGCACCATAGGCCTGCGCGACAGTCTGCGATTCATCGTATAGGTACGGGAAGGGATATCCCTTCTCACGAGCACGCTGTGCCATCTTTCCCGGCGCGTCATCAGGAAAATTGTCGACGTCATTCGCACTAATTGCTACGAAGTCCACTTTGTTTTGGAATTGGCGTGCCAGTGCAATGATGCGATCTTCGACTGCCTGTGCATAGGGGCAATGGTTGCAAGTAAAGACGACAACCATAGCTTCTTCCCGGAAATCGTCAAGCGCCCATTTGCGATTGGTATCCGGCTCCGGTAGCACGAAGTCGGGTGCTGGTGTACCGAGGGCTGGCATAGTGGATTCAGTTAGGACCATGCTACGCGAAAGCACGGCAGCAATAATGGCTGTGGCTTCCTAATGGGAGCACCATCTCTATAATGTCCCCCGAATGCGCCGCCGCATGGGGGTCCCGCGCACTATCTTTCGTGCCTACGACATCCGCGGCATCTATGGCAGCGAGCTGACGCTCGCGACCGCTGAACGGGTCGGCGCGACATTTGCAGCCTACCATGCCAGCAAGGGCACATCCGGCCGCATCTGCATTGGGCGCGACGCGCGCACTAGCTCGCCCGACCTCGAGGCGGCGGTAATTGCGGGGCTGCGCAGCGGCGGCTGCGATGTCGAGTCGGTGGGGATGATACCGATTCCAATTGCTAACTGGTGGACTTGGCGCGGAGAATTTGCCGGCGGAGTATACATCACTGCTAGTCACAATCCAGCTGAATACAACGGCATTCGCTTCCGCCATCCCGATGGCACTGGTTTCACTGACGGCAATACGGAGGTGCGTGACCTTTTTTTCGCCGGCGAGCTACCCTCGTCAGCGGTTGAGGGCAGTCTGTCGCGCGTGCCAGAGGCGGAGGTGCTGGAGCTCTTTGCGACTTTCGCCGCCGAGCGCATCGGCTCTCTTGAAGGGATGAAAATTGCCCTCGATCCCGGCAACGGCGTTGGCGGCGTTATTTTGGAGTCGCTCTTCCAACGCTTTGGCGCCACAACCGAAATCATCAATGGCGAGCCGGACGGCAGCTTCCCGAATCGTCCTTCGGAACCGGCGCCGAAAAACATTGGCGCGCTGATGGGCCTGGTTGCCGAGGGCGATTTCGATTGTGGTATTGCCTTCGACGGCGACTGTGACCGTTGCGTCTTTGTTGATAATCTTGGGCGTGCGGTGCAGACCGAGAAAATAGGCATCATCCTGGCACGCGAACTGCTGAAGCTTCGCCGAGGGCCGGTGTTGGCGAACGTTCCCTGCTCAATGGTTCTGGAGGATGAAATCCCGAAACTGGGTGCCAAGCTAGTCTGGATAAGGGTCGGCGACGTTTTCGTTTGCGAGGAGCTGAAAAAGCATGACGCGGTTCTTGCGCTCGAGATTTCAGCACATCTTTTTGCACCGGACCTGACGGAGTTCCTGTTTGATGACCCGCTAATAATCTCGCTCAAGGTGGCGGAGCTCCTGCACGGTTCTGGCCGTACGCTCGCTGTGTTGGCAGACGAGATTCCGTCGCTGCCGTACGAGGAACTGAAATTTACTTGCCCCGACGAGATAAAATTTGACCTGAATACGGCGCTGCAGGCAGACTTCACACAGCGCGGATACAGGGTTGAGACTATCGATGGTGTCAAGGTATGGCTTGATGATGGCTGGGTGTTGCTGCGTCCTTCCAACACGCAGCCGGTGATGCGCATGTTTGTCGAGGCGCGTACACCGGAACGGATGTTAGAAATCAAAGCTGAGTTCATCAAGGAATACGAAAAAACACTGGCATCCCTCTCAGGCTGATTTTAAATAGCGGGGGATGTGCGAGCTGGCGTGGAGCTGGTACCGTTCCAGATTGCATTGATTGCACTGGCTAGTGGATTGATTGCTGGGATCGCCTACAAGGCACGTGTCCTCGACTTGGTCGGGACCATTTTAGCGTTCCTAATCTGTTTTATTTCTGGTACAATGGGCCACTGGAGCTGGTTGTTGATACTGCTAATATTTGTTGGTGGCTCATTCCTCGCGACACGCTTTGGCTTCCACTACAAACAACAATTAGGGGTTGAAGAATCGGAAGATGGTATGCGCGGTGGCGCCAACGTGCTTTCTAACGGCACCATCCCGGCGCTGGTGGCCATGACTTATGGCATAGGATGGCTAGATGACGAGCAAGCGCTAGTTGCCTTCACTACTGCGCTGGCGGTTGCAGCTGCCGACACACTAGCAAGCGAGATCGGTGTGCTGGCCCCGGCACCAGTCCTGATTATCAACCCCCGTACCAGAGTTGCACCAGGCACAGATGGTGGAATTTCGGTAATTGGTTCGGTGGCAGCAGTGCTTTCTGCAGTCAGTATGAGTATGATTTCGCTCGCTGTATTTGTTATTGTAGGCTGGCCGGATGATTTTGAGTGGAAACAGGCTGGAAATTTTGATTTCCTACTACTTTTACTGCCTGCCGGACTAGGTTTTGTCGGCTGTCAATTGGATTCAATCCTAGGTGCAACTGCTGAAAAGCGAGGGTGGCTCGGTAATGGCGGTGTAAATTTTGTCGCAATCGGCATAAGTGCTGTAATTTCGTTACAATTACTGGGTTTTTTACGGAATTGAACCTTTTTTTTCACCGAAAGTGTTAATTTTTTATATTCTGTCCTAGAATGAGACATTATGATGTCAGGCAATACTCCTGTGCTTATCCTCAAGGAAGGCACCCGGCGCGATACCGGCCGACAGGCAACACACAATAATATCGCAGCCGCCAAGGCGATAGCCGAGGCGGTACGCAGCACTCTAGGTCCGAAGGGAATGGACAAGATGATGGTAGATTCAATGGGTGACGTTGTAATTACCAACGACGGTGTAACGATTCTAAAGGAAATTGAAGTCGAGCACCCGGCCGCTAAGATGATTGTTGAGGTCGCCAAGACGCAGGATTCTGAGTGTGGTGACGGTACTACTACTGCTGTCATCCTTGCAGGTGAGTTGCTCAAGAATGCTGAGGAACTGCTGAATCAAGGTGTTCATGCCACTGCCATTGGCAACGGCTATCGCCGGGCCGCAACGGAGGCTGAAACTGTGATGCTGAAGTATGCACGCCCCATCCGGCGTAACGAGACTTCCAAACTCCGAGCGGTGGCAATTACTGCGATGACCGGCAAGTCATCTGAGGCGATGGCAGGCTTCCTGGCCGATATTACTGTAAGCGCCGTTCGGTCGGTTGCTGAGGGACAGGGTAGCAACACTACGGCTGATCGCGATGACATTAAGATCCAAAAAAAGCAGGGCGGCTCTATCAGTGATACTGAGCTGATAACTGGAATTATTCTAGACAAGGAGCCGGTACACACAGGTATGCCTCGGTGTATCGAGAAAGCTAAGGTGGCATTAGTTGATGCCGCGTTCGAAATCCGGAAGACCGAGTTTGACGCCAAGATTCAGATTAACGACCCGGCGCAGGTGCAAGCGTTCTTGGATCAGGAAGAGGACACCATTCGCAATCTCGTTGCGAAGGTAAAAAAGGCGGGTGCAACAGTTGTTATTTGTCAAAAAGGCATTGATGACCTAGCACAGCACTTCATGTCTCGTCAGGGTATTATGGCCATCCGACGCGCCAAGAAATCTGATATGGAAGCGCTAGCACGCGCGACCGGAGGCAGCATAGTCTCGAGTATTGATTCCATCAGCAGTGCAGATCTGGGCGCAGCCGGTCTCGTAGAGGTGCGTAAGATTGGCGATGACGATATGACTTTCATCACTAACTGCAGCAATCCCAAGTCAGTATCGATATTAGTCCGTGGTGGCACCGAGCACGTCATCGACGAAATCGAGCGTAACCTCGAGGACGCGATTGGTGTCGTGTCACTAGTAGTCGAAGACGGTCGCATGGTAACCGGTGGCGGCGCAGCTGAAATAGAGCTCGCGCTGAAGTTGCGCAAGTTTGCCCCACGCGTCGGCGGCCGCGAACAGCTCGCTATTGAAGCGTTTGCGGACGCGATTGAAATCGTGCCACGCACATTGGCCGAGAACGCCGGGTTGGACGTCATCGACACACTGATGGCACTACGCAAAGCACACACCCGCAAAGGACGCAACCCCCACGCTGGCCTAGATGTCTTCAGTGGTTCAGTTGTCAACATGCGCTCGCGCAACGTGATGGAACCGCTACGTGTCAAGACGCAGGCAATCTCATCGGCAACCGATGTCTCCAGCATGATTTTGCGCATCGATGATATCATCGCCTCCAAGGCGCCTGAAGAAATGCCCGGTCCTCCTGGTGGTGGAGATATGGGTGGCGGCATGCCACCGATGTAAGTTCGGCATACGATTTAATACGAGTAAAATGGGTCAGCTAGACTAGGGTCAATACCCAAAGTCTTCATGGCTTTGGTTACGTCTTTTACAGGGAACTTGCCGGACTGAGCGAGTGCATTCAAGGCTGCTACGGCAATATGCTCACTACTAATCTCGAAAAAGCTACGTAGCTGCTTACGGGTATCGCTGCGTCCAAAACCGTCAGTGCCGAGTGTGATGTAGGTGCCGGGTACCCACTTACTGACCATATCCGGAACTGCACGCATGAAGTCAGTCGTGGCGACAGTTGGTAATCCACGCTTGCCCAATTTCTGCTGGATGAATGGCAATTTTTCTTTCTCTTCGGGGTGCAGCCAGTTCCATCGTTCACAATTCATCGCGTCACGCCGCAGGCCGCCGTAGCTGGTAACTGACCATATTTCAGCCGCGACGCCGAATTGTTCTTTCAGGATGTCAGCTGCACGTAGGACCTGCTGCATAATTGAGCCACTGCCGAAGAGGCGCACCTGAGGCTTCTTGGGCTTGTGAAAGCAGTAGATTCCCTGTATGATGCCGCGTTCTGCACGAGATGGTTTGGGCGGCATTGGATAATTTTCGTTGTAGAGTGTTAGGTAGTATAGCAAATCTTCATCCTCATCAATCATGCGACGTAATCCCTCGCGCACTATAACTGCAATCTCATACGCGAATGCTGGGTCATACGTGAGGCAACACGGCACCGTTGTAGCAACCAGTAATGAATGTCCGTCTTGGTGCTGTAGTCCCTCACCGTTGAGTGTTGTGCGGCCCGCTGTCGCACCGAGCAGGAATCCTTTGGCGCGCGAATCGGCTGCACACCATATGGCGTCCCCGACGCGTTGGAAGCCAAATATAGAGTAGAAAATGTAGAATGGAATAGTGTGCTCGCCAAAACTGGAGTAAGTAGTGCCAGCGGCTGTGAAGGAACTCATCGCACCTGCCTCGGAGATACCCTCCTCCATAATCTGTCCGTCATCAGCCTCAATATACGATAGCAGCAATTCAGCGTCTACTGGCGTGTAGTCCTGCCCGAGAGCATTGTAAATTTTGAACTCCGTGAAGAGTGCCTCCATGCCGAAGGTGCGTGCTTCATCAGGCACGATTGGGACAATGCGTTTACCAAATTCCCCGGACAGCATTAGGTTACGCATCATTCGTACGAACGCCATTGTTGTCGAAACTTCCTGCTTGCCACTCCCATCGTCAAATTCTTCGTATGCATCTCGCTTTGGAAGAGCGAAAGTTGTCGTGGCGCGCCTGCGCTGCGGCATGTAGCCGCCGAGTTCATCGCGATGAGATAGCAGGTATTGCACCTCCTCGCTGTCATCCGATGGTAGATAGTAGGGAAATTCATCTAGCTTCGCGTCGGCAATTGGTAGCTCAAGCAGGTCTCGGAAAAATTTCAAGTCTGGTGACTCGAGCGCCTTTTTCTGGTGGGTAATGTTGCGTGCTTCGAAGCCGCCGCCGAGAGCCCATCCTTTTACAGTTTTTGCCAAAATGGCAGTCGGCGCACCCTCGTGTTCAATCGCCGTTCGGTAGGCCGAGTAGAGCTTCTGCGTGTCGTGACCACCGCGCCGCATGCGTGTCAGCTTATCATCGGGAATACCCGCTACCATATGCTGGAGTTCTGGCCCAAAGAACTGCTCGCGAATAACGCTGGCAGATTCAATTGCGAGTCGCTGATAATCGCCATCAAGCGTTTCTTCCATGCGTGCTAGCAGAAGTCCGTCGCTATCACGTGCTAGCAGCGGATCCCAGTCGCTTCCCCAAATGACCTTGATAACATTCCAGCCAGCACCTAGAAATTTTGCTTCAAGCTCCTGGATAATCTTGCCATTGCCACGCACGGGTCCGTCGAGTCGCTGTAGGTTGCAGTTAACGACAAAAATGAGATTATCCAGCTTCTCTCGCGCAGCCAGTGTCAGCGCATGCAGCGTTTCCGGCTCATCACACTCCCCATCACCTGGAAAGGCCCAAACGCGTGACTTACTAGTATCAGTAATTCCACGCGCATGAAGATAGCGGTTGAAGCGTGCTTGGTAGATGGCGTTAGTAGGTCCGAGCCCCATCGAAACGGTTGGAAATTCCCAGAAATCCGGCATCAAACGTGGATGTGGATATGACGAGAGTCCACCGCCGGCAACCTCACGGCGAAAGTGGTCCATTTGCGATTCACTTAATCGCCCTTCGAGAAAGGCACGCGAATAGATGCCGGGTGAGGCATGGCCTTGGAAATATACCAAGTCACCCGCCCCATTTTCCTTGCCGCGGAAAAAATGGTTGAATCCAATCTCGTAGAGGCTCGCCGCTGAGGCATAGGTGGAGATATGACCGCCGATACCTGCGTTGACCTTATTGGCGCGTGAGACCATCATCGCTGCGTTCCAGCGGATGATGCGCCGGATGCGTCGCTCAATTCCTTCATCACCTGGATATGATAGGTCGGCATTGGCGGGAATGGTGTTGACGTAGGGCGTATTCAGCACCTCTGGAATTGCAACACCCTGTGCTTGTGCAGCTTCAAGCAGCCTGTAGAGCAGGTTTCGTGCGTGGTTGCTGCCACCCTCCGCAACTACTGCTTCCAGCGACTCAATCCACTCACGTGTTTCTTGAGGGTCGCGGTCGGGCAACTGTTGCGTGAAGTCTCTACGCATCAGAACTTTGAGCGACGGTAGTGCAGTTAAAAGCGTTAGTCGTTGAAGAGAAGCGCCAGTCGCCGAAGCTCGCGCGGCTGTTTTAGACGTTGATGATATGTGTAGGCAACCAGTAGCGGGAATGTCAATGATGCTTCACCCCAGACCATTATTTCCTCAATTTTGCGGTCATTTTTGCCCCAAGAAATTGCCTCGCGTAGTGTTGAACCCGATAGGCCACCATCGCGCATGTCAGCGACTGAAAGCTGGATGCCGAAGCGATGTCGGCTCGGTGTATGTCCAAGCATCTCCGCCATAACAACGGCGTCCTGCGCATAGTTTTTTGGGACGCCGCCACCGACAATCAGCAGCCCAGTCTCACCGGCAGACGCCTTGAGCTCGGCCAGTTCGTGGAAGTCTCGAATACTATCGATTCCGACACTCTGCTCCAACCCTCGTTGTGCCTGTTGCATCACCAATCCTACACCCACCGAGCAGTCATTGAGCGCTGGGACAAAAATGGGGACGTCCATTTCAAAGGCAGCCTGTAGAACCGAGTCCTGCACCCCTTCCGTCCTTGTGAGCCAGCGGCCACATGCGTTGAGAAAAGTACGACTAGAGTAGCGCCCCGGTTCTAGACCGTCGGCGATTGTGCTGTAGGTGTAGTCAACCTGCCGCAGTGCCAACTCGTCGAGTAGGTGATCATATACTCTGTCGATGAGCAGTTCTTGCAATTCTGCGTCATCTTGTGTTGGTTGACAATGGTAGTGGTAGTGCCCCAGTGCCTCGAGCATGTCCTGTTCGAATAGTGCACCGGTGCAGACCAGTATATCTACCAGTCCGTTACGGATGCCGTCGATGACTACTTGCCGCATCCCCGCACTGAATAGGCTGCCCGCGAGCGACCAGATGATGCCCAGTTCCTCGTAGGTCATGCGCTCATATAGTACAGCCGCCTCGCCCAGCTGTCGTCCTTGGAAGCTGCCAGCGCGCATCGTTTCGAGTAATGATACAGCGCCGGGATGTTCACTAATTTTGAACTGGCGGACAGGCTCATGGAGTAGTTCTTCGCGACGTTTTAGCTGGGCCTTAGTGAATTTAACCATCGGTATTGGAGGCGGGATAACACGCCGTTCTGACATTATTTCTACAGCAGCTTTGCTCATTCTGCCGGCTGCAGTTCTAGTTTGTGGCCGCCACGTGGTCGCAGTACTTTGCCACCATTGTTGTGGATGCGCTCGATGAGTTCACGGTCATTAGTCGCCACTACCGCACCGCGCCGCGCGGCCTCAACGAGCACCGAATCTACATCACCCAGCCCAAGGTTGATGATGGATAGGTTTTGGCAGAGCTCTGATGCAGATTTTGCATCAGGTGTCCCAAGGACCTCAAGCTCATCTAGAACGCAGGTAACAATTCGGATATCGGCGTCGGGCAGTGCCTTAAGAATCGCTTCGCGAAAGTCTGGTCCGCCAGCAAAGGGCCAGAGGAGAATGTTTGTGTCGGGGAAGACAAGAGTCATGTTTGAAGGATTCCATGGCCGATAAGGTGCCAGCGCCCTTCGATGCGTCGGCTAATGGCAATGCGCTGCCCGTCGGGTGCGCAAACTGGCAATTTGAGCACTGCGTCAACTCGTGAGTTCTTTACCTGCGTTGGGAGGCCAACTGTGGTCGAGGTGCCGACGGTAAGCATCAGTGGTTCTTTGGTGCGCAGTGCCTCGACAGGCTGGCTGCCACGGGTTCCGACAGCATTGTCGAGCAATTTCACTTCCATACTGATATTTTCCCAGACGGGAGGTAGTGTTCCTGGATGGCCGACAAGTGAGCCGAGCATTGAATCAGATTTGGTTATGGCTGGGTCAAGCGTAGTGCCGATTGCCACTAGCCCTCCAGCTGCCACTACATCACGCGCTGTCGAGCCACTCTGTAGACTGGCAACGCTGGTCCGTATTGGTTCCCAACCTCTACTGGTTTTGCGACCAGGCCGAATTTCCACTTCATCACCCACTGCTACGCTTCCCTGAGAGAGCGAGCCGCCGATGACACCACCGCGCAGTTTGGCAGGCAGCGTGCCGGGACGGTTAATGTCGAAAGAGCGTGCAATGTGCATCCGGAAATCGGCATTCGCGTTGCGCTTTGGTGTCGGAAAAAGTTCCTCGATTATCTGAATGAGCAAATCGATATTGCGATTATGGTGTGCTGAGACTGGGACTACAGGGGCATCCGCCAGTGTAGTTTTAGCCAGAAATGCCTTGATTTCGGCATAGGATTCCTGCGCGCGCTGCTCAGAACAGACATCAATCTTGTTCTGCACAACAACAATCTTCTCGAGCCCCATCGTCTCAAGCGCTGAAAGGTGCTCTCGCGTTTGTGCCTGAGGGCATTTTTCGTTGGCAGCGACCAGTAAGATGGCTGCGTCCATTATTGCAGCTCCTGAGAGCATAATTGCCATTAGTGTTTCGTGGCCAGGTGCATCGACAAAACTAACTGTACGCAAGTACTCCGCGTCTTTTACTTTCTGTGAAGTGTAGCGGTAGCCTCCCTTTCCCTTGACTCGATAGAAGTCAGCGTCGGCGTAGCCAAGTTTGATGGAAATACCGCGTTTTTGCTCCTCTGAATGCTGGTCTGTCCAGCAACCGGTTAGTGCTTGTGTGAGGGTGGTTTTGCCGTGGTCAACATGGCCAACCATCCCAATATTGCATTCAGGCTGGGAAGCAGAGCCTCCCACTTCATCCCTCCGCTCCGAGCAATTCTTCGACCGTTTTGGGGCCGTACTCGACAATTTTCAGGTTGAGCTGGGTAATCTCCGGCCCCAATTCCTTACCTCGTACCATTTTACGCTTGCGTTGTCCAGGACGTTGGGGTCGAAAGCCAGTAGAGTGGCTGAGTAGCATCCGCTTTCGCTGCCCGCCTGCTAGTCCAGGACGCATTGGGATTCCCGAGCCGTCGCTGCCGCCGGTAATCTGCAACCGGTATCCAGGTAGGCTAACGAATATCCCGTCGATTTCATCGCCTATGGAACGGCCGATGAGCGCGCTCGAATCACTCTCACTGAGCGTACGTTTGTACGCCCTGTAGTCTTTAGGGTCGGAAATGTTTGCTTGAAACTCTGCCATGTTGCACCTAGAACAGGAAGTGGCGCTCATGAAGGGGCATATATAAAACGCGCGGAAGCAGAGTGTTAAATATACCATTGCAACCTCAAATGTTATGGTTACACTGGTGCTGGCGGTAGACCGGGATAATGATTTGGGGCGTAAAACAGGTATTCGTAGCCCAGTCATCGGTCGTGAAAGCAATTTGGAAGCAGCACAGCAACTTGGGTTGGCTGACCCGGAGGAGAGTGATACCAATACTATGTTTGCCGCCGTGCGGATTTACGACCAGTTACTGAAAGATGATGTTAAGGTCGAAGTGGTAACCATCTGCGGTGATGTTCGTGTCGGTACTCGCTCCGACATGAAGATTGCTAATACGCTCGACCAGGTGATTGCGCAGACCCACGCCACGCGCGCTGTGTTAGTGAGTGATGGTGCGGAAGATCGTGAGCTTGAACCGATTATCCGCAGCCGGCTGCGAATCGATTCAACACGACAAATTGTGGTGCAACAGTCGCGTCCCATTGAGGATACGCTCTACACTATCATCCACAAGATGGAGGACCCGAAAATCCAACGCAAGTTCATCTTGCCTGTAGCGCTTGCTGCTTTTGTCTGGGGCCTGCTGGCGCTGATGGGGAAGAGCGAGATTGCTGGCGGAGCCATTTTGCTGACGTTGGGTGGCTACATGCTTGTCAAGGTGGCCGGTTGGGAGGATGAGATTCGTAAATTTTACCACGACCTTCTCAGCGGTACCAGCGAGCGAGTATCATTGAACGCCTACCTCATCGCTGCGCTACTATTGATTATTGGCGTAGCGCGTGGCCTCGACGCTATGCAGGAGGTTGCGAGCTCGGGGATGCTGGCGATGGTCCTTGGCTTTATGTCAATTGAAGGCGTCCTGCCAATGTTGCTGACGGGTCTTTTGATTATAGAGCTTGGGCGCACTATTGACACGTACCTCCAAGATGGGTCTTTCAACCCCGCTATCGTTACCTTCTTCTTCACTGTTACAAGCCTCGGTTTGATTGTCGCCGGTTTTGTCGAAATCGTCAATGATATTTTCGTCCAAGGAGATTTTATCTCCACAAAAGTACAGTATGTCTTGGGTGGAATTATTTGGGCTTTCATAGGTTTCCTAGTCAATGATTCTATACGTGACCGACAGGATTCGTTACTGCCAGGCGAGGAGTGAATCCCCACGTCCTGCGCATCGGCCACCGGCCGGAGCGGGACAAGCGCGTCACGACGCACGTTGCGCTGACTGCACGAGCCTTTGGTGCAAGCGGCCTGACGCTGCACCGCCCCGACTCGCGTGTTGTCGCGACGGTTGAGGACGTCACGCAGCGCTTTGGCGGTGATTTCAGCATTGATGTTACGCAACGCCCGAAAGCAGTCGCGCGTGACTGGACCGGCAAGGTAGTGCACCTGACCATGTTCGGAACACCGCTGGCGGAATCGACGGCACTGCTGCAGAAAGAGCGAGAGCTGCTGATAATCGTTGGTGCCGAGCGGGTGCCGCGCTGGGCGTTCGAGGTCGCTGATTTCAACATCGCTATCGGCAACCAGCCACACTCGGAGGTAGCAGCACTCGCACTCCTGCTGGCAGAGCTGAACCCGCGCTGGGCGCAGCCTCCGCTCGACGGCGACCTGCAGGTCATACCCGACGCGCAGCGGCGTCGCCTGACGACCATCCCGACCGAGGAGGAGTGTCTGGCATTGCACCGTGGTGCGGGATCGCCCGCGCCATTGATGGCACACTGCCGCGCCGTCGCCGCCATGGCGGCCGGAATCACTGATACACTGGGCGGGAACGTCGCGCTGGCGAACGGTGGTGCGCTGCTACACGATATCGGCCGCAGCCGCGCCGCCGGCATCGAGCATTGCGCGCTCGGCGCTGACATGGCGACGGATGCTGGTTTCCACCCCGGCGTGGTGCACATCATCCGGGCGCACGTCGGTGGCGGCATCCCGCAGCGCGAAGCGCGTGCCCTGCGGCTACCACCCGGCGACTACCTTCCGCGCACGCTGGAAGCGCGCGTCGTCGCGTCGTGCGACAACCTCTTTGCAGGCAGCCGCCGCCGCCCGCTGGCCGACTGCACCGAGTGGCTTCAGTCACAAGGGCTCGAGGCGGCAGCGCGCCGCGTCACGCGGCTGCATCGTTGGGTCTCACGCAGGCTGGGGCGCGACCTAGCTGAGTTATAGCTACTCTTTTTCTGCTGCGCTAGCGTCGCTTTCCTTGCCGGCACTGGCGTCAATATCTACACTCGCGCCTGCCTTTTCGTCTTTATCTGCACCTGCACCCTCACTGCGTTCAAGTGAAATGTGAATGAAGCTGACACGATAGGTGCCCTTGCCGGATGAGCGCGAGACATTATCCGTTCCGATTTCCACGTTAGCTACCTTTACATCCGCCTCCTCCAGGAAGCGGTGCCGTACTTGTTCGGAGACGTTGACGGCGTTGGAAATGGCAGGACCGAGCGCGCGCAGTTCAACGCGCCGTATGTCCTCGCGGGCGAAGAGCGCGATAATGTCGGGGAAGTAAATGAATGGGTCTTCCTGCCCTATGAAGACCGTGCCAATTCCGTCCTTTATGGTCTTGCGCACGCCGGGCCGCCAGTGACGTGGCTTCCCGTCGCGCTGTCTTCCATGGCCCCGGGCGTCCCGGTGGGCTTTCCCGCCTCGCCGCGTTCCTTTATCTCCACCCGGCTTACGCGATTTTTTCTCACGCTGGTCCCGCTTGTGCCTGCCATCCTTTTCGTCGGCCATGGGAACTATTGCACGAGTGGGGTGTAAAAAAAGCTAGCCTAACTCTTCTCTTGCCCAGCGAACCTCAATGCGTTTGTAGAATACTAGTGTAGCCATCAGTAATATTAGACACACAAAACTGAGTGCAATCAGTATAATCCCAAAGTTTTGCTGGAGTGCCATACTCAGGATGGCTAGCAGAACCATTGGTGGAACGCTCACTAGGAAGAAACGTGCAAAAATAGTAACATCATAAAGTGAAGAGTTTGTGTGCAAGCCGGTAATCCAGGCTGTATAGCTGACGACGTAGATTCCGACAACAGCCATTACTAGAATGGCGAGCGGTAGTAGCCCTAATTCACGACTGATCAGGGCGATTAACCCCATGAAGAACACCGGAATCCACCATGTCACAGCACTGAAGAGCATCAACCGAGCGTGAATCAGGTCCGGCACCTGAATTGGTAGCGTGGCATAGAACCCGCTGTCATCCATGGTATTGAGCCAGGAGTAGAGCATCGTCCCGAAGAAGCCGACCATTACACCCCAGAAAATGGTATTAAATTCGATTTCAAGCGGTAGCCCGCGGTCTAGGAACCAATTGACGAATACTAGCATCGTCAGGGGTACTGCGAACGAGAAAAGCATCTTGATTCCGGTGCGCGACCGTTGCAAGTCGAGTCGCTCTTTTGCCACAACGGCTGGGATGGCCCAGCGGCGACTCCACTCGCAGTTGGCTAGTGTTTCGGCGTACTGCTCACGGTAGCCCTGGACTGGCGGTAGAGTCTGCTCTTGGAATTCACCAACTATAAAGGTCGCTATCGTCGCTGGGAATAGCACCGCACCCCAGATTAGCACTAGCGGCGGATTGTTAGCGAGATACCACGTTATTTGCGGTAGTTCCCCGGCTTGGAGCACTATGCCAAGTAACAGAAGCATCACGCTTCCACCGATGATTGACCAGTAGATTGAGCGGCGGTAAAGGCTTGCGACTAGGAAAGTTGCCGCTAGGCCTGCACCGAATGACGGCAGTAGGCTTGCCATTAGACGTAGCATGCGTTCTGGGGTGATGAAGCTCCAGTTGGTGCCGAGGATGGCTCCAAGAATCAGTGGAATGAAAGTAAAAATTGCATAGAAAACAAGTTCCTTGGTAAAGTAAATCCCCATGACTCTTTGGTATGAGATTGGTTGTGTTTCCGGCAAACTGGTTACCAATGCATAGTGGCCGAAAATACGCTCAAGAAAGTCGTTGCTGAAGAATGCCAATCCGCCGGTGAAGAGTCCGTAGAACAGGAAGCTGAAGTGCAGGCCCAACAGCACGTCTCCGTAAGGAATATCAGCTATTAGCTCCGCCGCCAGTACGGTGCCGAGAAGTCCCGCACTCACAACTAGTAGTGGGAAGAACCAGAAGCCGCGCCGGCTGGCAAAGCTGCTGTTTAACCGCACCTCCTCCTGTAGCATACGCCAGAGCAGCAGCCGGTTCACGCCACCATCTCATGGAACAGTGTCTCGAGCGTCGTACCCTGCGCCCGCAACTGCTCTACCTCGATGAGCGAGCGTATGCGGCCGCGGTGAATGATGCCGGCGCGGTTACAGAGCCGTTCGGCGTTTTCGAGCAGGTGGGTGTTCAGGAATACTGTCCCACCATCTACAACATATTCTTCGAGCCAGTCACGCACTTTAGCCTGCACTAGTGGATCAAGGTTGATGAATGGCTCGTCCAGAAACAGTATCTCTGGCTGACCGACAAACGCCGCTGCCAGCAGCACTTTCTGCCGCTGTCCACGCGAAAGCGTGCGACAGATGCGCCCCTCCATTTCCTCGAACTCAAAGAACTCGAGCCAGTAGTCGAAATCAATTTCGCAGCCCCGCACAGCGCCGACCAGCTCAAGAACTTCGCGCGGCGTCAGGAAGCTGGGAGGCGTACCCTGCTCTGGAACAATACCGGCGCGACTCCGCACCTCAAGTGGTTGCTGTTCAACTGGTAGGCCAAGTACTTCAGCTTTGCCACCCGTGGCGCGAATCTGCCCTGTCAGTATCTTGAGCAGTGTGGTCTTGCCGGCTCCATTGGGTCCTAGCAATCCGAAAAAATCCCCCTGTTCTACGCTGAAGCTGACCTCACGAAGTGCCTGAACATCTCCGTATTCCTTGGACAGTGAGCTTACTTTCAGCGCTGGCAGCGGCTCACCCCTTACGGCCCAGCATCAGTTCAATGGCGGAACGGATGACTGATTTATCGTTACTAGTAACTGACATGGTACCCTCATCTTTTGTGAGCACCTGGTCACGCAGTTTGAACATTACCTGCTCCCAGCGTAGTGTGTCCTTGCCTGCTAGTCTCACCGGCAGCGGTAGCAGCTCCCAGGTGCGGTTGACGACATGTCCGCGGAACCAATCGTCATCGAGCACATTGTCACGCCCCTTGCCAGCAGCGCTGGAGAGCCCTTTCCCCACAATTGCTGCAACAAACATCCCATAGGTGGGCCAGAGCTTGTCGTGAGCAACCGCGACTGCTTCTCCTGCCTTGCGACCGGTCGCCTCGGCGGTGCCTTTCACCGCTTCTGCAGCTGTGGCCGCTCCGCTAGCGGCACTAGCACCTACGTTTGCAGCGATGTCTAGTGCGTCCTCGGTCAGTTTTCCTCCCTTGCGCGCTGTTTGCTCGATGATAGTAGCTCCCACCTCTGCGGCGTCTGCAGCAAGCTCACTGCCTTTTTCGAGTGCAACCTCGCTGGCGTCAGCAGCTACGTCAATAACTTTCTCAACAACGTCCGCAGCGATATCTACCGCAATAGCCGTGCCTTCTGCTGCCTTTTCGGTTGCGGCTGCGGCAGCCTTGCCACCGCTGCTGACCGCCGTGCGGGTAGCCCCCTTCAGGATTTTCTTCGCTTTACGGGCTATATCGGCGCCCGCCTCGACTGCTAGCGTAGCGGCCGCTTCGGCAGTGTCAATTACGTTGCCTGCAGTATCTTCAGCCTTATCGACTGCGGCATCGAGGTGCTGCTCACCTTGCTCCTTCTCCTTTCTCTTACGGGCCATAAAACTGCAGATTGTAGCGCTAATAAGTGCTCTGTGGTGCGGGGGGCCGGATTTGAACCGGCGTACCTCTAAAGGACCAGGTCCTAAGCCTGGCGCAATTGGCCGAGCTATGCGACCCCCGCAGTATTGTTGAGAGTTGTCCTTAACGCTTAAGCATTGTTATCTCTGGATTGCTGTGGCCAAGGACGAGCAGGACGAGCCCGAAGACGACGAAGACGAACAGGAAAAGGTGGAGCGCAAACGTGTCACAAAGCGTGATCGCAAGGCAAAGCGCAGCTACAGCCGCTACCGTCACGGTGGGCGTCGCGGGACGCGCGACGGCTGAAACCGCCCGGCTGCGGCGGTTCACGCGTTAGCGCTGTCGCACCCAGAGCTGATAGTTGCTGCTGTAGCGCAGTTGATGACCGAAATGAGCCGGTCGGTGTTTGAGCAGCTGGAGGCCACGGCGGGTACGATTGAGCATCATTGATGCTACCACTGACTGCGGCAGGTCGAACATGCGCCCCCGTTGGAACTCTAGCCGCGCTAGCAGCCGTTCCAAACGGGGGATGCGCGTCGTTCCCAGCAGCTGTGTCCGCCCCGCGACGAGTGAGGCGAGGAGCAACTGCCCCAGTCCGTGGGCGCGGTGGCGACTATGCACTATTAAAGTCCCGATTTCAAGCCATCCTGCGCTACGAGGATAGAGGAAGACCGCACCCACCAGCGTGCCGCGATGGAGTGCCAGCAGCCCATCGTGCGCCCGGAGGATACTGGCAGCGATGTGCAGCGACGAGATGTGGAGATCCGGCTCGTAGCGGCAGAGCTCCAGCAGTTCCCTGGCGAGTCTATCACCGCCCGGTTCCGCCAGCGGCGTGCGCAGCAACTGGAGTGCCGGACTGATGATGTGCGAGCGCATTGAAACTGGCGGCGCAGGCGCTAGAAGTTTAAACTTTGGTGGGCCCGCCCAGATTTGAACTGGAGTCTATACCACCCCAAGGTACAAGGATGCCAAGCTACCCTACGGGCCCACAATTGTGGCTACGCTATGGCCGTAATAAAATCAGTCGTAGGGCAAGACGTCGTCGATTAAGTTAGTGTGCGCCATGTAAATGCGGCGGCAGCAGTAACGCTCGATACCTAGGTCGTCCATAACCGCAGCGGCATTCTCGTCTTTCGAGACCCGCTCACAGAACTCTTCGTAGTGTCCACCAATGACCTTATTGCAAGTGAAACAGCGCACGGGTATCAACATTTTTTCACCGGTATGATTTCTGCCGTTTGGCGCGTGCCCCACGTCCCATGGGGTGTTTAGGCTCCTTGCGTCGTGTGTCGTTGACCAGCAATGCACGGTCGTAGCTCATGAAAAGTGTACGTAACTCCTCGTCCTTGAACCAGTCTACCAGCCCGCGCGCAATCGCGGTCCGGCTCGCCTCAGCTTGGCCCATTACGCCACCTCCCTGCACGTTGACCGCGACGTCGATGCGATTTATACGGTTGCCTGCCAACTCGATCGGTTCCATAATCTTGAGCCGTGCCAGTTCCGGTTGGTAGTATTCAACTGGCTTGCGGTTGATGCGTATCCGCCCCTTTCCGGAGCGGAAAGTGGCGCGCGCAATCGCGGTTTTGCGTTTGCCGCTGGTGTTAATTATTTTCACCATCAGAATTTCGCTCCCAATTCACGTGAAATGTCGCCTAGGGTGACGTGGATCGTTCCTGAAACCATCTGCGCTTGCTCGACGATTTCCGGTGTGCCTGCACCAGCTGGCATACCTATATCGACTCGGAGCCTCTTAAAAGCGGCACGTCCCCGCGGTGTTTGGTAAGGAATCATGCCCCTTACAGAACGCTTGAACATCAGGTGTGGCATGCGTGGGTAGAATGGCCCCTTACGCTCATGGTTCAGCTGCCGTTTCTCAATGTATTCGCGAAAGACGGAATGCTTTGTACCGCTGACAATCGCCTTTTCGGCGTTGACCACGTGCACCTGTTCACCCTCGAGCAGTGCCTTAGCAACGTAGCTCGCCAGGCGCCCCATGATACACCCGTTTGCATCGAATATTTTCATCCCATCAACCTCACACCTGCTCCTTTGGGGTGTTTTTTTAGTATCTCCAGTAGCGAAAGGCAGTTGCCTCCAGCCGCCTCCACTTTTTCGCGCGCCGCAGTAGAGAAACTGAATGCACCTATGGTGAGCGGTTTGGAGATGGCGCCCGCGCCTAGCAGTTTGCCCGGGACAACTACAATAGTTTTCGATTCGGCGTGTCGTTCGAGCCGTGAAATATTGATGCTGGGCCAAGTGCGCGCAGGACTCTCCAGACGTCCTGCAACCGCCTTCCAGACAGGAGCTTCATTTTCATGGGCGGCCTGCTTCAGGCTGCCTACCAGCGATTGTAGCTGTGCGTTGCTTTTGCGGTCGATACGCTTCGAGGCCATACGGGGGCGGCCGGGCAGGACACCGCGTATATAAATCTGCAGGCTACTTTTTGGGCAGTATCCTGACGATGTCACCGTCTACTTTGAGTCGCCCCGCCGCCAGCAGCCCCACCGCTTCCGGCAGCAGCCTGTGTTCGTGCGGCAGGATGCGCGCTGCGAGTATCTCCTCGGTGTCGCCCGGTAGGACCTCTACCGACTGTTGCAAGATGATGGGGCCGGTATCAACTCCCTCATCTACTAAATGTGCGCTACAGCCGCTTTCGTTGACACCGGCAGCCAGTGCGTCACGATGTGCATGCGCTCCGGGGAAGTTTGGCAACAGCGCCGGGTGGATGTTCAGGATGTGGTGGCGAAACGTGCTGATGAACTCTGGCGTTAGTAATCTCATGAACCCTGCCAGAACCACAGCCTCGGCGCCACAGTCGTGTAACACTGCCAGTGCGCGCTGGTCAAACTCATCGCGTGACATCACCTCCGAGTCGATGAACTTCCATGGAATTCCTGCCGCCTCGGCCCGGGCAATTGCCTGCGCTTCGCGCTTGTTGACAATGAGCTGTACCAGTTCAACGTCCGGCAGCTCATCACGTGCGCGGGCATCGATAAGTGCCTGGAGGTTGCTTCCGCGTCCCGAT
>ERZ651768.1194-NODE-1194-length-19200-cov-11.112639_pt1 | contig 19200 bp, 20 predicted proteins | sample MGYA00514754_ERZ651768 | MGnify/ENA metagenome assembly ERZ651768
GACCACCCCGGCGAAGTGGCCGGGACGCCGCTCCCCCTCCAACCGAAGGGCCAGGTCGGCCACCGGCACCGACTGCTCCACCAGGCCCTCCGGGTAGACCTCGTCGACCGTCGGATGAAAGACCAGCGCCGCGCCCCTCGCCTCGCACAGGGCCAGGTCGGCGTCAAGGTTCCTCGGGTAGGCCTCCAGGTCCTCGCCGGGACCAAACTGGAGCGGGTTCACGAACACCGACACGACCGTCTGATCAGTGGCCGCCACCGAGGCGTCCACCAGCGACCCGTGCCCCTCGTGGAGGTAGCCCATGGTGGGGACGAAGCCCACCGCCACGCCACCGGCGCGGTTGGCATCGAGCCGCTCGGCCAGGAGCGCCCGGGTGGTCACCACCTCCAGGCTCACCGCCCGCCACCGGGCTGGACACGACCGGCAAGCCGACGGGCCTCTGCGGCCAGCGCACGGTAGGTGGCGCGTTCACCGGCAGGCAGCGCCGCCAGGTGGGCGGCCACCGTGGCCTCGTCGCCGCGCGCCGCCGGACCGGTCAGAGCGGCGGACGGCCCAACGGTCCGCACGTTGTCCAGCGAGCCGGCCGCCAGGTCCAGGTATGCCTCCAGCGGCACGCCGATCGCGTCGGCCAGACGGGCCACCTGGCCGAGCAGGGCGACCAGGTGGTTGGAGGCCACGGCGGCCGCAGCGTGGTAGGTGGCCCGGTCCTCAGCGGCCACCGGAAAGGAGCGGCCGCCGAGGTCGTCCACCAGGCGGTGCACCAGGCTCGCCGCGGACGGCTCGGTGGCCACGGCGAACCAGGCACCCCTCAGGCGCCGCGCCCCGACCTCGACGTCCGGCAGGGACACCAGCGGATGTACCGATGCCCGCCGGACGTGGGGACCCAGCACGTCCAGGCCGGTCGCCCCGGAGAGGTGCGCCACCACGGTGGTGGGGACCGGGTCCACCCTGGCCGCGACCTCGCCGATGGCCGCGTCGGGGGTGGCCAGCACCAGCAGGTCGACGCCGGCGGCCGCCGCCGGATCGTCGGCCCGGCCCAGCAGCCCGGCCGACTCCCAGCCCCGCCGCGGTCAGGGCAGCGACCAGTAACCCGCCGGCCCGGCCCCGCCCCACGACCCTGAAGGACGGCACCCCTCAGTTCACCCGGCTCCCAGTCGCCGGATCCAGCGAACCGACGGCGAGGATCGCACCCTGGCCGGCAGGGACCTCACCCACCAGGTCCGGGGCCACGTCGCGCAGCGGAACCAGCACGAAGGCGCGTTCGAACATCCGGGGGTGTGGCACCTCCAGGTCCGGTTCGTGGACCGTCTGCCCGTCGACCCAGAGCACGTCCACGTCCAGCGTGCGCGGGCCCCAGCGGACGCCGCGGCGGCGTGCCGCTGCCTGTTCGCGTTCCCGAGCGGCCTCCAGGAGGGCCCTCGCATCCAGCTCGGTCTCCAGGCGGACCACGCAGTTCAGGTACGGCCCCTGGTCCGGTCCCCCGACCGGCGCCGTCTCGTACACCTCCGATACCGCCACCACGTCGGGGAGGCCGGCAACGGCATCGCACAGGTTCGCCCACCGGTCGCCAAGGTTCGAGCCCAGCGCCAGGAGGGCCCGGTGGCTCATGTCGTGCGGTGGATCCGCACCCCGCTGGTGGCGAGGTCCTCGGGCACCGGGGGACGCAGCTTGCGCACCGCCACCGTCACCGCGTCGACGCCGGGGACGGCCAGCACGGCTTCGGCCACCCGGCCGGCGAACCGCTCCAACAGGTTGAAGGCCTCGCCCTCGGCGATCCCGGCGACAAGGGCGCACAGGGCGCCGTAGTCGACCGTGTCGGCCAGGTCGTCGCTGAGCGATGGCGCTCCCAGGTCCACGTGCACGTCGAGGTCCACCTCGAACGGCTGCCGGCGGGCCTTCTCCTCGGGCAGTACCCCGCAGGTCGCCGTGACCCGCAGTCCCCGCAACTCGATCCGGTCGCTCACTCGGGACCCTCGCCGTCCGGTGGGGCCACCAGCCCCACGATCTCCCTACCGGGGGACCCCAGAGGCCGACCGGTCAGCTGCTCGGCGATCGACATGGCCCGGGGGCCCGTAGGCGCCAGCCCGGACCTCAACAGGTATGCCCCCATGAGCCCGCAGACCACGTCGTTGAGTTCCTCGCGGTGCACCAGCACACGACGCCCGTCCGCCGTCAGCTCGTCGAGCCGGCGGAACACCTCCTCGAGGCGCCGCACGCCGTCGTCGGCACCGCCGAAGGGGAGGTGCGACCAAGCCATCCCGAGCTCGTCGTAGTTGTGCAGGTTGTGGTCGCTGGCCAGCAGCGAGAGCACGGAGTCGAAGCCGTTCTCCCGGATCCAGATGATCTCCTCCTGGCGCCGGACCCGTCGATGGCCGTCCCCACAGCCACCGGGGCGCTCGCTTACCGCGATGCGGTCCTTGATGATCCAGATGAACGACCGGGGCACGATCCCCCGGGCCCACTTGCCCCTCACCGGGCCACCGCCACGTTCCCGCAGTGAGCTGGACCATCCATGGCGGGCATCGTGCCCGAGATCCGGCTCATACGACCACCCTTGCCGCCTGGAGCGTCGACCGCACGTCGTGGGCCCGGACCACCGCCACGCCCTGGTGGAATGCCCAGGTGGCCATGGCCACCGACGCCTCCCGACGGTCGTCCGGTGGTGTGAGACCCGGGGGGCCGGTCCCCCGCACGGCACGCAGGTCACTCCGGGCCGTCAGGTCTCCCAGGAACCGCTTGCGGCTGACCCCGAGGACCACTGGCCAGCCGGTGGCGACCAGCTCGTCGAGCCGAGCCAGGATGGCCAGGTTGTGGGCCGTGGTCTTGCCGAACCCGATGCCCGGGTCTATCCAAACCTCGCCGACTCCCAGGGCCGCGGCCCGCTCGGCCCGCAGGACCAGGAAGTCCCGCACCTCGCCCACCACGTCCTCGTAGGAGGGTTCGTGCTGCATGGTCCGGGGGTCACCCCGCATGTGCATGGCCACCCAGCCGACCCCCAACTCGGCCGCCACGCCGTCCAGCGTAGAGCTGACGTCGTTGACGATGCTGGCGCCGGCGGCCACGGCGCCACGGGCCACCTCGGCGTGGCGGGTGTCGATCGAGATCCGGACCGATCCGGCGACCACGTCGTCGAGGTCCGCCAGGGCCTCGACGACCGGCACCACCCGCGCCAGCTCCTCGTCCACCCCGACGGGCTCGGCACCCGGGCGCGTCGACTCGCCGCCGACGTCGAGGATCGCCGCCCCCTCGTCGAGCATGCGCCGACCGTGGGCGATCGCCGCATCCTGGTCGTCGAAGCGGCCGCCGTCGGAGAAGGAGTCCGGCGTGACGTTCAGGACGCCCATGACAAGGCCCGTGGGCCGTCCCCCAGCCGGGTCGACGGTCCCGGTGTCGACGGTCGGGACGGACATGGACCGACCCTAACGGCGACCGGAAACCAGCCCTCGAAGAACCGACGGCACCTCTGGATCAGTGTCGATGGCCTTCGATGAACCTCATTGCCTCGAGGCGTGTGGATACCTCGTCGCGGAACACCCCGTGGACGGCCGAGGTGACCGTGACCGCCCCTGGCTTTCTGACGCCCCGCATCGACATGCAGAGGTGCTCCGCCTCGATCACCACCAGGGTGCCCTGCGGGTCGAGGGTGCGCTGGATGGCACTGGCCACCTGCGAGGTCAGGCGCTCCTGGACCTGCAGGCGTCGGGAGTAGCCCTCGACGAGGCGGGTCAACTTGGAGAGGCCGGTGATCATGCCGCCCTTCTGCGGTATGTAGGCCACGTGGGCCACACCGAAGAACGGCAGGAGGTGGTGCTCGCAGAGCGAGTAGATGGGAACGTCGCGGACCATGACCATCTCGTCGTGGTCGACGTCGAACTTCTTGACGAGGTGGTCGGCCGGATCCTCGTGGAGGCCACTGCACACCTCGGAGTACATGCGGGCCACCCGGGCCGGGGTATCCCGCAGCCCGTCGCGGGTCGGGTCCTCGCCGATGGCCACGAGGATCTCGGACACCGCGGCCTCGATCCGGTCCAGGTCGACCGTGAAGTCCACGGCCTCGTCCGGTGGCGGCCCGCTCACGACGCCCCACCGTCGGTGCCGGCGTCGGCGTCGGGCGCGCTGGCCACCACCCGGATGTCGGGCAGGTTCCGGAACCGCTCGTTGACGTCCAGCCCGTAACCGACCAGGAAGTCGGACGGGACCCTGAAGCCCTCGTAGCGGAGGATCGACCCGTCCATCCGATGGTTCTCGCGCACCAGCAGGGCGCAGACCTCGAGGCTGGCCGGGTTGCGGGCCAGCAGGTTGCGACGGAGGTAGTTCAGCGTCAGGCCGCTGTCGATGATGTCCTCGACGATGATGACATCGCGATCGGCAAGGTCCAGATCCAGGTCCTTGACGATGCGGACCACCCCCGATGAACGGGTGGAGTGCCCGTAGGACGACACGGCCATGAAGTCGAACTCCACGGGGAGGTCGATGGCCCTCGCCAGGTCGCTCATGAACATGAACGCACCCTTGAGCACGCCGACGAGCAGCGGGGCCCGGCCGGCGTAGTCGGCGGTGATCTCCCGGCCTAGGGCCCGGATCCGTGCCTGGAGGTCCTCCTCGGATATGAGGAGCCGGCCGGCCGCGTACCCGCCGGACGACAGGGACGCGCGTTGGTCGTTGGCCATGGCCGCGACCCTAGCGGTGCCCATGTGAGAGACGACCCGCCGAACGGGCCACCCGATGCCCGCCGACCACCTGGGTCGCCCGGATCCGGCCCCGCACCACGTCGAGCACCCTGTCGACCGACGCGGCGTCCGGCGGGCGACCACCGGCCTCGAGCGTCAGCCAGCCACGCAGGGCCAGGCGCACCAGGTCGTCGGGCAGGTCGGCAAGTGCCCGGACGTCGGTCGGATCGACGTCGGCAACCAGGCCGGCCAGCAGGTCGGTGGCCTCGGTGGCACGCATGGCATGACGTGCCAGCAACGGTACGGGGTCTCGTCCCGACACGTCGGCCAGCAGCGGCAGCACCTCGTGGCGGATGCGGTTGCGGACGAACCGGGGGTCGTCGTTCATGGGGTCCGAGAGGGGTTCGAGGCCGACGACCCGGCAGAGGGCCCGGGTCTCATGGCGCCGCAGCGCCAGCAGCGGCCGGCGATCCGGTGCACCGATTCCGGCGGCCCCGGGGACGCCGGCACCCCGGAGCAGGTTCACCAGCACCGTCTCGGCCTGGTCGTCGGCGGTGTGACCGGTCAGGACCCCGACGGGCAGGACGGCCCGCCGGGCATCACGGGCACGGGCCTCGAGGTTCGGGCCGTCGGCCACCGGTGCCTCCACGCACAGCGCCGTCGCTCCCAGGTCGTCCGCGATCCGGGCGACCAGCGCGCCCTCGGCCGACGACCCGGACCGCAGGCCGTGGTCCACGTGCCAGGCGGTGACCACGAGCCCCGCCTCGACGGCCAGCACCAGCAGGGCCGTGGAGTCGGGGCCGCCGGAGACGGCACAGTCCACCTCCGTGCCGGGCGGGGGAAACGTGCACCGCTCCAGCAGTTCGGCGGGTAGGACACCGCCGACCGCGGGGGTCTGGTCCGACGCCACCACGACCGCCGTCAACCGGCCGCCGGCTCGGCTGCCGGGCGCGGCGCCATCCGGCCGATCCACAGGCCGGGCTCACGGATCTCGGCCAGGTCCGGCAGGTGGCCCGGATCCTCCCAGACCCGGTCCAGGAGCCCGGTGCCACCATGGGCCTCCACGGCGGCGATGAAGGCCTCGCCCTGTGCGTACTGGGCCAGCTTGGCCTCCAGACCGACCAGGCGCTGGAACAACTTCGTGACCCCGGAGCCGGAACGCCTACGGTCGGCCATCACCCTGGCGAACCGGTCGGCACCGGTGACTATGCCATCGCCGGCCCTGCCCATGGTGACGTCACCGTGGCCCTCCAGCAGGCTCATGAGGCCCGCGATGCGATCCATGGTGGCCTGCTGCTCGGGGGACGAGATGGCACCCAACACCCCGCCGCCGGACTCCTGACCGCCCGACCGGCGCCTTGCGGCCATGGATCGCAGGGCGGCCACCAGGTCGAACGACTCCGGCTCGGCGCCGTCCAGGAGCGAGCCCACCAGGCCCAGGTAGTGCTCCCGCATCCACGGCACGCCCATGAACTGGGCACGGTGGGTCACCTCGTGGAGGGCCAGCCATAGGTGGAAGTCGGGAGCGTGGAAGGCGTAGCGGCGTTCGAGGGCCACGAGGTTGGGACCGACGTAGTACACGATGTCCTGGTCCTCGGCGGCCTCGTCCTCCAGCACCAGCAGGTCGTACTGGCCCAGTACCCGGGTGGACATCCAGCCCAGCATGGCCCCCAGCTCGACGGCACCCACCCGGGCGGTGACCGACGACGGCCCCTCGTCGGGGTCCTCGGCCATCCTTGCGATGAGCGGGCGCAGCAGGCGCTGCAGGGAGGCCAGGTTGGCCCGGATCCAGTCGGTCCGACCGACGACACGGGCCCGGGCGTCACCGGTCAGCGCCCGGAGGCCCGTGGTGGCGGCGACCAGGTCCTCGGCGCGCGCCGTGTGGCCGTCGAACTCGGCGGTCAGACCGTCGAGGTGGTGGGCACCACCGAACGGAGCCCGGTCGGCTACCCGGATGGCGACCCTCTCGGCCAGATCCCAGTCGACGAACGATTCGTTCATCGTGTGCATCCGCGGCCGCCTGACGGCACCGGCGGAGGGCTCAGCGCTTCGGGTAGCGGGTGGACGAGACCTTCTGGAAGTAGCCGACCACGGTCGCCACGGTGAGGGCGACGCCGCCCACCGCCAGCGGTACGGCCATCCAGTAGTGCCAGATGACGCCTGCGAGCACGTTCATGCGGGGGATCCTAGGGGGTCGGTCATCCCACGTCGGCACGGAACCGTGTGGAACGGGTGGTCTCTGAGCGAGCCCGCGCGGGGAATCGAACCCCGGACCTATTCATTACGAGTGAATCGCTCTTCCGACTGAGCTACACGGGCCGGAACCGGCCCCACGGGGCCGGCCACCGGGGAAGCGTAACGGCCGCGACCGGCGCACCGGACCGCCCACCCGGGCCGAACAGGGGGCCGTTCAGGCACCTTCGGGTCGCTCCAGGGGAGCCCAGGCCAGCAGGAGCCGCTTCTCGCCCCTGCTGGCGAAGCGGACCACCGCCTCGGCCCGGTCACCATCGCCGGTCACCGACAGCACGACCCCGTCGCCCCATGCCCGGTGGACCACGTCATCGCCGGGTTCCAGGCCGAGTTCGTGGGCCATCGTCGACGACGGCCCCGGGGTCCGGGGCGAACCGCCGCCGAACACGACGCCCTCCGGCTCGGCCCCGGACCCCGAAGGCCCGTCGTGGCGCGGCGGAACCGGGTCGAACCAGTCGCCACGCGACGACGAACCACCCGGGGACCGACGACCGCCGCCACCCCGGGCGTCGGGTCCCCACCCGTCGCCCCGGCGACCGGCCTTCCGGCTGCCCTCGGCGTCGACCATGAGGTCCGACGGGATCTCGTCCAGGAACCGGCTGGGCGGGTTGTACTGGGTCTGGCCGTGCAGCATCCGACTCCATGCGTGGCAGAGGAACAGGCTCTCGCGGGCCCGGGTGATCCCCACGTAGGCCAGCCGGCGCTCCTCTTCCAACTCTTCGGGGTCGCCGAGGGCACGGAGGTGGGGGAACACGCCGTCCTCCATGCCGACCACGAAGACCACCGGATACTCCAGGCCCTTGGCGGCGTGCATGGTCATGAGGACCACCTGTCCGGCGTCATCGGATTCGTCGGGCAATTCGTCGGTGTCGGCCACGAGGCCGACCCGCTCGAGGAAGTCGTCCACCGAGTCGAACTCGGAGGCTGCGCCCACCAGCTCCGCCAGGTTCTCCAACCGCCCCTCGGCCTCGATCGTGTGCTCGGCCCGCAGGTCGTCCAGGTAGCCGGAGCGGTCGAGGGCCGCCGCAAGCACGGTGGCCGGACCGTCGTCCACGATGGTTGCCAGGTGGTCCACGAGGTCCAAGAAGGACCGGATCCCGGCCGCGGCACGACCGGACACGCCGGACTCCTCGGCCTGTCGGAGGGCGTCCACGAAGCCGATACCTGCCGCCGCCCGCTCGTCGACCCTCGTCACGGAGGTGTCGCCCACGCCGCGCTTCGGCACGTTCAGGATCCGCCTGGCCGCCACCTCGTCAGCCGGATTGGCGGCCAGCTTCAGGTAGGCCATGGCGTCACGGACCTCACGCCGGTCGTAGAAGCGGGTGCCGCCCACCACCCGGTACGGGACGCCGAGGCGCACCAACTGCTCCTCGATGGCCCGACTCTGTGCATTGGTCCGGTAGAAGACGGCCAGGTCGGACCACCTACGACCCTCGCCGTGCAGGGACCGGAGCCGTTCGACGACCCAGCGGGCCTCGTCCACCTCGTCGTCGGCACGGAAGCGGACGATCCGGTCGCCCGGACCGGCATCGGTCCAGAGCTCCTTCGGCTGGCGGTCCGGGTTCTTCGTGATGACGGCGTTGGCCGCATCCAGGATGGTCTGGGTGGACCGGTAGTTCTGGTCCAGCACCACGACCGTGGCATCAGGGAACGTCCGCTCGAACTCGAGGATGTTGCGGATGTCGGCGCCCCGGAACCGGTAGATCGACTGGTCGCTGTCGCCGACCACGCACACGTTCCGGTGGGCTGCGCCCAACTGCATCACCAGGTCGTTCTGGACCCGGTTGGTGTCCTGGTACTCGTCGACCAGCACGTGCTGGAAGCGTCGGCGGTAGCCGTCCAGAACGTCGGGGTGCCTTCGGAACAGGAGTACGGCGTTGCCCAGCAGGTCGTCGAAGTCCATCGCCCCGGCCCCCAGCAGGCGGGCCTGGTACTCGGTGAAGACCTGGCCGATGCGCTCCCCGAAAGGCCCAGTGGCGTGCTCGGCGTAGTCGGCGGCCGACCGCCCCTCGTTCTTGGCGGCGGATATCGAGGCGTGCACGGCCCTGGCCGGGAACCGCTTGGCGTCGAGGTCCAGGTCGCGGACGACGTAGCCGGTGAGGCGGACCGCATCGGCCTGGTCGTAGATGCTGAACCGGGTCGGAAACCCCAGGAGCCCGGCATCGCGGCGCAGGATCCGGACGCACGCCGAATGGAAGGTGGACACCCACATGCGGTGTGCGACGGGGCCGACGAGCGCCGCCACCCGTTCCTTCATCTCGCCGGCTGCCTTGTTGGTGAAGGTGATGGCCAGGATGGCAAACGGCGAGACCCCCCGGTCGGCGATCAGGTGGGCGATCCGGCGGGTCAGGACCCGGGTCTTGCCCGACCCGGCACCGGCCACCACCAGGAGGGGGCCCGTGGGGTGGGTCACGGCGTCCACCTGAGCGGGGTTCAAGCCGTCCTCCAGGCCGTCGACCGGGCCGCTGAACACGTCGGTCGGCACGGGATCCAGGTCTGAGGGAGCCATCGGGCGCACCCTACCGGTGGCCGACGACGGGCCCCGGAGCAGCGTCGGACCGGTTCCCCGCCGTGGCGTATGGTGGCCGGTCATGGTTCGTTCCTTCCGGTTCAGCGTGCAGGCCTCGGCGCCGCGTCCGGCCGCCGAATGGCGCGAGATCGGCCGACGGGCCGAGGACCTCGGCTACTCCGCCCTCTCGGTCTCGGACCACCTGGATGCCGAGATGGCCCCGCTCATCGCCCTGGCCGTGACGGCCGAGGCCACCCGCGACCTGCGCCTCACCACCCTCGTCCTGGGCAACGACTTCCGGCACCCGCTCTTCCTGGCCAAGCAGGCCGCGACGCTGGACCTGCTGTCCGACGGCCGCCTGGAGTTGGGCCTGGGCGCCGGCTGGAAGACCACCGACTACGACCAGTCGGGCATAGGGTTGGACCGGCCGAGCGTGCGCATCGCCCGCCTGGCCGAGGCCGTAGAGGTCCTGAGGCGCTGCTTCGACGAGGGCCCGTTCGACTTCGACGGCGAGTACTACAGGGTGCGCGGCCACGACGGGCAGCCCACGTGCATCCAGTCTCCCCACCCACCGTTCCTGCTGGCCGGCGGGGGCCGCAAGATGCTCACGCTGGCTGCAAGCGCGGCCGACATCGTCGGCGTGAACGCCAACATGGCCGCCGGCGTGATCGACCAGCGAGCAGGTGCCTCGGCCACCGTCGAGGCCACCGACGAGAAGATGGGCTGGATCCGCGACGCCGCCGGTGACCGGTTCGACGACATCGAGCTCCAGACCCGGGTCCACATGGCCCAGATCACCGACGACCCCGTGGGCCTGGCCGAGCTCATGGCGCCGGCGCTGGGCCTGGACGCCGAGGCCGCCCTGGCCTCACCACACGTGCTGATCGGCTCGATCGGGCAGTGCGTGGAGACCCTGCTGGCCTGGCGGGAACGGTGGGGCCTGACCTACATCGGCCTCAACGAGGACTCCATGGTCGAGTTCGCACCCGTCGTCGACGCCCTGGCCGGCGTCTGATTCCCCGGCCTGCGTCCCATCCACCGTCCGGGCCCCGTTCCGGAGCCGTCGGACCTACCAGAGTTCGTCTGCGTAGCGGTCGGTGCCGACCACCGTGCGGAAGAACGGTGCGGCCGACGTGACCCGGCCGAGGCCCGACGCCTCCAGTCGGGCCGCGTAGTCCACGAACCGGTCCCAGCAGGTCCGGGGATCCTCCTCCAGGAAGAACAGCTGCATGGTGGCGTCAGGCCCGATGGGCGGCGAGCCGAGGTCCATGGGGGCGTTCTTCGTCATCTCGTCGCGGGGCACGGCGGTCCACTGGGCGCACAAGGCCACCGGTCCGTCTGCGAACACTCCCGGCAGGCCCTCGGCATCCACCCAGGCGGCCAGGTCGTCGGCCGACGTGCCCTCGCCCGGCTCGACGACCACGGTGGCCAGCGCCGCGTAGTGGTGGTCGAGTGCCACGTCGGCCGGCACCGGATCGGCGTCCCGGTACCGGTTCGAGCGGTGCATGTACAACACCGTGTGGGCGTGGCGTCGCTCCTGGAAGCCCCGGCCGGCCCGGTAGAGCCTCACCACCTGGTCGGCCCCCCATGCGAAGTGGTCGTCGTGGTGGCCGTCCTCAACCCAGTAGACGGCCAGGTACGAGCCCCGGTCTACCGGGTCGTTGACCGAGTTGCCGTCGGTGGGGAACCGCAGGTCCTTGAGCTCCCGGGTGGCCACCCACCGGCTGCCTGCGAAGCACCACGGGCCGGTCATGCAGCCGCCGTAGAAGTGGTCCCGCTCGTACCACCGGTTGTAGGCCACCTCGTGGCCCGGGTCCGGGTCCACGAGGGTGTACAGCATGCTGCCGACCCGTACGGTATGGGCAGGATTCGGATCGTCGGGTGGTGCCACCGGGGCCTCCTCGGCTGCGCGGTCCACCCCAGCGTGGAGCCGACCGACGACCTGGCGCAAACCGGCGGCTACCGGTCAGCGGGGTTCGATGAGGATGCTGGCCGTGGCCCGGCCGACCCGACCCCCCAGGTCGTAGAGCACGGCCTCCGAGAGCCCGATTCCGTCGCCGTCGTTCTTGTGGAGGCCCCGGATGCCGATCCAGTCGCCCACCGGGTCCCGGAAGGCCGTGACGTTCAGGTCGGCGTTGATGGTCGTCCACTCCTCATGGTCGAGGTACTGGGCGGCCATCGACGCCATGTCGGCCAGGGTGGCCAGGCGGACGAAGGCGCTGGTCGGATGCCCGGCGACCATCGTGTTGTGCATACGCAGCCAGGCCAGCCCGGGTGCCCCGCTCCGGTACTCCTCCTCGCGGCGGAACTCGACCGCCCGGAGGAAGGCCGGAAGGCCGACGTCGGTCATGGACAGGAGCATCGACGTGGCCGGCTTCGGGTGGGGCTCGTCCTCCGCGTGGGTGGTCCGGGCGGGATCCAGCGGGTTTGGGGCCTCGGCCACCCGCATGCGCAGGCTGGTCGACCGGGCCACCTCTACGGCGCCGTCGAACAGCGACGCCCGCACGACCTGGATGCGTCGTCCGGCCCGAAGGACCTCCACCTCCGGCCGTAGTGGAGCCAGCGGGGCACCCCGCATCAGGTCGACGGTGTGCCGACAGGTGCGCACGGGGGTCGGCCTCGGCACCGACTCCACCAGGTGGGCCAGGAGCCCGGAGACCGGGCCACCGTGCAGGAGCTCGGGGTTCCACGGGCCCCCGGCGACGGGCTGGGGCAGGAACAGGCCGTCCCGTTCGACGAAGAACGGACCGGTCTCGTAGGCCCCGATGCCGGCGGCGTCGGTCAAACCGTCCTGCCGAGCAGGGACAGGAGCCGGACGCCGGCCGACGCCCCCTCGGGAGGCATGACCGGCCCGCCGAAGTGGGCACCCATGCCCGCCGATCCGGCGAGCGGCAGCCAGAAGTCGAGGCAGCGTTCGGCCAGCACCTCGGGCAGGTCCACATCGGCTCCACAGGCACGGGCCAGGTCCCAGCCGTGGACCAGGTTGTCGGTGACCCGGAAGCCGACGATCACCCCTCCCGGCAGGTCGCCCACGGCGTGGGCGTGGATCGCGTCCAGCACGCCCTCGCCGGATGCGACCTCCAGGGCGGCCAGGGCGGTCCCACGCCAGACGGTCATCGGGTTGAGGCCCAGGACCGAGGGGTCCACCTCGGCATCCCACGAACCACCACCGCTCAGCACCTGGGTGACGAGGGCCTCGCCGGTGACCACGTGGGCCACCAGCGTGCGGACGTCCCAGCCGTCGCACGGGGTGGGCAGGTCCCAGTCCAGGTCGGTGACGTTCGACAGCCTCTCGCCGAAGAACGCGCAGGCCGAGGTGTAGGCGGCCAGGGTGTCGGTGCGGTCGCCCTCCGACATGGCGCCGGGGGTCACTCCCATTCGATTGTGCCGGGGGGCTTGGAGGTGATGTCGTAGGCGACCCGGTTCACGCCCTCGACCTCGTTGATGATGCGGCTGGACATCTTCTCCAGCAGGTCGTACGGGAGGCGGGCCCAGTCGGCCGTCATGGCGTCCTCACTCGTGACCGCCCGGATGATCACCGGCCGGGCGTAGGTGCGCTCGTCGCCCATCACGCCCACCGAGCGGATGTCGGGCAGCACGGCGAAGGCCTGCCAGATCTCGCGTTCCAGCCCGGCTGACCTGAGTTCCTCGCGGACGATCAGGTCGGCGGCCTGCAGGATCGACACGGTCTCCGGGGTGACCTCGCCGATGATCCGCACGCCCAGGCCTGGCCCCGGGAACGGCTGGCGCCAGACGATCTCGTCGGGCAGGCCCAGTTCGGAGCCGACGGCCCGCACCTCGTCCTTGAACAGGTTCCGGAGTGGCTCAACGAGGGCAAAGTCCATGTCGTCTGGCAGGCCGCCCACGTTGTGGTGGCTCTTGATCCTGGCCGCGTCCCTGGTGCCCGACTCGATGACGTCCGGGTACAGGGTGCCCTGCACCAGGAACCGGGCGTCGGTGACGCCCCCCGCGGCGTCCTCGAAGATCCGGATGAACAGCTCGCCCATGGCCTTGCGCTTGTCCTCCGGGTCGGTGACCCCGGCCAGCTTCCCGAAGAAGCGCTCCGCGGCGCGCACGTGGATGAGCTCGATGCCCTGGGTCTTCTGGAAGGTCTCGACGACCTGCTCGCCCTCACCGGCGCGCATGAGGCCGGTGTCGACGAACACGCACGTCAGCTGGTGGCCGATGGCCCTGTGCACGAGCGCCGCTGCGACCGCCGAGTCGACGCCGCCGGAGAGGCCGCAGATGGCACGGCCGTCGCCCACCTGGGAGCGGATGGCGACCACCGAGGACTCGATGACCGAGGCCATGGTCCAGTCACCGGCACAGCCGCAGACGTCGTGGACGAACCGGCTGAGGAGGTCCTGGCCGCACGGCGTGTGGTGGACCTCCGGATGGAACTGCACGGCGAAGAGGCCGGCATCCGGGGCCTCGAAGGCGGCCACCGGGGCGTCTGGCGACGAGGCGGTGACAGTGGCCCCGGCCGGCGGCTCGGTGATGGCGTCGAAGTGGCTCATCCACACCGGATGGGTGCCGGTACCGGCGTCGACCAGCAGGGTGCCGGGATCGGCCACGGCGAGGTCGGTGCGGCCGTACTCGCCCCGTTCGTTGCGGCCCACGGTGCCGCCCCGCTGCTGGGCGATGAGCTGGGCGCCGTAGCAGATGCCCAGGATGGGCACGCCGAGGTCGTAGACGTCCGGGTCGATCCGGGGGGCGCCGTCGACGTGGACCGAGGCCGGACCACCGCTGAAGATGATCCCGGTGGGCCTGCGGGCCGCGTAGTCGGCGGCCGCCAGGTCGTGGGGGACGATCTCGCTGTAGACGTTCGCCTCACGCACCCGGCGGGCGATGAGCTGTGCGTACTGGGCCCCGAAGTCGACGACCAGGATGCGATCGGTTGCGCGGGCGGTGGCGCCCGGGGTGTCGGCCATCAGGAGGGTCGGTCGGCGGGGCTAGTGCCCCATCCCCACTCCCTGGGACTTCTGAAGCGACTTGCCCTCGGTCATCAGGGCCGGGGCGACCATGACCTCGGCCTTCTGGAACTCCTTAACGTCGACGTAGCCACAGGTGGCCATCGAGGTGCGGAGCCCGCCGAACAGGTTCAGCCTGCCGTCGTTCTCGTTGGCCGGGCCCAGGAGGACCTCCTCCAGCGTGCCCCGGGTGACCGTCTGCACCCGGGCCCCGCGGGGCAGCGTCGGGTGGAAGGTGGCCATTCCCCAGTGGTAGCCGCGGCCGGGAGCCTCCGAGGCGGCGGCCAGGGGTGAGCCGATCATCACCGCGTCAGCGCCGCAGACGATGGCCTTGGAGATGTCGCCGCCGGTCGCCATGCCGCCGTCGGCGATGACGTGGCAGTAGACGCCGGTCTCGTCCAGATGGCGCATCCGGGCCGCCCGCACGTCGGCGATGGCGGTCGCCTGTGGAACGCCCAGGCCGAGCACCCCCCGGGTGGTACAGGCCTGGCCGGGGCCGACGCCGACCAGCACGCCGGCTGCGCCGGTGCGCATCAGGTGCAGTGCCGCCTTGTTGGTGGCACAACCGCCGACGATGACCGGTATGTCCAGGTGCCGGATGAAGGTCTTCAGGTTGAGGGGCTCGATGGTGGTCGACACGTGCTCGGCGGAGACCACGGTTCCCTGTATCACCAGCATGTCCAGCTCGCCGGCCAGGATGTGGTCCAGCAGGGCACTGGTGCGTTGCGGGGTGACCGAGGCGCACGACACCACACCGGCGGCGTTGATACCACGGATCCGCTCGGTTACCAGGCCGGGGATGATGGGCTGCTGGTATAGCTCCTGCATCCGCCTGGTCGCCTTCTCGACCGGCAGCTCGGCGATCTCGGCCAGGACCGAGTCGGCGTCCTCGTAGCGGGTCCAGAGGCCCTCCAGGTTCAGCACGCCCACGCCGCCCAGGCGACCGATCTCGATGGCGGTGGCCGGGCTGACCACGCCGTCCATGGCCGACGCCATGAGGGGCAACTCGAAGCGGTAGGCGTCGATCTGCCAGCTGATGTCCACGTCCTCGGGATCCCGGGTGCGTCGGCTGGGGACGATGGCGATGTCGTCGAATCCGTACGCCCGACGGCCGCTCTTGCCCAGCCCGATCTCGATCTCGGCCATGATGACTCCCTGCCGACCCTCATCGGCTCCGCCAGGTCGGGCCTAGGCGACGGCCCCCGGAGAGAAGGGTCGATTCTAGCCACGCGCGCCGAGCCGTGGCGGTGAGTCTGACCTGCGGTTTCAGCGGCGGTCGGGGCCGACGACGACTGCCGGGGCGGCCTCAGGCCAGGTCGTCGAACAGGTCAGCCAGCCGGTCCACGTGGGCCGCCGTTGTCCACGTGCCACCCACGGCCACCCGCAGTACGAAGTGGTCGTCCAGCTTCGTGTGCGTCAGGAACGCCTCACCGGTGGCGTTGACGGCTGCCAGCAGTCGCTCAGAGGCCTCGTCGCCGTCCGCATGGCGGAGGCACACCAATCCCAGGGAGAGCGGCGCTGCCAGCTCCAGGCGGGGGTTGGACGCCACACGGTCGGCCAGGGTGGCTGCCGCCGCCACGTGGGCCCGGATGTGGGCCCGCAGGCCCTCGACGCCATAGGAGCGAAGCACGAACCAGAGCTTCAGGGACCGGAACCGACGCCCGAGGGGCACCTGCCAGTCCCGGTAGTCGATCACCTCACCGGCGTCACTGGCCGCGTTGCGCAGGTACTCGGGAACGATGGAGAGCGAGCTGACCAGCGGGGCCGAGTCGGCCACGTAGAACGCCGAGCAGTCGAAGTTGGTGAGCAGCCACTTGTGGGGGTTGAAGCAGTAGCTGTCGACCCGGTCCAGGCCGTCCAGCAGGTTGCGGTGCTCGGGGCACACGGTGGCCGCTCCGGCCCAGGCGGCGTCCACGTGCACCCAGGCCCCGACGGTGGCCGCCACGTCGCAGATGCGTGCCACCGGGTCGACGGCACCCGAGGACGTGGTGCCCACCGTGGCCACCACCAGGCACGGGACCAGGCCGTCGGCCACGTCCGCGGCCACCATGCCGGCCAGGGCATCGGCGTCCATGGCGAAGTCGGCGTCGGTGGGCACGGCCCGAAGCTGCTCGCGGGCGAACCCGGCCACCAGGACGTCCTTCTCGATCGACGAGTGGGCCTGGGCCGACGTGTAGACCCGCATCCTGGACAGTTCGGCGGCACCACCGGCCCGGTCCCGAGACGCCAGCACGGCACACAGCGATGCCGACGAGGCCGAGTCCTGGATGACGCCGCCACCCGGCCCGTCGGAGCGGAACCGGTCGGGCAGCCCACAGGCCTCGACCAGCCAGTCCATGACCAGGGTCTCCAGCTCGGTGCAGGCCGGGCTGGTCGACCACATCATCCCCTGGACGCCGAGACCGGCCGACACCAACTCGCCGAGGATGGACGGCGGGGACGAGTCGGCCGGGAAGAACCCGTAGAAGCCAGGGTGCTGCCACTGTGTGACCGCCGGGGCGATGAGCCGGTCGACGTCGTCCAGCAGGGCCTCGAACGGCTCGCCGACGTCGGGCGGCGAGGCCGGCAGCAACGCCCGGACGTCGCCGGGTGCCACGTCCGGCATGATCGGCCGCTCGGCCACCCCGGACAGGAAGTCGGCGATCCAGTCCACGGTCGCCCGGCCTGCCGCCCGGAACTCGTCCGGCGTCATGTGGTCGGGACCGCTGGCGTGGTCACCCATGGTCGCTCCGGTCACAGGTCGGCACGGTAGTTGCGGCGGTCGTCCACGCCCAACGAGAGCGCCAGGAGCTGGCGGAGCATGGCCGCCGTGGCCCCCCAGACGGTGTCGCCCACCAGCTCGAAGAAGGTGATGGTCCACGGCACATCGAATCGGGTCCACTCCTCCTCCCGGTACACCTCGTCGAGCAGCAGCTCGGCCAGAGGCACGTGCAGGACGGCCTCCACCTCGGCCGGGTTGGGGACCAGCTCCGGCGGTCCTGGCAGCGCCGCCACGAACGGGTGGATGAGGCTCCTGGAACCCACCGTCACCAACGGGTCCAGTCGTCCGACGAGGCGGGGCAGCCCGGGGTCCAGCCCGATCTCCTCGGTGGCCTCCCGCAGCGCCGTCTCCCACAGGTCGGGGTCACCCTCGTCGTGGCGGCCACCCGGAAAGCTCACCTCGTGGGAGTGCGAGGCGAGCCGCGGCGAGCGTCGGGTCAGGACCACGTGCGGCCCGCCACCCCCGGGATCGTCGTAGAGGGCCACGAGGACACCGGCGGTGCTCTCCCCGCCCGTGGGTCGTCCCCGGATGCCCGTCGGACGACGACCGTCCAGGGCACCGAGGATTCCGTCCAGGGTGAGGGTCCGGTCCTCCAGCCCGGACCACGGGGACGGCTCGCCGGGCAGCCAGGACTCGGGTCGGGGGATCTCCTGGGGTCCACCCCGCTCGGGGACCCCGACCGGCGTCACTCCCCTCCCGAGGCTTCAGCTCCGACGTCGGCCAGCAATTGCGGCAGGCAGCCGTCACGCAGGCCCTCGGCCACCTCGAGCGGCCCGGTGGTCCCCCGCTCCCATCCGTTCCACAACTCGACCAGCGGCACCGCCAGGCCACCGTCCGGCCCGTCGGCGACCGCGGCCAGCACCTCGGGCATCCGGCCGGTCTTGAGGTTGGCCAGCATCCGGCCCACCAGCGTCTCGCCGCGGATCCACTCGTCGAACTGCCCGGCCAGCTTCGCCGGGTCCGGGCCGGGCCGATCCTCCATCATCTGGTCACCGTACCGGCCACGCGACGAGGGCTCCGCTCCGGGCACAACCCGGGAGTGGCCGAAAACGTCGGGAGCCGGGCTCTCGCCCGGCTCCCGACAACGATCCGTGGGGATCGCTACATCATGCCGCCCATGCCACCCATCGGGTCCATGCCGCCGGCCGGCATGGCCGGCTCGGGCTCGGGCTTGTCGGCCACGAGCACCTCGGTGGTCAGGAGCAGGGCCGCTATGGAGGCCGCGTTCTGCAACGCCGCACGGGTCACCTTGGCCGGATCGATCACGCCGGCTTCCACCAGGTCCACGAGCTCGCCGGTGAGGGCGTTGAGGCCGATCTGCCCGGTGGCCGCCTCGACCTCGCGGACCATGACGGCACCCTCGAAGCCGGCGTTGTCGGCGATGAGCCGGGTCGGGGCCTCCAGCGCCGCGTGCACGATGCGGGCACCGGTCGCCGGGTCGCCGTCGAGGCCGTCGGCCACCTCGGACACCGCGGCACGCGTCCGCAGCAGGGCGGTGCCGCCGCCGGCGACCACACCCTCCTCGATAGCCGCCCGGGTCGCCGAGAGGGCGTCCTCGATGCGGTGCTTCTTCTCCTTGAGCTCCACCTCGGTGGCCGCACCGACCTGGACGACGGCGACGCCGCCGGCCAGCTTGGCGAGGCGCTCCTGGAGCTTCTCACGGTCCCAGTCGGAGTCGGTCTCGTCGATCTCACGCTTGATCTGCGAGATGCGACCCTCGACCTCGGAGGTCTCGCCCGCGCCCTCCACGATGGTGGTCTCGTCCTTGGTGACCACGACCTTGCGGGCCGAACCCATCATGTCGAGGCTCACGCCGTCCAGCTTGAGGCCGACCTCCTCGGCGATGACCTGGCCGCCGGTGAGGACCGCCATGTCCTGGAGCATCGCCTTGCGACGCTCGCCGAATCCCGGAGCCTTGACGGCGGCCGAGTTGAACGTGCCCCGGATCTTGTTCACGACGAGCGTGGCCAGGGCCTCGCCCTCGACGTCCTCGGAGATGATCAGCAGCGGTCGACCCGACTGCATGACCTTCTCCAGGAC